>Ga0210025_1002580_pt1 | contig 17425 bp, 17 predicted proteins | sample CryGeyme20150102_FD_183989 | JGI IMG/M metagenome (GOLD analysis project Ga0210025, IMG submission 183989) | Groundwater microbial communities from Crystal Geyser aquifers in Utah, USA - Crystal Geyser metaG 2015-0102 (SPAdes) (version 2) | ecosystem: Environmental > Aquatic > Deep subsurface >...
GCGCGTATAGCTGAAGATAGGGCGCGTATTGAGCAACAAAAAGCTATGATTGAACGCTTATATGCTCAAATTCCAAAATCAGAGAACGCATCGAACGATTCCAACACCGAGAACACCAGCACGACAAATACCAACGAAGGGCATGGCGACTACAAGCCGTCTCATTGGTAGCGGCTACTTTTCATAAACGGAGAAAATCATTATGGAAACCTTACAACAACGTATTGAGGTTTGACAGGCAAGGTTTAAAGCGGGGAAACACACGGCTATGCAGTCCAAAATAATCCGTACGGCAAACGGCGAAACTGAAATTGGGGTAAGTTCCTGCTGCGTGTGAAAATGCACATTTCAAAATGGACGCATAATATACTCAATGTTATGGAAGGATTATTTTTCGCCAACTGAACTCAATTTATATAAAACTCCGTAGTTAACACAAATAAAAAACCCCAAAATAATTAAATTTCACAAAGGGAATGCATTGTGAAATAATATGAGGCGAGATTACGAGAAGTATTTACAGAGGCAATATCACAATCCTATCTTTGCCAAGAGGCAAAAAAGTCCTTTTAAAACCATTGAATCCATATCCTTAATAAAAAGTTCAATGATCAATTTCTTGCTGCCATGCAAATTCCTAATCTATAATCCTTTATGAATTAATTGTTATTGCGTGAGAGAAGTGGACAGATCAACACACAACAAGATACCATGGCTTAAATCAAGTAAAATTATCCACAATTTTTAGTGTTAGCAAAATTTATATCAAATTTAGTTTCATGCTTAAGCACACCAAAAATGATAAACAACAGTTTACGCATAGCTGCACATACAGCAAGCTTCTTTGGTTTGCCGTTGGCAACGAGCCGCTGATAAAATTCTTTGATCAGCGGATTACACTGTATTGCTGATAATGTAGGCATGTATAAAATCTTTCTCAAGTTGCGATCTCCCATTTTGCTGATACTTGATTTATTTAGCGATGTGCCAGATTGTTTGTGTTCTGGATTAATGCCGATATAAGCGGCAAATTGTTTAGCGGATTGAAACTGTTTTGGGTGACCTAATTTAGATAGGACACAATAAATAGTTTTGTTTCCAACGCCATTAATGCTCTTCAATAGACTTGCGTTTTTTACCAGTTCATCATTATTGGCAATGGTCTGAGCAATTAAGTTTTCAATAGAGTCGATTTGTTTTTGTAATTCTTCGCCAAGCTTATTAATTGACTCAATAACATCATTTTGTGTTTCAAGCTCAAGGCGTTTCTTATCTTGCCGCAACATTTTTTCTAGCTGCAATAATCGTTTCGTCAGAGAAGATAAACGCTCTATATCCTGTGATTTTGGCGTCCAGGCAGATGGCTTATGAACTTCACAGAATTGCGCAATTAATTTTGCATCAACCTGATCTGTTTTGTTTCGTAACATTAAACTTTTGCCAAAATGCTTAATTTTAAATGGATTAACAACACTGATAGTTTGTTTATTTTTGTATAAATATGCGGCCAATGCAAAACCATATTTGCCCGTAGACTCCATACAATAATGAGCTTGCCTAATATCAAAATCGTCAATCCATTTTGTCATTTCAGCAAAGCCTGATTCTTGATTATCAAATTCTTTGACGTGATAAGTATCTTGTTGTTTAATGCCGACAACAAATGTTAGCTTTGCGATGTCTAATCCAATATAAGTCATTGAGAATACTCCCGTTATTCAATAAAATACTAATGATGTTCGGACATTAATGGGAGTAACCTGCCTCGTAGAAATACAGGCTCACCATATTAATGGGGCCCTAGATACCATTCGGTCTTATTACCATTAATTCAGTGGAAGAGAGTTCAATCTTTAAAACGGGCTTTATGCCCTAGGGTATTATCGACTTCATCTTCCACTGTCCAAGCATCGCTTAGAGTCTAACAGATTGTACTTTTCTGTTGACCGTGGAATGATACGAGGGTATTAGGAAAAAACGTGTAAAAATGGCCAAGATCTGTGGATAACTTTAAGTGTTATTAGCGAATAAGCGATTTTTTGATAAAGTATTCTCCATACAATATCAAATTACTCCACTCTATCGGACTGACATGCTTCAAAAGATGCAAATTAATGCCTTGCTCAACAGCACGATATTCTTCGCACACTCGCATCATTTCTTTGGCTTGCCAGTAAACAATACACGCATCAATCAGAGTTAAACAATTACATGAGTTTTTTAACTGATCGAATTCACGTCCTGTAATTTTTCCATGCTTGCCAAACGCAACGTCTCTTGAAAGCTGATGCAGTTGCTCTGTTTTGAGTAATCCCTTACGTCTCCGCTCGCGTAATTGTGGGCTGACCATATACTTTAAAATATTTTCAGTTTTAATAATCCGTCCAAAATCTCGGTTGGCTTTGTAAAAACGATTTTTTTCACCAAAGCCTACCAATCGCCTCATCGCAGTTGGCCCAGTGTTATTTTAGCTCCGATTTGGGGCCACTTGTTAGGTATTTATACAAAAACCCTATTGGAAAAGCATTAGTGTGTATCTTAAATCATGAATACGCTTAATTTTGATATAGTTGCCAATTGGAACCGCATTCATAATCAACAAATAAATTTACTTTAGAACCTTTAAAATATGGGCCAGGACTATTACCAAGGTATTGGATTTTTTTAATTGGAGTAGTTTTAGAAATCGCTTTACACCAGTACCCTGAAAAACCTGCATAATCTACAGGAATTACCATCTTATTTTGAGATTTTGGTGGTAAATTCATTGAGTTCTCGGGTGAAGCTTTGCCTGCCCAAGTCACTTCCCAACAGCTAATTACCATTGGATAATTTGTTGAGTTCTTTGCGCTTATAGGAAGATTACCTGCAAAAACAGCTGTAGCACTAGTTAATAAAGCCATAATTAGTAAATTTTTCATAATGGAACCTCTTTAGAGCAAAATATAGCCAGTAACAAAAACGAACGTTTTCTTTACGTGAGATTATGGAATAATTACCCTATAAAATTCAAGAGATTTATGACTAAAAATGTTATATAATTTTCAACGTTACGCATCTTTATTGTTGTAATGGGTTTCCATACAATTTAAGCGTAGTTTTTATCCAAATTATCAATAATCAATCAAAAAAAAAGGGGGGTACTGTGAAAATCGGCTACGCGCGGGTTTCTACCAATGACCAACATTTACGAATGCAAGAAGATGCTTTGAAAGGCGCGGGCTGTGACAAAATTTATCACGATATTGCCAGTGGTGTAAAAACTGCGAGACTAGGGCTTGAAGAAGCATTAAAGCAGCTGCGAGAGGGTGATATTTTAATTGTGTGGAAGTTGGATCGCTTGGGTCGTTCTATTCAGCACCTTATCCAAACTATTAAAAATTTAAGCGAGCAAAAAGTTGGTTTTAAAAGTCTTCAAGAAAATATCGATACAACCACCAGTGGGGGAAAACTCATATTTCACATATTCAGTGCCTTAGCCGAATTTGAGCGAGATATCATTCAAGAGCGAACCAAAGCCGGATTAAAAGCCGCTCGCGCTAGAGGAAAAATGGGTGGCAGACCGCCATCATTAAATGATAAACAGGTTGAAAAAATGTTAGCTCGCTACGATGAGCAGAAACTGACAGTGGCTGAAATCTGCAAAATATTCGGGATTAGTCGCCCTTCTTTTTACAATTATTTAAAGAAAAGTAAGAAGGCTATTCATTCTGCGTAAATTAAAAATCATACTCGGAAAGTTATCCACAGATCTTGGCCATTTTTACACGTTTTTTCCTAATACCCTAGTTGTTTAAATTGCTCATGCAGGTGAGTAAAGATAGCAAACGCTTTTTCACCCAATTCCTGTTTGTGTTGGTCTAATACGGTAGGCAATGTTCTAACAACAGCAATCCCTTGTTTCATCACAATACCGTATTCCGTCAATAGCCCGCGTATTTGATTGGCTTGGCCGGTTCTTTGTTTCAGAATCATCTCTCTGGCTCGATGAATTAATAATGAATCCTGCTGTGCTTGTGTTTTTACCGGAACAAATTTCATATCAGGTCGTGTGACCGCCTCAGCAATACCTGCTGCGTCATTGGCATCATTCTTATTGGATTTGATGTAGGGTTTAACAAATTGAGGTGCCATGATTTTAACTGTATGTCCCATAGCTGTAAAACGTCTTGCCCAGTCGTGAGCGCCTGCACAAGCTTCAATGCCAATGAGGCAGGGCTTCATATTGGCCAAATATTCAAGTAATTTATTGCGCGACAAGCGTTTTTTTAACACAGCTTTACCCTTACTGTCAGTGCCATGTAACTGAAAAACATTTTTTGCCAAATCAATACCTAAAGTGCTAACATTACTCATGTGGATTCTCCCATCTTTCATTTAAATGAATACTTTAACCTTCATTTCGGCTCAATAGAAGCCTCGGTAAAGGTGGGCGGGTCCATACTATTATTTAAAACGGAGCCTTTTATGAGTTCTCGGTATTCAAATGGCAGTTACCCAATTTGGTATGGCTCTTTGGAGATTGAAACGACTGTATATGAAACGGTGCATCACAGCCTTAAATTTTTAAAGGCAACAGAGGGTTCGATGAATGAATCCGAAATCATTAGAAAGCGTTCAATTTTTGATGTGCAGTGTTCAGCGATATTGATTAATTTAAGCGGACTAGAAAATAAATATCCGGATATTATCAGTGATGATTACAGCGTTACGCAAACAATTGGTTCGACTGTTCGAGCCTCGGGAATGGCTGGGATTATGTCACCTTCAGCTAGACATAAAAAGGGGACCAACTTAAACATCTTTATTCCCGATGTTTTAGATAAGCCGGACAGATTAGGAGTATTAACGTATCGGATTTTACCGAAAGAAAAGTGTGTTCAAGTTGAGGGCGTCAACATGGAAATGAGCATTCCATTTTAATGGATGGTTAATATCTAAAATTAATCCTGTAAAAAATCATTAAACCGACTGAGAGAATGGCCCAGTGTTATGGGTAGTCACTTTTACCACCACTTGTAAATAAATTATACTTTGAATGAATATCTAGCAAGTGGCGGTAAAATAGGGCTTCCGTAACACCTAACCGATTAGTGGTTAGGTGGTTTAGGGAAAAGCAGCGTAAACTCAATAAACTCGCCCTCAATGGACTTGGCGGTAATAAAACCGTCAAAACTTTCCATAACCGTTTTACAAAAAGCCAGACCCAAACCCGTGCCGCCGGAACGCTTGGAAAAATAGCCGTCAAACATGTGTTCAACCACTTCAACTGGTGCGCCTTGGGCGGTGTCTTTGAATTTAATGATAAAGTTATCTTCATTTTCCAGCGTTGTGATGTAAATTTCACCCCGCCGTGCCGCGGCGATGTAATAAAAGGAATTTTTCAACAGATTATTCAGCATGTTTTTAAGGTAGACATCGCTGCCCCAAAAATCAAAATCAACAGCCAAGTCAGTGTGCAGCAACTCTCGTTCATTCCCTTGATAGGGATAACTCTCCAGTGCCGACTCTAAGACGGTTTTAATGTTATATCTCTGATATCCGCTGGTGTCGATGCTGTCATGCTGCAAATTGTTTAAGGTCTGATTGATGAAATCGTGAGAGAAAGCTATCTCATTATTGCAATTATCAATCACTTTACTTAAGGCACTCAGTTTGTTTTTGTTGATGAGGGGGATCTCAAGGCCCGCCTCTTTTGCGATATCGTACGTTTTTAGCAACGGCTCCAGAAAATAGGCAATACCCATCATGCCGGCATTAATCGAGGCAAGAGGTGTCCGCAAATCATGGGCAATGCTGCCTGCTGCCACTTTTGAGTACGCTGCTTTCTGCTCCGCTAAGTTTTTTTCCAGTTCGAACTTTTCGGCATTTTTTTTATCAGTTATATCTATAGACACACCAATAAGGCCAATAATAACTCCTTTTTTATCTAGCAAAGGAAGTTTATGAGATAACATATCATAGACTTTTCCTTTAAAAGTAATTTTTTCTTCTATCGTTATTTTCTCACCACTTTCAATGACATTCTTTAAAGTATCTATGAGAAACTCAGCTTCCTCTTTGGGTACTAACTCATTAACATGCTTCCCTATAACATCTTCTACAGAATCATAGTTCAATGAATGAGCCTGTAATAAATTACAACCTATCAGGTAACCATTTTTGTCTAGCCAATAAATATGACTTGGAACTTGGTTAATTATTAGCTCTAACGTTGTAGCAGCTTGGCGATTGATTTCTGATAGCGCATTATTTGGGGTTTCCATTCCAATTACTCAAAATATAATGAAGTAATCAAGTATAATGCACTCTAATGTTTTAATACAACTTACTTTCTTCGTTAATTGCCAATTAATTGTAGAACTCCACCTATTACAACTTTATGGAATTCTACTTAGTAACCACTTTTAAGGATATATACTAAACAGCGCAGACCTTTAATCTAGTTTAATTTTAGAATGGAGTTTGGCAAAATTGGTAAGTTTAGTTCGGACTCTTTTTTAGATATATTTTTTGAAATGGCAATTATAGATTCACTATCCACTTCAAGACTTTTAAACCTCAGTGAAATAGGTTTTAATAGATCTGAGTGTATTGTTTCAATAAAACGAATATACGTTGCTTGCATAGCAGGTGTTCGTCCATTAGCATAAAGTTCATACTGACAGTTCTCTTCTAACCACAAACACATAGCAGCGCATTCTTCTTGTAGGTACTTTAAACATTGTTCATGTGCTGACTTTTCATCTATATGTAACTCACCTCTATTTTTTAATCTAAACACATATTGTGTAATATTATCATCAAATGCTTTTTTATAATCAGGTTCTGATAAATAAGCTTGTTTTATCCGAGCCAGTATAATTGGAAACTTTTCGTGCTTTAACCAATGATCCCACCGCTTAACGCTCCATGGTATTCTAAGTTTTGACAACATATTAATATTATCTTCCAACCAGAGGTCACCTTTTTTTTCAGATAATTCAAGTAATTCACTTTCATCAGATGGATTTACAATTTTCATAGTATGTCGTTGAAGCGAGTCACCTAATACAAATGTACAAGATTTAAAACTACTATTAATTAGGCTTAAAGTTGCAGCTAGATGAGGGCCGTAGTGTATAGGTTGACCGATACTTAGAGTAACTAAACAATTTGTATTTATGAAATTAGATCTATCTTTTTCGTCAACGCTTTTAAATTTGGCAACTATTTTTCTTTTATTATTTCCTTCAGTTTGATACTTTATAAATTGGTCACCTTTATCTTTAAAAGGTTTATTGGAATAAAAAAACCTTGAATGCACCAACTTAGAACTATTATGATCAGTTTTTGATAAAAAATTAATACTAGACTTCGGAATTAATGTGTACATAGTTCAACTCTATTAAAATAATTAGATATCCCTATATCTGACTTAATTAAAATTAAAAGCATACTTAACCAAATATTATTTTTAAGCTGTGCTTCTATATAAATTTAATGTTTATAACCTAAAATTCTACTAATTTGATAAGGGGTAAATTTTTTATTGTTCCTGGATAAAGCCCCATGCTTAAAGAGTTCTTCAGAAATTGACTCTAAAGTTTTTCCTTCTCTTCTGTAAATTTTAGCAAGGGCAATTATTTTTTGTTCTTCTAAAACTTTTACTAAGCATTTATGATTCTCAGATAATTTAAAACCATAAGGAACAAAGCCACCCGTATACTCTCCTTTCGCCTTTTTAGACTGCATGGCTAAACGTGTCCGTTCGCCTATTATATCACGTTCAAACTCAGCCATGACGCCCAGCATCCTAAATACCATTTTTCCAGTGGCCGTGGTGGTATCAATGTTTTCAGAAACCGACACCAAATCAACACCTTTCTTTTCTAGTTGTTCTGCGATTTGGATTAGATCTTTTGTACTTCTCGTTAAACGGCTTAACGAGTAAGTTACTAGAGCCGTAGCATTTTTACAGGCATGAATAGCCGCTTGAATGCTTGGGCGATTATCCATCTTTTTCCCGCTTATTCCTGAGTCCGTAAAGAATCCAACAAGTTGGTACTCGTTGGTAAGGCACCACAATCTGATTTTTTCTTGTTGTGCAGCTAACGAGATCCCCTCTTCCGCTTGTTTGTAGGTCGATACGCGAGCGTAACCGATTGCTTCTTTCATTTCCTGCATATTCCATTCATTCCGCCACCCCATTCCACGGATTCCGCCACCCTTGAAAAATGATTTTTAAATAAACAATAATACTCAATTCTTTTTTCTCTCTAGCCATTACACTGTGGCCTTTTTATAAACAAATAAAGAGGCAGTTAAACAATGAGTCGGGAGAAGATAAAAATGAATAAAGTCCGTCAAATTCTACAATTGTTTTACGGGAGAAAGTACAAAAAAAGGGCCATTGCAAAAGAGACCGGTGTCCCAAGAAGCACCGTTAGGGATTACCTGGAGCGTGCAGAATCCGCTCGTCTCACAGCCGATGAGGTACAAAGTCTCACGGAACAGCAGCTTAATGATAAGCTTTTTAAACAAGCCGCCTTAAAAAAAACCGAACCCGATTGGCTCCATATCCACAAGGAATTGAAGCGAAAAGGAGTAACCTTACAATTGCTCTGGGAAGAGTATCAAGCGGAGCAGCCGGATGGGTATCGCTATAGCGGATTTTGTGAACTTTACAATAAATGGAAAAATGCCTTAGGCGCTTGGATGAAACAGGAACACAAAGCCGGTGAAAAGCTTTTTGTGGACTATTCCGGTTTAACCTTACCCTATCAAAATCCGGAAACGGGCGAAGTGTATAAAGCCGAAATATTTGTAGCGGCTATGGGTGCTTCAAACTTTACTTATTGTGAAGCCACTGCCACACAGACCTTACACCATTGGATAGCCTCGCATTGCCGCACCTTTGCTTATTTAGGCGGCGTACCTGTGGTGGTTATTCCGGATAATCTTAAGAGTGGGGTGACGAAGGCCCACCGATACGATCCACAGGCAAACCGCAGTTATGAAGATATGGCGCGTCATTATGGCGTGAGTATTATGCCTGCACGCAGTTATACGCCTAAGGACAAAGCGAAAGTTGAAAACGCCGTATTGCAAGTTGAGCGCAGGATTTTGGCAAAACTAAGGGATCGCATCTTTTTTAGCATTGAAGAGATAAATCGAGCCATCCGGCCCTTATTGGAAGAGCTCAACGATAGGCCTTTCCAGAAATTAAAAGGTTCCCGCAAAGAGTTATTTTTAACCATTGATAAGCCTGCGTTAAATGCCTTGCCGCACTGTCCCTATGAATTTGCCGCTTGGCTCAGGACACGTCTTGATCATGGTTATCACATCAAGGTGAATACTCGAGAGTACAGTGTTCCCTATCTTTATATCGGTAAAAAAGTGGATGTCCGTATTGCAGAAAAAACCCTTGAGTTTTTTTGTCAAAATCAACGGATTGCTTGCCACATACGCAACGATAAACCCGGACGCAGCACCCTTGATGAGCATCGGCCTGAAGCGCACAGGGAACACGCAAAATGGAACCGTGAAAGTCTTCTGGAATGGGCCAATCGTACGGGTGCGGAAACTGTGAGGCTTGTGCAATCCATTTTTGATGAATCCCATGGCTTTATTGAGCAAAAAGAACGGCGGGCGCTCGGGATTTTAAGGCTTTCCAATAGCTATGGCGATTTTAGTTTAGAAGCAGCTTGCCGGGTGGCGAATCAATATCACATCAAACGCTATGAACGCATTGCGGACTTGATAAAAAATCAATTTGTGCAGTCTGCCAGCCAGACGGCCGCAACAAAAAATTCACCGCAGCAACACGAGCATGTTCGCGGCGCTGAGTATTACAACTAAACCTATGGAGACAATCAATGTTAATACACCCTTTAATAAATCAAATGCGAGAATTAAACTTACTCGGTATGCTGCAGGCTTTTGAGGGGCTTAAGCAATTACCGGAGGCGGAAAATTTGAGTTTTGAAGAACGCTTAAGTTTTTTAATTGAAAAAGAGAAAAGCCATAGGGAACAACGTAAATTGGAAGGCCGATTGAAAAAAGCCAAATTAAGGTTAAGCGCCTGTATGGAGGATATTGATTATCGAACTTCTCGAGGCTTGGATAAATCGTTGCTGCGAGAGCTTGCTAAAGGCGACTGGATTGCTCACAAGCGGAATTTAGCGATTATTGGCCCGACAGGCACAGGCAAGTCTTACCTTGCCTGTGCTTTAGCCCATAAAGCGTGCTTGCTGGGTTTTACTGCGCAATTTATCAAGTTATCTCGTGTACTGGAACAGTTTTCCTTGGCAAGGGTCGAGGGTAACTACGCAAAATTATTGAAGGACTTTTGTAAAATTGATTTGCTCGTACTTGACGATTGGGGGAGTTCTCCGTTAAATGATCAGCATCGCCAGGATTTGCTTGAGCTATTGGATGACCGCTATGACCGATTAAGCACCATCGTCACAAGTCAGTATGATATTAAGCATTGGCATAAACTTATCGGGGACACAACCCTTGCCGATGCCATTTTAGATCGCTTGGTTCATAATGCTTATAAAGTCATTATCAAAGGCGACTCAATGAGAAAAATTCAAGCAAAAAGCATAGAAGCTAAGGAGGTGGAATTGAAGAAAAAATAATCAATTCAACGAGGATAGCGAGAAATAATATTGAGTATAAATTAATCAAAAGCCAAGGGTGGCGGAATCCGTGGAATGGGGTGGCGGAATGAATGGAATATGCAATTTCCTATCCCTTTGTGAAATCAACGTGAATTAGCATACTATTATTTCACAATGCATTCCCTTTGTGAAATTTAATTATTTTTGGGTGTTTTTTTGTGTTAACTACGGAGTTTTATATAAATTGAATTTAGGAGGTGAAAAAATAAACCTTACCGATAACATTGAGTATATTATGCGTCCAATTTGAAATGTGCATTTTCACACGCAGCAGGAACTTACCCAAATTTCAGTTTGGCTGTTTGCCGTACGGATTTTGGACCGGATACCGACTTGCTCCCCCGATTTAAACCTTGCCTGTCAAACCTCAATACGTTGTTGTAAAGTTTCCATAATGATTTTCTCCGTTTATGAAAAGTAGCCATAAGACGGCTTGTGGCCGCTGGGGTCTTCATTGCTATGTGCAGTGTTGGAATCGTTCGATGCGTTCTCTGATTTGGGAATTTGAGCATATAAGCGTTCAATCATAGCTTTTTGTTGCTCAATACGCGCCCTATCTTCAGCTATACGCGCTTCTTGCGCCTCCATGTATTCTCTTTGTTCTCTCATGTATTCTCTTTGTTCTCTCATGAATTCTTGTCGCTCAGCCAGGTCCCTCTTGTGCTGTTCAAGAATTTCTTGCTGACGAGGCCGTTCACGCCTATCCCTGTCGTACACTTTCTGAAGCGGCTCCAGAACTTTCAGCCGCAACTTATGAAACCCCTCATCCTGAAAATGCTTGCCGTTGCCTTCTGGTGAGTTCCAGTACCATCTTTCATCATCGTCTATTACCTCTGGCTCAATCGTCTCCTCAGGCCCGTACCGTACTATATCCATATTACGGAGTACTGTGACCTTGCTTTCAAGGTTATCCGCCATTCTTCCAAACATGTCATCTATTTCCTGCAAAAGACTGCCCATCTTTGCTACAAGATCCATGATGCTGCCGACTATATTCCCGTTCGATTCCACAAATTTATCCTCTTCAAAAAAGGCCTCAAGCTCTGTATAACGCTCACGCAACTTCTGCATGGCTTCGTTCGCCTCTTTTGAATGTTTGTTTTTATCGGGGTGACAGCGTTTGGCCAAGGCTCTAAAGCGTTGATGCAATTCCCCCAGTACTTCGTCTTTTGCCTCCAACTTGTCCGCTTCGTCTGCTTTGTCATCTCCATAAACAGCACGCAAACGGTCTGTTGCTTTTCGGATGAACGTTTCAAATTCTCTGAAATCCTCTTTGAAATCAGCGTCCAAATCCATAATCTCATTCTCAACAGTCGCTTGATGGTTTGAAAGAACTATCGCTCGTTCCGGATTGGTTAAATAATCGTGTGCGGTATTCAATTTTTTCTGAAAGCTTCGGTAGATAGAGGCAAACTTCTCAAGCACCCTCTCCACTATTTTTTTGTCCGCTGTCTTGTCATTTGAACGCGGCGTGTCGGGTGCAGTATTTAGCATGACTATATATTTATCGTTGTAGAAATCGAATGTCTCCAGTGCGACTTCGTTTATACGCGGCAAGTAGCCTTCCAACTTCTCCCTATCCCTCACGCGGAATTCGGTGAGCGCGGCACCCAGTATCTCGTCTATTTGTCTTGTTTGATTCTTTAAGACCGTTTTGAAATCTTTGATGTCTTCGTTAAATTTCTCAATAAACGCTCTGTTATCGCGAAGTTCCCCATCCATTCCTGCTTTTTTAGTGTGTTTTAACATCTCAGGCGCAAGCAGCCGGTCCATTGCTAAACTTAACTCCCCATAACCCATCATATCATTTTCCCCGTTTGTTGAACCCTCTTCGTCTAACATCTCGGCAATACCTCGCCTGAGGGTTGTCATAGTGTGATAAAAAAGCAATTCCCGTTGTGTTTCAATGGGCGTAAACACAGAGTCAAACCATCGAAACAAAAAGAATCGTTTATCCTGGCGTTTAAGTTTCTTTTCAAGCGCGTCGATTGCGATACCGTCAATTTCAGTTTCGCCGTTTGCCGTACGGAGTATTCTGGAGTGCATAGCCGCGTGTTCCCTCGCGTTAAACGTTGCCTGCCAAGCCTCAATACGTTGTTGTAATGTTTCCATTATGATTGTCTCCGTTTATGAAAGTGGCCGCTGCTATAAGACGACTTGTTGCTGCTATGTTCTTCGTTGCTATTTGTCGTGTTGGAATCGTTCGATGCGTTCTCTGATTTGGGAATTTGAGCATATAAGCTTGCTATGATTGCTTGCTGCATTCTAATGCTTTCTTCTTGCGCCTCCACGTTTCTATTCTGCCGCTCAATGGTTTCTTGTTGCGCACTCAAGTCTCTCTTGTACTGCTCAATCACATTCCCTTGTTCGCCCCGTTCTCTTTTCAACTCTCTTATTTCATCGATGCCGTCTCTCAAATTCTCTTCCAAAAATGGAACCCTTCGGGTTTTCAGGTACGTTAAATTTTCGCACTTTCCGCCAACCGCTACTCTGACGATCGTCAGCTTTTTCGCGAGATCAACCTCTCCCAAAACCTCGGATAAAGAATGATCCGGTTCATTATTGATATCGGCATCGCATTGCATCAGGTCAGTAATAATGCTATTGGTAACCTCATGAGCCTGACTGTGATTCTCATCCAGGCGATCATAACGCTCCCCCAGAAGGTCATAACGCTGCCCCAAGTAATCATAACGAAGTTCTAACTGTTTCAGACTCGTCTCTCGACTCATCAGTTCCCTCTCTAATTGCCCCCGTTCTTTTTCAAGCACATCATGGATGGATTGATTCGGGTCAAGCAGTATTTCTTGATAGGACTGTATTCGTCCTTCTATTACATTATTCGCATGTACGCAAAGATCAAAGAAAGTGTTGGCCTTGGGTTTGTCATTGGCAAGCTCTTTTTGCTCCATGGTAATCAAAAGTTTACGGAACGCATCAAATTGCAAGTTTAAATCGAAAATTCCATCAGGATTATTCGTTAAGCAATCATAGAGTCGTTGATATAAGCCTGCCAATTGCGTGAGTCTTTTTATCGGATCGGTTCCTAATGATAGACCTGTGAGACGGGCATTATAATAATCAATACGGCCATCAAGAAACTCTTTCATTTCTGAAAAGACAAACCAGCCTACTACGTTTTTTTCAATTTGCTTTTGTTGTTCTTGATAATCTTCATCGGCAATACTGGTGCTTTGCGCCACATCGCGCTCAATACTTGGAAAATCATAGAATGGACGACTTTTATAAAAAGGCGATTGACCTTTCTCAGGTAAATAATGCTCTTTATGGGCCATAGGCCGATTTCTCAAATAGTCTAAAATGTTCAGCAGGAAGGTTGCGTTACCGGTCTCTGCAGTGAGCTGAGCTGCGTACGCCAAAGGAGAAAGGCCACCGTGTGTTGCTGGCTTTTGAAAAGGATTCGCGCCGACCTGAAGCAACTGTTTTATCGCTGAACTGTTACGAGCGTCCAAGGCTCTGTGCAGCAAAGTCTTTCCTTCCGTGTCTTCAATCGAAGGTGAAATATAACTGTTGACAAATTCTCGACAAAAGGTCTTTTTTTCTTCAGGTTGCATGTTTTCAAGTACAGATCCAAGACTTTCAGAAAGAGCAAGGGTTCGCCGTTCACAATACTCTGATAATTCTATACCCAACTCTTGATAGCGAGTAGTACACTCGGTCTTTTTCTCGGTCAGATGTTCGAAGTTAGCTGACAGAGTTTTCAAAGCGGATTCAAAGAAAGAGGCTTTTTCAGAATCGGGCGTAGTCTTGAGCAACGCCAGCTGTTCCTCGCATATGGTGTCATAAGAGGCGCGAATCGTTTCCAGTAATAATAGGCCTTCTTCTGTTTCGGGATCCAGGTTATCCCGGTCAAAAACAGGCACCCATTTTTCCAAAGCCTGCTCGGTAAATTCTGTTACATTTCTTTGGTCCTGTCTTATGTTATTAATCATAGCGTTGAACTCATCTTTTTTATAAACGTCCTCGAAGGTGCGATTCTTCCTTTCAGCATCCCGCTCTGTTGTTAGAACATCAATGCTTTTCTGTTTTTGCAGAAAGTGGGAATAGATGCTTATTTGATAACTGCACCTGTCCTGTTGAAATTCATATTGAGTGATTTTATCCAGCAAACGCTGTCTTTCCGAATGGAGGTAGTCTTGATAGGTAGAGTAGAATAAAGCGAAAGCGGACGGGGCTGCCGGTTGGCCTTCAGCCATAGCAAGGATTATGTCATTTAAAGAATACCCTGCACTCTCAAAGGATTCATTGATAGAGTGATCAATTGGTACATTCAGCATTGTTGCATCTCCCTTAATTATTTTAATTATTTAACCCTAAAATGTCTCAGTCGATTTTTGGACGAAAATACAGTTTAAACGGGCAGTTTCCCTAGTGGTTCTAAAGCCGATAATACCCCAAAATTAAAAAAGTTTATACCGTTTCTATAACTATGCAAAAGCACATAAAAAAATTTTGGTAATATGACGTAAAGTATAAAAATCTTTTTATGCAAAACGAATGAAACTTTTCTCCATATATGTCAGGACACCCATTATTAAAAAGTATATTATAAGAAATAAATTGCAATCACTATGATTGCGTATTAATATCATTAAGCAATCATTTTGATATCAAATAGAGGGGTAAAAATGATAATATTAATAGGCGGAGAAAAAGGTGGATCGGGTAAAACCACTATCGCCACAAATCTTTCTGCAATGAGAACAAAAGATACTGGGGATCTGTTGCTGATAGATACCGACAAACAACAAACTGCTAGTTATTGGTGTTCATTGAGAGAAGATAACCAGATATTTCCTAGAGTTGCTAGTATCCAAAAGTTTGAAAAAGCCGTGAGGACAGAAACTTTGGCCCTAAAGACCAAATACAAAGATATTACAATTGACGCTGGAGGAAGAGATTCATCAGAACTCAGGAGCGCATTATTAGTAGCTGATAAAGCCATATTTCCTCTCAGACCGTCACAATTTGATTTATGGACACTTGGTAGAATGAACACGCTTGTTGAAACTGCAACAGAATTTAATGAAAAATTAAACGCTTTTATTGTAATAAATCAAGCATCGCCAAATCCAGCAGTGAAGGAAGTGGAGGAAGCTAGAGAATTGATTAATGAGTTTGGTAACCTGAAACTCTTAAAAACACATCTTTGCGAGCGAATTGTTTATAGGAGGGCTGCAATCCAAGGTATGGCTGTAACTGAATATAAACCAGAAGACACTAAAGCTATTGAAGAGATGAAAAATTTATACGAGGAAATTTTTGATGAACAGTAAAACAAAATTTTCAAAGCCGCCTACACCTAATGAGGAAAAGGAAAAAAAATTAGAAGCCTTTATTAATTTATCTGATGAAAAAATTGACAAGAGTCAAATAGAGACTGCAAAACCAAAAAAAGAAAAAGTAAAGCCTGTCTATTTGAGAGCACCAGAAAGTTTGTGGGGTGATATTCATGAGATCATGGCGATAACAGGGCTATCTATGAATGCAATATGTCTAGATTTATTAAGGCCACAGATAAAACGAAAGTTAAAAGAGTTAAGGGAGTATTGATATCATTATGCTATCAAAATGCAATTAAAATAATTGCATTTTGATAGCTTAACGCCCAAAACTTAATTAAGTTTTGGGTTGAATTTTTAATCTGGATGAAAAATGAGAGCCAAAGCTAATGAAACAAAAAAATCTAAATAAGTTGATAACTGAAGCTTTAGCCATTGAGGCTGAAGAAGCAAAGACAGCAGGCGTAATAGGCTACATGGCAAGAGCGTTAGTTCAAGCTACAATACCTCATAAAAAAACAGATGGAAATGAGTTTACTAGAAAAAATGGAGCTTTTGAGCTTTCTATTTTAACGCCATCCAATGTAGGATTGCCTTATGGCAGTATTCCAAGGCTTCTGTTGGCTTGGTTGACCACTGAGTCTGTTATTACAAAAAATAGAACCTTGTGCCTGGGTAACACTTTATCATCTTTTATGAAAGAACTTGGGTTGGTGCCAACAGGAGGTAGGTGGGGCAGTATTACCCGATTAAGAGATCAAAGCAAAAGATTATTCACTTCCTCTATTTCTTGCTCATACCACTCGGATAACAGGGAGTATGAAAGTGGATTTAGAGTAGCAGATAAGCATGATTTGTGGTGGATTCCAAAAGCACCTGAACAATCAACGTTGTTTGAATCGACAGTAACTCTTTCAGAGAGTTTTTTTAATGAGATTATAAATAATCCCGTTCCAATTGACTTAAGGGCTTTAAAAGCCCTTAAGCGATCACCAATGGGATTGGATATTTATTGCTGGCTCACTTATCGTATGAGCTATCTAAAAAAAAATACGGAGATACCATGGGGTGCTTTGCAGACCCAATTTGGTTCAAATTACTCCATTAGCTCTCAAGGAATACGAGATTTTAAAAGAGCCTTTCTCAGAGAATTAAAAAAAGTCAGTTTGATATATAGCGGACTGAATGCGGCCTCTGGCGAAGTAGGGCTAGTACTCAAACCAAGTAAAACACATATCCCATATTCTGGATAAGCCTGTGTTTTAGTAAAGTTATCCACGCATAAACTGTCTTGCTTTTTGCGCTTATCCACGCATAAACTGTCTTGCATTTACGCATAAACTGTCTTGCATACTATTACCTATATCTCCCTGTATTAATAAATAACCTGTAGTTAATCGCTCCGAATTGTGGATAACTTTTTTGTTTTTGTCCTTTTTGGTATTTAATGGGTTG
>Ga0210025_1002588_pt1 | contig 17412 bp, 13 predicted proteins | sample CryGeyme20150102_FD_183989 | JGI IMG/M metagenome (GOLD analysis project Ga0210025, IMG submission 183989) | Groundwater microbial communities from Crystal Geyser aquifers in Utah, USA - Crystal Geyser metaG 2015-0102 (SPAdes) (version 2) | ecosystem: Environmental > Aquatic > Deep subsurface >...
AAGGGGTGCATCTTACATTTGAAAACAAATCAGGGTAACGTGGTTATTAAAGATTTGTTATATTTACACAAGTAAAGAGTACTATTACTAATTTTGGTTAATTACATAATTCTACAACAATGTACACAGGTTCAATAACCATACCCCGTAGGGTTTGTGTTTGGGTAATTTACACAGGGAATCGGGATTTACCCAGATGGTCATTCTCTGATGCTACTACTAGCTAGTACTGCAGCTTTAGTACTAGTAGCCTACTAGCTAGTACTAAGAATAGTACTAAGCAATGTACTACAGTAGGTTGGAGGTTTCTTGTACAGCCCGGGTGATTCTATGCAAAATTCAAAACATGCCACGCGTCGGTCGACCGATCCTCATAAAATAATTTGGCGGCATCAATACGATACAGCTGTACGATACAGTACGTATCGAACCTCAACGATAAAAAATAAGTTTCGTCTCTATTTTTTGATACGGAGTACGAGTAATTCATAATTCATTCATTTTTGTTTTGTTTTGCAAGGACGATGCAATCAGATACCTTTGCTCCACCATCTTAAACACATTGCTCTATTTCAGTAATCTGTAACTAATCCTGCTACAAATAAGTCATATCATTACGTTACGTCCTCATTCGTACGATACAGTGCCACTGAATCCAAGATAATAATACTGGTAATAGCAGGCATCACACGACAATCCATTCAATAATATTTATTTCACGGCATCACACACACACACACACACTGACACACACTCACAACGAGCACAACACCAAGATGATACTACTGCAACACCAGCGACGGTATTCCAGAAAGGGTTCATTTCAACGATTACATTATTTGGGCTTAATTGTTATTGCTGCTGCATGGCAAATTGCAAATTGCAATGCTGGTCAGACTGGAGGATTCTTTGGCAATCTAAGGAGACGGTTAAGCAGAAGAAGACCCAAAGCAGTACTAGTTGATCCATCATTAATAGAGCTGCAATCAAACAATGAAAAGGACTATACATACAGAACGCGTGACTTGTTTCGTTGGAGAGGTGGATCGAATGAAGGGTATCCCAATTCTCACCACCAATCACAACAACACTACAAACCGCAACAACAGCAGCAGCAGCAGCTGTCTTCGTCTTCGAAGCAAAATAATTCAAGACCACCACCACCACAACAACAACAACAGCCGCCGAGGCAGGGGCAAGAACCACCACCGGACTTACCACCACCACCACCACCCGATCTGCCCGATTTTGGAGAGGACGAGTCACCGTATTCTCGTCCACCTCTTCCTGGTCAGTCTAGTCCACAACAACCATTCTATCCTTCTTCTTCCTATTCTGTCAACAATCAGCATCAGCACCATTCACCAGAGCCATATCCAGGATCACAACAACAACAACATGGTTACCAAGATCCCACTCTTCCTCCTTATCCGGGTGATGCTGCCAACTCTCCAGAATTCAGCGATGATCCCATGATGAACATGATGATGATGAATCCTGACGATCCTGCCATGATACCAGCATTGCCAACAGATGATGTTCCTTGGGATGACACGGGCCTTTTGGAGGATGCTGCTGCAGCGGAGACCAAAGAGGCAGGGTTGGATCTTTCGTCGTTTGACAAAGATTTTATTTTAAAAGGATTGGCGCGACTGTACAAGAAGAAAATTCTTCCCCTGGAATTGGCCTACAAATATGGACACTTTCATTCCTCGCCCTTGTCGCCGGCGGACTTTGACGCTCCACCGGCCGTCTTACTTTTGGGTCCCTTCAGGTAACGTTACTGTCATTATTTATCTAATTATTTATTTGATTATTTGGTGTGGGATAAGCACGCGGAATGGAAAGTTTTTGTTGTTGTTGTGAATGATCTTGTGCTCACAGTTTTTTGGCTTTCTCTTTTAAGTGTTGGAAAAACATCCTTTATCAAATATCTCTTGGGACGAGACTTTCCTGGTATTCGTGTGGGTCCTGAACCCACCACAGATCGATTCACAGCAATCCTGTATGGTCAAGACGACAAAATTATTCCAGGAGCCGCTCTTTGTTCTCAAAATTTTCGTCCCTTTACTGGATTGAATCCTTTCGGCAACAACTTTTTATCGCGAATGGAAGGAGTCGAATTGAACAGTGCCATTCTACACAATGTCACATTGATTGACACACCCGGGATTCTGAGTGGCGCCAAGCAGCGAAATCGCAGCTACGATTACGATGCTGTAATGCGATGGTTTGCCGAACGCGCGGATCTTATCATAATCATGTTCGACGCCCACAAGCTTGACATTTCGGATGAAATGAAGCAGGTTATTGAGCTTATGATTCCACATTTGGATAAAATTCGAATTGTCTTGAACAAGGCGGACACTATTTCTACACAGGTACGAAACCTCCTATGTTTTGTTAGTCGGTTGGTAGAGATTGCCAAGCGCAGTATTTTATGTATGATTTATCTCACGCTTCGGTCTCGATCCACGAATCAATCATTCGTACTCTAGCAACTAATGCGCGTGTACGGCGCACTCATGTGGAGTCTGGGCAAGGTCATGAATACACCAGAGGTTTGTCGCGTTTACGTGGGCAGTTTCTGGGACCATCCACTTCAGGAAACGGATCAACAAGATTTATTACAAGCCGAGGAACAAGACTTGCTCAATGATATCATGAAATTGCCTCAACAGGCTGTCATGCGACGGATCAACGAATTGGTCAAGCGTGCTCGTAGTGTCAAGGTCCACGCCTACATTATTCACTACCTTCGCAAGCAGCTTCCTTACAATCCCTGGAGTCGCAAGGACAAGCAAAAGCGCTTGATTGGTAGACTCGATTCCGAGTTTCTTGCCTGTGCTCGAAGGTACGGGTTGGCTCGAGGTGACTTTCCAAACGTGGATTCCTTTCGGAGAGCCCTGTACGAAATCAAGGATCTGGGAGAATTTCCCAAGATTGACAAAAAGTTTGTGAAGGAAATGGACAAGGTTTTTTCTCGCGAAATACCTGATCTCTTGCAACGCGCCAAGATGCACGACGATCGTCCGCACAAATAACTACAGTAGACAATTCTGAATGCGCGATTGCTACTGTGACAACAGTTCTAACCGATAAAACTGTAACGATACACGATGAATATTTCACGATTTTGATTGTGCGTCTGAACTGCTGTAGTGGTCTGTGTACTACTCTACGGTATGCTTCCTGCTCGATTGACGACGTCCATGGTTCTCAAACATTTGACTTGCGAAGAACATTCCTCTCGAAAACGAGCACGATGTAAACTTGTGTATTGTTTGTTTGTGTGCATTGACATGCAGTGAAAATGGATATGTTACCCCTAAACTCAGCAGCTCAGCATCGCCATCAGCAGGCAGCATAAAAATGTCATCACCATCCTCCTTCAGTATTTCTCCATTTTACTGCTTTGTGTTCCAAAGTACGATTAAATTTATATCATTATACATCCCTCTATATTTTTGTCTTCAATTAACCTTCAGGTTTGACAACAGGAGTAGCAGGAGCATCGTTAATGGTAAATTCGGCAGGTTTCTTGACGGAATGAATCTCGTACGTTGGTGGTGTGCGGTTAATATCCGATGGTCTGGACTTTTTGGGACGCTTACTTGCAGCCCACTTGGCAGCCTTGTCGTTGACATGTGTGGCATGGCATACACTATTATTCATGTTTAGGATATGATAATATGATAGCAGGGGAGAAAGCGAGCATGTGTTAGAGACGTCAAGTAGCGGCATGTAGCATGTAGCATGTAACGTATCTGATACCTGATACCTGATACTAGCTTACTACAATACTACTACCAGACTGAACCTACCTCAGACTCTGTTCTCGGACGAATTTCTGGGAAGCAAAAGCAGAAGCCGATGCCAGTAAGAGAGCAGCAAGGAGGAGGGCGACGTTCTTCATCATCTTTATATATTATTGCAGGTTTAATTGAGTGGCTGATCAGGCTGGATAATTCAGATGGAGGGGGGCATCACAGGCCTCCCTCGATCGCAGTGAGCTGGAAAAGCATAATCTGCAGAGGGATTCGAGAATAAACGGACGGCGGGCATGCAAGCCTGATGTTTCCAGGAAACTGACGTACGATAGAAGCTTACAGTGTGCGACCATAGAAGCAAATGTAAGGAGATCAACGACACCTCAGAGCCATCAAATAACTTTATCGCTTCACTCACCAAGAACAGCAAAGCAACAACAGCATCCAAAAGTATCAATAGAAGCCTTGTTTGCTCTCTTGGTACACTAGACTACTGCAAGACAGGACCCTTTGCTTTCTCCATAAATACACATTTCAAATATGCAATTCACATCTGCTACCGTTGCGGCATTTTGCCTTATTGTTGGTTCGGCGGGTGCCTTTGCCCCATCGACACGTAAGTTGATCTTTTAGTAGTATTTCTTTGAAAGCCTCGGCGTGTTTTCTAGCTGCGACATGCTCCATTGATTAATGAATCTGTCCCTTCATTCTTGTCTTCAAACTAACTTTTTCGTTCAATTTCTTTCCAATCGGCATGCAAACAAAAACAATTCGCGTGGTACCTTCCCTACTCAACCAACTTGTTACCTTCACCTACCAACCAACCAACCCATCCTGTCCAAATTATGGATTCAGCCTTTGTTCCTAGTACGGTCGGGACTCGATCGGGAAGTGTCGCTCAAATTCCTTCCACTCACGCAGCTGGATGTGGATGTGCTGCTTGCACTACCTTGCATACCCCCGGATGTGCTTGTGCCTCGTGTTTGGCTGCTCATCCTGCCGTTTGTTCATGCGCTGCCTGCCGAGGTGGTGGGAACACTCGCCTTTTCATGAGCGATGCAGCCGAAGCCGTTCCTGCCGAAGTGGAAGAAATGGATGGCATTCAATCGGAGGAAGAAGCACACAACGCCGAACGTCCTGCCCGTAGTTCTATTGCCAAGAAGAAGGGATCCAAAGGAAAGGCTCTGTCCGAATATTCAGTGGGAGATACTGTCCAAGCCAAGGTCAAAACTTTGACCAATTACGGAGCATTTATGGATATCGGTGCTACCACGGATGGATTATTGCATATTTCTAATCTCAGCGGTGGATTTGTTAGTGACGTCAAGGATGTCCTCAAACTTGGGCAAGAAGTCGAGGCTCGCATTATCAATATTGATGAAGCCAAGAATCAAATTGGGTTGACTTTGTTGACTGCCGAAGAAGAAGAAACTGCCAAGCAACCCCGTCAGCGTCAGGGCGGCGGAAATAGTGGAGGCGGTGGTGGTGGTGGTCGCCGTGATGACAGTGCTGTTGTAGCTGCACTTGCCGAAAAGGGATTTGATTCATCGCAATTCATTGAAGGAACCGTCGCCAGTACTGTCGATTTTGGTGCCTTTGTTCGATTTGATGCGTCACTGTTGAATTCGGAAGTGGAAGGAGAAATGGATGGTTTGGTGCATATTTCGGCATTGGCAGCTGGACGTGTGGATTCAGTTACATCGGTTTGCAAGCCCGGTGACAAGGTGCAAGTGCGTTGTAAGTCCATTGATGGACGCAAGGTGTCTCTCAGTATGGTCTCTGTCGAAGCGGAAGAGGAAGCCGCGGAGCGAAGACAATCGTTTGGCTCTGAACCTGAACCGCAAGGCGCCAAGGACTGGAAAGATTCACTCGATCGAATTGTTGCAGATCAGCCTACATTCTCCAACACTCCTCTGGTTGTGGATTTGCGAAAGTAAATCTCTTTTACACTGTAGCTGATAAATTCGTCAATAACATTATCATACTTTAAAAGTCAAGTATTGTTGCGTAACATTTTAAAATAAGGCTTAGAAAGTAAGAATACTATTGCTGAACACAGGGAGCAACATCTAAGGAATGCTCTAGTGTAGCTGTGTATTTTATATTATTATCATTTTTTATGAACACGAGCCTGTCGTAAACCACGGTACCGTCCAGACCCAGATGTTTCTTCTACAAGCTCAGGTTCTGCAGTTTCTTGAGTCCTGCGTGCTGGTAATTTGGCATTGACTCTGTCCATTAAAGCCAGCAACTCTGACAAGACAACGTTTTGCTGGACTTCTCGCGAGATTTCTGCTTCGTTGTCACCTCTCAGGTCTTCACTAAGGTAGGCCATTTGGGCGTGATTTCCTCCAACAATCTCAACAAATTTCGTAGTATCCTTTGGTAACGTTTTATTGCCGCTCATCCACTCGTCTTTCGTTACCAGACCATCAAGGCTTCCCCAGAGACTGATAGCTTCGATGCCTGTTCTTGAAAGGTCGCCGATGATGGGAGTCGGAGCGGAGGAAAATAATGCTAGCCCATTGATATTATATTTCCTACGTCTTACTCGTGTATAGCAGGCGCCCACTGTGTTGTTAAGTTGTTAAAGAGTGAAAAAGTGAGTCATGTTTTATAGAAGCGTTTCAGCATCATCGTTGTGCTGTTCAAATAGCTTTAACGAAGAGAACAATCCTCTCGACAAACACGTACCGGCTCCACCAAGACCATGTCCTGCGATGACATAGCTTTTGATCTCTGGAAACTCTCGAGCTGCCAAATCACCACGAAAGGGACTTGCCAAGGCAAAGCTCCATGGAATATCGAGCAAGAAGGCGGGATATCCTCTCAAGGCTATTTCCCTCAGAATTGGTGCATAGGCTCTCTCATCGTAAAAAGCACCTGTATAGAAAATGATTCCAACGTCTTTGGCGATATTTGGATTGGTCGAGAACCATCCCCAATATGCGTCTTCTTCTTTTACCACAACAACGTTTTCATCAGATTTGGTGGCGTCGAACGCTATCGGGCTTTGGGCTGTGTAGAAAGGAAATCCCTGCTGACCGTCGACACACTTGGTCAATGATGCCAGAATAGCGACCAACAGCAAAGCTTGGTGTAGCCACAATGATGCTTTTGCCATTTTAATCTTGTGAATTGTGGCACGGTATGTGGTCCTAGCATCCTTGTTGTTGGAGGCAGATTATTAGCAGTTATTACTTCGTGTGTAAATCGGACCTGGAACGATATTAGCGACGGGAGTGCGAAAAATTTAGCCCCTTCTAAAAGTGTATTATGGATGTGTTCCTGAGAATCTAATCGAAACCCTAATAACCGGGACGAATAGGAGAGAGTGAAGACGTGTAAGTCGTACAAGGAATTGCCCTTCATACGCATCTCAGCAACTGGTCAGTTATCAATGCCAGCAGCGGCGTTGGCATCAAATTTTTCCAGAAAACGGAACCTACTCTACAACATTTCCTTCTCGCTTCTGGTCTCAGGTTCCACATGCAACTTCCGCCCTTGGTCCTGTGGTCTTCCGTGTCTATGTTAGGATGCCAGTATTCACGAGGGAGGTATATATACTTTGGCAGGAGATAGAGTATCGTGGAACTATTCGTAAAGTATTGCTGGAGCGGGCATCCATTGAGTTCCATACTTGCCTTCTTAGTTGTTTGTAGCTGCTTTGCAGATTTCAGTGTCAGTCATGATGGATGCTTGTAAGGTATCCAGACGTCCTTTAAAATTATGACACGACTCTGCATCCCATGTAGGAACATATAATTCTCCTACTACGTGATTGTGAGGATTTATATATTACACATTTTCTGACCCCATTGCGGGCTGCTCTTTTGGCTCAGAGGCATTATCTTCAGATGGTAGCTGAAGTGGAGAAGCGGTGAACCATCAGGCTCGCAACCTGGTTGCCGTAGGATCGACTCCTTCAGCAATGCATTAGCATCATGCTGTAAATAGCACTTGCTGGTGTTGAACACGCAAACACTGAGTCAAAGCAAGACATTATTACACTTCCTGCACTAGCGCACCTGCTACTCCAGTCGTGGCGGGGTGTGTGAGGATTTATGTATTACACATTTTCTGACCCCATTGCGGGGTGCTCTTTTGGCTCAGAGGCATTATCTTCAGATTGGCGCAATAGCAGGGAGGAACAAATGAGTAATCTCATCGCGACCATTTGACGGGAACAAAGTTAAGAAGAACTAGCTAATAGACTATCATTTTGGGAATATGATGTAACCGCGATATGATTACACAGAAGACAGTGCGCCTGTGTCGCTGCGGGTTTTCTTGCAAAGCTTTGCAGTAGCCCCCCTCCCCCATTCGTCCAATTTTGCTGTGAAGTGCTTGTACTTGCTCCTGTTGATGTGTGACTTCATTTCTCACTGATGCTTAAAATTTCCATGCTGGACTTTTCGAACTGCGTGTTCCTCCTCGAAAGTCACTAGCAGAATTATGGCAAGGCTAAGCAAAATGCATTTCTTGAATGTAAAAATTCTTCATTCGATTCTACATGTTGGCCATCAAAAGATCAAATTTAGAACAAAATGTATTGATTCGGCGCAATCATTTTCGCTATTTCCCGGGGCATATATTGCGACACTAATTCCCGAAAGATTCCAATGTTGCGAGTAAAAAACGCCAAGAAAATCGTCGCAAAACTTTCAAGCGGACCCACCACTGGCTGCGCCCAGGTTGTGCTACACAAGGCCTGCCACAGAATTCGACCGACCGAGCGCATCGCTATGGCCAATACAATGTACACTGGAATAGCTGTAACGATTCCGTAAGGCTTGAGCCTCATTTTGGAGAGTCGTTGCAACTTAAAGTTCTCGGCAAGTCGAAGCACAGTGTCGGGGTATGCTTCTCGCAAGGTATTGTAGGCTGGTGATTCCTCCCGTTGTCGTTGTCGTCTCAATTCCAAACGTCGTTCCTTCTGTTCGCTCATTTTAATGATTTTTAGTGCCCTGTCAAGAGCTAGTTGTGCTGTGGGCAATCCATCCTGTTTGCGTCCTTGAGAAGGATACGGGTGCATGTCCTTCCCTACCCAACGAACGGCCAAGATGGCATGAAAGGGTTGGTATTTTGGTATTTGTGGCGGCAGAATGTCAGAGGAAGAAAACTCGTTCGCTGTAGTCCAAGCATTTGCAGCTTCGCGCTCTCGTGGTGATTTAAAGAAAGCCGAGGCAACTGCCAAGGAAGCGACATCCTCTCGACTCACAACCGCCGGCGTCTCCACTTGGCCAGTTGGATGTACTTGTAAATATGTAGTTTTTGTATCCCGTTCATCGTCAACCAAATCACCTGGCCGAAGATTTACCGTGTCCAGCAGTGTACTAGACGCCAAAAGTTTCTCGGCCATGTCGTGATATCGAAAGATCATACTACGAAAAATGTTGGTTAAAAGTGGCACCATTTCCCACACTGGCTGCGAGACACAATTATCGCTGACACGAATATAACGAATTTTTGGAACAATTACAGGCTCGTCCCGAGTTTCGTCCTCTTGTTCCAGTGCTACTTCGACAGCCGTCTCTCGTCGCAATTGCTCCCGTTCGGCAAAGCCTAACACCTTCCTGGTGCTTGCGAATTGAACGTAGTAGGGATGCCGCGGGTCCTTGCACCAGCTACTGACATCTGGTCGTAACCATCTGATGAATGGACGTGCCAACAGGTCGGTCCATACATTGGTGTGTCGGACACTTCCCACACAGCTGATGATCGTGGTACAATCTTGAATGGCCTCCTGCAAGGCTTCATTGGCATCCACAATGACAGGATTTTCTTCGCGATTGTCGTAGTCCGAGAGGGAAGCATTGTAAAATTCGGCCGCCGATGCGGCTCGTTCTAGCCATTCCTCTTCGTCGTGGTCCAGATAACCTGGTAATTCTTCGGGTGGTACCAAATCTGCCTCGACAATTTGCAGACGCGGACCCCTTTTACTGTGTTGGTGGGACGATACCAATGATAAGTCATCGTACAAGACTTTAATGGCCTTGTCGTATTGTCTTACACAGGCCACAATGGTACAATCCAAAGATTTCATGTCCAAAAGCTGCCGCACAATCAGTCGCCCAATGCGACCGGAAGCTCCTAGGACCACAATTTTGGGTTTACTGGGCATGATTGGAGGTCCCAGTATTTGAGTCTGCTTTTTGGTTGGTCGATCAGTGGACCGCTGTCGTCCTATGTCATCGTGTTCACGATCATCGTCCTCCCATTTTCGGCGAGCGCGAGCGTGTAAAGCATAATATCTAATTGCAGCAGTAGTAGCAGACGATGCTTTAATTCGTTCCACCCGCTGTTGATGTTGCTGCCGAGAGGTTGTCAGAGATTCGATTGGATCTAGCTTCGCATACAATAGGCAGCAGCAACAGTAGATCCAAAGACCCTTCATGATCTGCAGTTCAGATATCTCTTTTTGATGTACTGTAATCTATTGCTATCAAAATGAACACTGCTGAGCATTCGTATCTTCTTGTCGTTGATGAGTGTCCTGGTGTCGGCGCTATCTTTTTGTCTTTTTAGCTACGGTCCTTCAGTACCGGTACTTTGGAAATTTCTACACTAGGGTTCGAAATCAGCTCAAGGAAAAGACGAGCGAACACTACCGCGTTCTCTCGACTATGCCAGCTCTCTAGGGCTACGTTCGGCTAGGTAGGGTGGTTTGGAGAAACTCAGCAATTTACTAGGGCCAACCTTTTCTCCGTTCTGAGGCACCCGGGTGAGAGAGCAGACCGCTAGGGTCGCTCTCACACTCGGGTAGCCAATCGGGCGGGAGGGCGCGGTTAAGAAACTATTTTAGGTATATAAAGTTGCTTTCGTATTCGACGAAACGGCAAATTTATGACAAAATTTTCTGCTCTTTTTGGTCTCTTCAATTGCTGGATCCAGGTCTAGGCCCTTCCTCGTTTGGTAGGGATTCGACGCTAGGCTACGAGTCAGGCCTTGGCTTCGGCAGCCTGGCGTGTGGATCTTCTTCCCCGAAGTGGGAATAGTCGTATCCGATTTCTCCCAATGTGTTCCTGTTTCTGAGTGGGAGATGGGATGGGACATTTTGGGTCATTCCGGTGACGTCTGGTTCGGGTCTCCTTGTCTCACGTTGCCTTCGGCTGGCTCTGAACAAACACTATTATTAGAATTTTATTTCTGAGTTCGCGCACAATGAAGCCACAAGACGGCACCCCTATCTGATATTTGGATGTAAAGTCTTAGCTGAGCTAAAGGGCGGAAATGAAACCCCGTCGACAACACCAAGAGCTTAAAAAAAGTTTTTACCTTTGTACCCACTGCTGACCCCCCATGTTTATAGATTCCTCATGTACGTGTAAAGTCCGTGTACCTTCCGCGCTGGAAGGGCAAAGGTTTTGCTGCAATGCTCAAACTTTTTCAATATTTTTTTTTTTTGGGTGACCCGATCGACATAGTGGTACCATTCCGCTTGCTTCATGAGAGAGGTCCGTCCTGCTGCTGAGAGGTCTCTATCTTTCTCCAATACGTCCCGGAACTCGTTCCTGTCATGACTGCAACAATTCTCGGCAGCAGAGCATCGATCGTACAGAACACTCCAGCAACACGGACGGCGGTGTTTTAGTTTGACAGAAATGGCAATGATGTTTATTTCTTCAATGTTTGTATACTTTGTTGAAATGCTGCATAAACTTTACGCTGCATACATTGCGTTGGAGTGCTAGCAGAGGTTCTGCGGCATGCATTGGCCGTGTTAAATGGAGTATTTTCTTCGAATCGTGGCGGAAATTGCGAAGCGACGAGTCTAGTTACTGGTAGCGTCTCTCGCTTCTGAATTGGCTTGCACATATGTTGCAAACAGGAAAGGACAACAGCAGCAAGAATTTCTAAGCAAATAAACAGCCTGTACCTATGCAAACACAAACTTTCATATGAATTCACATTTCTAGTACTCATTCGGGATTACTACTGCTCTGCAACAGGATAACATTTTCTGCAGCGACCATGGGCGTTTCCTCACCGCCATTGTCATGTTCATTATTTGGCGTTTGGTCTTGCCCTGAAGCCGCAACCTCTTCGGCAGCAGAACTCGATGATTTGGATCTTTCGTGATGACTTCTTTCAGGGTGAATGTTTCCAGAGATATCATTAGTAGTAACAGTAGTTTCGAAGACAGCTGTCATATCACTTTCATCTCGTTGATGCTGCGGCAAAAAGTGATAATTTGGACCTTGCTGTTGCTGGTGGTGGTAGTAGTGATTGTAATTGTGATGCTGCTGGTGGTGATGCGGTTGCGAACGCCATGATGCTTGTTGCTGACTCGCAGAAAGGGAAAGGGCATTGTTGTAATAGACGCGGTCGTGGCGACGGGCGTTTTGTCTCTTTTGACATTGTCGGCCAAAACGAATAAATGCCAACAATAGCGATGGGACCAATGACAGACAACCCATGGTAAACCAATTTCGAGTGGTATAAACTGTAACCTCGACTAAAAAATCACCTTCCAATCCTTGATACCTATCATATGGTACATTGCTGCTGCTGCTGCTGTTGGTGTTGTCGTCATGAGAAGAATCATGGTGTTGTCTTACGGCCTCCACAAGTATACAACCTGCAGTATCAGGTGAGAGTTGGGGGCAGGTAAAGGAATTGGTCGGAGGTTTATCATCTCCTCCCGGGAGTGAATACGACGAGTCTGTCAGAGACCCTGTTTGAACGGGAGATGAATGACTACACCAGGGTGTCAGTCCCTCGATATTGTACGTGGTCAATACCATTTCATACTTGACTTGCAAAGAGGCAGTTTGGCTTCCAGATGCGTTGTCAAATAACAACACATACACGTTACTCGAGGGAGACGTGAAGGAGAATTCGATCGGTCCAGTTTGTTGTTGTTGTAGTTGTTCCGATGAGATTTGTTCCAACAGAAATTGCCGCCCGTCAATTTCGTCGTGCAAAACATCGATAGAAAGATCGCTGATCAGTGCATCCACAAAGGATGGTCGAATGCTGCTGCTGCTGCTGCTCCGGCGTTTGCGTTTGTTATATTCAATTCGTTCCAGGACCTTGCTGCCCTTGAGAACCAAAATATTCGTCGATCCGACAAGCTGGTGGACCGTAACTTTCATAGTCGAGCCTGCATTGAGATAAAAGTACTGATACTCATAGGCATGTTGCAACAGGGACAATTCTTGATTCGGACGATCCACTTTCAGTTTGGGTCCCGTCAGAGGAGGACAATCTCGGCTTTCTACTGCGTATACGGCAATGCCGCAAGTATCTGTTGCATCATCCGTGTCATTATTATGACTAGTATTATTACTGTTGATAGGAACAACAGTACTGTTGCTGTTGGTGGGATCAAAATACGGTTCACTATCGGAAGGTGTCCGTGACACAACTTGTACCGTGGCTGTTAAGAATCCAGCCGTTGCTACATGGCGAGATTCACCAGGTTGCAGACTCCAATCTTGTTGGTTGTATTTATTTGTAGAATAGTACAGTCCCCCAAACGACAATACTGTGAGCATAATATACAAGAGCTTGAAACAACAACCTCCCGTGACTGGTGTTGGAGTTGATAGTGTTCGATCATGATGTTGTGATTCGTGATGATAATAATAATTGTGCTCGAATGGAGCTTCTCTTTCATCGTTGCGAGCAAACGTTCCATCCCGAGTATTACTATTATAATTATTATTTCTTCTACTGTTGCTGCTGTTGTTGCTGCTGCGGCAACAACAACAACACCAATGAAAAGACGACAAACACCACCTGCGATAACACAACGACATCATGGTACCTTGTTGGCTGGCGGCATGATCATCATCGTTATCATCATCCGACGAATGACTCTGATTGGAATTCAACAACGGTGCATGAAGAGGAGACCTCATAGTGCTGGAAAACATGTCATGTGTTATGAGTCCTGAATGTTGCTGCTGCTGTTGTTGTTGTTGTTGTCTTGTCATCAAGCAGCCGTCGTCGTTATTGCCTTGTTCCTCCTCAAACCGTCCTTCATCATGATAACGACGACGATTCACCATATTATTATTATCATGATGATGATGATGATGATGATTATTGGCATACTGAAAGGCTTCGTGAAGTGACTGATGATGTTGTTCTTGTTGTTGTCTAGATTGATGCTGGTGACGATTGTGCGGGTAGTAGCTTTGGTGGTGCGCCATGGTCAAATTAATAATCTGATTATATTATTATCACGATCGCGTATCATGTTGTGAAGTCGTACCAATCGATAGTACTGCTCGTATTTTCTTAGGTTGCACCACAGGTGTCGAGCAGCAACGCCAGCATAGTACCAGGTACAGTACCTGGTAGTCTAGAGAGTAGTCTGCTGTAGTTTGCCATTACACTCGGAGTTGCAATTCACAGAGATCTTAAATTCGAGGCAACTTCTTTTTACGGCAATTGGGGATAATTTAATTAGAGGGTACTTGCTGCTTCCCCCCCTTCTACAAAATCTAATAAGTCATAAATATCGAGAGGCCTGTTGATGATGCGAAGGACGGAGTTCGCAAAAAATCGGCAGAACTCTCTTAATATATTTATTTTATTACATCTGCATTCTGCATCCTCCTTCGTTTGCTAGTTCTAGTTCTGGTCTAGTAGTAGTCTCTGGCCAAATACAAAGCTACTACAGCAGTCTTCCCTTTTTAGTAAACAAAACATTCACTGAAGTCATCGTAATCGCTTGTTACATAAAATCTAGCTGGCTAGATTAGACCATTTAATTATTTTTATTCGAACCATGGTTTTCTCCTTTTGTCGAGCAGCAGCGCGCAAGGCTTTTGCTCATCAGGCGTCATCCAACGTTGCTCCAGCCGCAATTGGAATCTCCCATACAGTTTCGACTTGTTTGAAAGAATATTCTCATCAGCAACGGCGTCTTTTCCACGAAAAGAAATTTGAGGAAGAAGATGATCACACGTTGGAAAAGCTCTTCGTCAGGAACCGAAAATGGGTAGAAAAGACCAATAAGGAAGATCCTACGTTCTTTAAAAAGCTGGCTGCCGGACAATCTCCCGATTACCTATACATTGGATGTTCCGATTCGCGCGTATCGATCAGCGATTTGATCGGCATCGAAATGGGTGAACTCTTTGTGCATCGCAATATTGCTAATTTGGTAGTGTCGTCGGATGTTAACTTGCTGGCCGTTATGACCTATGCCATTGAGCACTTGAAAGTCAAACACATTTTGTTGACGGGCCATAACGATTGTGGAGGTGTCCGAGCCGCCATGAAGCACAAGGATATTGGTCCCGTTCTGGACTCCTGGGTCCAAAACATTCGTGATGTTTATCGATTGCATCAGGAAGAATTGGATGCCATTGCAGATGATGAACAACGCCATCGTCGATTGGTCGAACTGAACGTCGCAGAGCAGTGTCTCAATTTGAACAAGACCAGCGTCGTTCAAAAGAGGAGAAATGAAACGCACGCGGACCCAAACTTTTCCAAATCCTATCCGCGCGTGCACGGATTGGTCTTTGATCCTGCCACGGGCATTCTTTGCAAGGTGCCAACCGACTACAAAAAGATTGCTAGCGAAATTAGTGATATGTACGAATTGTTCGACGAGCACGATTTCATGGTCCATCCCGATTATGTCATTGGCAGTCATGACAAGGATGAAACTAAATAGATTTCGTCCACAATTAAAAATAGGTCATAAAGGAAATATTTTGGAACTCTACTTTCTACTCTAGTAGTGGTAAATAAAAAATATCATCTTGGTGGGTGCTGTAGAGGGGGAGAATACTGATTGCCCACTACCAATACAGAACTTAAATGTAAGGGACAGTTTTGTAAATACTCTGTAAGCGCGATTAGTTTTTATTTATCATGGGATATACTACCTCAAGTAGCTCGGTTAGAATACAACACGCACGCATAACTGGTGTTGCAAGGAATTCTAAATATTGCTCATCTCGAGTTCCCTTCCGTTGATAAAATTGTCATCATCACCCATATTTTCGTCATCGACTTCCCGCTTCACTCCAAAGTAAGGATTTTCCTTCATCGGTCGAAACATATATCCCGTTACCACGTAAAAACAAAGTGTTACCAGTTCCACCAATAGGTCGCGGAACCACAAATGTTGGTAACTCAGCATAGTCGAAAAAAGGTACACCAAAATACGCGTGGAATAAATGTAGGCCACCACCAGCATGTAAAAGCCGCGAAAGAGCTTTAGCTTTTCCAAGATACGTCCCTTTTCTGCCAAGTCTTCCATGTTTCCGCTGTCCTTTGCAGTCATATTGTTGTTATTCGTGGTATCGCCATTTGCAAGTTCGTCTTCGCCATTGTAATCGGGATGCTCAGGGTCATCTACTGTTACACTCTTTTCTAGTTGATTGACTTGCCACACAATGGGCACCAGAACGGCACAGCAGCAAATGATATCAACCAGATGCAAGACTGCCGTCCATCCTTGAAAGGTTGATTCTCCTTCCGTCTCTCGTGCCAAGACGATCAAAGCAATATTGTTGATAACTTGCAAGATCAAAACCGCCAGAATGACCTTTTTCTCGCTCCCGTTCAAAAACGGTTTGACGATGCTCCATCCTGACCCAATCAATAATATAACGGTAAAGAGGAAGGTTCCCTTTAAAAAGTAAAACAGGTAGTACACAAAGGACCAAACTTCGGCATGTCCCGAAACACGCAAGAAATGATAGCGAATACTCTTCAGCAAGATGGTGACCGTCTTGAGCAAAATAAGTGCAGACATGATGTGATGGATGGCATAAATAACGGGTCGTCCCGTCGATCGATCCGCTTGAGCTTGTCGAATGTTCTGTACCCACCAACCAAAGCAAAAGGCATAGCTGACCGAAAAGTAAAAAAAGACCATTGGCAATTTCATTTCACCTGCTGTCAGATAGGACTGTTTGTTCCATCGATCAAAGTTGATGAAGTGAAAATCCAATTCAAAGGACGACATAATCCCGTGGGGTACGTGAGTGTACACCGAGGCTGGTGTGGGACATATCTGGTAAATCAGAAAGTACAATCCCTCTTCGCCTGGTCGAAAGGTGTATTGGATACTGCGCATGGCAACTTCAGAATTTTGATTATTCGCATCCTGATTGTACCAGTCTTTCATGCTCAAATAAATTCCGTGTTCTGCCGCAGTCGTCGCGTCTTGTTGTTGATGTTGCTGGTGTTCGTTGTCATCGGTCCAATCTGGCAAGGAATTCAAGTACGCATCATCTTCGTCTAAGAAAAATTCAAAAGTACACATTGTAGCATTGGCTCGGAGTTCGTCAATGTACTGAACAAAGGCTGCCTCGTTGGTAAATCGTTTCAGTAAAAAGCCCGCTTCCACTTGATCTAAAACTTCTCTGGGCGAAAGTTTCTCCGTGCCCGGCAGAGGTTTATATTTTCGTTTATCAATGTTCAGCTTGAAATCAAAGACCTGCAAGTCGTAATAACCCTTCTCGAGAAAGCCAAAGGGCATACCAACTGGCCCTATGACGGTTCGGAGATCATGTTTGAGATAAAAATTGTGGTGCAGCGCGGAAGCAACCTGGCAATATAATGTTGATACAAGGAGGAGCAACCACAGAACGCAATGAAGTGCAGTTGGAGATACAGCTGTAGATATTCTTCTCGGCATGTTGGATCGTATCGTGTGTGATGGATA
>Ga0210025_1002604_pt1 | contig 17339 bp, 10 predicted proteins | sample CryGeyme20150102_FD_183989 | JGI IMG/M metagenome (GOLD analysis project Ga0210025, IMG submission 183989) | Groundwater microbial communities from Crystal Geyser aquifers in Utah, USA - Crystal Geyser metaG 2015-0102 (SPAdes) (version 2) | ecosystem: Environmental > Aquatic > Deep subsurface >...
TTCGGGACGTTACTCCCGCCCATAGGAGACTTGCACTCCCAAGCGAAAAATTGTTTCAAAGAACAATGTATCTTCCCGATTATTAGCTATTTTATCGGGGTGATGAGCCATTCGTGGCACACACAGCACCTACCCAAAAGTGGCGATTCAGTGGTTAAATCAAGCTTTGTGCTTCTATCAAAGTTTGTGCTTAACTGAAAGTGAAGTGCTACGAAATAGATAGCCACCTTCGGGTAGCAGCAAAACATTGTAGCCAATTAAATTATACCTGAAAGTGTATAATTTAATTGGAGAAAGTTTCTTAAGTGAATCAATGAAAGAGGAATACAAATCTCTCATTAATCACAAAACGAAATAAATTGAACTCTAGGCGGGGTATCGTGCAAACTTGGAGCTTTGCACCTCTATTAAAGATACTGCAGGCTTACCGGTTTGCACTCAGAGACCAGCCCGAACGAAAGCCAGAAACCATTTGGCACATCTTATAAAAGACTAAAAAATCTCACAATTGGAATGAAACCAACTATTTCATTTCAATCAAAAGAACATTTCATAACATAAAAAAAGGCCATCAACCTCAACGATTGATAGCCTTTTAGTAAATAATTAAACTTCTTTTACAATTCTTTTAAAGCAGTAACTAAGTTTTGAAGTGATTTTTTAGCATCACCAAAATACATGTAGTTATTTTGTTTGTAGAACAGAACGTTATCAATTCCGGCAAAACCTGGATTCATTGAACGTTTTAGAACTATCGTTGCTTTTGCATAATCTACATTAAGAATTGGCATTCCATAGATTGGAGAAGCTGGATTCTCACGTGCATCAGGGTTAACCACATCGTTTGCACCGATAATTAAAACCACATCTGTTTTTTCAAAATCTGGGTTAATATCGTCCATATCATATAATTGATTGTATGGAATATTGGCTTCAGCAAGAAGTACGTTCATGTGACCAGGCATACGACCGGCAACAGGGTGAATTCCATAACGAACATCAACACCTTTTGCTTCTAAAATATCAGCAACTTCACGAACAACGTGTTGTGCTTGAGCAACTGCCAAACCATAACCAGGTACAATTACTACTCTTTGAGCATAAGCTGTTAAAATTGCAACATCTTCTGCCATCATTTCACGATACGATTTATCGATATCGCGATTATCAACGGCATTTTTATCACCACCAAATGCACCGAATAATACATTTGTTAATGAGCGGTTCATTGCTTTACACATAATAATGGTAAGAATTAATCCTGCAGAACCAACTAAAGCACCGGCAACGATTAATAATTTATTTCCAAGTACAAACCCTGCCATAGATGCTGCAACACCTGAGTAAGAGTTCAATAAGGAAATAACCACAGGCATATCGGCACCACCAATTGGTAATACAACTAGAACACCAAGTACTAGTGCAATTCCAAGAACAGTAAGGAACATCATTTCATTTGTTGGATCAACAATAATCATTACTGTAGCAGCAATTGAAGCTAACAGTAGCACACCATTTAACGCTGTTTGTAATGGGAATGTAATTGGGTTTCCAGATACTAGACCTTTTAGTTTTCCAAAGGCCATTATACTACCAGTAAATGTAACACCACCAATTAAAATGGATAAGCCAACGGTTACTAAGGCATCATTTGTTAGACCAACACCACCTGTTCGGTAATATTCACCTAAAGCAACTAACACTGAAGACAAACCTCCAACACCATTAAAAATTGCAACCATTTCAGGCATTGAAGTCATTTCAACTTTTTTAGCCGCAACTCCACCAATTAAACCACCGACAACAATACCGGCAATAATTAGTTCAAAGTTCAAAATATTTCTATCTAATAAGGTTACAGCAACACCAATAAGCATTGCTAAAGCCGCCATTTGATTACCTGATCGAGCTGTTGCAGGTGATGTCATTCTTTTTAAGCCAACTACAAATAATGCAATGGCTACCATGTAGATAAGTTCTACTGAAATTTCAAGAATACTCATTATTTCTTGCCCTCATCTTTTTTCTTGAACATTTCCAACATGCGGTCAGTTACCATAAATCCACCGATTACGTTTATTGTCGCCATTACTACAGCAACAAAACCTAACCAAGCTGGAAGATCAAAATATGTATGACCAGCAACTACAAGTGCACCAACTAAAGTAATACCTGAAATTGCATTCGAACCCGACATAAGCGGAGTGTGAAGCGTATTAGGCACTTTTGAAATTACTTCAAAGCCTACAAAACAGGCTAAAAGGAATACAAACAAATTAACCAGTAAATCCTTTATCGGATCTCCGGTTGCGGCCTGAGTGGCACCAGCCATATCAGGACTTAATAACATAAAATTAATCCAAAGACTTGTCATTGAGGTTTCTCCTATAAACCGTTTTTAATTACCGGGCTAATAATTTCACCGGCATGGGTTATGGTTGAATACTGGGTAATCTCATCATTGAAATCAAAATGGAATACATTTTCTTTATTCAGGATATGATTTATTACCTCAAGCATATTTCTTGAGTACAATAAACTTGCATGGTAAGCCATGGTTGATGGAATATTTAAAGGCCCATCAACAAGAACTTCATTGTGATTTATCACTTTTCCTGCAACTGTAACTTCACAGTTACCACCTTGTTCAGCAGCTAAATCGATAATTACCGAACCTGGCGCCATATCTTCTACCATATCTTTGGTAATAAGAACTGGAGCTTTTTTACCAGGAATTAAAGCAGTTGTAATTACAACATCAGATTTTTTAACATGACTGTGTAAAGTATCACGTGTAATCTTTTTGTTTTCATCAGATTGCTCTTTCGCGTATCCACCTTTAGTTTCTGCATCTTCCGGTTTTAATGGAATATCAATAAATGTTGCCCCTAAAGACTGTACTTGTTCTTTAACAGCTGGTCTAACATCAAATGCTTCTACAACACCGCCTAAACGACGAGCCGTTGCAATTGCTTGAAGACCTGCAACACCTGCACCTAAAATCAAAATTTTTGATGGTGGAATGGTTCCCGCGGCGGTCATAAGCATTGGAAAATATTTTCCTAAATGATTCGCTGCTAATAGAACGGCTTTATAACCTGCAATTGAACTCATTGATGAAAGTGCATCCATTTTTTGAGCTCTTGTTATACGAGGAACGGCTTCCATTGCAAGTGAAGTAACACCTGCTTTTTGTAGCTTTTCAACTAAATCTTTGTTTTGTAAAGCCCATAAAAAAGAAATCACTGTTTGGCCTGATTTCATTTTTTCTACTTGTGCCATTTCTGGGGCTTGAACCATTGCGATTAAATCCGCTTTGGCAATTACTTCGTCAGCGTTGGCAACTATTTTTGCACCTGCTGCTACATACATTGAATCTATGAATCCGGAAGCTAAACCTGCGTTTGTCTCCACTAACACTTCACACGACTTTTTCGTGAGTTTGCCCACACTTTCAGGGCTGAGCGCGACCCGATGCTCTAAGTCTCGGGTCTCTTTGGGTATTCCGATGATCACGTTGTTTCCTCTATTTTTAGTTTTTAGAAAACCGTTTTTTGATAAGTTTTATTAATTCAGACAGCTAAACTTCAGATTAGAAATGCTATTGCTCACATCAGAAATCTGTTCGAAGCCATCAGATTATTATTAAGATAAAAACATCCGAATTTAGGATATTTTAGTCTTTTTTGCTAATTTCAAATCAAAATATTTTCACAAAGGAATCTAAGAAATTGTTTTATTAAGATAAAGGGCTACGAAATCCATGAAAACGCTTTCAGTTAGACATACCGACATAAATTTTTCTGCAATTGGCTACGGTTGCATGAATCTTGCTAATAGCTGGGACTCCGCCCCGCTTCAAAAACAAGATTATATAAATTCCGAAGCTAGAATTTTTACTGCTTTGGATAGTGGAATTACACTTTTTGATCATGCCGACATTTATATGTTTGGCAAATCTGAAGAAGTATTTTCTTCGGTTTGGGAAAAACGATCTTCTTTACGCTCTGAAATAATCATTCAAAGCAAATGTGGAATTAGGTTTGATAACGATCCACATCTCGGCGACCCCAAACGCTACGATTTTTCATATCTACACATTATGCAAAGTGTAGAACGTAGCCTCAAACGGCTAAAAACAGAGTATCTAGATATTTTAATTTTCCACAGACCTGATGCTTTAACGGAAAAAGAAGAATTTGCACGAGCTTGCAACGAACTTTTTTTAGATGGGAAAGTAAGATATTTTGGCTTGAGCAATGTTTCAGCTAGTCAGTTTGATGTTTTTCAAACTTGGACAGATGAAAAGTTAATTATCAATCAATTACAGCTTTCCTTAGCTCATCACGAACTTATAACTGATGGATTAGTAGTAAACCTGAAATCCTATTCTGGACTTAGCGACACGCTGAATTACTGTCAACAACGTGATATTCTGATTCAAGCTTGGGCACCAACTGCTGGTGGATTTTTCTCAAAACCACTTTTTGAAATCCCAGAAAATAAACGTCATTTTGTAGACGTAGTTCAGAAAATGGCTTGGAATCGTGGAGTTGCAGCCGAAGTTATAGCTCTTGCTTGGCTTTTAAAACATCCGGCTAAAATTCAACCTATTATTGGAACTACAAATTTTGATAGAATTAAAGAATCCGTAACTGCTGCTGATTTTTATATGAGTCGTGAAGAATGGTATACTTTATCAACAGCTGCAATTGGAGAATTACCCTAAATGCTTTTTTGTCTGAACAATTCGATTACTCAGTATTTTTTTATGACTAAAAACCTGAGTTCGGGTTAAGAAAAAATTTATTGGGATGCATTTTTGCAATTAAATCTTATCCAGATTTCTTATGCAAATTCAGAATAAATATGCATTTATTATTATACTGTAATCTATAATCAAAAGATTAACACTGAATTACTCTTTGAATTACATTGCTTATGACAGAGCCCTTTGACCCAAAAACTGAAGTTACTGAACATGCTTTTGTAATTCCTTCTCATATTTTGGGGAAACCACTTGCAAGTCCAACAAAACGTTTAATCGCTTTTTTATTAGACCTATTGTTAGTTGCCATTCTATCTGGATTAGGATTTTACACACTTTCAGGATTACTAGCGGTCTTAGCCTACAAAAGGGTTCGTAATCGTGAAAAAGAAGGCACTTTCAAAAAATTTGGGGATCGTATTTGGGCAGCTTCAGCAGCTTTAGCCATATTCATTCTTAGTTTTAGTGTTATATCTATTTTTGATAAAGAAGATGGTAAATCAGGACTCAAAACAGATGTTTTCATTAATAATGACGGCGTTAAAAAATCACTTTCGCCTGAAGAATTAAATGAACTTAAATCTCTTGTAGACTTTGATAATGACTCTCTTAAAAATATTGACTTAAATGAAATTATTGGAAGAGCGGTTTCTATTGTCGAGAATTTGGAAAAACCTATTGCAAAAGCTGATTATCGATTGAGCTCAAATGAGTTAGAAAAACTCTCAGAGTTTTTGAATTATGCAGCAAAAGAAGCAGAAACCGAATCTTATGATTCTCTAAGAGTTTTAGCAAGCCAAACCCTTTCTAAACCAGAAATCTCAGCCTACAAGAAAAAAGTATCCAAACTAAACGCCAGATTATCTGATTTAGAAGACGAGAATGAAGGTTTATTAGACAAAGTTGATAATCCTAGTTTTATCTCAATGATTATAGCTCTCGCAAATGATTTTGGGTTTGCATTTGGGTGGGGCGGTCTTTATTTCGTTTTTTCTGTTGCATGGTTTAATGGGCAAACTCTAGCTAAAAAACTCCTAAAATTGCGCGTTGTTAAACTAAACGGAAAACCTTTAGGTATTTGGTATTCATTTGAACGCTTTGGAGGCTACGCTGCTGGAATTGCGACTGGTCTACTAGGGTTCATGCAGATTATGTGGGATCCCAACAGACAAGCCGTTCACGACAAAATATCAGGCACCGTAGTTGTTGATGAATCTTTTGAGAATATTAAATAGATTATAATACGTTTGAAAATCTCCAATTTCTATATTTACTTAGATTTTTAAACTAATAAAACTATTTATTTAGATTTATAACCTTCCTAAACACTTAATTTCTTACTTATGGATCAAGAATTTACAACTACCATCGAAAAGTACCTCCCATTAATTATCAGCTATAGTCTAAAAGTTGCTGGCGCAATTTTAATTCTTGTAATTGGTACCTGGATTTCTCGAAGCGTTAGCAAACGCATTAAAAAAGCTATTCAAAAAAATGAGAAAATCGACAGCACATTAGCTCCTGTTGTTGCCAATGTAACTCGAATTTTAATAGTTATAATTACCCTTTTAGCAGTTCTAAATCAATTTGGAATTCAAACAACTAGTTTGATTGCCATATTAGGAGCTGCGGGTTTAGCAGTTGGTCTTGCACTACAAGGTACACTCAGCAATGTTGCTAGCGGTGTTATGCTACTCATATTACGTCCATTCAAATCTGGCGATGTAGTTAAAGTAAATGGCAATGTGTGTATTGTTGAAGAAATGGGCTTGTTCATTTGTAAATTCACATCTCCTGATGGAATTAATATCTATCTACCTAACTCAAGTATTTGGGGCTCAGAAATTCAGAACTTTACCCAAAATGCAAATCGCAGAACTGACCTTGTAATTGGTATTTCTTATACGGATGATATTAATAAAGCTTTTGATGCTGTTCGTGACGAATTAGCAAAAGAAAGCAAAATACTAACAGAACCAGAGCATTTAATTGCGGTAGATTCATTAGGCGATAGTAGCGTTAACATTTTAATTCGCTATTGGACAAAAACATCAGATGTATTTCCACTTAAGTTTGAAATGACAAAAAGAATTAAAGAACGTTTTGATCAAGAAAGCATTTCTATCCCTTTCCCACAACGCGATGTTCATTTAATTCAGCCAAACAAATAATCAATTTAGCGCAATAAATTGTTTTTTATTAACTTCTTAGAATGTCATTCTTGTTTTAACTTGAATGACATTTTTTTTCAACCAAACTTCAATCAACAGATAAAAACAACATGACTTGCATAGAGACCTTTTATAAAGCTTTTCAACGTCGTGATTTTGCAGCTATGCAAAACTGTTACACTCCTGATGCAACTTTTGAAGACCCAGCTTTTGGAGTTTTAACGGCAAAACAGACACATGCAATGTGGCACATGTTATGTAAAAGAGCCACAGATTTAGAAATTACTTTCGAAGTTTTTTCTGAAACAGAACATGAAGCTTCTGCAAAATGGATTGCTGAATATACCTATACAACAGAGGGGACTTTTGTTCATAATGAAATTGACGCTACATTTGAATTAAAAGACGGGAAAATCTTCCGACATAAAGATGATTTTAGTATTTGGAAATGGTCACGCCAAGCTTTAGGATTAACGGGTTGGTACTTAGGTTGGACTCCGCTTTTGAGAAAAACTATTAGAAGAAGTGTGCTTTCTGCGCTTAATAAATTTATTGAAAAGAATCCTCAATACGCAGAATGATTTTTCAATTTAAAGTGGATTACCTTTTGTGTAATCAACAATCTTGTGAATGATTGAGTCTAATTGTTCAGCTGATTCTTTTATATAGTTTAAGGTTTCTTTTTGCATATCAATATTATTTTCATCGGATAGTAATGATATTAAACCTAAAATATTCGTTACTGGCCTTCTTACCTCATGTGCTTGTTCCCATGCTATTTTCCTTAATTGTTCGAATTGTGCCTTTATTTTATTATCAGCATTAATTCGCTGCGTTACATCTTGTAAAATGATTAAAACATGTGACTCATCATTCAATGAAAAGGAACTTAAACTTGCTTCAATAATAATTTCATTTCCAAATTTATGTTTAGCTGGTGTAATTCGGTTATGCCCCATTCTTATCTGAAGGGGATTTTTCAAATAATCAGCTTGATATTGAGTATGATTTTTATGAAAGCGTTCCGGAATTAATAATGAAATTGGTTTTCCTAATAACTCTTCTTTCGAATATCCAAAAACTAATTCCGTCTCGGAATTTACCAATATTATATTCATTGATAAATCAATAATAATTATCGGGTGTGCAGCAGATTGAACTATTTTCCTAAATTTTTCTTCGCTATTTTGAAGTCGAATCTCAGATTTTTTATGGTTATCAATGTCTTGAACTGTCATTAAAATTGCAATAATGTTTTTATTTACATCATAAACAGGTGAAATTTTATAAAATAACCATTTACTAGAAAGTTTAGATTCTGTGAAATATTCTATCTCTATTTGTTCTCCTAATTTTGCCCTTTCAGCGAGAGGGATAAACACATCGAGAGTTTTTTTTGTTACAAAAGTTTTTAAAAAATTTTCGCCAATCTTTATTTTATGACCGCTTAAACCTTCAAGCGTTTTAGAAAACACGTTATTAAACTTCAACACGTTATACTCTAAATCGAATAACAAAAGAGCATCTGTGGCTGAGTTAAAAACGGCATCTAGAATACTCAATTTCTCTTGAAGATTTCGCTGAGCTAATTTTTGTTCATTAATATTCTTTCCAGTAATTGTAAGTCCAATTATGTTTTCATTTTCATAAACTGGATTAATTTTATATTCAAACCAGATATTGCCCGATTCTCCCCTAATTATTTCAAATTCAATAGTTTTAGCCACACCTTTTAAAGCAGCTTTAAATTGACGATAGAATGTTTCTTCATTTTCCTTCGTTAGAAATTCCCTATAATCATCTCCAATTTTTATCTCTTTACCCCTATGAATTAGCAGAGTTTGATAAATGACATTATTAAATGCTTTCACTTTATAATCAACAGACAAATAAACTATGTTATCTGTTGTATTATTTAAGACTGCATTTAAAACTTCCTCGACTCTTTTAGGGTCTTTAACTAAATTATCCATATTCAATGGATTTAAAGGTTACTTTCCGAACATTGCAAACAAAGCAGATAAAGCAAACAAGGTTGTATACACTCCAAAGTGAGAACCTTGAACTAACGAAATGACGCCACCAACCAATAAAGCTCCAGCAATAATTGCACCTTTTACTCCTTCAAGTGGGTTACTTGGAGTCCTATCATTCATAAACTCTTCTAAGAATTTTAGACCATCTGCTGAGATTTTTGGCAATTGAACCAACATATCTACTAATTCAGGGGCGCCACGCATTAATTCTTGAGTTATAGCTTTTGGATTAAATTGATCTCTAAATATTTTGGATACATATTTCTCACTTAAGGCGGGTATATCTAATTTCGGAACAAGCATATAACCTACACCTTCAAAAGTTACAAGTGCTTTTACCATTAAAGTCATTTCAACAGGGAAGAAAACACGATACTTTCCACCAATACTCAAGGAATTCAGAATTAGTTTTCCTAAACTAAAATCTCCACTTTGAGAGTGCATATAATATCTGCGTAGCACATCAGCTACGGCTCTTCTAAAGCCTTGAGGATCGCCACCTTCTCCAATCTTAGCCATAGCCAATAAGTATTTCGTAGCTCCATCAATGTCGCCTGTTACTAAAGCATGGAAATAATAGAGCATTCTGCGACGAGTTTTATCTTCAAAACGGCCAACCATTCCCAAATCAATAAATCCTAATGCACCATCCATTATCATTAGATTTCCGGGGTGTAAATCAGCATGGAAGAAACCATCTTTGTATAACATTTGAATAATAGAAGCCGCACCACGGTCCACTAAATATTCGCGTTCTGACATTTCTAATTCTGACATTCGTTCATGACCAGGTTTATAACCAGCCATAAATTCCATACAAAGCACATCTTGACCGCTATATTCTCTGTAAATTTTCGGGAATCGAACGCCTTCCATATCAATGAAATTAGCTGCGAAAATTTCAGCATGATCAGCTTCGTTCGTCAAATCGACTTCTTTTTCAGTATAAGCACAAAATTCATCAATCAACATTTTTGGTTGATATTGAGGAATTGCCCACTGTAAGAATCCACTTATTAATTTCAAGAGACGAATATCGGTCAGAATAGAATCACGAATACCGGGTTTTACTACTTTTAGCACAACTTTTTCATCATCTACCGTTGTTGCAAAGTGAGTTTGTGCAATAGATGCTGTTCCAATTGGAGATCTATTTACGTCTTTGAAACACTCTTCGAGTTTCATTCCCAATTCGGCTTCAACAATTCCTCTAATATCTGCAAATGGAATTTGAGGTAATCTATCTAATAAATTTTTGAGTTCTTCGGTTACTACAGGAGGTAAAATATCTTCACGCAATGCTAAAATCTGACCCAATTTAATATAGGTTGGCCCCATCAATTCTAGTCTGCGTCTTAATTGAAATGCAAATGATTTATCTCTTAACTCTTTTGCAACAAAGACTTTAAGGAAAAAAGCTGCCATTCGAGTAAATGCGAACTTTAAACCTCTAGTTCTTGATTTTGGTAAAGCATTCCTAAAAGCAATTAATCCTCCAATAAATAATCCAATTGTATGACGATTTATAATAAACCATCTTCTAACCATCCCTTTATAGATTGCTAAAGGATCAAAATCAGGAAGAGGCATTTGGTCGCCATTTGCATTTACAGCCGAACTTTCTTCCTGCTGTTTTTTAAATTTCCCTCTTGCTTCTCTCTTTTTGAACTCGTTTTCTTTCTTAACAGAATCACTTGAAACATAAACTGGAATCTTACTTTCTCTCTCGGGAGTCCAACTACTTGCTGTTTTTTCGCTTTCGATTGAGTCTAAAACTTCCTCAGATTCCTCTTTAATTTCTTCAGTTGTAGTCTCTTTAAGATTCTCTTTTTCTTCTTCTTGGTCATCAGAATCTACTACTTCTGAGTCTGGAATTACTTGCGTTTTCTCTTCTGATGGTTTGTTCATTCCTGCTAGTATTTCTAAATACCAATCAGGTTCTTCGATTTCAATTTCTGGGGTAGATTCTGTTTCTTCTGATACTAAATCTTCATCAGGTTTATCAAGATTAGATTCAACTTCATCTTTTTCATTTAATTCGCTTGAACTCAGACTAAAATCTTCTTCGTTTTGACTTAAATGCAAAATCTCGTCTAAAACATCATCTGAATCGTCATTTTCTGTTATATCATCAGATACTTTTGCTGCTATTACCGGGTCTTCATTGTCATTTTCGTCTTCAAGCTCCTCGTTCTCAGCAACAATCGTTTCAATATCTTCTTCTACAGTCTCTTCAATTAGATCTGATTCTAGCTCCAACTCTTCATTCTTCTCTAAAGAATCATCTTCTAAATCGATTTCTTTTGACTCATTTTTTTCAGGATGATAAAAGGCTTCGTTTACGCCAAAAATATCATCATCAACTAGAGATTCAGAATCATCTTTCGTTTCAATTTCTGAATCATTTTCTAATTCTTGTTCAACCTCTTTTTTTGTCGAATGATTGCCAAATAATGCTTCGTGTACTGGGTCTATTTCTTCTGTATCTATAACACTTTCAAGAATTTCATCGAGTTCAAATTCATCTTCAGGCGATTCCTCGTCTTTAACTTCAGCAAGGTCCTTGATTTTGTCGCCTCTTATATCCAACCCAGCCTTTTGAACTAGCTCTTTTTCTTTGAAATTCTTTTCAGTAATCTCAGATGAATCAATTATCTCTTCTTCTTGTTCTTCTTCTTTTTGTTCTTCAGAACCACCTTCTAAATCATTTAATGCTGATATTGACTCATCTATTAAATGAATCGCCCCTTGTAAACTTTGATTTTTTTTTAAGGCTGAATCTTCTTTCTGCTTTGTTTCATTTTTTAATAAATCATCAACATCTAAGGTGGGTGTGCTTTCCGAATCGTCGTCCAGTGCGTCTTCTATGAGCTGATCAAATATATCTGAGAAATCTACATCTCCGAGTTGGAAGTCATTTTCTTCCTCAATCTCATCCTCACTTTGAGCTTCAATTTCGGGTTCTTCATCTTCTGAGCTATTAAGTGCATCTGCTGTAAAATCATCTCCCAATAAAGTTTCAAAAAGTGAATCGTCTAAAATCGCATTTTCACTTTCTGCATCAACTTTTTCATTTGCTTCTTCTTCAGTTTCATCTAGTTGATTACCAACCGGCTCGTCATCTGTTTTGTATTCTTCTTTTAGTAGTTGAGTTTTTGCGAGAATAGGATCATCTTCAATTACATCATGAATTAAATCATCTAGAAAAGCATTATCCTCATTTGAAGTATCATCATTTTCAACTTCTTCAACATTCTCTTTTGGCTCAATTTCAACTTCATTCAAATCAGTCGTTTTTTCATTGATTTCTTCGATAATCAACTCGTCAATTAAAGAGTCATCTACTTCGTCTAATTGATTTTTTGAAGGAATTGAAGCTTTAGAAATTTCATTTTTAGTTTCAGTTACCGGGTCTTTACTAGGTTTTGTAATTTCTTCTTGTGTAGAAGAAACAATAGCTTGAGAGTCAATTTTTTCAGCAGGAATCTCTATTTTTTCTTGAACTTTTTGAGTCTCAGGTACTACAACTTTCTCATCAACAACTGCTAATTTCTCAGTAATCTTTTTTGGAAGTTCCGGCATTTGAAAACCAGTTCTTCTTGCTCGAGCAGGATGCAATCGTGATTTTAACGACCCGAGTGCCGGCAATACTACTGATTTAATTTCATCAGAGTCGGTCTCATCTTGAATTTCGTTTTCAATTGATTCTGAAACCTTTAACTCTTCTTCTTTAATTTCTTCTTGAACTCGAATCGGTTCAGGTTCAGGTTCAGGTTCAGGTTCAGGTTCTGGCTCTAATTCGTCTTCAACTTGAGTTTCTAATTCTGGTTCAATTGCAAAAGTTTCTTCTTTAACATTACTATCGCTAACGGAATCTAATTCTTCTTGAGGCTCTTCTTGCGTTTCCTCAATAATTGGAGAGGGTTCTGATTCTGGTTCGACTTGAGCTACAGCCTCTGCTTCACTTGTGTCAACGTCTTCAATTTTCGACTCAACATGCTTAGTTTCTTGCGATTCTTGATTTGATATGTTTAAAACCGGTGTTGATTCAACTACTTTTTCAGGTTCAGATTCAGGTTTACTAAGAAGTTTATTCAAATTGAAGAAAGAACGTTTTTTAGGTTTTTCTTCCTGAACTTCTTCAATTACTGGCGTTTCTTCTTCAATTATCTCTGAAATTATTTCTGGCTCAGTTGCGACAGATGCACTTTCGTTCTCTTGAGAATCATCGTTAATTTCAATCTTAAGTTCTGAATCAGAAATAGATTTCGTTTCAAATTCTACATTTTTTTCGTTTGATATTGAATCAGTTTTTGGCTCTACTTTTTCAACTAAAGGTTCTAATTCTTTTTGAGCTTCTGATGAATGAGTTTCTTCTTTTTCTTGCTCGCTTGTTTCCGTAAAACCAAAACTAAGCGGTTTTTCTAGTGATTTTGAAGATTCACTTAAGCCAATTTCATCTGAAAATTCACCTGAATCTTCATTTTCGAAAAGCTCATTTTCTTCTGAATCTGTAATTTCATCTAAAATATCATCAATGTCGTTAGCCAATTCATCATCAACCGAACTTTGTTTCTCTTCAATTTGAGGTTCAGACAATTTGATGCTTAAGTCTGCATCATAAGCAATCTCATCAATAATCTCATCTAACTCTATTTCACTACTTTCAGTTGTTTCTCTTTCATTTTCTTCAACTTCTTGTAGTTCTTTAATTTCTTCTGGTTCAGAAATAACTTCCGCTTCTAACGCAGTTTCAGAGTCAGTATCATTTTCGACTTCTGATCCAGTTGTTAACGAAAATTTATCAACTTCTAAGTCTTCTGAGCTTGACTCATTTTTTTTCTCTACTACTTTTTCCTCTTCTAAAGGCTTTGAAACGCTTCGTTTTAAAGACATAAACGGCTTAGCAATTTCTTGCTTTGCTTCCGTTTCTTCAGTTAGAACTTCTTCTTCATCTTTCTTAGCTGGAGTTCTTTTTAAGGAAGGAAATGATCTTACAGTGGAGTCAGGTTTTGGTTTTTCTTCTTTTACAGGAATAGAGTCAACTTCTACAACACCCTTAGTTGCATCCGTTTTTTCTTCAGTAGTGGAATCATCTTCTGATTCCAATTCAGGAGCTACAGTTTCTTCTTTTTCATGCTGAACAAGATTTAGAAGTTGATTTACAGTATCTGATAATTCATCAATTTCGGGCTTTTCAAGCTCTTCAATTTTTTCTTTAGTCTCTAAATCAGGGTTCGGATCAGTAGCATTTTCAATTTCTTTAGATTCTGAAACAACATTTTCGTCAGTACTCTGAGCTTCTTCTTTAGGTGCAATTTCAGGCTCTACCTTTGTTTCTTCATCTTTTTCCTGAGTAGTACTTTCTTCAACATCTTGATCTGTTTCGGAAACAGCTTCAAGTTTGGCTTGTTCTTCAACTGTTTCGACTACTTCTTCAGGCTCTTCCGATTCTATTTCAACTTTAGCAGTTTCAGGCTCAGTTAGTTCTTCGAGTTCTTCCTTGATTTCAATACTAGCTGTTTTTTGCTCAGAAGTTGATTGTTCTTCTTGTTCTGTTTCTGAAGAATCTTTTTCTGTATCATCAAACAACTCAAAAACATCATTCGGTCTTGAATTAGGCGCTTGTTTCTTTTTATCTGATTTTGGTTCTGCTGGACTTGTTATTTCTTCTACTTCAGAAGTAATAAGTTCTTCATCGTTAGAGTCTTCATTTTCTTTTGATGTATCCTTAGAACGGCCACGTTTTCTTTTTTTATCAGCCGAGCGTGCTGATTTACGAGCAGAGTCTCTCCGTACAGGAATTTCATCCTGATTTTCTTCATTATAGGGACTGAAAAGATCAAACGTGGACATGAATCAAGAACATTTTTTGCACTATAAAACCGCTAAGATACCTAAGTTCTTACTGCTTAAGCCTTAAAATAGTAAAGTTTACAACAGAATTCGCTGAAATCAGCAAGTCAATCTACTGCATTTTAAGGTTTTTGCATGGTTTAATGCAAATTTTTTGGTGATTATTTCATAGACTTAGACTTATGCCGAACAATTTTAATGCCAAATTTATAAGCTTGGCTTTTCTTATCGTATTGTTTTTTCAACAATGTAGTCTTTTTTCTACCAGAAATCCTGAAGATCCAGACGATTTAGGACAGATTCCGTTTATCCAACCAGATAGACCTGAAATTATCTTACAAAACTTGAGTAATTCGATATCTAGCTTAAGTTTTCAGAATTATTTATCCTGTTTTAGTAGTACTTCATTTGAGTTTGTGCCTTCTTTTCAGGCCTCAAGTACAAACCCAGGAATTTGGGAAGGTTGGTCAATTCAAGAAGAACAAACTTATTTTACCAATTTGGCTACTGAGGCAAGTTCTTTTAAGGGACATGGTTTGGTACTTTCAGACACTCGATATGAAATTCTTTCCGAATCAAAACAGCAATTTATTGCAAGTTATACGCTTACCATTGTTCATAATCGAAATTCACAAGGTGTTCCAAATACATCAATTGGGGAAATTATTTTAGATCTTGAAGCTGATTCTAACGGTTTATGGTACATTACTAAATGGACGGATATTTCAAGAGAGACTTTTTTTTCTTGGAGTGAGCTTAAGGCTGTTTTCGTAAGAGGTTAAAAATTTATTTTAAACTCTAAACTTGGCATAATTCCTAAATCTAAAATATCTGCCTGAACCGTAATCAAATTTGCATTATCTCCAATCGAGTCAAAAGCCTGAATCTCATCTCTGTACCAAGGATTCTGCAAATCAAGAATATTGTAAACACTTAAACTAATAGAATAATCTACTTGTGCAGTGCTTCCATTATAATTCAAGCCCAAATCTAAGCGCTTATATAAATCTAAACGATCAGGAACTATACCTGTAGAACCTGGCTCTCGTGCAGGAATCCCACTTGCTAATACACCCGTTAAGGATAAACTAAGTCCATTATTAAATCGATACGAAGTGGTGCTTTTTACTTGATGTCTTCTATCCCAATAAGCTGGAAACCAATCCCCATTATTAATTTCTGCGTTCTTTAAATTAGTCGTACTCCATGTATAACTAATTGTTGAATAGAATTGGTTTAGTTGAGTTGTAACTTGCGCCTCTAAGCCATAAGACTCTAATTGATGATCGTAAAACCAGGGTTCAGGATTGAACGAACTCGTGTAATTCCGCGTGTTAATCTCATGCATCCGAACATTATCAACCATTTTATGGTATCCGGAGACTTTTGCACTTAAGCCAAGAAAAGGTTTCCAATCCAAATCGGTAAAGACGTGATTCATTTGCAAAGGAACTTGCCCCGATGATGCAGGAATCCAAACATCGCTTGTAACAGTATTATACAAACTCAAACGATTCAAAAACTGATACCCGTGAACAAAACCTGCTGAAAAAACTAGGGGTTCAGCCAATTTTATAGAACTTTGGATTCTGGGTGAAAATCGAAGATAATTCCCATCAGAATAATAGTGCGCTCTTAAACCTAAGTTCACTTCTAGTCTTTTCCATTGCAGGGATTGCTGCAAATAAGGTTCTATAAGCCAAGAATTATAATAAGCGGAGAAATAAGGATATGAAAACGATTCCTCTTCATAACTCATCACATATCTTGAAAGTTGTAATCCTATTTCAAGTGAATATCCATTATTCCCAGACTGACTCATGGAAAACCCAGCTTTTGATTCCGAAAACTGATTCGATTGTTGAAATTGCTCCACATAAGAACGAACAAGTGCATCTTCTTGTGGTTGAGAATACAAATACGTGTAATCATCTTTTCCAAAAAAGGATTCATAATAGGCATATTGACCATCAAACTTTAGAAGCCACGTTTTCCAGAAAGACCAATAAGAAAGGCCAATACTTGTTTGTAACCAATTATTTTCTGTTTCAACAGGACTTAATCCAAATCGATCGGAAAACTGCAATGCATCTGAAAGTTGATCGTAACGATATCCGGATTGTTTTATATTATCACCGCCTAAATAACCTGCTAATTGAATCGTACTTCCTTCTTTCGTTTCTAAATTAATTTTTCCATGAATATCATAAAAATTTACCGATGGAGTATTGGATTGATACAAATCAGTTTCTGCAGGAGTATAACGCGAATCCTGAACACGAATTTCTCTGCCAGTATCTAATCCCCAAGCAATTCGTTCACTATTTCCCAAACCTGTAATTTGATTCACAAGACCTGCTTTTCCACCCAAAGTCCACGTTCCTGCATTTCCTGAAATTGGTCCATCTAAACTCAAACGAAATGAAGTATTTGTAAGTGCGGCTGTTGTTTGTAGTCGATTTCTATTTCCTGAGCGAGTTCGTAAATCATATATCCCTCCATTTGAAA
>Ga0210025_1002607_pt1 | contig 17335 bp, 14 predicted proteins | sample CryGeyme20150102_FD_183989 | JGI IMG/M metagenome (GOLD analysis project Ga0210025, IMG submission 183989) | Groundwater microbial communities from Crystal Geyser aquifers in Utah, USA - Crystal Geyser metaG 2015-0102 (SPAdes) (version 2) | ecosystem: Environmental > Aquatic > Deep subsurface >...
CAAGCTCTTTCCACTCGAGTTCATCTCGCGAAGCTTCGTTTTTCTCGTCGATGACGACTTCATCTATCCACCGGACTACGTCGCACGTTATCGCGCGATCTTCGCGGCGTTCGACGACCGTTGTTGCGTCGCCACCCATGGCGGCGTGTTGCCGCCTCGCCCGCTCTGGTACTTTGATCGCTGCCGGAGCTTCGACGCACAGAAGGCGCTCGACCGCCTGCACCTCGCCTCACTGGCGGGCAGCGGCACCTTCGCCTTTCACCAGGATCGCTTCACGGTGCGCTTTGCGGATGCGCCTCGCGAGCCGATGGTCGATCTGTTCCTGAGCATGGGCGCCTTCGACCAGGGCTTGCCGATCTGGTGCGCGCCGCGACCGGAGCGATGGCTACATCACCTCGGCGGCGCGGGATTGTGGGAAGGCTATCGCGCCCGGTTGACGCACCATACCAACGCCGCCCGGTCGCGGGACTGGTCCTTCGACCGGTACCGGGAAATTGCAGATCGCGCGGTGGCGACCTTCGACGCGCGCGCCGCCGAAGGATTCGCCGCAGGGCTGACCATCGATTCCGAACTGCGACGCGCGCTGGAGGTCGGCGGCGAACCCTCGAGCTGGCGGCGCGACCGCTCGGCCTATCGGCAAAGGAAACGCTATTTCGATCTGCTGCTTAAAGAGGAAGGCGCCGCATGATGGCGACGACCGGGAAACAGGAGCCGGATATCATGACCGCGACGCAAGCCGGGATCCCGGCGCTGCATGACCGGGTGCGGGAGTTGGAGGAAGCCCTCGTCCAACTCAGCCGCAGCCGCGACAGCATGGATATCGCGCACGCCGCCGTCCTGGCGGCGCTGAAGCGCCGCCAGGACGGCCTTGTGCAGCGCGAGCGGCGCACGGTGAAATACCGTCTCGGCGATCTCATCGTCAGGGCTTTCGATCCCCCGAGCGCCGGAAAGATCCTGCGCCTGCCGGGGCGACTGTTGAAGTTCTGGATCGCGGAGACAAAGCGGTGAGCCCGGCGCCCGCCTTGGGGCGGCGCGCGGCGTGAGGCTGGCGGCATGGACGGACCCCGTCTCTATGTCGCGATCAGCCCCCACGGCTTCGGCCATCTCTCGCTGCTGGCTCCCATCCTCGGCGCCACGCGGCGCCGCCTGCGCGGGCTGCAGCTGACGATCGAGACGCCGTTTCCCCGCGCGCTGGTCGCGCGGCGCGTGGACGAGCCTTTCGGCCTCGCGCCGGAGACGGAGGATTTCGGCCTCGTGATGCGCAATCCGGTCACGGTGGACATGGAGCGCAGCGCGTCGCGCTATCGCGCGCTGCATGCGGACTGGAGCGGCGTGGTGGCGCGGGCCGCCGCGCGGATCTCAGCCTCGGGCGCGGATGTTGTGCTGTCGAGCGCCGGCTATATCGCGCCGGCCGCCGCGCGCCGCCTCGGGCTGCGCGCCCTTGTGATCTCGCCGCTCAACTGGCGCCAGATCTACGCCCGCTATTTCTGCGACCGACCCGGCGCGGAGGGGGTGCTGGAGACGATCACCGCGAGCTATGAGGCCGCCGAGGCGCTGCTTGCGCCGGAGGGCGGGCCGCCCGAGACGACGCTCGCCAATGCGGTCGGGGTCGGCCCGATCGGCAGCCGGGGCCGCCTGCGCCGCGCCGCACTGCGCGCACGGATCGGCGCCCGACCGGGCGAACGTCTCGCTCTGGTCTCGTTTGGCGGCGTCGAGGCCGCGCCCATGATCCCGTGCTGGCCGCGTGATCGCGGATGGCGCTGGCTCACGCGGGGCGCGGCTGCCGCCGATCATCCCGACGCCGTGGACATCGGGTCTCTCCCAGAGTTCAGCTTCGCCGATCTTGTGGCGTCGGTCGACGCGGTTGTGACCAAGCTGGGCTACGGCATGGCGATGGAGGCCGGATTCGCGGGGACGCCGACGCTCTACCTGCCACGTGGCGACGACTGGATCGAGGAGCCATATCTGCGCGCCTGGCTCGCGCGCCACGCGCCGCTGGCGGCGGTCGACGCGGACACGCTCCGCGTCGGCGAACATGTCCAGGCGCTGGACGCGCTTGCCGCCGTCCCCGCGCCGGGGCCGCCCGCGCGGCCCACAGGCGTGGCGCCCTGCGTCGAACGGCTGGCGGCGCTGTTCTGAGCGCCGCTCCGCCGGATCACTTCTTCCAGCGCACGCCCCGGAAGATACGGTCGTTCACGATCGCGTCCTTGTAGCGCAGGATCACCTCCATCATCCCGTCCATGATCGCGTCGGTCAGCGGCGTCGGCTGCAGGCCGATGTCGGTGAGCCCGGTATGGGTGGGGTTGTAGTAGTGCTCCTCCATCTCCTTGCGGGGATTTGGCAGGCTGCGGATCCGGACGTCGAGCCCGAAGCGCGATCCGCAATCGCGGACTCGTTCGGCGAGTTCGTTCACGCTGAAGGTCTCGACGAATTGGTTGAAGATGCGCAGTTCGCCCGGATCGGCGGGATTCTCCAGCGAGAGCCGCACGCATTGCAGCGTGTCGCGCAGGTTAAGGTAGCCGCGGGTCTGACCGCCCTTGCCATAGACCGTCAGCGGATAGCCCGCCGCCGCCTGCACCAGGAACCGATTGAGCACGGTCCCGAACAGCTCGTCATAGTTCAGGAACGAGTAGAGCCGCTCATCGCCCGCGTTCTCCTGCGTTTCGACTCCGTAGACCGGCCCCTGCATCAGGTCGGTCACGCGCAGGCCCCAGACCCGCACGTAAAACCACATCAGATCGGTGTCGAGCACCTTGGTGGTGTGGTAGAGCGAGCCGGCGGCGCGGGGAAACAGGAACTTGTCCTTCCGGCCCTTGTGCGCGATCTCGATCCAGCCCTCCTCGATGTCGATGTTGGGCGTGCCGTATTCGCCCATGGTGCCGAGCTTGATGAGATGGGCGTCTGGCGTGTAGGCGTTCATGGCGTGGATGACGTTGAAGGTGACGCCGAGATTGTTGCGCAGCGTCAGATCGGCGGCGCGGCGGTCGATCATCGAGTAGGGCGCGGAAGGCTGCTCGGCGTAGTGGATCACCGCCTCCGGGCGGAAGCGCTCGAAGATCTCCGCGATGAAATCCCAGTCGGCGAGATCGCCCACGCTGATCCCGACGCGGCGCCCGGAGCGCTCCTCCCAGATCTGGGCGCGCTGATGCAGCGTCGGGACCGCGAACAGCGCGCCGCAATCCTGTTCGAGCATCAGATTGCGGCGCAGATAGTTGTCGACCGCCATCACCTCATGGCCATGCGCCGAGAGGTTCATCACCGTCGGCCAGCCGAGATAGCCGTCGCCGCCAAGCACCATCACGCGCATGTCGCGCATCTCCTGTTCTCTTTCAGAGCATCATTCCGATTGTAGTGCGCGCGCGCTGCGGTGCGGTGCGCCTGCTCACCCGGCGCTGCGCAGACTTGGGCGCGTCGGCCGGGCGACCGTGCGCAGCGCTTCCGGCAGGACGCCAGGGCGCTCGATGAAGGCGGTGATCATCGCACGATCCATCTTCGGCTCCTGGTCGGAATGATAGATGATCGAGGATCGGCTCATATCCAGATCGTGATAGACATAGCGCGCGCGTTCCATCTCCGTCGATGTCGCCGGCAGCACCACGAGGAACCGCTCGCTCTCCAGGATTCGCCGCGCCTCCTCGTCCGTGCTGAGTTCCTCCCAGAGCTTCTCGCCCGGACGAGCCCCTGAATAGGCTATCTTCATAGCATCGGGGCTGAGCCCGTGGAGGGGCGCCACCCGGTCGATCAGTGCGGCGGCGAGATCCTGAATCCGCAGCACCGGCATCTTGGTGATGAAGACCTCGCCGCCGATGGCGTGGGCCATGCTCTCGATCACCAGCAGCGCCGCCTCCTGGAGCGTCATCACGAAACGCGTCATGCGCGCGTCGGTGACGGTCACCGGTCCGCCCTCGGCGATCTGCCGACAGAACAAAGGGACCACCGAACCGCGCGAGCCGAGCACGTTGCCGAAACGGGTGCTGGCGAACACCGTGTGCGAGCCGCGCGCCTGCAGGAAGTTCATCGCCGTGAACAGCCGCTCGCCCATCAGCTTCGAGGTGCCCATGACGTTGGTCGGGTTCACCGCCTTGTCCGAGGAGGTGAACAGCACCTTCTGGAGGTTGTTGGCGAGCGCGGCCCTGCCCACCACCTCGCACCCCAGGATGTTGACATTCACGGCGGAGAACGGGCTGCGCTCGCAGGAGGGCACATGTTTCAGCGCCGCAGCGTGGAAGCAGAGATCCATTTCCGCAAAGGTCCGCATCATCTCGCGTTCGTCGCAGATGTCGCAGTGGAAAAACTCTACCCGTTTCTCGGCGCGGTAGTGCTGCTCCATGTCGAACAGGGCGCTCTCGTTGTTGTCGATCACGCGCACGAGGTTGACGTCGAACGCGAGCAGTTGTGCGACAAGCTCAGCTCCGACCGATCCTACGCCGCCAGTGACGACGATTCTTTTCCCTGAAAAGAATGATCCATAAAAACCCAAGGCTGCGTTCTCCATTCACAAAGCGATCAGGCGGCAGAATGAGGCGGATGGCGGCGCCCTGGTCGGCTGGCGATTGCGTGTTTTGCCGATGCGGTCTCGAGTCATGTTTCGTGGACGGCTGAAATTCTCTGCCACGCAACTGCAAGTAGCGGGATTTGCCCCCGATCAAATGGCGAGGTCAAGGGGTATCGGCTCGATAGGATGGGACAGGACGCCAGACAGCGATGAAGGGTGGCGCACGCGCGTCATCGTGAGGGGCGCACGGCGTGGTCCGGCTCGGTTCGCCGAACCCGGCTTGCGGGCCGTCACGGTGAGAAACATGGTCGAGACCAGGTTCAGCAGCATCTGTCTCCAGGCAGGCGGCGGGCTCCGCGTCGTGCATGCCGGTCGGGCTCGTCATGGCCGCGCCCCGAGCGGTTGGCGCCACCCGATGGCGCCGTCGTCCCGACTGTCCTGTCGCCCCCGCACCGACCCCAGTCCTCGGAGCTACACCTTGCGAGGCGGCCATATGGGCCTCGATTCGGGAGGGCTCTGCGATATCGCCGACGCGGCTTCCAGCTTTCGTCCGGCGCCCCGGCGCAGGTCGCGGCGGCCTGGCCTGTGGATCAGGCGACCGCCCTTGGTCCGGGGCGCGCGCTCGCCGCAGGCACGTCACGCCAGGCGCCGCGGGTGTCGTGGATGCGCCGCCCCGCAAGCAAGTCCCTGTCCAGATCGCGGAACTCGCGGTGGTCCACCAGCAGCAGCAGCAGATCGGCCTGCGCCAGCGCCGTCTCCAGATCGACCTTCTCGACGCCCAGCGCGGACAGCTTTGCGGGCAGCGCCGCGACATTGGGCTCCACCGCCAGCAGCGGTCCGAGGCCGTTCGCGGCGAGATGCTCCACCACGTCGATCGCCGGGCTTTCGCGCAGATCGTCGGTGTCGGCCTTGTAGGCCAGACCCAGACAGGCGATCCGCTCGCCGGGCCGGACCCTGGCCGCGACCTGCGCCGCGACATAGGCCGGCTTGCTGTCGTTGACCTCGCGCGCGGTGCGCATCAGCGGCGCCAGATCGCCGGCCGCGTGCACGATGAACCACGGATCGACCGCGATGCAGTGGCCGCCGACGCCGGGGCCGGGGTTGAGGATGTTGACGCGCGGATGGCGGTTGGCCAGCGCGATCACCCGCCAGACGTCGAGGCCAAACTTGTCGCACACCTTCGACAGCTCATTGGCGAAGGCGATCGAGACGTCGCGCGACGCGTTCTCGACCAGCTTGACCATCTCGGCGGTGCGCCCGTCGGCGCGCAGCAGCTCACCGCGCACGAACACGCCGTAAAGCGCCGCCGCCGCGTCGGTGGCCGCCTCCGACAGCCCGCCGATGATGCGGTCGTTCTCCACCAGCTCGGTGATCATGCGGCCGGGCAGGATGCGCTCCGGGCAATAGGCCATCAGCACGTCCGCCGCGTCGCCATGCTGACGGGCGCCGTGCTGACCGGGAAAGCGCAGGTCGGGGCGCGCCTCGGCCATCAGCGCCGAGACATGCTCGATGGTGCCCACCGGCGAGGTGGATTCCAGGATCACCAGATCACCCGGCCTGAGCACCGGCGCGATCGAGCGCGCCGCCGCCTCGACATAGGAGAGGTCGGGCGCCATGTCCTCGGCGACCGGGGTGGGCACGGCGATGATGAACGCCTCGGCCGGCTCCGGCGCTGTCACCGCGCGCAGATTGCCGCTGCGCACCGCGCCCGCCACCAGCGCGTCGAGCTCGGGCTCGAAGAAATGCGCGCGCCCCTCGTTGATCGCGCTCACGGCGCGGGCGTTGACGTCCACGCCGATCACCTTCACCCCGCGGCTGGCGATCACGGCGGCGGTCGGCAGGCCGATATAGCCGAGACCGACCACGCTGACGGTGCTGAACTTGCGCATGCTGGAAAACCTTTCTCGACGTGACAATGATTGGGGATGGGGTGGATGTTCAGGCGGCGCCGCGCAGCGCGGCGGGCGGGTTGGCGAGCGCCGCGACGATGCGGCCCGCCGCCCGTCCGTCGCCATAGGGGTTCTGCGCCTGCGCCATGCGGGCGTGCTGGGCGGCGTCGGTCAGCAGCGCGCCCACCCGCTCGACGATGCGCGCCTCGTCGGCGCCGACCAGTTCGGCGCAGCCGGCCGCCACGCCCTCGGGCCGTTCGGTCACGTCGCGCATCACCAGCACCGGCTTGCCCAGGCTCGGCGCCTCCTCCTGGACGCCGCCCGAATCCGACAGGATCAGGTGGGCGCGGTCCATCAGCGCCACGAAGCGGCGATAGTCCTGCGGCTCGGTCAGCAGCGCGTTGCCGCGGCCCGACAGGATGGCGTTCACCGGCTCGCGCACGCGGGGGTTCAGATGGACCGGGTACAGAAAGCCGGTGTCGGGATGGGCGTCGGCCAGCCGCGCGATGGCGCGGCAGATGTTCTGGAAGCCCTCGCCGAAGTTCTCGCGCCGATGGCCGGTGATCAGCACGAAGCGCGGAAACCGCGCGAGAAAGCCGTCCACCGCGTCGCCGAGCGACGGCGCTTCGGCGCGCACTTCGGCCGCGATGCGCATCAGCGCGTCGATGCCGGTGTTGCCGGTGACATGGATGCGCGCGGGATCGACGCCCTCGCGCAGCAGGTTGTCCGCCGCCCCTTGCGTCGGCGCAAAGTGCAGCCCCGAGACGATGCCGGCCACGCGGCGGTTCATCTCCTCGGGAAACGGCGCCTGGAGATCATGGCTGCGCAGCCCGGCCTCGACATGGCCCACCGCGACGCCGCGATAGAAGGCGCAGAGCGCGGCGACCATCACCGTGGTGGTGTCGCCCTGCACCAGCGCCCAGTCCGGCTTCAGCGTCTCGAAGGCCTCGTCGATGCGGGCGAACAGGCGGCTGCTGAGCGAGGCCAGCGTCTGGTTGGGCTGCATCACCGCAAGGTCGGTGTCGGGGGTCAGGCCGAAGTCGGCCAGCGCGCGCTCCAGCATTTCGCGGTGCTGGCCGGTGGAGATCAGCGTGCAGCGAAACCCGGGCGCTTCACGCAGGGCGCGCACGACCGGCGCCATCTTCACGCCCTCTGGCCGCGTGCCGACAAATACCGCCACATGCGTCATCCGGTTTTCTCCCGTTGCAGACGCCGCCTGAGGCGCATGTTGCGTCTGCGAGATACAATGCATGGCTTATAGACGCAGGACGCCCGCAGTATCCAGAGCGCAGTTGCGGATATCAGCCGCCTGTTTGCGGCGAATTGGAAACCATGGCGGAAGGAACGTCATTTGCCGGTCATGCTCAGCATCGTCATTCCAGTGCGCGACCGTCAGGCGGCGCTCGACCGGCTGCTGGCGGAGATCGCCGCGCAGGCGGCGGCGACCGGGTTTGGCGCGGTGATCGAGGTGGTGATCGTGGACGACGCCTCGACGCCGCCCTGCGCGCCGCCGCGGAACTTCCCGGCCTCCCTGCGCCTTGTGCGACAGGCCCGGCGCTGCGGCGCCAACGCCGCAAGGCGCGCAGGCCTTGCGCTCAGCCGGGGCGGCCACGTGCATTTCCACGACTCCGACGACGGGATCGCGCCGGGCTGGCTTGGCGCGGCGCTGGCCGCCATCGCATCGGCGCCGCAGGCCGGGGTGATCGTGACGCGGCGGCTCGACGAGACCGGCGGCGCGCTGATCCCGGTGCGGCAGGCCTACGCCGAGGCGCAGCGCGCCCGGCCCGACCGCATCCGGCGGATGCTGGCGTTCCGCAACTGCCTCGGCCCGTTCGGCGGCGTGATCTTCGCGCGCGGCGCGCTGGAGGGGGTGGCGTTTCCCGACATCGCCTCCTCGCAGGACTGGGCGGTGTATCGCGCGGTTCTCGCCTGCGAGCCGGCGATCGCGCTGGCGCCGACGGCGCTGTTCATCTATCGCCGCGACGGCGGCGACCGGATCTCGGCCTCGGCGCGGCGCAAGGCGCTGGGGATGGCCGGGCTGCTGCGCGATGCGGGCGACGGGCCGCAGGCCGCGCTGATGCGCCTCTATCATCTGCATTATTTCCGCCGCAGCCTGATCGCCTGCGACCGCCGGGCCTTGCGGCGGATACTCCGGCGCACCCGGATTATCCGCCCTGTCGCCTATTGCGCCGCCATGGCGTATATGGCGCTTGCGCTGCGGTGGCGCTGAGCCGCCCGGGAACAGGTGTGCAGGGCAAGGACGCAGGGTCGTCAGGAACGGGTCATGATAGTCGCCATTCTCCACAGACCTGCAACGATGAAGCGAAGCGCGCGTCTTGCGACGGCGCCGGAGCGCGCCGCGCCAGCCACGACACGGGCGACGGCGCGGGCCAGGGCGGAAGGGGGTTGATCCGATGACCCTGAGCGACCCGGCGCCGCCGCAGCCGACGCAGCGCCCCGAGTCCAGGTTGGCGATGCAGGGGCGGGTGCTGTTCGCGCTGGTCATGCGCGAGATGGCGACGCGCTATGGCCGCTCGTCCGGCGGCTATGTCTGGGCGATCCTCGATCCGGCGGCGACCATCGCGCTGCTGTCGTTCGTGTTCAGCCAGATCGCGCGCACCCCGCCGCTCGGCCACAGCTTTCCGCTGTTCTTCGCCACCGGCTACATGGCGTTCCATATCTACCGCGACGTCTCCGATCAGGTGAGCAATTCGATCCAGGTCAATGTCGCGCTGCTGAGCTTTCCCCGGGTGACGCTGCTCGACACGGTGCTGGCGCGCTTCATCCTGCAGGTGATGACCGCCACGCTGGCCGCCACGCTGATCATCGGCGCGCTGGTCTTCTGGTCGGGGGACACGGTGGCGCTGGACTTTGGCGCCATTCTTCTTTCGGTCGGGCTGGCCGCGCTGCTGGCGCTGGGGGTGGGGGCGCTGAACTGCGTGCTGTTCGCCTACTCCCAGACATGGAAGCGCGCGTTCTCGCTGCTGAACCGGCCCTTGTTCATCATTTCCGGGATCTTTATGCTTTATGAAGCCGTGCCGGCGGGGGCGCAGGCGGTGCTGTGGTGGAATCCGCTGGTCCATGTGACGGCGCTGATGCGGGCGGGGTTCTATCCGACCTATGAGCCCACCTTCGTCTCGCCGGTCTATGTCATGCTGTTCGCGCTGGCGCCGCTGGCGCTGGGGGTGCTGCTGCTGCGGGTGCTGAAGGCGCGGATGCTCGACCAATGATCCGGCTCGACCATGTCACCAAGAGCTTCATGGCCGACGGCGTGCGCAAGTACGTGATGCGCGACGCCTCGCTGACGCTGCCGCGCGGGCGCAGCGTCGGGCTGCTGGGGCGCAACGGCTCGGGAAAATCGACGCTGCTGCGCATGATCGCCGGCGCGTCGGAGCCCGACGAGGGCGCGATCATCCGCAAATCGCGCATCTCCTGGCCGCTGGGCTTTGGCGGCGGGTTCCACGGCGCGCTGACCGGGGCGCAGAACGCCTGCTTCGTCGCGCGCATCTACGGCGTGGACACCGACGACATGCTGGAGCGGGTGCGCGAGTTCGCCGAGCTGGGGCCGTTCCTGCGAATGCGGGTCTCGACCTATTCCTCGGGGATGCGCGCGCGGCTGGCCTTCGCGGTGTCGATGGCGGTGGATTTCGACGTCTACCTGGTTGACGAGATCACCGCCGTCGGCGACAGCGCCTTCAAGGCCAAGTGCGCCGCCGCGTTCAAGGCCAAGGCGGAGAAAGCCGACATCATCATGGTGTCGCATTCGCCCAGCGTGATCCGCCAGTATTGCGACGCGGGGGTGGTTCTCGAAAACGGCCGTCTCGACTATTATGACAATGTCGAAAAGGCGCTGGCGGCGCACGAAGCCAACATGAAGCGGCCGGTCAAGGCCTGAACGGACGCGCCGGACGGCGCCGCAAGGAACGAGGACGCGATGACCCAGACCAAGGATGCGGTCGCCAAGGCCCCTGCGCCGAAACGCGGCGAGGTGATCTCGCACCCCGCCCGCACCGACGCGACCGTCGCCCGGATGGCGCGACCAAAGCGGCGCCATCGTCTGATCGTCGCGAGTTTTCTGCTGGCCGTGATCGCGCCCACCGTGGCGGCGGTCGGCTATCTCTACCTGTTCGCCGCCGACCAGTACGCCTCGCGCATGGCGTTCTCGGTGCGCTCGGCCGATGCGGCGCCGTCGGTCGAGTTCCTCGGCGCCCTGACCCAGAGCTTTAGCGGCGCGGGGTCGGACGCCCAGGTGGTGTTCGAGTTCATCCGCAGCCAGCAGGCGGCGGAGGCCGCCTTCGCCGCCCTGCCGCTGGCCGAACTCTACAACCTGCCCGAACGCGACGTGGTGTTCCGGCTGGGCGAGAACCAGCCGGTGGAGGACATCCTGCGTTACTGGCGCTGGATGACCGACGTCTCGGTGGACATGGGCGCCGGGATCGTCACCTTCGAAGCGCGCGCCTTCGACCCCGAGAGCGCGCAGAAGATCGCGACCTTCGTGCTGGACGAGAGCACCCGCATCGTCAACGCTCTGTCGGCGCAGGCGCGCGAGGATGCGGTCGCCGACGCAAGGCGGGTTCTGGGCCAGGCCGAGGAGCGGCTGCGCGCCGTGCGCCGCGACATCCGCGCCTTTCGCAACATCGAACAGGAGCTCGACCCCAGCGAAAACGCCCGCGCCTCGCTGGGCCTGATGGCCGCGCTGGAGGCGCGCCTGGCCGACGCCCAGATTGAGCTCGACACCCAGGTCGCGCTGGTCGGGTCGAAATCCGCCCAGATCCCGGTGCTGCGCCAGCGCGTCGCCAGCATCGAGGCGCGGATCGCCGAGGAACGCGCGCGCATCGGCGACGGTCTGGTCGGCGACGCCGCCAATCCCGACGACCGCGCCTTCGCCGACCGCGTGGCGCGCTATGAGGAGCTGGTGGTGGACCGCGAGTTCGCCCAGAACGCCTATATCGCCGCGCTCGCCTCGTTCGAGCAGGCGCAGGTCGAGGCGCGGCGGCAGACCCGCTATCTGGCGCCGCACATCCGCCCGACCCTGTCGCAGGATCCAGAATATCCTCAGCGCGCGCTGATGGCGCTGGCGGTGTTCGCGGTGGCGGCGGTGGTCTGGGCCGTGATGGTGCTGGTCCTCTACAACATCCGCGACCGCCGCTGAGGCCCGCCGCGATGGCCGACGGCGGGGCGGCGCGCGATCAGGCCCGCGACGACGGGGGCGCGGTCGCGGACGCCTATCGCGCGATCCTTTCCGACACGATGGCCTACCGGATCGGCTGCGACGTGCTCGACAGCCGCCGGTCTCCCTGGCGGATGGCGACGCTGCCCTGGCGGCTGATCGGGCTGGCGCGCGCCGACAGCGCCCGTGCCCGCGCCCAGGCCCGCGCCCAGGCCCGCGCATCCGCAGCGGCGGCGGCGGGGACTGCGCGGCGGGCGGCGGCGCAGAGCGAACCGGCCGACGCCGCCGCCGTTCTGGTCGCCGACGTTCTGGTCGCCGACGTTCTGGTCGCCGACGTGCTGACCGGACGGCGGGACGCTGCGGCGGCGCTGGCGGCGCTGGCGCCCGACCGGACCGGCGACGCCGCCGCGCGCGCGCGGCTGTTGCTCGACGCCGCCCGCGCGCTGGCGCCGCTGCGGCCGCTGGCGGCGCAGCGCCTGGCGGCGGCGGCGGCGCGGATATGGCCGCCGGGCGCGGCGGCGGCCGCGCAGACGCTGGCGGAGGCCGGCGCGCTGGCGGCGCCTGCGGCGCTGATGGCCGCCAGCCCCGCCGACGCCGCGCCGCCGTGGCTGGCGCGCACGCGCGACGCGGCGCTTCTGGCCGCCGAAGGCCTGCCCACGCCGCCGCGCGCCCCGCGCGCCGCGCCGCGCGGCGCGGCGGTCGCCTATGTGGCGCATCTGTCGGAGCCGCATCACCGCAGCGGCTACGCCGTGCGCACCCGGCACATGGTTCAGGCGCTGGCGGCGACGGGCCTCGAGATGCTCTGCGCCACGCGGCCCGGCTATCCCTGGGATCGCCGTGACGCCATCGCGGTCGGAGACGCGGCCGACGGCCAGATGGTCGGGGACGTCGCCTGGCGCCGCTTCCCCGCCCCGGCGCTGGGCGAGGCTGCGCTCTCGGATTTCTGGGCCGCCGCCGCCGACCGGCTGGAGGAATGGCTGACGGAGAGCGGCGCCGGGGTGGTCATCGCCGGCTCGAACCACGTCAACGCCGCCCCGGCGCTGATCGCGGCGCGGCGGCTGGGCCTGCCGTTCATCTACGACGTGCGCGGCCTGTGGGAGGACAGCGAGGCCAGCCGCCGCGACGGCTGGGAGCGCACCGAGCGCTACCGGCTCGCGCGGCGGCTGGAGACGCAGATCGCCGCCGAGGCGGACGGCGTCTGCGCGCTGGGCGGCGCGCTGGCGGCGCATCTGGCCGACCGGGGCGTCGATCCGGCGCGGATCGTCGTGGCGCCCAACGGCGTCGATGCGGCGGCCTTCGATCCGCAGGCCCGCGCGCCCGACCTGCGCGCGCGCGCGGGCGCGGACGCGGGGACGGGGACGGGGGCGGGCGACGCGCTGTTCGCCTTCGTCGGCTCGATGGAGCGCTACGAGGGGCTGGATCTGATCGTGGCGGCGATGGCGCGCAGCCCCTTGCGCGACCGGATGCGGCTGGTCGCGGTCGGCGGCGGCCCCGGCGCGCGCGCGGCGATGGAGGCGGCGATGGCGGCAGGCTTCGGCGATCGCGTCACGCTGACGGGACGGGTGGCGCCGGAGGAGGCCGCGCGCTGGCTGGCGGCGGCGGACGCGGCGGTCTATCCGCGGCGCGACGAGACGGTGTGCCGCCTGGTGCCGCCGCTCAAGCCGCTGGAGGCGATGGCGGCGGGCCGCCCGGTGATCGTGTCGGACCTGCCCGCGCTGCGCGATCTGGTGGGAGGAGAACAGACGGCGACGCTGGTTCCCCCGGGCGACGTCGCGGCGCTGTCGGCGGCGATGACGGCGCTGGCCGATGACGCCGCGCGCCGGGCGCGGCTGGCGGCGGCGGGGCGGCGCTTCGTGGCCGCGGAACGGAGCTGGCAGACCGCCTGCGCGCCGCTCGCGGCGCTGATCGCGGCGCTGCGATGACGGGCTTGCGATGATGGGTTTGCGATGACTTCGGCGCTGTTGCCCCCCGCCCTCGCCGCCTGGCCCGCCGCGCTGCTGCGCGGCGACGCAGCGGCGGCGAGCGTCGCCGAGGCCGGAGCGGCGCTGGCGCGGATCCGCGCCGAGGCGCTGTTCTGGCCGGTTCCGCGCGGCGGCGCGCGGGCGCCGAAGGCGCTGGCGACCAACACCGCGCAGCGCGCGGCGGCGCGCGCGGCGTTCGACGACGCCGACATCGCGCTCGCCGCCGATCCGGCGGATGTGGACCCCGCGCGGCTGGAGGCGGTGTTCGCCCCGGCGTCGGCGCCGCAGGCGCTGTGGGCGCGGCTGGGCGGGATCGCGGCGCGCGACCGGCTGGCGGCGCCGCAGCCCGACGACGCGCAGGCGCTGCTGGCGCAGGCGCGCGGCGTCTCGCCCTGGACCGGCGCGCCGCTGACGCTGGAGGCGGCGGTCGCGGCGCAGGCGCTGCTGCACGCCGCCGCGCGGCGGGCGCGCGGCGGCGTGCGGCTGGGGCCGATGTCGCGCTGGAAGCGGGCTTGCGTGGCGCCGTTTCTCACCGGTCCCGACGGCGCGCCCCGCAGCGCCGCGGGCGCGGCGCCGGACGCCGTGTGGGGGGCCGACGCGGCGGCGCCGCCGCAGGCGCTGCGCATCGAGGACGGCTTTCTGCGCTCGGTGGGCCTGGGGCTGCGCCACACGCCGCCGGTCTCGCTGACGCTCCACCCCGGCAGACCGTATTTCGACGCGACCGGCCCCAACAGCTTCGACGCCACCGTCGCGGCGGCGGACTTCACGCCCGCCCTGCTGGCGCGCGCGGCGCGGCTGCGCGCGCAGGTTCTGGCCCTGCGCCTGACCAAATACAGCCTTTCAGGCGGCGAGACGCCGCCAGACCCCGGCGGCAGGCGGGCGGTGCTGGTGACCGGGCAGGTCGAGAACGACGCATCGATCCGGCTGGGCGCGCGCGCCGTGCGCACCAATCTGGCGCTGCTGCAGGCGGCGCGCGCGCGGTTTCCCGACGCCTTCCTGCTCTACAAGCCGCACCCCGACGTGCTGACCGGGCTGCGCCCCGGCGCAGTGGCGGCGCATGACGCGGAACGGCTGGCGGATGCGCGCGTCGCGCGCGCCTCGATGGCGGATTGTCTGGACTGGGCGGACCAGGTGGCGACCATCACCTCGCTGGCGGGGTTCGAGGCGCTGCTGCGCGGCAAGGCGGTCGCCTGTTTCGGACGGCCGTTCTACGCCGGCTGGGGCCTGACCGACGACGCCGATCCGCCGCCCCGGCCGCGGCGGCTGACCCTCGACGAGATCACCGCCGCCGCGCTGATCCTCTATCCCGCCTACATCGACCCCGTGACACGGCTGCCGGCGCCGCCCGAAGTGGCGGTCGCGGCGCTGGCGCGGCAGGCGGCGGACGCAGGGCGCCCCGGCGCGCGGGCGGCGCGCGCCTGGCGCGACGCGGCCTCCTTCGTGCTGGCGCGGCTGTGAAGGGCGACGCCGCCATGATGGCCGCGCTGCGCCGCCTCGCCATCGCGGCGGGCGCGGCGATCCTGGAGGTGCGGGCGGGCGCCGATCTGGGCGCGCGCGTCAAGGCGGACGCCAGCCCGGTGACGCAGGCCGACCTGGCGGCGGACGCGATCATCGTCGCCGGGCTGCGCGCGGCGTTCCCAGATATTCCCGTGGTGACCGAGGAGCGCCCCGAAAGCCACGCCCTGATCGGCGCCGGGCCGCATTTCCTGGTCGATCCGCTGGACGGCACGCGGGAGTTTCTCGCCGGGCGCGACGCCTTCACCGTCAACATCGCGCTGGTGGCGCAGGGCCGCCCCGCAGCGGGCGTGCTCTACGCCCCGGCGCTGGGGCGGCTGTTTCGCACGACGCCGCAAAGCGGGACGACAGGCGGCGCGGTCGAGGAGACCGGCGGGTTCGACCCGGCGGCGGAGGGGCCGCTGCGGCGGCTTGGCGCGGCGAGGCCCGCCGCCGCGCCAAGCCGCCTGCGCGCGGTCGCCTCGCTCAGCCACCGCGCCGCCGCCACCGACGCGTGGCTGGCCCGAAGCGGCGTGACGCAGACGCGCGCGGTTGGCTCGTCGCTCAAGTTCGGCCTGCTCGCGGCGGGAGAGGCGGACGTCTATCCCCGCCTGTCGCCGATCATGGAATGGGACACCGCCGCCGGCGAGGCGGTGCTGACCGCCGCCGGCGGCGCGGTGGTCGCCACAGGCGGCGGGCGGCTGCGCTATGGCGATCCGCGCCGCGTCAACGCCGGATTCATCGCTTATGCGCCAGGAATCGCCCCATAGGCGCAGGACATGGACGGCGCCCCTGTGCTATGGCGGGGCGAATTCAGCGAGGGGCGCAGACATGACGCGATCAATCTTTGGCACCGACGGCGTGCGCGGCCAGGCCAACACCCACCCGATGACGGCGGAGATCGCCATGAAGCTGGGTCAGGCGGCGGGTCGGCGGTTCCAGCGCGGCGGCCTGCGCCATCGCGCGGTGATCGGCAAGGACACCCGGCTGTCGGGCTACATGATCGAGAGCGCGCTGCAGGCGGGGCTGACCTCGGCGGGCATGGACGTGTTCCTGCTCGGCCCGGTGCCGACGCCGGCGGTGGGGATGCTGACGCGCTCGATGCGCGCCGATCTGGGGGTGATGATCTCGGCCTCGCACAACCCCTATCAGGACAACGGCATCAAGCTGTTCGGCCCGGACGGCTTCAAGCTGTCCGACGCCGAGGAGGCGGAGATCGAGGCGCTGATGGGCCGCGCGCCCACGCACGCCGCCCCCGACCAGATCGGCCGCGCCAAGCGCGTCGAGGGCGGCGCGGCGCGCTATGTCGAGTTCGCCAAGGCGACCTTTCCCAAGCATCTGCGGCTGGACGGGCTGAAGATCGTGATCGACTGCGCCAACGGCGCCGCTTACCAGACCGCGCCCGACGTGCTGTGGGAGCTGGGCGCCGACATCGTCAAGATCGGCGTGTCGCCCAACGGCGCCAACATCAACGCCGGCTGCGGCTCGACCGCGCCCGAGGCGTGCCAGCGCGCGGTGGTCGAGCATGGCGCGCATCTGGGCGTCGCGCTCGACGGCGACGCCGACCGCGTGCATGTCATCGACGAGACCGGCCGGATTGTGGACGGCGACCAGCTGATGGCGCTGATCGCGGGCCGCTGGGCGGCGGCGGGGCGGCTGAGCGGCGGCGCGCTGGTGGCCACGGTGATGTCGAATCTGGGGCTGGAGCGCTGGCTGGCGGCGCGCGGCGTGGGTCTCGAGCGCACCCGGGTCGGCGACCGCTATGTCGTCGAGAAGATGCGCGCCGGGGGGTATAACGTCGGCGGCGAGCAGTCCGGCCACATCATCCTGTCGGACTTCACCACCACCGGCGACGGGCTGATCGCCGCGCTGCAGGCGCTGGCGGCGCTGATCGAGGACGGCCGCCCCGCGTCGCAGGCGCTGCGGCTGTTCGAGCCGCTGCCGCAGGTCCTGCGCAGCGTGCGCTACGACCGCGCGGCGCGCCCGCTGGAGGATGCCGGCGTCGTGCGCGTGATCGCGGCGGCGGAGGCGCGGCTGAACGGCGCCGGACGGCTGGTGATCCGCGCCTCGGGCACCGAACCGGTGATCCGGGTGATGGCCGAGGGCGAGGACGCGGCGATCGTCGAAGCGACGGTCGGCGCGGTCTGCGAAGCGGTCGGCAAGGCGGCCTGCGCCGCCGCCCGCTGAAGCCCGCGCCGCCGCCCGCTCAGGCCTGCGGCGCGCGCGCGCCGCGCCTGCGCCGCACCCAGACCCCGGCGCCGCCCAGCGCCGAGACCAGCAGCAGCGCGGACGCCGGCGTCGGCACCGGCGCAGGCACAGGCGTCGG
>Ga0210025_1002611_pt1 | contig 17327 bp, 16 predicted proteins | sample CryGeyme20150102_FD_183989 | JGI IMG/M metagenome (GOLD analysis project Ga0210025, IMG submission 183989) | Groundwater microbial communities from Crystal Geyser aquifers in Utah, USA - Crystal Geyser metaG 2015-0102 (SPAdes) (version 2) | ecosystem: Environmental > Aquatic > Deep subsurface >...
ACAACCCCGTCAAACATGGTTTGGTCAGCAGCCCCAGCGATTGGCCGTGGTCGTCGTTTAGCCGCGCCGTTGATAAGGGGTGGTATGAAGCATCATGGGGCGGCAGCGAACCGAGCCTGTTATTAGGGATGGAATACGAATGAGGATGAATTTTTATGGCTTGATTGGTGGATGCGCTGCGCTTATCCACCCTACGGGTTGGTTGATAAATAAATGGGTAGGGTGGATAAGCGATAGCGCATCCACCAAAGCGATTACCGCCACCCTGTTTTTCGTAGGGTGGATAAGCTATAGCGCATCCACCAAAGCGACCAGCACGGGAGCGCAACGATGAGTGCCATGAATAGCATTCCGAGCGGATACAAGGTGAATGGTTGCGGAGCAACCAGAGAGAGTACCGTGGGGTACAAGCAGACCGAGGTGGGGTTGATTCCTGAGGATTGGGAGATCGTGAGCATTATTAACTGCTGTGATTATGCGGACTATCGGGGCAAAACTCCTCCGAAAACAGCAAGCGGAACATTCCTTGTTACGGCAAAGAACGTCCGCATGGGCTTCATCGACTACCAAGAGTCACAAGAGTATGTAGAAACTGCGCTCTATGACTCAATCATGCGGCGAGGGAAGCCTTTGATTGGTGATATTTTAATAACTACCGAAGCCCCGCTTGGCAATGTTGCTCAAGTTGATCGTGAGGATATTGCTCTAGCGCAACGCATTATTAAATATCGCCCAAAGAACGACGCATTATTTACAACTTATCTGAAACACTATTTTCTTTCGGAGCGATTCCAGCGAATACTTGATGACCACTCTTCTGGCAGTACAGCCAAAGGCATTAAAGGAAGCGTTTTACATCAGCTTCCAATCGTAATTCCACCTCTCCCCGAACAACGCGCCATCGCCACCGCGCTATCCGATGTGGATGCGCTGCTTGCCGCGCAGGACAAGCTCATCGCCAAGAAGCGCGACATCAAGCAAGCCGCCATGCAGCAGCTCCTCACCGGCAAACAACGCCTGCCGGGGTTTAGTGGGGGGTGGGAGGTGAAGACGCTCGGCGACCTGTTTACGTTTAGCGGAGGCTATTCAGCTTCACGCGACCAACTATCCGTCGAAGGTCACTGTTACCTGCATTACGGCGACATTCATGGCTCGTCAAAAACGTCCATTGATACCGAAGTTGACTATCAAGACATCCCCAAGCTCGACATCCCGCTGAAGCAGGTTTCAACCAAGTCCTTGCTCAAGGATGGCGATGTCGTGTTCGTTGATGCGTCCGAAGACGACGAAGGAACAAGCAAGCATGTTGTGGTCGTGAACAAGAGCAACCTGCCGTTTATCTCCGGCCTACATACGATAGTTGCCAAGAGCAAAACTGACGAACTGGCTCACGAATATCGACACTATTGTTTTCAGACACAGGCCATCCGCCAGCAATTTCTTTTCTACGCGGTAGGCACAAAGGTTTCTGGTATCAGTAAAACAAACATGCCGAAGTTGACGCTACCTGTTCCTTCTATCCCAGAGCAAACCGCCATCGCCGCCGTCCTCTCCGACATGGATGCCGACCTCGCAGCCCTAGAGCAACAACGCGACAAAACCCGCGCCGTAAAGCAAGGCATGATGCAGGAGCTACTCACTGGAAGGATACGACTGGTGTGAAACTGATAATAAGTTATACGGCCATTGGCGTATACGATCGTATAAATGTGAATAAATTGTTATAAATGAAATTTCTACGAATCTTTATCATCGGCTGTTGGGTGGATGCGCTGCGCTTATCCACCCTACGTTTTTTGGGGGAAAAATGAAAGAGAACCAGAACATCGAATGGAAGCAAGCCTGGCGCGATGAGTATTTGAAGTGGATCTGCGGCTTTGCCAATGCGCAGGGTGGCACGCTGGTGATCGGAAAAAATGATCAAGGTGAGGTGCTGGGCATAGCCAACGCGGCGAAGTTGCTGGAGGATATTCCCAACAAGGTGCGCGATATTTTGGGTATGGTCGTTCCGGTGAATTTACACAGCGAGGACGGGCGCGACTGGCTGGAAATTGTCGTGGAACCTTACCCCAGTCCGATCAGCTACAAGGGCGAATATCACTACCGCAGCGGTAGTACCAAACAGGAGTTGAAGGGCGCGGCACTGGACAAATTCCTGTTGCGCAGGCTCGGCAAACATTGGGATGGCGTGCCTGTGCCTTATGTTGGCATCGGTGATTTGGATGTGAAGGCACTGGCTTATTTTCGCAAGCAAGCGTTGAGGAGCCAGCGTCTTTCGCTGGAAGTTTTGGATGAACCAGATCCATCGTTGCTTGACAAACTGCATTTGCTGGATGGCACTTATCTTAAGCGCGCTACCGTGTTGCTATTTCACCCCGACCCGGAACGATATGTCACGGGAGCGTATATCAAAATCGGATTTTTTGAAACCAACGTTGATTTGCGCTATCAGGATGAAGTTCATGGTGATCTGTTTTCGCAAGTGAATCAGACGATAGCGGTGCTGAAGGCCAAGTACCTGAAGGCGTGGATTTCCTACCAGGGCTTGCAACGCGTCGAGACTTACCCCGTGCCTGAGTCTGCCTTGCGCGAAGCAATCCTGAATGCAGTTGTGCACAAGGATTATGCAAGTGCTGTGCCCATTCAGATCAGCGTATATGCGGACAAACTGATGATCTGGAATCCGGGACAATTACCGCCCGACTGGACTGTGAAAAATCTGTTGGGTAAGCACTCATCTCTGCCGTATAACCCGGAGGTTGCCAACGCTTTTTTCCGCGCTGGAATGATTGAATCTTGGGGGCGCGGTATCGAGCGGATTATGGCGGCCTGCAAGGCGGATGGCGTGCAAGAGCCAGAATTGCGGTATGAGCATACGGGGTTGTGGACTGTATTCCATTTCGCTGATGTTCAGGTCGAAGCTGAAAAAGATGCTGGGGGAACTACCCAAGAAACTACCCAAGAAACTACCCAAGAAACTACCCAAGAAAAAATCCTCGCACTGCTGAAAGCACACCCTTCTATCACGCGTAAAGAGTTGTCCGGTAAAGTTGGAATCAGTCCGGACGGCATCAAGTACCATCTGGAAAAAATGAAGTCTGCAGGGCTTATTCGGCATGTCGGGCCAACCAAGGCAGGCCATTGGGAGGTTTTGAAATGAACAATCCGCAGTTAGCCGAGCCGTTATATCTCACCAAGTATATCGAACGCATGGGGACGGGCACGGGCGACATGATTCGGCGTTGCCGTGAAGTCGGATTGCCGGAGCCACAGTTTTCGGTCTCGGACGGGTTTGTCACGATCATTCGCCGCAAGGCTGGGAAAGTCACTGCAGTGCAGCCAGAGTCACAGCCAGAGTCAATAGAACAGAGGGTGCTCGGCTTGTTGATCAAAGGGGATCTATCCAAGTCGGAAATTTCCAGTGCGTTGGGACAGAAAGAGATCTCCGGTCATTTGAATCAGGTCATACGTGTGTTGTTGAACGACCAAACTTTAGAATATACGATCCCTGATAAAGAGTCGTTTGCATCAATACCGTCTGACTGGAAAGGGTAGATTGCTATTGGCAACGTCACGAAAAGGAAGCCAGCAATGAGCAACGTCGGACAAATTGAAAAAGCCACCCAACAGCGTGTGGTGAAGCTGTTCCAGGAAAAATTAGGCTACGACTATCTGGGCAACAAGATAGACGGCGTAGATAACCGCAACATCAACACTAATTTGGCGCGTAGTTTTTTGAAGAAACAAGGCTATGACGATGCACTGATTACCAAAGCCTTACATCAGTTCAGCAAGGTGGCGGGCGACCAGACCAAGAGCCTGTACGACACGAATAAAGCCGTTTATGAATTGCTGCGCTATGGCGTGAAGGTCAAGGCGGAGATTGGCGAGAACACCCAAACGGTGTGGCTGATAGATTGGAAGCATCCGCTCAATAATCACTTCGCCATTGCGGAAGAGGTGACCGTTAAAGGCGCGGATGCCAAAGCGGCCATCAAATCCTTTGGCAAACGCCCCGATGTGGTGATTTATGTGAACGGTATCGCGTTGGGCGTGCTGGAGCTAAAACGCTCCACCGTGTCGGTGGCGGAGGGTATACGGCAGAATCTGGACAATCAGAAGAAGCTGTTTATCCAGCCCTTCTTTACCACCCTGCAACTGGTGATGGCAGGCAACGATACCGAAGGGCTGCGCTATGGCACGATAGAAACCCCGGAGAAGTATTACCTGACCTGGAAGCAGGACAGCACTATCGAGAATCTGCTCGACCGCCACCTGACCCAGCTTTGCAATAAAACACAACTACTTGAATTGATTCATAATTTTGTGGTGTTCGACGCCGGGGTGAAGAAGCTCTGCCGCCATAATCAATACTTCGGCGTGAAGGCGGCGCAAGACCATATCAAACGGCGCGAAGGCGGCATCATCTGGCACACCCAGGGCAGCGGCAAGAGTCTGACGATGGTGTGGCTGGCGAAGTGGCTGCGCGAAAACGTCAAGGATGCGCGGGTGGTCATCATCACCGACCGTACCGAGCTGGATAAGCAAATCGAGACGGTGTTCAAGGGGGTGGATGAAGACATCTACCGCACCCAGAGCGGCGCAGACCTGATTGCCACGCTGAACGACACCCAGCCGTGGCTGATTGCCTCGCTCATCCACAAGTTTGCGGGCAAGGACAACGAGGCGCAGCCCGGCGATATTGAGGAATTCATCGCCGAGATGAAGCGCAACCTACCGCCCGACTTCAAGGCCCGTGGCGACATCTATGTGTTCGTGGACGAGTGCCACCGCACTCAGAGCGGCGAACTGCACAAGGCGATGAAGGCCATTCTGCCGAATGCGCTGTTCATCGGTTTTACTGGCACGCCATTGCTCAAGGCCGACAAGCAGAAGAGCATCGAGGTGTTCGGTGGTTACATCCATACCTACAAGTTCGACGAAGCGGTGCGCGACAAGGTGGTGCTGGACTTGCGCTACGAGGCGCGGGACATAGACCAGAGCATTACCTCGACCGCCAAAATTGACCAGTGGTTCGATTCCAAGACCCGTGGGCTGAACGATGTGGCACTGGCTCAGCTCAAGAAGAAGTGGGGCAGTATGCAGAAGGTGCTCAGCTCCAAATCTCGCTTGGAGAAAATCGTCGCCGACATCCTGATGGACATGGCTATCCGCGATCGGCTGCAAAGCGGGCGTGGCAACGCCATGCTGGTGACCAGCAGCGTGTACGAGGCGTGCAAGTGCTACGAGCTGTTCGAGCATTCCGAACTGGCGGGTAAGTGCGCCATCGTCACCTCGTATGCGCCTTCCCCCGCTGACATCAAGGGCGAGGAGACTGGCGAAGGGCTAACCGAGCGGCTGCGCAAATACGAAATCTACAACCGTATGCTGGGCGATCAGACGGCGGAAGCGTTCGAGGAAGCGGTCAAGAAGAAATTCATCAAGGAACCAGGACAGATGCGGCTGCTCATCGTCGTGGATAAGCTGCTGACGGGCTTCGATGCGCCCTCAGCCACCTACCTCTACATTGACAAGCAGATGCGCGACCACGGCTTGTTTCAGGCGATTTGTCGGGTCAATCGGCTGGATGGTGACGATAAGGAGTATGGCTATATTATTGATTATAAAGACCTTTTCAAGAGCCTGGGGACAGCGATACACGATTACACCTCGGGCGCGCTGGATGCCTATGACAAGGACGATGTGGCAGGGCTGCTGAAAGATCGTCTGGAGATGGCGAAGCAGCGGCTGGAAGAGGCGCGTGAGGCGATCAAGGCGTTGTGTGAGCCAGTGGAAACCCCCAAGGATACGGCAGCTTATCTGCGTTACTTCTGTGCTGCCGATACCGCCGACAAGAATCGGCTCAAGCTGAATGAAGCCAAACGCATCACCTTGTACAAGCTCACCGTGTCGCTGATTCGCGCCTATGCCGACCTCGCTAACGAGATGAGCGAAGCGGGCTACAGCACCACCCAGACCGACACAATCAAACAGGAAGTTGACCACTTTGAAAAGGTGCGCAGCGAAGTGAAGATGGCGAGCGGCGACTACATTGACCTGAAGATGTATGAGCCTGCCATGCGACACCTGATTGATACCTACATCCGCGCCGAAGAGAGCGAGAAGATTTCGGCGTTCGATGATTTGAACTTGGTGCAACTGCTGGTTGAGCGCGGCGTGGATGCCGTTCAGGAATTGCCCAAGGGTATCCGCGAGAGCAAAGAGGCGGTGGCCGAAACTATCGAGAACAACTTGCGCCGCGTCATCATAGACGAGCAGCCCATCAACCCGAAATACTACGAGAAGATGTCCGAGCTGCTGGACACACTGATTAAACAGCGTCGCGATGAGGCTGTGGAGTATGAACAGTATTTGGCCAAGTTGGCGGCGCTTGCCAAGCAGGTGCAGAACCCCAGCGGTGGCAGCCGTTACCCCAAGGCTATGGACACCTCAGCCAAACGTGCGCTGTATGACAACTTGGACAAGAACGTGGAGCTTGCGCTACAGGTGGACTATGCGGTGATGAGCAACAAGAAAGACGGTTGGCGCGGCCACAAGGTGAAAGAAAAGGAAGTGCGCTACGCCGTGAAGCGCGTGCTGAACGATGACCAACTGACCGACACCGTATTCGACTTGGTGAAAAATCAGCATGACTACTGAAACGCTTCATTATGTAGCCGGGCTGTCGAAATGGTGGATGCGCTTACGCTTATCCACCCTACTCTTTGGCTCAGTGGAATGACGATTGCCTTGCATCAAATCAAGGTGAACGGCCTGACCGTGGATGTGGTGCGCAAGGACATCAAGAACCTGCACCTTGCCGTTTATCCGCCTGCTGGTCGGGTGCGTGTGGCTGCCCCGTTGCGGGTGAGTGACGAAGCGGTGCGCTTGGCGGTGGTCTCGCGGCTCGGCTGGATAAAGAAGCAGAAGAGCAAGTTCACCCGTCAGGCGCGACAGTCAGAGCGGGAATATGTGTCGGGCGAGAGTCACTATTTCCAAGGTCAACGCTACCGCCTGAACGTCCTCTACCAGGCAGGTGTGCCACGCGTCGCCATCCGCAACAAGTCCACTCTCGACCTGACTGTGCGCGAGGGCAGCGAACGTGAACAGCGTGCGACTGTACTGCTGGAATGGTATCGCCAGCACCTGAAGGAACGGGTGCCGGAATTGATTGCCAAGTGGGCACCTGTCATCGGCGTGGAAGTGGCCGACTGGCGCGTAAAGCGGATGAAAACCAAGTGGGGAACGTGCAACATCGAAGCAGGCCGCATCTGGCTCAACCTGGAGCTTGCCAAGAAATCAGCGCAGTGCCTGGAGTACATCGTCGTACACGAGGTGGTGCATCTGCTGGAGCGGCATCACAACGATCGCTTTGTTGATTTGATGAACAAGCACATGCCGCAGTGGAAGTTGCAGCGTGAGGAGTTGAACCGGTCGGCGTTGGGGTATGAGGAGTGGCGAGACTAAATGAACAATCGAACCTGGCAATTGTTGCGCCTGTTGGCGGATGGCGGGTTTCACTCCGGTGAAGCGATGGGGCGAGAGTTGGGCGTGTCGCGCGCGACGGTGTTTAACGCGCTGGCCGAGGTCGCCGATTATGGGGTGAAATTGCAGCGGATACGCGGGCGGGGTTATCGGCTGGAAGCGCCCTGGCAGTGTCTGGATGCCGTGGAAATCAGCCGCTGTCTGGGTGACTGCGCGGCGCGTTTTCAGCTTGAGGTCATCCAGCAAGCGGCTTCCAGTAATAGCGAGCTGCTGCAAAGAGCGGTGCGCGGTGCGCCTTCTGGCAGCGTGCTGGCGGTGGAGTTGCAGACCGCCGGGCGCGGCCGTATCGGGCGCGTCTGGCATTCAGGCTTGGGCAACGCGCTGACCTTTTCGCTGTTGTGGCGCTTCGAGTGCGGCCTGAACGGTTTGTCCGGCCTCAGTCTGGCAGTGGGGGTGGCGATATTGCGCGCGTTGCGACGCTTTGAGGCGGCGGGCGTAGGGCTAAAGTGGCCGAATGATATTCTCGCGGAACATGGCAACTCGATGGTTCGGGGCAAGCTGGGCGGCGTGCTGATCGAGGCGCAGGGCGATATGTATGGTCCCAGCGCGGTGGTGATCGGCATCGGCCTCAATTGCAGCCTGCCGACAGTCCTTGAGCGGGCTATCACGCAGCCCGCCGTTTCCCTCAAGCAACTTTGTGTCAAGCCGCCCACGCGCGATCAGTTGCTGGCTGCCGTGTTGCAGGCGTTGGCCGCGGTGCTGGATGAATTTGCCCGTGACGGTTTTGCCGCGTTGCGCGGCGAATGGGAGCGTTATCACGCGCAGCAGGATTTACCGATACAACTGCAAATGCCGGATGGTTCTCTCGTTAAGGGCATTGCGCGCGGGGTCGGCGATAACGGCGAGTTGCGGTTGGAAACAGCGCAGGGTATGAGACAATTCAACTCCGGTGAAGTGGGAGTACGGCAATGATGAGATTGTTGATAGATGCGGGAAACTCGCGTATCAAGTGGGCGTTGGCGCGGGGCGATGAACTGCTGGCAGTTGAGCAGTTGCCCGTCGCTCAGTCCGCACAGTTAAATCTGCATTTTGCAGAGCGCGCATACGATAACGTGCGACAGGTTTGGGTGAGCAATGTCGCAGGTACGAAGGTTGAACACAGGGTACGAGATGCCTGTGCCGTGCGCCATTGGTCGCCGCGATTTATTGTGGCGGAAGCGGCGCAATGCGGGGTGCGCAACGGCTATGAGCAGGCGGCACAGTTGGGCTGCGACCGCTGGGCGGCACTGCTTGCCGCATGGCATCAGCTCGGCGCGGCGTGCCTGGTGGTCAATAGCGGGACGGCGACCACCCTGGATGCGCTATCCGATGCCGGTGAATTTGTCGGTGGCCTGATTTTGCCGGGGCTGGAACTGATGCAGCGCAGCCTGACGATGTCCACCGCGCAGTTGCAAGGGGTGGGCGGAAACTACGCGAGTTTCCCGCGCAACACGAATGATGCGCTGACGAGCGGGGCGATTCAGGCCACTTGCGGCGCGATACAGCGGCAATATGCCTTGCTGGGCAAGCCGACTGCCGCCGTGTTGCTGGGCGGGGGAGCGGCACTTGCATTGCAACCGCATCTGGGTTTGCCGGTGGTTATGATGGATAATCCGGTTTTACAGGGTTTGTTGTTAATCGCACGGGAAGCGAGCGAAGTATGAAAAAGGGTATAAAAATTATTTTCTGGTCATTAGTCGCGGTGAACGTGATTTTTTTTGCCGTGATGCGGTCGGGTCTGTTTGATACCCGTCAGATACTAACCGCGCAACCTGAGCTGCTTGCAGATAAGATCATTCTGCTCAAGGAATCACAGAGTGCAGCCAATTTGGCGCAATCAACCCCTGCCATCACGGTGCCTGCAGAGCCTGTAGCGGATGTTCCGACAGTGGCACAAGCAGACACGATGAGTTGCTATGAATGGGGCGATTTTTCGGGAGTGGAGCTGGAACGTGCCAGCAACGCCTTGAATAAGCTGCAATTGGGCAATAAATTGACTCAGCGGGATACCGAACATTCCATCGGTTTCTGGGTATACATCGCCCCGTTAAAGGACAAGGCGGCTGTCGCGCAAAAGGTTGCGCAGCTCAAGGCGCGGGGTGTGACAGAATATTTTGTGGTGCAGGAGGCGGGCGAATGGCTCGATGCCATCTCGCTGGGGATGTTCAAGACACGCGAAGCGGCGCAAAAATTTCTGGAGGGATTGAATGCAAAAGACGTGCGTAGCGCCAAAGTGGGGGAGCGCGCCAGCAAAACCAAAACGACAACATTTGTCATGAGCGGTCTGGATGCGGCAAAAAATGAAAAATTGCTTGCCATGCAAAAAGATTTTCAAGGAACAGAGCTAAAGCGTGTTGCTTGCCATTGACAGAGTAGTCATAAATCTGGAAAATGCCGACCTCTTTGGTGATATAGCTCAGTTGGTTAGAGCGCAGCACTCATAACGCTGAGGTCGGTGGTTCAAATCCACCTATCACCACCAATTAGTAAAAAAGCCCGCCTGAACCTGCGGGCTTTTTTATGGCTATTTTAATAAAAAAATCAATAAAATCAAGATGTTATGATTTTATTGATCGGGGGGGTGTGCTCGATAGTCTTGTGGTATCCCAAGATAATGCGGGTGACGGTGTGGGTAACGAGTAGCCGATCTGACGCGGTCAGGGGAAATCGGCATGGGCAAGCAATACAGCTTGTTTGGAAGCTGACGGGGTGTAGGGGGTGCGCGGGCGGGGTAAAAAAATGCCGAAACAGTATGAAGAAGATTGTTTAGCCTGTTTTGGGTTTAAGCATCCTTGTTGTCACGCATCACCTGCAAGGAATACAAGCGGCGACTGTCGGCACGCAGTACGGTAAAGGTGAGCCCGCCGATATGGAACAAGCTGCCACATTTGGGGAATTTTCCGGCAGCTTGAAGCACCAGACCGCCTACAGTGTCACATTCTTCATCGCTGAAATTTGTCCCCATGGCCTCATTGAAGTCTGCGATTTCGGTATCCGCCTTGACGCGGAAGTGTCCTGCGCCATCGGCGATGATATTGTCCTCGTCGGCATCAAAATCATATTCATCTTCGATGTCGCCTACGATTTGCTCCAGCACATCTTCAATAGTGACCATACCGGCTATGCCGCCGTACTCGTCCACCACCAGCGCGATGTGGTTATGATTGCTGCGGAATTCACTCAACAGCACATTCAAGCGCTTGGATTCAGGCACAAACACCGCCGGTCTGAGCATGTCGCGCACGTCGAACTCTTCACCCGCGTAGTAACGCAGCAAGTCTTTTGCCAGCAAAATGCCAATGATGTTGTCCTTGTCACCTTCAATCACAGGGAAACGTGAATGGGCTGTTTCAATGACGAACGGGATGAATTCTTCAGGTGACTGAACGATGTCTATGACATCCATTTGCGCGCGTGGCAGCATGATTTCGCGAACTTGACGTTCGGAGACTTGCAATACACCTTCCATCATGGCCAGTGCTTCTGCGTCCAACAGGTTGTTTTCATAAGCGCCGTGCAGCAGTTGCACCAATTGCTCGCGGTCTTCAGGTTCACGCAACAGCAGTGCGGAAAGTCGTTCTAAAAAGCCAGGTTTGTTACTCTCGGAGTCATCCATTTGGGATGTTTATTTCTTTATAAGGATCAGGGTAGCGCAATTTTAGCATTAACGCGGTTTCCAGTGCTTCCATCTCTGCGGCTTCGACATCGTCTTCATGATCGTAACCTTGCAAATGCAGCGCGGCGTGGATCGCCAGATGCGCATAATGCACCCGCAATTCCTTGCGCTGCTCGGCGGCTTCACGCGCCACGACGGGCGCACAAATCACCACATCGCCCGACAGTGGAACGGTATCGTCATAAACGAAGGTCAATACATTGGTGGCGTAATCGCGTCCGCGATAGGCTTTGTTCAGCTCGCGCCCCTCTGCTTCGTCAACGATGCGCAGTGTCAGGTTCACATCTTGTTGCAACGCCGCCTTGATCCAGCGCCGCCACGCCGGGCGGGGCGGCATATTGGGCGCAGCGCTGACATATTGCACGGTCAGTGAAAGTTTGGGTTGCACGGGTTTGGTTTTACGGTTCATGGCGAGGGCGTTATTTTATTTGATCGGAGTGGCAAGTAATGCAGCATCATTCGTGATGTCCGACCAACTCACCCCGCAGCGTGTGCCGCACGATTTGTGTGATTTTTACTTGGGCAAAGCGCCCTATCATGCCGGGCGAGCCGGCAAAATTGACCACCCGATTATTGTCGGCACGTCCGGCCAGTTCAAGAACATCTTTTTTGGACAATCCTTCTACCAACACCCTCTGTACCGATCCCAACATGGATTCTGCCACGGCTGCTTCCTGCTCGGTGATGCGCTCCTGCAAGCGTTTCAGCCGTGCCGATTTAACTTCTAGTGGCGTGTCGTCGCGCATTTCGGCGGCAGGTGTGCCGGGACGCGGGCTATACAGATAGCTGAAGCTCACATCGAAGCCGACATCGTCTATCAGCTGCATGGTCGCTGCAAAATCCTGCTCGGTTTCGCCCGGAAAACCGACGATAAAATCCGAAGTGATGCTGATGTCGGGACGCGCGGCGCGCACCCGGCGGATGATGGACTTGTATTCCAGTACGGTATGACCGCGTTTCATCGCCGCCAGCACGCGATCCGAACCGGACTGCACCGGCAGATGCAAGTGGCTGACCAACTTTGGTGTGGTGGCATATACCTCAATCAAGCGTTGCGACATATCTCTGGGGTGCGAAGTGGTATAGCGGATGCGCACGATGCCCGGCAGTGCCGCGATGGCTTGCAGCAGATAGGCAAAATCTACCGTATCGCCATCGTCCGTATCGCCACAATAGGCATTCACGTTTTGGCCGATCAGCGTCACTTCCTGCACACCCTGTTCCACCAGCACGTTCACGTCGCGCATCACGTCCGCCAGCGGGCGTGACACCTCTTCGCCGCGCGTATAAGGCACGACGCAGAAAGTGCAATATTTGCTGCAACCTTCCATGATGGAGACGAAAGCCGAGCCGGAACTGGTCTGCGGCGTGGGCAAATGGTCAAATTTTTCAATTTCCGGGAAGCTGATGTCCATTTGCGCCCGACCGGTATCGAGGCGCGCCCGGATCAATTCTGGCAGGCGGTGCAAGGTTTGCGGCCCGAACACTACGTCTACATAGGGCGCGCGTTTGAGGATGGTCGCCCCCTCCTGGCTGGCGACGCAGCCGCCGACACCTATCAGCAAATCGGGATTGGACAGCTTGAGCGGGCGGACACGCCCCAGGTCTGAGAACACTTTCTCTTCTGCTTTTTCGCGTATCGAACAAGTATTGAACAAAATGACATCGGCCTCTTCAGGCTTGTCAGTCTGCTCCATGCCATCGTAAGCGCGCATCACATCTGCCATTTTGTCCGAGTCGTACTCGTTCATCTGGCAGCCATAGGTTTTGATATAAAGTTTTTTCGGCACGACGTAAGGTGTAGGTAGTTAGAGCGGCGAGATACTAATTCAAAAAGCGCCTAATCGAAAATAAAAATTTATACACTTGATTTTATTGTGTGTATTCCTGACTATTTTACTTATATAATGCGGACAGTTTCACTCAACTATTCATCCATAGCTGCATTAAAATTAAAGTCAGGGAGAAAGATAATATGTCCATCGTCGCTACCGTAGCAGCCATCGCAACTGTCATACTCTTCGCCGGATTCGCCATTTTTATGGTGACCCAACTGTTCGTTAAGCAATAACCTCCCTTTCGACAGGGAGGTTTCAGACTATCACTTCCCTGTTTTCTTGATTCGCTCGAATTGCCGATTTGCCTACGACAAGCATCGTTGGGCTTGTTTATCTATTGATAAAAATGTATTCCATAAAATAAAACTGTGCTACGATTCGTTCCGGTCATTTTGGTCAATCAATATCTCTCGGGAGGAGTAATCATGGCAATTATCGCTACTATCAGCGCGGTAGGTACTGCAGTTGCAGCACTTATTTTTTCACTTTGGATGGTTAAACAGTTGTTTGTTAGCCACTAAACAAAATTACAGCCGCAAAATAAAAAACCAGCCCAGGCTGGTTTTTTATTTTGTAAAAGCTGCGCTTCAGCGTCGAATCCGATACCACTTAACCCCTTCTTGTCGGTCAGTAATATACCCTGAGCAAACGTTGCATCTGATCGAATTCGTGCAGGTAGGATCGTGCGATGTCGCGGTTGTTCACTACCACTAGCAAGTCATGGGAAAACACGGAGGTGTTGTACCAGTTGAAGCTGCCTTCAATTACGATGGTTTCGTCAATGATGCAGTATTTCGAGTGTATCGGGGAATAGGGAACCGGCAGATCGTCCAGTCCGTAAACCAGGCCGACGCGAATGCCCGCAGATTTGAGCCGTTGGACCGCCGGCAGCAGCGCGCGGTTCAGTTCGTCATGCATGGTGCGCGCTATGCCTATCCTTCCCTGCCTCGCCAGATGACCGTTAAACAGTATCTGGACATTCACGCCACGGTTGTTGGCATGAATCAAGGCATCTACAACGCTGTCATGATGATCGCCCATCAAATCCCCCATCAGAAACAATGACAGCTTGATCGAATTTCGGGCGCGGTGAATTTCGGCCAGGATGGCATGATGTGGCCGGTAGTACTTACCGTTGCTCATAAAATGCCTGCCAAAGGTATAGAGCAGATTAAAACGACTGAGCGGGTCAATGCCATATTTCTGGATGACCCCGCCGCGCTGACTCTGGAATACATTGTCCAGCAAACGGCATATCCCTTTGGAATGAAACGTCATGCCGGATTCCCAATTCGCCCACCAGCGATCAAAGGTGATATTGAACGAGCCCAGTATGCAGTCTTCATCATTGAAAATGACGAATTTGGTATGCATGTCGGGATCAACTTCAATGAGGTGGTGCTTGGGGGTGCAGAAAACCCCAATCAGTTCGATCCCGGACAGCTTCAAACGGGCGTAATTCTGACTGTTGGTGAGGGTCATTTTGCGCCAGTCCACGATGCACTGAACCAGTACCTTCTGGTAACTGGCGTGGATCAGATGGTTGATAAAATCATGATCGTCAATGCAGTCTACGCTGACCTTGATGGTGCACAAACGATGGGGATTTTCCCATTTGCTGCTGATAACCTTGTCAATATGTTCGTGCAGAAAACGCTTGGGGTGATAGGGGTGATGTTGCTGGCCCTTGGTGAATTTCGGTGTGAGATTCAGCGATTCTACATGGTGGTTATACCAGTCCACATCGCTCTGTAATTCGCCTGCGTTCAGTTCATGGGTGCGATAGTGGTTATGCGTGGCCCAGGCGTTCGTAATCGTCCGTTGCTGCTGTTGGGTATTTTCCAGTTGATGCCGTTCCATGAAGATATATTCATGTTGTGACGCGATGGAGCGTTCCTCCAGGTGCACGACAAAAGAAAACTTGACGCAACTTGCCTGACCAAATTGCGCGGAAAACGGCAGGATGAAAAAATCACGGGTGCAGCGTTTGTGGCGATCCCACTGCACATCAAACGCATCCGTATCCACGATATAGGTTTCGCAGACATTGTTGTCGCGGTAAACCTTGAGTATCACTTTGACGTTGGCTTGTACGCCGTAAGACACATCAAATTCAATCTTTCCCCAGCGTAGAGAAAACGGTTCGCTAAAGTCATTGACTCTTTGAAAAAAACCACCGAGTGTGCCGTGACGCGGTATGGCGTATTGTTCTGCGGATTGCATTTTTTACCTCGCTAAAATCCGTTATTTTTCAAAAGATCACTCATGGCGAAAACTTATTTGGGTTCAAATGTCATCAAATAGCCTTCGTGATCCGAAACCCGCCCATATTCCTGCTCGGTAAACACCACTCTTGCCGAGGTAACGCGAATTTCACTGGATTTTTTCATGAAAATGTAATCAATCCGATGATCATTTGCCAGATAGCGTCGCCAGTTCATGTGTCTTTCACGGAAGATTTTTTTGAATACATGCGGAGATTCTGTCGCTAACAACTGATCCTCGTAATCGCTAGACTCGACTACCAGTTTATAGCCTCTGGAACCCGCTTTGATATTAAAGTCACCGCACAGCAGGGTGGCATTGACGTGCCAGTTATGGTTGGCATCAGCCCATGCGCGCAGATTGGCGAACTGTTCTGAAAAGCCATCTTTCCACCAACTGAGATGTGAAGAAAAGCAATTTATCAGCCCAATACAAGGAACGGCGATCTGCGCCATGACAACTTTGCGGGCGTGAATGTTGTAGGGATCGTTGCTGTTGGACACATACCGGCTGTCGTGTTTCAAGAACGGATACTTGCTCATTATCGCAACCCCCTCGCGATAGCGGTCAAAGCCCAGATGTGACCAATCCGTGTGGAGGTGGTAGGGCGAGCGGAGTCGGTCATTGATGATTTTTGCCGAATTGGATTGCCAGTCCCCCTGTGCATCATTCCAGTTTTCAGCCACTTCCTGGAGACAGACTATATCTACGCACAGTTCGTCTATTGCCTTGGCTATTTGAGAGAATTTGTCATCCTGGTTTTCCTCCTGATAGCAGTGCAGATTGAGAATCAGAATATTCAGGGGTTTGCGGCTGGCCGAGTAATTTTGACCGTGGTTGTTGTCCCAGAACAATTGATCATCGGCTTCGCAGCAAATGCAGTATTGCAAGCGGAAGGCATCGCCGATATTCAGCAGACCTTGCCAAATCTGTACGGTGTCTTGAATGGAGTCCTGAATTGGATTTTCGTCACCCTCAAGCGCGGGGCTTACCTTAAGATGGCAGGGGGTGATGTTGGCGGTTGCCCAATCGTCCGTGGTCCAGTGTACGCTGACACTTTTGACATTAAGGGGTCGGTTGATGACAAATTTAACGGGAACGAACTCTTGCTTATTATCAAGATTCTTATTCAAGCCAATGTTGAGCCAGGGAAGCGGGTCGGGCAATTGCTCAATGGAGTTGGCTTGGCTGTGGTAATTCAAGCCGTCATGGTTATCCCAGTATTCTTCTCCTGAAACCCGGTAGCGCACGGCGAACTGAATATTGCCGGGAAGTGCCTCGTCGGCTGCGGGGAGGATTGACGTTAGGGCATTCCAGTATTCCTGGTTACTTTCCGAGCTGCTGTGATAGCGGGCAGGCAGAATTTGCCAGACATTATCTTCACCCGCCCAGACAATATCCACCTGCTTGGCAAAGGCCAGGTTCTCAACCTGTATAAAAAAAGACAGTTCCTGCTGGCTCAAACCCTGTTCGTCGGTGATTTCATTGGCGACATAGAGCAGTTGAATTTTTTTCATCCTCGCATCCTTAAATTTTTTTTCGTGTAACCGAGACTTTACTGTTTGTGAACCAACCTGTCCGAAATTCAGGAAATGATTTTCTCGCGTGTGCGATGAATGCAGGAGCTGATTATAGGCACAATCGGGCATCGGCATCAGGGCTAAAAATATTTGGTTTAACGTGAAACTCGCGCAGCGACGAACTGTACCCCTCTCCCTTTGGGATAACCAGACACTTGCCAGCTTGCTGGCTTAGTGGATTGGCTAGTTGTTCCCTCAGAGGGGGGACGAGGGGTGAACAAGGGGTTTCGCGGAGCAAGCTCCGCGCCTTGTGAACGATTTCGGCTACGCCGAAATGCGCCCTGCAAGGGAGGGAACGGGCATGGAGCGTTTGCGAGTTGTTGCCCACAGGGAAACATCCCTGCGAGAACCCATTCATTATCAGGGGTGGCAATATGCCATGCCCGTTAGGTGATTTGCTTTTTGTTTTGATTCCAGGCTGTGAAGTCAGTCACCCATCAGGCA
>Ga0210025_1002620_pt1 | contig 17265 bp, 8 predicted proteins | sample CryGeyme20150102_FD_183989 | JGI IMG/M metagenome (GOLD analysis project Ga0210025, IMG submission 183989) | Groundwater microbial communities from Crystal Geyser aquifers in Utah, USA - Crystal Geyser metaG 2015-0102 (SPAdes) (version 2) | ecosystem: Environmental > Aquatic > Deep subsurface >...
CGCTCGATTTGGCTTCATGAGCCAAACTTTCCTCTAATTAAATTTTTCGCATGAGAAGTGGTCTGGCTTCAAGTATTTGGTGCGCCTCTATTTCAGGAATGGCCCACTAGCTAGTCCTAGCTAGTAATGGTACTACTACTCCACTCTACTACCAGGTACCAGTACTAGCTAGACAACCAGAGGAGACAGTACTAGAGTACCATACTATTACTGTACCAGGTACACCACCACCAGAGAGCAGCCCAGCAGTAAAGTGCTACTACTAGCTACTACCAGTAGTCATCCAGCACGGCCACCACAATAAATATTACTGCAAATATATACAATTTACTTTTAAGAAATATAATGTGTTGATTTGAAAGGGACGTAGAAAACAACTTTAACGCACACTTGCGTGTGCGCAAGTCGTGCGGTACCAAGTAGATGTGTCGGAGTGGTGCAGTCGAACTAGACCTACTACGTAACAAATAATAAAAGGTGCAAAAAAATCATCATTGCTCTTTTTTTGTTGGCAGCATTGACGAACTTCCGCCAAACGGAAAATGAAAGCTTTCATCACAGTCTGAAATAATATTCGAATCTTATACTCGAGTAACAAATAAACCCAAGAGGTCTCTTATCTCAGCATTAGCACCAGCACCCACAGCACAACCTACCAGTTAGTCTCAGTCCTTTCTTTTCTTGTCTTTGCTTGTTGACTTAATCTCTTATTTATGGAAAAACCTCCTGACATTTCTTCCACGAGTGGTGCTTCTTCTCCAAAGCGTCTCTGGTTGTCAAAGTTCCGGAACTCGTCTTCGCCTATACGAAATCTACACCATCATCATCATCAGCAGCAGCAGCAGCAGCATGATGACTTTACTACTACACGTTCTCCGTTTCGCGTACTACTGCAACGACTGAGTGTGGTAGCTCTCTTACTTGTTGGGGCCGTAATAACAGTAGCTCCGTTTCAGTTGGTTTCCGTGCTGCAAAAACAGCACACCACGATTAAATCTAGTACCTCTGCGGCCACAACCGTGGAAGGCAACCTTCGCCATTATTCCCGCTTCTTGCAACAAGAAGAACAACAACAGCAGCAGCAGCAGAAAGAGGAGGAAAATATTACTGTTGACACGGACAGTTTCCAGTTGCAAGATAATAATGTGACCGCAAGTACCACCTCGCCATCAACAGGTGGAGGTACCACCTCGCCATCAACAGACACCAACTATAACAACAACAGCACGCAAGAAGAAACTGCCTATGACGATGAATTTTGCGATACGTATTGTGCTCCGTCCGAATCCTTGATATCTTCAGTTCCCTTGGCTATTCAAATTATTATGATAATCCTTTTGATTATGCTCTCGGCCTTGTTCAGCGGTTTAACGTTGGGATTAATGGGACTCGATAAGACGGGTCTCGAAATTGTCATGGAAGGAGAGGACGAGGTCAGTGCCGCGGCCGCCAAAGTTATCTATCCCGTTCGTGTAAACGGAAATCTGTTGTTGTGTACCCTGTTGCTGGGAAACGTTGCTGTCAATGCAATGCTGAGTATTCTGTCCGCCGAGAACTTTGGAGGTGCCGTTGGTTTCGTTTCGTCCACCTTTTTGATTGTCATTTTTGGAGAAATTATCCCACAAGCGGCCTGTTCCCGGTACGCACTGCTAATTGGCAGCCATACGGTACCACTGGTCAAGGTCATTATGTTCCTCGTTTATCCCTTGGCCAAACCAATGGCATTTTGCTTGGATAAGGCACTGGGGCGGGAACTGGCCACCACCTACAGCTCCACAGAAATGATGAAAATGTTGCAAATCCATGTCGAAGAAGACGTCTTGGATAAGGATACTGCTGTGGCAATGACAGGTGCTTTGAAATACAAGGATATGACCGTCTCGGAAGTTATGACACCCCTCGAGAATACTTTCATGTTGTCCGTCGATCAAAAGTTGTCCTTTGAAACGATCGCCAAAATCTTCAAGACGGGCTATTCCCGTATTCCAATCTTTGAAGTTTCCCAAAATAACATTATTGGACTGTTGTTTGTCAAGGACCTGATTTTTATTGATCCGGCGGATGATACTCCTGTGCGCAATTTTATCCAAATCTTTGGACGCAGTGTCCATTACACTTGGCCCGACGACAAATTAGGAGATGTTCTGCGCGAACTGCGAAACGGAAAGTCCCATTTGGCCCTCGTGCGAGACGTGGTTTCGAATGGTGACAAGGATCCTTATTACGAAATAAGGTAAGCATTTTGATTGGTTGTTACTTATGGATTCTTTTTTATACGCACTCATTTTTCCCCTTCAAATCAATAGAGGGATCATTACGCTTGAAGATATCATTGAAGAAATCATCGGTCATGAAATCGTCGACGAGACGGATGCATTCATGGACGGTACCCATCAGGTCAAAGTCGATCGCGTTGAAGGATTCGAATGGGCTAAGCTCCGCCTTCTTGGTGGTGACGTCATTGATGAGCACCTCAGCTATACAGAGACGAAGGCCATTACGGCTCATTTGATGACCAACTACCCGAGAGCTGTGGCGCTTCTGACAGAAAGTCAAGTCCACCGTTTGATCGCAGAGACCGTTGTCACTGTCTTTCCCACGGCAACTCGCGAACTTGGCAAGGAACTTCCCAATGATTTGATTTATGAAAAGAATGTTCCTAGCAACGTTTGTACCTTGATTCTCAGTGGAAAGGTTACCGTGATTTCTGGAGACGACGAGATCCGCACAGATGTGTCGTCTTGGACATTAATGGGAATTGGAGCCCTGCGTGATCCTAATTACAAGCCGGACTTCACTGCCTTTGTCAGCGACGGGCCGTGTCGCTGTCTTCGCATCACTCGTGAAGATTTCACCATTGCTATGGATGCGTCCGCTTCTGAAAAGCAATCGATTAAAGAAGATTCCTTCCGCAACCTGGCTGTGACCTTGAAAAACTCTGGTCATGGTAAGTCGAACAGCGAGGCTGCCTCGGTGTATTCCGAGACTGCCAGCAGCGTTGCTAGTGGGGGCATTTTGAAAGCAAATCGCAAGTCAAAACTCATTGCAGCGCTCCAAATTGCTTCTGGTGTGGAAGATCCTAGTCATAATGCAATTAACATGCTGGATGCGATCGATAAAGTTGACAGTGCCTCGTCCGCAGCTCCTACATCCCTGAATGAGGGTTGCAACGAGGGAATAGAGGGGAATCCAGTCCGCGTTTCGTTTGCAAGCGCTAATGGCAACTGCGCCGATAAGGAATTGGCCAAGGGGCAAGTTGCAGAAGAAAGCTCCAAAGCTGAGTGATGTCCTAGATAGACGAAATGCTAATAGATATCAGTACACAGACGTATGGGGTGGGATATTGTTTGCTAATTTAGATAATACAATGACTCCCTGGCCTGCCTTCTTCTTTAACTTTTACCCTAGGTAATTGGAATAGGAAGAGGAGCGCAGAAAAAATTACTTTGCGTGCGACAGCACTTTCTGAACAGTCTCGAGAAGCGTGCCGAAGTGAATTGCCTGCCACTTGCCGAAGAGACGATGGAAGCGACACAAGGCCATTGGCGAACGCACTGTGGCTATCCCATGGAAGAACTTTGTCACGGCCAGCGCCGTGTAGTCTAGTGTTGCGGGGTTGCCCAGCTGCAAGGAGTCTTCGCCAGCTCCATTGTTTGGGTACTGTAAGAGATCTGAGATCACGGACATGGCATCAATCAATATCTCTTTTTCGGAAAAAATGGTTACGAAGGCTGGTCGATTTTCTGGTTCCTCTTCGGTCATACTTTGATGTTGAGGAGTTTCAAAGTACTTTCCCGTGAGCTCCTGAAATCGTACCAAGCTAGCAGACTTGCCGGCCTCGTCAAAATTGTCAACGTCGTCATCCCCGCAACTCTCATCTCCAGATGACGCAATTTTGTTACCTCTATTGACATCAGAAACTTTTCGCATAATATAGTTGATATCAAGAACCTTGTTTGCAGAAGCTGTTGCAATTGAATTCATATCTTCGGTCAGCAGTGAAGCCAGATCCTCCAGCTGCTGGCCGTCGTCGTCCTCTGAACCATGAAATAATTGAATGCCCGAGCGGTTGAGCACCAAGCGGAGGGAACTTCCAGCAGCAGTTTTGTCGAACGTCAATTCTATATCTCCGTTGGATTGAAGCCGGCGTAGTGCCGCGAAAACATGGCGAGGCTGAGCGGCAGGGCCGAGATTGTTTGCGCAGTCTGTGACGGAGAAACAATAGGAACCAAAACTATAAGCAGCGAATTGTTGGCGCCGTGAGTTCTCTCGCTCATATGAAAAATTACTTTGTTGATCGTCCTTCTTTTCTCCAGCTGGCGCATCTACGCAAATGGCAATCTTTTGGATGACTGAAGCTACAGTCTCGTGCTCCATGAGGGCTTCGATTTTACGCCGTTTTAATGAAATTGTGACTTTGTCGAGAGTGACTCCTTCTACTTGGATAGAAGGAGTCGGAGATTCCTCCTTCAATTCCAGCAGCGAAAAGATGGTCTCCAGAGTCTCAGTCTTGCAGTCGCAAGCAGCCGAAAACATCTGTAGAGGGACGGCAACACCTATAGCAGCCACCTGAGCCCAGTCTTCGCCGCAGTCGATACTAGCTATTGTCTGTCGGACAAGCTGACGGAACGCAAAGATCAAAGACCTGATTTGGCTTCGAGACACCAAGTCTGAGTGCGATTGAGAGTGGCGAACAAGGGCTTCTTCTTCGACGACCAAAGCAATGGCCTGCGCTGGCCGACCATCGCGACCTGCTCTACCAATCTCCTGCAAGTGGTTTTCGGGGGAAGCGGGAAGGTACATGTGAATGATACCGGCAATATCTGGTTTGTTAACTCCAAGCCCAAAGGCAACTGTGGCAACACAAATACGAGCCTTTCCTCTCATGAACTTGGAGTAAGCGTTCGCTCTTTTGCTACTATCCATTCCACCGTGATAGTAGACCACACCGCCTGTAACTCCCGATGCCTGAATGCTTTCCGCCACAACTTCTGCGTCTCGTTGTCGCCAGACGTATACAATGACACTGCCCCTAGCCAAAGAGCCCTCTGCAAGTTCAATGTCCCCACCTTTGTGCTGCGTACCAGATTTATCCTTGGATGGTTTCAAAAGCTTGACGAGCTGTAAGTGGCAAGATGAGGTGAGTTGAAACCACAAGAAGTCACAGTATATAGGAAGCATTTCAAATTAGCTAGCAAACAACGACCACTAACCATGGAGAGACGCAACTCTTGAGAGCCAACCATGAACGACTTGACATCTATATTTTCACGGTCGGTCTTCATTTTCAAAACTCCACAAAGGTTGTCAGTCGCATCTTTCGTGGAGTTGCTCTTGTGGTCGGGACCATCCAGTACGGACTTAGATTGTTCGATCCCAAGAGTTCGACAGATATCGTCAATAACTTGGTAACCAGCAGTCGCAGTTATAGCCAGCACGCTCTGAGGCGCAATCTTGTGCATGATCGATCGTAAGCGCAAATACGAGGGCCGAAAATTGTGACCCCACTGGCTCAAGCAATGCGCCTCATCGACGCACAGCAAAGAAACGGCAGGAAAGGGGCGCTCTCGCTTCTTTGTTTCCTCGTTCCACTTTGGTTGAAAAAGACGCTGAAAAGAAGCACTTGCCAACCGCTCTGGAGAAACAAACAGTATTTTAATCCTCTTTCGAATCACATCGTCAACAATCGCTGCAGTGGCGGCTGTAGTCAGAGACCCTGAAAGGGTTGCCGCGGGGACGCGAGGAGGCAATTCACGAAGTTGATCCTGGATCAATGATATTAAGGGAGACACAACAATGCATATTCCATCCATCAGGTGTGCTGGCAACACGTAACACATCGATTTACCAAAACCAGTGGGGGCCACAAGAAGCGATTTTTTCTTTTCCAGACATCGATTGATAGCCCACTCTTGGCCTTTTTTTAAATGTCTGTATCCAAAGAGTTTGAACAAGGTTGCTTCGATAGGATTCAATGGAATGTCTACTTCTGGACTTTCGGACTGGATGGAATCGGTTTCAGAGAACGCGTCCTCCTCCTCCTCCTCCTCCCTGCCATAGTCTTTTGCTTTGGCAGTAGTGCCGTCTGTTTTCGAAGTTTTTGTAGGAGCAGCTCCAAAGAATTCAAGCTCATCCTCAGAAGACGAGCAATCTGAATGTATGTCACCTTCGTCACTCTCGGGAACATTGTCGGTTTCTAGCCCGCTGACATCGACACCACCAGAATCTAGCAAGAGTGAATCGCTGTTATTGCCTGTCTCCTTGGCATCAGCCCTCTTCGCTCTTTTGGTATCGATCACCTCAAATTTGTAGGTATCTGCATCCTTAGGGGCAACCGAAGCAAGTTCGTCTCGGACCCACACAGAAAGACGAAAGAGAAGCTGTTGCTTCTTGCCAGTCGAATCGAGCTTTCGGCGTTTGGCAGCTTCGCGCAACTCTGGTACCGTAAGCTTTTTGAAGCGTTCCGTGTAGGCGGCTACTTGACGCGCCATGAATCCAGAATGTGACGCGTTTTTCAACAAGACAATCTTCGCTGCTTCGACGGTATCGTCGGCCCACTGAAAGTGATCACACTGCTCTCCCCGGGGCATGGAACAACAATAGAATTTCCGACCCTTGTTGCCCGTGGCTGTTTTCTTAACGACGAGTAACTTGCACGGACGCTGGTGGCGGGTACATTGTGGAGCAGGGATCGCTTGCGTATCGCTGACCGAAGAGGTTTTCGTTTTGGTAGTGGATATTTTCAAGGTTCCATCCAAATAATCATCCAATGGATCCACTCCTACTCGAAACGTCTCGGCGCGTTGAATGACAACTTCCTGTTGAACTGGACGTCGATCTTGTGTCGCATCGTCATCACTGTTGTCGTTCTTATTGTGCTGATTGTAGCTGCCCTTTCCATAGCCATAATTTGTTTTTCCCTTTTTGTACTGATCCCACTTGCTAGGTCTTTTTTTGTTGCGAGCTCCACTACAAGCCCCCGCACTATTGCGTAGATTCTGGCGCACAAAATTGTCATTGTTGGCAGTAGGTTTTCGAGTGGATGATGTTTTTGTAGACTTCGTATCATTGTCGTTGTCGGTGTCGGTGGTTGCGGGTAGCAGCGGTTTCATGGGAGGTAACAGCCGCACTGGTTTGTCAGCAGTCACACCATTGTCACGTAGTGGATCGTACATTGTGGTAGTAGGAAAGATTGTCCTCGTTGTGGATGTTTGCTTATTGTTGGTGGTGCTCGTGGGAAGATTGATCGAACCAGTCTTTGCATTGGCAGTGACAGACGACAACATTGCTCCTAACACTTGCAAGTCATCATCTTTTTTTGTTTCAATTGATGCTGTGGTTGGATCAACAGACATTATAGAACGTTGTCTCTTTCTTCGTTGGTGGCGACTGATCGGGAGGTTTAATGATAGCTGGGCAGTGCTTGTATCATCTTTGGTATTCTCTGCCTGGGCCAGGTTGTTATTATTGCTGGAATTGGCATCTGGGCAGGTAATCATTTGACGTAATGATCCGTTGTCATGGCTCATTGGAGGTTCGATTCCAGCAATATTCGTATCTGTTGTTTTGGTAGAATTGGAGTGGGTGTCGTTAAAAAGGCTTGCAGCAGTGAACTCGTTTGCTGCTTCATTCTTTTCCTGGAGCACCCTGCTCAAGGAGGGACGACTAGTAGCTTGGAAGCTATGTAAATCATTATTTTTCTTATCCAAGTGAACATTGCGTTTTTGGTATGGATCGGTGTTTGCTACCATTCTAGTAGGCTTGGTTTCAGTAATTGATTGTTGTTTTGACACTGACAAAGACTTTGTTACAGAATTTTCCTTGTCATTGTGGACCGTCTTGTTTTGGCTCGTGGCAGCTGGAACAGTAATCTTATTGTTTGTAATCACAGGTGTTGCTGAAGAAACACCTTGCTTCTCTGGTGGTACAGCTTGCCATTTTCGTTTCGGCTTATTTGTTGTCTTGTTGTTTAGTAAAGCGGTAGCAGTTGCATTAGAAGACGACGAAGACAACAATCCCTTCTTTTTTGTTCCAAAGCCAGACGCATTGGCCGGTCGTTCTCCAAATAATGTACTGTTACTGTTACTGTTGCTAGTACTGCCAGTAAAAAAAGAAAAATTGGACCATCCCTGAGGTGTAACAGTGACTGAATCTGAGGCTGAGGCTGATGTTGATGCTGGTTTTGCAGTACTGTGGGTGTTTTTGGAACGCTTCTTGGGACGATGTTTCTTCGTCTTGTTGCAATCCAAAACTTTGGCCAAAAGCCGTTCAGTTTCAGTAGGAGGTGGTCCCTGAACTTTTCTTCTTGCCGCCAAGATTGAATTTTGATTTTTCTTGCTGGTCGTGGTGTTGCTTGTACTTGCATTTGGCGTGGTCTTCTTCATGGTCAACGACAAAAAAATTATTGTTATTTTCTTGTTGTGAACAGTGATCGTGAGCAAAGAAGTGATTGACTTCGATTTTGTGAGAAGGAATTCATGATTTTAATTTTAGCATTGGTTGCGCCTGCGTAATTTGGATCAACGGAGATTGCGGTACCATACCATTAGCTAGGTAAGACGATTATAAAGACGCACACCAGTCCTTTAAATTTTCATTAGAGTTAAGTACTTGAAAATCGAATAGCAACAAAACGATGCATTTGTTCAAATCGAGAGTACACACTCTGTCTAGCTACCAGTAGTCTACTAGTCAGGAAGATTATTATTGGAGCACGCTACTTTTTTCATTCCCCTCCATCCTGGAGTAACTACTGCTACTACAACAACTACAACAACTAGCTAAGTACACCATCAATATGAGTTGGCAAGCTGCCAATGTGCCACGCCATCAGACTGGCCATGAATCGTCGGGATCTCGTAAATCATCAAAAGATCCTAGTAGCAGACGACGGGGCGAAACAGTCGAGGCTGTCTTATCTCGTCTGTCCAAGGCTTATTCGCTCTCGATGGAGTGCCTGGGTGCCATGCACACGGCCAATGCTGCCATACTGAAGCAGCAAAAGAAGGATTTTTCAACAACCGATAGTACGAACAACAACAACAACAACAACAACAACAACAACAACAACAACAACAACAACAACAACAACAACAACAGTAAAAACAACAACGAGACAGAGGAGGAATCGCAGCAGCAACAACAGGCCCTGCAAAAAGTGGCGAGAGCTGCCAGAGACACACTGGAACGAGCCGTATTGATGGATCCACTCGTTATGGAGCACGCTCCGACGTTGCGATATGCCATTCAATCGTTGGCAGCAGCAGCAGTAGCAGCAGCAGCAGATCGCATGAATACAACAGCAGATAAAGACAACAGTGATGAAAGATGGAAGGCATTGTGCAGACCACGTCCGGAACCTCCTAAGATTTCCTCCAAGGCACATCGTTCCACCATTCGACAACTGACGTATTTGGCGTTGACGAACTACGCCGACTTGTTGCTTTCAGTGTGTACGTGTTACTCACTTCGAACCAAAGCAGATGCGCCTGTGAATCTTCAACGAACGCTCATTATCGATCGAGGTGTTATCAACAAACTACAAGGATTTCAAAATCAGTCCTGCTGTTGCTGGAATCAGGATTCGGAAGAGGACATTCAGCGATTGGCCTTGTGTGCTCTCTGCGATGCTTCGGCACTGGATGGATCAGATCCAGTCGTTTGGTTAAAATTGGCTTGTGCTGCAAGGGCTATGGGACGTTTGCACATGGGACCGTTGGACAATCCTGTCCTTAGTCCCTTTCGGAGATTGGAACGACATGCCTTGGAAAATGGATTGACAGCTTTGCCCCCGAACGTGCCAATGAATCGAATCATCCAGAGAATGTGGAATGATTTTCACCTGGAGGCCATACCAGAATCCTATCCACCCACCCTTGCTCCAGAACCAGAACAGTGCAAGTTAAATCTGGATTTGACAAGGTATTCATGGTCCCTGTTGGGTCGGCTCTTAATGAAAGTCGTAAGGCAAGGAACCGAAGCCGATGACGGTCTTCGTTTGGCAGTTACCTCAAAAAATGCTGTCCCGTTTGGGTCTCCAGTCGTAACATTGAGATTGTCGCCCATGCTGCGGCTTCCAACCCGTGCTTTGATGGGAATACTCTCCTTTTTAGAGGAAAGTTCAATTTGGAAATTCGAAGCCACTTGTCGGGCATTGTCCGTATCAATTATGTCGGCCAGAGCTGCTATGGAACAGCAAGAGGGGAAGGTCGCTACAACAGCAAAACAACCATCGAATGAAGAGAAAGCGGATGTAGTCGTGGAACCAGTGCAGCAAAATCCAGACAGTCTTGATCGCACCGGCGACGAAAATTATGAAGGTGAGACAGTCAGCACTTCGAAGGCTGCAATGAGCGCGACAAAATCGACAATACTTCAAGATGAGCCGACTCGAGCTGGACGCTCTTCGAAGCGCGTCAGGAGCCAACAAATTACCTCCGACAAAAGAGAGGAACGATTACGGAAGCGAAAATCGGTAGGATTTTGTTTGCGAGCTGCAACTCTCTCGTGCACGCGCGATGATGCTAATTTAAAATCATGTTGGAAGGAATCATTTGTTTGGGATAAAATCAATGGCGAGCTATGGAAACTTCCAGCTTCGCTAGATACTGCTGGATCCTCTACTGGAAAAGGAAAGCTTACCTCGGCTCAAGGGGCGCGGCATCAATTTGAAGCATCTGAACGAATAGGGCCGTCTTCCTTTTCCTACTTTTTGCAACGGTTGAGCTCCCAAAATGCCGGCCCTAGTGACCTCCTGCATCAGTACCTCGGCCACGTAGCTGTTCACGTAGAAGAAGTCTTTTTGGTTGATCCTGGAGACGCCATGGTCCTTAATTCGAGCATCACAGAATGTTTTGAATTGCTTTTGCAGCAGCAAAAATTTCAGGATGAAATGATACCTCATTTTCTCAACAGGGATGCACAGAATTTCGCTTCATTATCTTCTGAGCAAGCACTGAAACTGTACGCTATGGATCTATTGAATGTCGAGCTTGTATTTAGAGCGTGCGAGCGACAGAATGACTTTAATGTCAGCTTTGATAGCGACTCTAATTACGTTTCCTGCATGATACCCATACTACTGGATGGAATGTCAAGCATTGATAAAACGTTCGCTGATACACATTTGCCGACCAAACGACTTTGGATTAAAATAAAGGCCCGTGTCAACTGGCTGGTCGCTGGTGTTTTTCTTTGGAGATCAAAGTTGACCCGGTGTGTGAGTGAATCAATTGAAGCGGAAGAGCAGGGTTTGAAATACCTTGATTCTGCAATCACGTGTCTGTCTTTGCCTGAAAACGATCCCGTATCGACTGTTGCCACTCCCCATTTGGTTTCTCTCGGAAGGACTGGTGCACATTGGAAAACATTGTCATACGAAAACCTTTCCACGTACCGGGATGAAATTCAGGCCGCTTCCGTCGTATCTCACGCGCAACAGCAATTCCAGGAGAGAGTCGAAAGTATAACGAAGCGACAAAGGAACTCACCCAACGAATATACGATTAGCGATGAGGATATCTCAGGCTTGTTAAGAATCGGAGAAACCCTCTTGGCGAGATACACAGCAGAATTCGGCGATAAGGAGTGCAAGCATGGAGAGCTCCTTGAAAACTTCATGTCCATGCATGGTGACAAATTCAGTTCCGCAAACTGGGACGACGCTGGTAATTCTACCTACGACAGTCTCTGTCAAGCAATACCTAGTAATTCTCTCTCGGCTGCGGATTTTGGTTCTGACGTATTAAACCCAAGTATTCTGTCGATCCTTGTGACATGCCTTCAAGCAAACGTTAAGAATCACCGACGAGTTGCAGAGCTACTGGTTCGGCTTCTTTTGTCAGCCTTGGATCGCTACGAGCAGCTCTGCCGCGCCATCACAAACAAAAAGCCAGCAAGCGACTCCCCTGATGTCCCAAGCGACAGTGATGACGACGACGAGTCTCTTCCAGGTGGCTATGTTGACGGTGATAGTCCTTCTTCGCAGCAACCAGGTCCCATCTATAATGCAATGAAGTACGGTCGCTTCATAAAGTTCGTGCTCGATAGAGTCGTTGCCATCGTGTTGTCATTTGCCGATGACAGCGACAAAGCTTATCTGGGATCGTCTGCTCAGTTTCAGCAGGTCTTGCATCATTGCCTTGCTATGTCGTCGTCCTGGATCGACAATTTCACGCACCAACCAACTATCCTTGAAGAAAAGCTCGATCTCAACTTGTTTAAGTCCATTCAGAAGCTGTTTTGCTTAATGCGACAAGGCGAAGACGGCAAGCATCAAAATTTGACGAACCTGTTTTTTTCTGGTCTTGTGAGGATCATTGAAGCTCAACGCAAATCTTTCCAGTCGTTGGTCCGTGTGCAAGGTGCAATTCGAGCTGGGCGTGCGGTCAGACAGCGTCTATGTATACTTCGGGCCGAATTTATTGGGACTGTCTTTTGCGAGCTCGGAGATCTCCTTTCTAAACATCTTTTTCGTGTGGAAGCTGGCAAGATTTTGCGATCACAGCTTTTTGCGACTACAGGAGACCAGAATGAATCCAGAATACCATTAAAGCTTGCAATCTTATGTGAAGAAGTTGTTTGGTTTTGCGACTACACGAGACTGTCTGCGGTACAGACTGGCAGTGACCCAATGAGCTCCTTTGATCGACCAATCGCTGACCGTTTGCTGGTTCCTCTAGCTGTTGCAGTCGTGAGTATATGTGGTTCTGGTTCTAGTAGCAGACTGCCGCTGACTAACAAGTTTTCTGGCTCCGAGATCGAGTCTTTGGCGAACGAAGGTTCCCATAATGACCAGCTTTGCTTGGAGGAATTCCTTGATTCGGACGCAAGCGCCCATGAACTCTCCGATGATGAAGGTGGAGATGGTCTCGCCAGGGCGCGGAAGGAGTCCCTGCGAGTGCTTTGTCATGTCGTCCATTGCGTCGGACTTGTATTTGGTAATATAGGCGAAAAGCAGATCATTTCCTTTGATACCAGCGAGTTTTATGCTACGAAGGATGGCCCTCTGCTGCCACTTGTCGTCGCAAGAGTATTGAACTATGTTGCCGATAATTTGCTTGTTGAGTATGAAGACGACAGCAATAGAATCAGAGAGAGCGAGGAGAAAGGCATTTGGTCGCGAAGCTATCCTTTTGGCACTGGTGGTATCGGAGCCTTGCTGGATTCCGCTTTGTACAAAGCTTACAGGTGCCTTCACGGGTTTACCCTCACCAATTCCGGTGATGAGTATTCTACAAAAGAGCACCTGTCAACCACAACCTCTGAGTTTCAAACCAAAAAATTCAAGCCAGAAAGTCACAAGGCAGCTGCACAACTCTATCGATGTATATTTAGAATGGGAAAGAAGACACCGCCAAAGGCTGCGTTGGAGACAGTTACTTCTGCATTGCCACCACTACGGCAAAGCGAAAAGAGCAAGTTAATTCGACAATTTGTCTTTTCCTCTAACACCAAGCTTTTTCTGATCGAAGATATCGCATCAATAGTCACCAAAACTTCGAATTGGACAAAGCACTTTGAAGACATTGAGAAGTGGGAGCAGACTGAAACGACTGAAGGAAACAGTGAACCTCGAAACGACTCCATTGATGACGAAGTTTTCTTTATGCGCAAGGGTATATTTTTGCTTTTGTCTCAAGGCGACCTTCCGACCTATACAGCTGACGGTGGAAAGGACGAGGATCGATCCAGTTCAATCCGTTTTGAAAAGGAGTTGGCTAAGAAATTCAATGCTATACTGAATACGATCTGCTTTGCCGAAACCTACAGCATCAGAGCTTGGTTTCGGGCGTCACAATGTCTACTCAGCATGCACGAGGTAGTAAGTGATCGGTTGGGCCTCTCCAAAGGTTTCTCGAGAAGCAGAAACTTTGGCATCCCTCAAGGCAAACCACCTGCCGTTTCTCGTTTGTCAATCACCTCCTTGATAGAAAAGCAAGAGAAGGAATCACTTGTGAAGGAGATGGGATGGATCGAATTCTTAGGAGAAGACCTTTCGCATTATGTCAACCACGAATGGACGTCGTTTGAATCCCTACAGATGCTGTCGCAAAAGAATTTAGTATCGCCAGCAGGAATAGCAAATCAGGTGGAGGACGAAGCCTATGTTTTTATGGGTCAAATCCAAAAGGAAATTGACGATATGTATTCAAAGGGCCGCTTTGGCGAGTGGCAACAGGCTTGGGGCGGGATGTTTGTGAGCGCTCTCAGGAAGATAGCAATTCGTTGTATGTGTGTAGCAGTCTTCCTCTTCCACGAGAGAAAAGCTCGAATTAAGAAGGAGGACGAGAGCTTGCTACCAGAGGTGCTCGAATCGTTGGGAACGATTCTCTATGCGAGTGTCATGGGCTCCCAAAGCTACGGATATCCTATGCATGTTATGGGGTCGCATGACAAACGGCGCATGGTTCAAGCCTCCAGAGTGTGTTTCCAGGGTAGTGTCGATGCTGCTATAGCCGTCACCGACGATGGGAAAGCAGAGACGTGGGATCTGCTCTTTATGATCGGAAAGGTACGATTTGTTTCTCCGTCAATGCGTTGTCACCACATTCCTCGTCGGTACGCTGAAATCTGTGTCTCGTTCTGCTTGTTTCATTTCTCTAGTGCCACGAAAAGATCGCGAGCACGTTTCAGCTAGAGGTGTATCCAAACTTGAACCAAAAAGACGGCGAGGTTGTTCCTAGACAGTTTGAGCTTCATATGAAAGAGGCACTTAGATGTTATCGCGCTGCACATGACGAGGAGCCAGATAGCGAGACCGGGGAGGCGGGAGGAAGTTCCCACGGATCTACAGAAGTATTCTACAGACTGCATGCTTCTCGGCTGAAATGCTTAATAGCAGCCGGGAGCGCTAGCGAAGATGAACGGGACGAGGCTGAAAGAGAAGCGCTGCGACTCTGCGAATTGCACTGGTTCAATACCCCGGGTGACCTGGATTCCATCGAGAGCACACCCGTAAGGGAAAGGGTTTGGAATGTTCTGACAGACATTGTTTCTGCGCTAGTCAAATGTAGGACTGAGCATTCATTCTTTCATCGATCAGTATATCGACATGCTCAAGCTTTAATGTGGGCACCCGTTCTCTGGAACCCGGAAATTGGCAGGGTGCAAGGAAGCAGAACTACCATTCCTGCAACCAAGAGTGTTCATATTCGAGGTCTTAATCATGCAACGGACGCAGCGAAGAGCGCTGTATCCGTCATGAGTGCACTTTTTGAGAAGAAACGGTAAGTGTGGCATTTTCTAGAATTTTTACTTCAGAGCCGCCATTACAAAATTCAACTGTACTGACTTCATACCAAAAACTTGTGCCGAAGTCCACAACTGTGTTCAGTATGGGTGACGACCGGCTCAACGCCGTTCGAAATGATTAATTTCTCTCAACGAAAGTACGATTCCCTAAGAGGAAAATATATTTCAGCCTACATTCAATGCCTACGAACCTGTGGGAATCGAAGCGAGCTGGAAACCCTGCTTCGGTGGATCTCTAGTAGCAAGCACGACTTGCCTTCCATCTTTTACACCAGCGCCATGGCGAAAGGAGGCAAGCCTGACAAGTCCCATACGAACCAATGCCTACTTGTCAAGGGTAGATCGCTTGCTTCCTTTCACCTCTTTACTGGTCTCAAACGCCAGGCGAACAGCGCCATGGCTTTTACTCTAAAGGAAGAGATCGTATCAAAAGACTCTGCAGTGAGACCCCCGGATCATCTCTTGAAGCTGGCCTATGCTTGTTTTCTCCGTTTAAATTGCACCGTGAAGGAATTAAAAAGGACTCGTGCTTGGAAGTATGAGCCTGGTGGAGTTAGTGAAGCCGAAGCTCTCATTCAACTGTTCTTAAAGCTTGGCGAGAACACAGCCATTTTAGCTGATCCCAACGATTGGTCAGGAGGTGGTCAGAAGGCGGCGATTCTGGAAGCTGCTGTGAAGAAGTGCAAGGAGATGTTTCCGAGTGTGTCAAGCGCCTTTTATTCCAAGAAGGCAATTCAAAAATCAAAGAGTCAGAGTGAAGGTGAAGATCGGGATAAAAATGACCGCCGAACACCGCCAGCGCAAGCGGGAACCAAGCGATCGTTTGAAGTTGAGGTGCCGGAGGGTTTGAACGAGGGCGAAACCTTCACAACCAATATTGTGTCAGACGGCAATGCCAAGAAGGTGAAACTAACAGTCCCGGCGGGCAAACCTCGTATGCTGCGCTTCTCTATTGACTTGTCCACTCAATCAAATAATGACTAAATGCTAGTATTAGTCTAGTACAGCACCAACAAAATTGCAGATCAGAAAAAAATATTCGGCCGCTTTTGAGTAAGCATTTTTAAAAAAGAGGTCGCTCACTTAATCCGAACGGCAAAATCAGCGATACGACTTCTTCACCACTTTCGTACACACTCTATCACCATGCTCACATTTTGATCATCTTTCGCAAAAAGAAATAATAACAAAATCACTTTCAATTGCAACTTGCAACACAGCCGGCAGCCACCACTATGATCCGCTGCGAAGTAAGATCCAACACCAAGCGCCAAAGAGGAAACAGTGACCCGTCAGAAAATGTAAAGGCAGAACATACAGTGAATCAGCTTTACAGAGCTGTAACATCCCAGCAGAGATTGGCTACTTCCCAAGCACTCTTACGGCAACTTAGTCACAGTGAAGCCCTCGTTTGTAATTCATTGATCAAGGCTGGCCTCAATAATGCCTTATGCCTTCAGTTAGGATTTATCATCAATCAGCCAGATACAAACGATACGGCACGAGAGGAAGTAGAGACCATATGTTGGATCTTCAATTCACTTTTCAGAGGGTGTAGCGAATCTGCCAGGGAAGAGTCCATCAACAGCTTTGGCCACGACCTCTTCCATCTTTTGATGAAGGGAATGCGCTTGGGTGCAATACTATCAACTTTATCGGTATTTCACATCTGTTCGGGGAGTCTACAAGGGACATCTATGCTGTTGCAAGCAGGAATTCTCTCCTGCATATCAAGGAGCCTACAGCATCATACCAACGATGACAATACACTTCTGGAAACATTGGGTCTAATGAAAAATCTATCGTACTATGGTGAAAATTATCGTTTGGAAATGGCTGAGCATGCTGGTTTATTGCCAAAACTGGCTCACATTCCTTTCTCCCATCCAAACAATGAAAAGGCACTGGAACGCTTGTCGGCCTTGATAAGAAATTTAGCCGTGTCGACCTCTACTCGGCCCATTTTGGCACAGAAATCATACATACTCAATGCCATTGCTCGCATGGGAAGTC
>Ga0210025_1002630_pt1 | contig 17205 bp, 15 predicted proteins | sample CryGeyme20150102_FD_183989 | JGI IMG/M metagenome (GOLD analysis project Ga0210025, IMG submission 183989) | Groundwater microbial communities from Crystal Geyser aquifers in Utah, USA - Crystal Geyser metaG 2015-0102 (SPAdes) (version 2) | ecosystem: Environmental > Aquatic > Deep subsurface >...
CCTGTCTTACATCATAAAATCTGAAATCAATAATTCCAAATTGGGTTTTGTCATCTCCTAACCATGCATCTTGAGCATGAATCCCTGCTTTTAAAGTTAAACTTGTTCCATAAGCTCTTAATGGGTGCACGTCGTTATGCGCATAAGGCAACAAATATTTATAAATCCATGTCACTGAAAGATCATTTTGCCAGCGTTTTGGAAAGTCTAAATCTGTTCCGTTTGAATAGATACTTCCACCACTCGCTTCCCACATAAAATTGCGATTCATTATCGTAATTTTTGATTGAGTATAGGGTTTATATGGCCAATCAAATTGTTTTGTAACACTTACTGAAAAACCAGACAAAAGCGATAATAAAGAATTATCATTATAAAATTGAAAAGCAGAAGGGAAACGATATGCGTCTAAACCCCAAGAAAAAGATTGGGTATTGTTCATATATGAAAACAATCCATACGTATTATCGAGTTTGGTGAACGACATATTTCCAAATAAGGAAAACATGTGTTTACCAAGTGGGTCAGTCCAATTTGAAAGTCCCTGAAAACCATAATCATTAGTCGTATTGTCTTGATAGGGAAAACCAAAGGAAAGAAAATGACCCACATTTTTTAGATGTGAGTACGGTTTTGTGCTTACAATAAATTCATTTTTTGGCGGAATATTTCCACCAATTACTATTTCTGGACTTGCGCTTGTCCAAGAAGAATAGGCTTCAGGAATGTGAACGGTTTCTTTCGAAGTTCTAAGTGAATCAGAAACGATCCATAGTCCACCAAATTCTTTTTTTTCTGTTGAATTCACTATCCAATTCGCTTTTCCTGTTGAGTCTTTCACAGGCCAATCATTGAGTTCAGCGCCGGTAAATACAAACGTTGCTCTTTCAATTTCTTTTGTATCTAAATCTACGACAAAAATGTTTGGCACGTTGTCTCTTAAACTTGTAAATGCCATTTTTTTCCCATCGGGACTGAATTTTGGATTTCTGTCGTCCGTTTCACCCGATGTTAGCGAAAACGATTCTTTTGTTGAAAGATTCATCACTTCAATAGTACGGCTCCCTTTTTCATCAACTTTTAAAAACGCAATTTGATTTCGTGAGGAATCGGCGGCAAGGTGTAAGAGTTGAATATCGGTTTTAAAACTCGTTATTTGCTCAATTTTCTTTGTTTTTGGAAAAAAGCGAATCACATTTCCTGTTCCATTTTGATTTTGAATGGCCAATAGTACATCTTCGTTTTCTTCAATTGGTGAAATTAATCTCAGTCCAAAACTTAAGCGATCTTCTTTTTTATTTAACAGTGAATATCGATAAATGTCATATTCTAAAGAACCATTTCTAGCGCGATTGATTTTCGAGAAATACAAAGTTTTTCCATCTTTTGACCAAGATAAATCTGGAGAAATTGAACCCTTAAATAAAATTTTACCAGATGAAAACTTAGTTGAATCTTTTTTCAATAAAATGGTTTTGTAAATTGGTTTTCGCATCGATTCAAGTACAGAAAGTGCTAAAAATTGCCCATCAGGACTTGCTTTTGCGTCTAGATACAATTGTTGATCCAATTCTATTTTTTCACCTTTAAGGGAATCCGTTCTATCCATTTGTGAGGCCATGGTATTGTAATAGATATTCAAATGTTTACTTCTTCTGTTATCGAAATCAGTCCATTTTTCGCCTGTTGCTTTTTTAAACCCTTTATAGATATTTGGATAAGTTAAACCCAAAAACAAGGTATCACGATAAGCAAACATTTTTGAAATGGTTGAATCTCCATATTGATCACTTATAAAGAGAAGTTTTGAATAGCCATCAGCATATAATAATCTTCCGTTATAGGGAGAGCCATCGTTAAAACTGGGTTTATCATCAAAAATAGCTGAACGTAACCAACGATCGCCACGTTGAGCGTTCCATTTTTCTGTTGCATATTGTGCATAACCTTCGGTTACATCGCGTGGAATTCCATCACCAAGAACTAAACCCCAAATTCCCATATTCGATTTTACAGCCTCAAAATGGAATAAATGGGCTAATTCGTGGGCTAATACCGTTCTAATCCACTTTTTATCTCCTGTAAAAAAGTCTGGAGAATCATTTAAACCCACCCAAATGTAGGTATATGAACCTAAAAACGGAGTTGCAGCACCATTTACAATTTCGTCTTCATCACTAAAATAAATTTTTATCTTTCGGTCAAATTCAACATTTAAACTAGCTGATAAACTCACATAAGTCGATTCTGCAACCGCTACTGCATCAGGAATCCATTTTTGAAGATGTTTTGCATAAATAATGCGGAAATGTGGTGTCTCTGATTCAAACCATTCAATTTCTGGATGATTTCTATTGTTAAAGGTAGAGAAAGCCTGTCCTTTTAATTGTGATGGAATTGAAATAACCAAAAGAGTTACAATACTTATAAGTAATTTCATGAAATATAATTTAAAATTAATTTTTGAGGCGAATTTTCGACAAATTGAATCGTTAGTTTGAGGAAATATAGCATTATCTAATTTTGTTTTGTTGATTTAAATAAATAAGTATTTATGATTTTTGTAAAAGCTAAGTTAGGGTTCTGAGTTATGTACAATAACTTCCATTTTGCTTTTGTATACCCGTCAAAATAAATGCTCACTTGGCAAAAATCTCTATAGTTAAAAGCAAAAGACCACTCCAGAAAGTCGATTTAGACAAATTTCACCGATTCGAAAAATGTACTATCACTATTATATTTGTTGAAAATTACATTTCAGCGTAAGTTCACAGCAATGAATTATCTATTAAAGTTGGTGTGTTTATAATTGAAGAACCATCAAATCCCAAATTTACATCAATTAGCATATACAAAAACAGCGTTCACTTTTTTCATTACTGAAATAGGTGAACGCTGCAATCAGCTCTCTATGGAATAGTTTCTTTAAAACTTAATGAACAGAGGTTTGATCTTTAAGTGTGTGGTTTTACGAATTAGCCATTAATGATTAAATCAAACTCGGTTTGTGTCATTAATTGTGGTATATAAGTAACACCTTGGTTTTTCAAGTTTTTGACAAAAGCTTTTAAGTGATTTTTTGAACCACTGATTAGATTAGCATATACTGCAGCTAAATCGGCATTGTCTACATCATTTTCTACAATTCTTTGTAAATCTAAAATGTCGACTTCTTCAATTAATGCTCCAATTTTCAAAGCGTCAACCCAAGAAACAGAACCAACTCCAGTTAAATCATTATATAATGTTTTTAGATCTGCATTTTCAAACTCACCAAAAGTAGTTAATGTAGATGGATCTGAAATTTCATATCGTTCTAATAAATATCCGATTGCATCCATGTGAGTTTGCTCAGATTTTTGAATATTCAAAAAGACATTTCCACCATATTTATTGCCAAAAAATACATACGAATCACGAGCTACTTTTTCTTCTTCAATCATAAAGAGAAGGCTATTGTATTCAGCTTCTGATAAATCGTCTGATGGAATAGCATCAATAATCTGTTCCATGTTTTCTTGTTGTTGCGAATTCCCTGTTTCATTTCTAGTTGAGTTATCTGAACATTGTAAACTAGTGAATGTTAATAGTGCGCCAATGCCTAGGTTGAATAAAGCTGAAGTTTTCATTTTTGATCCTGTGATTAAGTGTTTTGTTATTTACTAGTAATACACATGGATTTACTGAAACCCTTAATTTTAAGACAACTATATCTTTAATAGTTTTTAGCTATTTTATTTGAGCTTTTTTAGATCTTCAACATTTAAACCTGTCGCTTGGCTAATTAGTTCTAATGAAGCACCAAGATTAATTAGATTTATTGCAATTTCTTGAGTGTTTTCGACTTTTCCTTCAAGTCTACCTTCAACTTTTCCTTCATATCTAGCCGTTTCCAAAACAGCGTAGTTATCTCGATATGCTTTCAAACTTTGATCATACAACATATTTTCAGAATCGCTCAACATAATTTATTTCATTGAATCTTTAAGCTTCTCTATGTCTTCAACATTTAAACCTGTCGCTTGGCTAATTAGTTCTAATGAAGCACCAAGATTAATTAGATTAATTGCAATTTCTTGGGTGTTTTCGACTTTACCTTCAACTTTTCCTTCATATCTAGCCGTTTCCAAAGCCGCGTAATTATCCCGATAAGCTTTCAAGCTTTGATCGTACAAAAATCTATCCGATTTGCTTAGTTTGCCAACTTTTGCTTTCTCCATTACACTCATAAATATGCTTTCCTTTAATTGTATTGGGATTTCCTGCAATTGACCAAGATTTCGAATTAGATACAGCCATTTATCAAAATGTGTTTCTAATTCTTCTTCTGTTTTTGTGAATTTACCTATTTTGAGATAAACTAGCAGTAATTTTTGGTAAAAGATGTTACCCGATTCCAAGTCTGTTAATTGTACATAATTCAACAACTTATCGGTCAGTCCAAATTCTTCTTTAAACGCAAAATCCATTATCGCAATTAAATAAACTGGCTTTAACTGATAATTCCAATCTTTGCGTTTTTGAGTTTGTTTTTGAATGGCTGCCGAGGCATAAGCAACCGTTCTATCCTTAAAATAGAGTTGCGAAGCTCTTTGAATTTCAACAATAATATCTTCGCCTTCAGAGGTTTTGCAATATAAATCAAAAAAAACGGAACGAACTGAGTCTTGTTTTCCGATGAGTTCTGTATTCTGATAATAAATCGAGCTTAATTGTATTCCTTTAGGTCTAAGAATTTCATTTAAGAAATCAATTAGTATCTCTTTGCTGTTTTCTTCACCAAAAATTTTCTTGAACCCAAAATCGGTGAGTAGATTTAAATAAATGGGTTCTGAATTTTCATTTGTGGTCATTTGTGGTCTCTTTTTTATTACTTTCTTAAGGAGACGCTTGAAACCCAAAATTCTTCCCACTTTTTTAACCTTTTTGAAAAATTAGCTCATTCCATCATTGTAAATACTATAAAAATACCCTTTTAAAGGGATATTGCTTCCACTTCATTTTCTTTAGATTGAACTACACCTTTAACTAACTCTATAGGATATGAAGTACGTTTACTTATTTTTAGCTCTTCTCTTTTTGTATACACCTCTTTCAAATGCTCAATGGACTAATACTAATGGACCCGATGGAGGTTATGTAATACACATTTCTGGTGATGAATCAACACTTTTTGGATCAACAGGAAGCATGATTTATCAATCTTCTGATAAAGGTTCTGTTTGGTCAAAAGTTGATTTAGCTGCAACGAAAGTTTATTTAACATCGAATTTAGTTTATGCACAACATGCCGCTTTGGGTGGTTTTGTTAGTTCAGATGGAGGTTCTACTTTCGAATTAATAGTAGATGGACTACCAACTACAAGTATCTTCGGGTTTGTTACCGTCGCTCGCGATACAATTTTCGGTATTGCAGGCGATAAAGTTTATCAATTAGATCCAACAGAAAAACGATGGAATGAAAAAGGAAGTGCTACTTTTGGTAATACCTTATCTGGAACAAAATCTGAGCTTTTTGCTTTAGGTTTCGGCTCTGTAAAATCATTATCTCCATCAGGTTCCTTTGCAACCTACGGAACGGGTTTTCCCACTGCTGAATTTCCAACTTTTGCTTTTGAAATAGGAAATTTAATGATTGTGACGACTTCTGCTGGTGCTTGGAAATCTGGATCTGACTCTGTTTGGACTAAAACATTCACAAATATTGGTGGGTTTAACACCTTAGTAGAACACGAAGGATCTGTAATGGGGATTTCTTATGGAAAGTTGATGACTTCGCCCGATTCTGGTTCTACATGGGCAGAAGTTAGTGTCGAAAGTGAACTTAAACCGAGTTTGAATTATCCAAATCTTTATAAAATTGGCGCAACTCTTTACGCTGCTGGTATTCAAATTCCAATAAAATCGGAAGATGGAGGTTTAAATTGGACTGAAACTGGAATTGAAGGTCTTAAAAATCCCATTTTGAGTGGCATTTTTGCAATTGACGATTTTGTTTTTGCTACTTCATCAGCTGCTCCAGGCGGAAATGGGGGTTTTGGAGTTTATAAATCAACTGATAATGGATTAACATGGGAATTAAAAACAGAAGGCTTAGTTTCCACAAGAGTTTTTAGAGTGCGTAAAATTGGCGCAAATCTCTATGCAGCAACGGTAGATGGCCTTCATGTTAGTACTGACGATGGTGAGACTTGGACGCAAATTGCATCCACAAAAGGAAATACGATTAGCGATGTTTTTGCTGTTGATGAAAACAAAATGGTAATTGCAGGAACCAAAATCTGGACATCAACAGATGGCGGTGAAACGCTAACTGAAACGCTACAAGCTACTTTTACAGCATCATTACCCATGATTCTCGATATTACTGGTCGCCTTTTTTATGGTATTTATATGTCTGAAGATGCCGGTGATACATGGATTGCAACACCTAAATTTAACAACACTTCACGTGGAGCTGATTTAGTTTTTGATGATCAAGCCTACTCTTTTTGGTCTGATAGTAGAGGTGCCGTTTCCATTTATAAACTTACAGCTACCGCAACAGAGTGGGAAAAAGTTCAAATTACGGGACTTACCGGAGTTGGAATTACTCATCTTTACGAATTAAACAATGAAATCTATATTTATGGAAGTTCATATGCATTTATTGATGGTGCTTTTGTTGTTTCGTACAAACTTTACAAATCTACCAATGGTATCGATTTTGAAGAACACTCTACTTTTGATGAGGCACCAACGGGAACAGTCTTTTTGAGTGGAAATGATTCGTATTTATTTATGTGTTCCGTTAATTCAACTGTTTATAGATATTCTTTGGAACTAACTTCTATTCAGTCTGAACAAAATCCACTTAGATTTACACTTTTAAAAAACTATCCGAATCCATTTAATCCATCAACAACGATTTCGCTTGAATTGGCTAAAAGCGAGCAGATTAAATTGGAAGTCTTTGCTCTTAATGGTCAACGAATTCAAACTTTAGCGAATGGATTTCAAAAAGCCGGTTCTCATTCTTTTCAGTTTGATGCATCTAATCTTTCGAGCGGCGTTTATGTTCTTCGTTTGACTAGTGAAAGCCAAATGGCTACGCACAAAATGACTTTGATAAAGTAAGCAATAACAAAAATTTAGAATCTTAATAACTCAAAATTAGAAAATCCATCCTGATATTTTTGGGATGGATTTATCAAAACAGCCTTTGTGCTGATCAATATTTTCATACCTAACGATGTGTTGCTATAGCTTCACCAAAAGACTTTGCTTCGTTTTTATCGAATAGCTATTCTTCACGTCTTTTTTCTGCTACATCTGACCAAAACTCATCTATTTTTTACCGAAATCTTTAAATGACATAAGAACCGATTCAGCAAATAAAAGTCTTTAGTCTTCGGGAAGATTGATTATTTGATTGTGTAAAGAATCTATTGAAATTCCCATAAAGTATTGTATTAACTGTGATTTTATTTGCAAAACTTTGATTGAATTGTATTGACAGCTACATCAAAAGATCCAAATTATAACTCTAATTCCTATTGCGCTTTAAACTATCTTAGAATAAATTGAATGCAAAACTAATAAATAATCCCATGTCATTCGAAACTATTGATGTTAAAAAAGACAAAAAAGGTCACCAAGCAATTAGGATACCCACAAGGTTACAGATTAACGATGACAAAGCGTATCTGAAAAAAGTGGGGGAAACCTTATACGTCATTCCTTTTCATAATCCTTGGCAAACCCTATTAGAAAGCGCCGATTCATTCACTTCCGATTTTATGGAACGTCGGGAACAACCCGATGAACAAGAACGGGAATCATTTGAATCATGACCTTTCTTTTAGACACGAATATTTGTATTTATTTGATAAAACAAAAGCCGCTTCATGTTTATGAAAAATTTATAACTTTATCAATTGGTTCTGTCGGCCTATCTACTATTACAGTATCTGAATTAACCTATGGTGTTACAAAAAGTTCGAATCCTGAAAAAAACCGTGATGCTTTAGAACAATTTTTGCTTCCATTTGAAATTCTTGATTTTGATATGAATGCAGCAATTGAATATGGCAAAATTAGAACTTATTTAGAGAAAAAAGGCACTCCTATTGGGCCACTTGATACTCTAATTGCTGCACATGCAAAAAGTTTGAATGTAATTTTGGTTACAAATAATACTAGAGAGTTTAGCAGAGTCCCCCATTTGTCCATTCAAAATTGGGTTGAATAATTGAATTCATCTTATTTGAGAAAAGTGTAGGGATGATGAAGTGACTTTAAGTGCCTGAAAACTTAATGAAATATTATACAAGCAATTTTCTTTCTTTCAATTTTACTTGTGCATCTTCACATGAGATTAATTTTTCAGAATTTTTTTTGATTTCTTTTAACCGTTTTCGAACCTCATCTTTTTGCCATTGTGGAATTTCTGGGTACTCAATAGGTTATGCCCCAATTTTTTTCGCAAATTCAAGTAATTGATTTTATTGCTCTTCCGTAACTATAAATGATATTTCTTTATTCATTTTAAAGCAGGTTTATTTATTATTTTTTGAATATATATTTTTCTGTTGAAATGACTGATCTGTAGTTTCAATTTTGATAAACTCTCTTAAAATTGAGATTAATTTTCTGCGTTTGAATAAAAAAATCACACAAGACAAGCTGCATAATATAATTTAGAGGAACATTTTTCACCAAACAGTAGAAACAGGATAATGAACAAATTTTTCATCTTTGCTTAGTAATTTCATTTCTTCAGATATTGCCTGAGCGATAAGAATACGATCAAAAGGATCTTTATGAAATAGAGATAATTTTTGAAGCTCTGAAATGTGTTTATAACTAGTCCAAGCGTTTTTATCCCAATATCCTCTGTGATTTTATAAATTTCATCAAGCGGAATCTTAGTTGATAATTTCCCCAATTGAATTTTTATTGACATTTCCCAAAATGAAATAGTACTTACAAAAAAAGTACTTTCTGCTGAATTACTTAATGAAATTATTTTAGTAGATAATATATCATCATTCTCCATGAACCAAAGAAATGCATGAGTATCAAAAAGATAATTATTGATATTCATTAAACTCTTCCAAAGGTTCATCGAAATCTTCTAAAATGGTAAAGTTCCCTTTTAATTTACCCGGTTTTGGTGGAAGTTTTTGACCTTGTTGATTTTCAGAAAACGCTAATTGATGTACAAAATCATAAAGAATATCCAATTTATCTTCAGGAATACTTTTTAATTCGGCAACTATGGTTTCTAGTTTTGTCATTTTAGTAATATAATTGACTGCATTTAAATGAACAAATCTTCTCTGATTTTTTAATCTTTAGCACCATAGTTAATGATTTGACTTAAAACAAATTCGCCAAAATTTATTTCAGTTAATTTATAATTAGTCTTTGAACGCTTGGTAAATTTGATATACACGACCAAATAATTCGTCTACACTTAATAATTCAATATTCGTTGTAGATTCTTCATAAGCACTTAAAACTTCATTTTGATTCTGAATCGTTTTGTTACCCAACCGTTATTTGTTGTATTGTAATCCTAATACCCTACGCACTTATCAAATGATGCCGAATTCCAAAACGAATTAAACTTACAATCGATTTTGCTTCAATTTTACGTAGCATATTTTTCCGATGTGTGTTTACGGTGTGATGACTAATAAATAATTTTTCCCCAATTTCATTAGCCGACAATTCCTCAGCTATCAATTGAAGCACATCAACTTCACGATCACTAAAAGGATTTTCGGAATTCTCCAATTTTTCGCTTCTACTTTTGTTCAATAATTCTTTTACCCTTTTCCCGTAATAAATTAAACCTTCATTCACCTGATTTATGGCTTTTATGAGTTCCTCGGCAGGTGAAGTTTTTATCAAATAACCATTCGCATTTGCATCAAGCACATTTCGAATTGTTTCAGGCTCATCATTCATGGTAAGTACCAAAACTTTAACTTCTGGCAGATGTTCTTCTGCCCATTTTACCAGTTCAATTCCATTTCCATCTGGCAAATGTAAATCACAAATCAATACATCAAGTTTTTCGGTGAGCTTTAACAACAGTTGTTTCGCTTCTAGAATAGAATTCGCTTCCCCAATGACTTGTATTTCTGGATTTTCAAGTAATAATAGTTTCATTCCATCAATCACAAATTGATGATCATCTACAATCATTATTTTCATTTCGGTTATCATGTTAAGTGAACTTCATATTTTTTTGATACGAACGATAATCTGGTAAAACCTACTTATGATACTAGATTTGAACAATGATTCTATTCGAAAATAAACATATAAATTAATCACCTATTTTCAATTTTAATTTAACGCTTTTAAATTTTTCTCAAAAACGATTCCTACCTAAAAGTCAATATGCAATCTAATCTATTTTAGCTTAACAACTATTAACAAAAAAACAATTTTGCGAATTAATTTAAGGTATGAGTTTAACTCAAATTAAAACAATGTGTTTACTCAAAATGTAGTTTTCAGTAAAATCAATAGCGATTTAATTCGATTTGTATGAAATAAATAGTCTAATCAGACTTCTCGTAGTGGACTCAATCACTAGAATTTGAAAAATTCTTCGCAGAATTTCAAGAATTGTATAGCTGTGACTAGTGCATAACTAGCTTTTTTTAGCAATTTAACGTTGTTATTTACAAATTTGAATACACTTATTAAGCTAAAAGGATTGAACTAATTCAGGATTTTTATTCAACCTATGGAGTCCGAATTTGAGTAATCTTACGCTTAAGATTTGTTTTAAAACTAAATGGAGATGATAAACAATTTGAAAAGAAGACAACAAACAATCATCATTTGGGGCTAGATTCAATCAAAAATAGTTTTAAAATTTTAAGATGTTGAACTTTTTAAGAGCAATGAACAATAATTTTTTTCATCATTGCGCATGTAATTACACGATATTCCCCAAAATTTCATTCTAGTTTGAATGTTTTTTAATCCAATTCCTTTAGCATGAATGTCATCAAAAGGGTTAAAATTACTTCCGTTATCTGAAAACTGAATATTCAATTCATTTGGGATTTCTTCTTTTAATTCAATTTCTATTCGTGTTGATTTCCCATGAGAAATTGCGTTTTTTATGAGTTCTTGCAAGATTCGAATTAAGCCTAGTTTTTGTTCTTGTGACTGAAATTCAAAGTTTTTTCTTTCACTAATAATCGACAAATCAACTGTGCTGAACTTTTTAATTTCTTCAAGAGCTTCTTCAATACTTAAATCGGCCCATTTTGAAACCGAAAGTGAATGAGACAGCGATCGAACTTCATAAACCGTTTTGGAAAGAATATCGATAGCCGCATCAACCCATTTAGAATCTGGTTTTTTTGATGTTTTTAGCGCTTCCAAATAAAAATGAACTCCAGCCAGCATTTGCGCAACTCCATCATGCAATTCCATCGAAATTCTACGTTTTTCTTGTTCTTCGCCGTCTAAAAGTGCTTGTGTCTGAACGCGTTGTGTCTCTAATTCGGTTTCAAAAGCCAATTTATCTTGCCGATTTTTTAAACGCAAATAAAACAGCGTGGCACCAATTAAGACTACAATTAAAGCTAAAAATAGAAGCACTTTTTCTTGTCTACTTTGCTTAATTTGAAGTTCTTGAATTTCAGATTTCTGTTGTAAAGCTAAATTCTGCGCTTGAACCAATTCGGTTTCATATTCAACTTGTTTCTGAGCGATGGCTTCGGCAAGAGATTTTTCGTGAATGTTGTTTTGAAATTGATAAGCTAATTTTAGAAGATCGTAAGCTTTATTCGTTAGCCCTCTATCTTTCAGCGCATAAGATGATAAAGCCAAAGCAAATACTTTTGCATTTTCTGATGCGTGTTTGCTCATTTTTTCAATAATACTATCGATTTGATTTTCTAACTCTTTATTCGACAATGGATAATTGGGCAATTGTATTAGACTCACAAAAACAGACGCTTCTAATGTGATATCGTTCGCTTTTCTAGCATAATCCAAGGTTTTCAAATAGATCGTTTTTGCTTCTTCATACTTTTTTTGTTCGGCTAAAAACGAGGCATAAACACGATAACAAAGCATTAAGAAAGACTTATTAGTTTCAGCATGATTTTCACGAATATGAATGGAATTACTTAAATAATATTCAGCGCTATCGGGTTTTTCGTCTTCAACAAACATACTCCCCAAACTGTGATAAATAGCAGCTCGTGTTTCAAACTCGTCTTCTTTTTCTAATTCACTCAAGCAGCGATAAAACGAAACAAACGCTTCTTTTTTTTGCTGATTTAAATATTGATTGATGCCAAGAACACGATAATATCTGGCTTTTATTAAGGGAAAATCACTAATTAAGGAATCTTTTAAGCCCGTATACAACAAATCTGCGCTAGCACTCAATTCAGATTTTCGCATCAATGCGTAGGCCATTTTCAACTTAAAATCTAACTCTTCTTTATGTGAATAATTCGTTTTGTTTAATGAACTCAAATAGGAAAGCGCTGAATCTGGAGTAGAATAAGCCAAAGAATCAAACCTAGTAAACGAAAGTTCTTGTCCGATTGCTACAGAACTTAGCGATAATAGAAATAGAAGAAATAAACAGGTTTTGAGATAAAAATCTTTCACAAATACGAACGAGATAAATTCCTTGTGTAACACCAACTTGGTAATTAAATGACATCACATTTTACCCTAAAGTTTTGTGCTTTCAAAATGGGCAGGGTTATTAATTATCAATTCTTTGCAGTTTGCGAATTCTCTTTTCAAATTCATGTGTCTATTAGTTTAACGAAAATCATTTTATAATTTGAATTCAAGTCTGAGATAAAACCGCTTTAGTTTGTTGCTTATAGCTCTCCCCGATTGGCAATTCAAACGACTCCCCGATTAGTTTATTCCCATCCATTTTTTGAACATAATTTACATTTACGATATAGGATTTATGAACTCGAATAAAACCAAATTTGTCCAATTCGTTCTCTAAATCGCTTAAGGTTCGGCGATCTAATTTCATTTGCTTGTTATAAAAAATGCGCACATAATTTCCCCAAGATTGAATATAAGTTATGTCTTTTAGGTTCACACGATGAAGAACTCCTGCATCTTGAATACTTAAAAAAGCGTCTTTTTGTACATTGTTTGCTGGTTTTTCATTCTTTCCCAAACGCTCGCGAACTTTTTCCATCGCTTTTAGAAAACGTGCATAACGGACAGGTTTCAATAAATAATCGACGGCTGCAAACTCATAACTTTCGAGTGCAAATTCGGAATAGGCCGTTACAAAAACAACCAAAGGGACGTGATTTAACGTTTGTAACAATTCAATTCCAGTTAAATCAGGCATTTGAATATCTAAAAAAACAACATCGACTTCATGTTCACTCAAAAAGCTTATGGCAGAAGTCGCATCAAAACAATTTCCCACTTTTTGAACGTCATTCAGCTTTTCCAAATGAGATTCCAAAACGGTGTGAGCCAAAGGTTCATCATCAACAAGAAGACAGCGAATCATAGTTGAAGCTTTAAGGTTATTTGATATTCAGTTGAAGATTCTTGGATCTTCAATTCGTGTTTTCCTGGGTATAAAATTTCGAGCCGGCGCTTTACGTTTTTCAATCCCGTTTGCGTGCTAACTACTTGTTTATTGGGGAAAATCGGGTTTTGAACCGATAGGGTCAAGATGTTTCCTGTTTGATTCAACGAAATTAAAATCAATGCTTTTTTTGATGGAAAAGATCCGTATTTAATCGCATTTTCAACAAACGGAAGAAATAATAAAGGAGCAACTCGTACAGTTTCGTTTTCTAGCGAAACATCAAATTCTATTTCATTCTGTTCTGTCAAACGAAGGCGTTCTAATTCGATATAATCGTGTAAAAACAGCACTTCATCTTCTAATTTCACCACATCTTTCTTTTGAGATTCTAACTGATAACGAAATAATTCGGACAAACTTAAGAGCATTTCAGAACCTTTTTCTACGTCTTTTAAATTGGTTCCGTAAATATTATTCAATGTATTGAATAAAAAATGTGGGTTTAATTGTGATTTGAGTGCATTAAGCTCATGTTCCAGCAATTGTGATTTGGCTTCTTGCAAAAAAAACTGACCTACAGTTCCACGTTTTAAATAACGAAGCCCTAACGAAACAGATGCAATCACTAAAAAATTCACATAATTCTGATAAAATCCAGTATCCCATTCTGCCGCAAACAAAGCTTGAATTCCCCAAGTAAATACCAGAGACCAAAATAAAGGCAATGCCAAAAAAGCAGTAAAAAAAGCGAGGTATTGTCTTTTACTAAACCATTTATCATGAATATGGAGAGCCGAATACACTACAATCATCATAAATAAAATAATTGGAGTTATGTTGATAAACTTGTTGATAGTTTCTTCTTTTGGAGCTGAAGAGTCATCGTAACTCAGCCAAATCAAAGAATAAAAAGTCATCCAAGTAAAAGCATGATACAACCAGCGTTGTTGAAGAAGTTTTTTCATAAAAAGAAGGTACACTGTTTTACCAAAACCTAAAAAAGTGAGTGATGAATCGGGTTCATCACAGCTAAAATCGTTTTAGTAACATCTTGTTTGGCATACATCACAGAAACAGGAAAAGGGTGAAAATTAGTATCAAATTAGGCGTAGATAATCGAAAATCATCAAAATCAACACAAAGGAAAACTCCCATGAAATCAATAATTATCATCTTCGCTTTAGTCAGCTTTAACTTCTCAAATGGATTAGCTCAAACGCAAAATGAAATCGAAACCGATTCGGTAAAAACGACTTCCATCGAAAAACAAAAAGTAACATGGAGTGCAGCTTGGGGTTTGTTAGGAAACGCACCAAAAGGAAAACGAGTAGCTTTTGAATTTGAAACTTCTGGTTTTAAAGAGGGATTTTCGCCCATAGAAACAAAATTGGATACAAGTAAATATGTTGAAAAATCGTATTTATGGGGAGCTATAAAATGGACAGAAAAGAAATACAAATCGTAAGTTCACCGTTTACAAATCATTGAATATGAAAACTTCTCTCGTTACTTGTTTTTTTTTATTCATTTTGGCAAATGGAATTCATGCTCAAGCGCTTCCAAATAAACAACTAATTATTGTTTCTGAAGATAGTTTGAAACCTATTCCATTTGTTCATCTCATTTCAGCGAATAAAAAAGTTCTTTCTATTTCCGACTCGTCTGGCGTTTTTATTTATCCAATAAACTCTAACCAAAAAGAGCAACTGCTAATTCTATCTCATGTTGGTTTTGAAACAAAGACGATTGCTATTGAGCTTATGGAACAAAAAGATACCATTCGCTTAAAACCTCTTTTTTTCATGTTTCCAACTGTTTTAGTTAAAGGAAAACGTGAATCCATAGATGTGGAAAAAGTCGTTTATGAAGCAGTTAGCAACTTTGAGAAGCATAGAAAAAACCGTACCTATTTGGGCAAAATGACCGCTAAAGAACGCGCTTGGATTAAAAAAAAACCGATTATGTTTTTAAATGTAAACGGGTTTGCTATAAATAATTCCATTCGAGATGATGCAACCCCTTTATCGAATAATACCTGTATTCCAACAAATGGAATTGGCTTTATAAATGAACCTGAATATCTAGATTACTATACTACTATTGATGGCATTTTTCATTTTCCTCATTTGAATATTGCCCCAAATGTATTTAGACGGATTGAACGCAAGGGAATTTTAAACACCCATAATATTGAAAACTACTCTTTTAAACTTGGTTCAATATCAGTCAAAAACAACGAGGTTTTAGCTACGATATCTTTTAAAAAAGTTAAATCTAACAACATAATGAGGAAGCTTTTTGATAAGGTTGAATCCTATGATAAAGGTTCTATCACAATTGAATTGACCACAAATCAAATAAACAACCTTGATTTCGAATCTTATTACACCAATTTATTTACCATGCATTCATCTGTACCAAATGAATTAGCATCTGGCACAATTACGTTCGCTTATGTTGACTCTATTCCATATTTGAATAGAATTGTCGTGAATTCAACTCAAGCCAAGTTAAAACATCAAGTTGAAATGCAAGTTTACACACATCTTCTGTCTAATTTTGATGCAAGTAAAAAAGACTATTGGGATTTAAATCACTTTTCTATTATGCCTAATATTGCATTTAAAGACTATCCACTTCAAGCGCTTAAAACTCTTGAACCAGAATTCAATACCTATTTCACGAATAAATATGGAGATTTAAGTGAATATTTTAAATCAAATCCTGTGATCTTTGAATCAAAAAACAAAGAGAACAAACAGCTTAAGGATATTGAACCAATTATTAATTTATTGATGGTTCAGTTTGAGTAGTTTTTGTTGGTTGGGTTAAATTCATAAACATAAAAATTATCATTTCACTTCCATTACAACCAGCAATTTTACTTAAATTCTTGAAAAAGGAATCATTATGGAAAAAATCGTTTTAGAAGTATCTGAACAAACAGCTCGGCAATGGCGAAATAAACCAACGATGGTTAGAAAACGCTTAGCTGAACAGATGAACCTTATTTTACAATCAGCTTTAGATAAAGAGCAAGACGATTTATGGCCATTTTTAGAATCAATTCGCTCTAAAGCAGAAAAAAAAGGTTTAATGACGAGATTTTGGCAACTATTCTAGAGGAAGCTTAAGTTTATCTTTGATACAAATGCTTTAATTAGTAGCGCACTATCTCCAAAATCGACCAATGCCGAAACTTTAAAATTAGCTCTAGAGTTAACTTCTACAGATTAAAAAAACATAAATATCAAAAGCAATCACCTTCGACATTTTCGCAATTAAGATTTACCAACAGAAGCAAAAAAACTCGAGTTTATCAGCTTAGTCTAATAAAATCTATTCCAGTATACTCCAAGAAATTGTTTTTAATCTAATTCCTTCCATTATAATTGAAGAAATTGTATATTCATCACAATCCTTCCATTATATCCTACAATTTGCCGAATCTAACACGTCCTCTTTACTTAGACCGAATCAAGCCATTTATTGGTAAATCACTCATCAAAGTTCTTGTTGGTCAGCGACGTGTGGGTAAAAGTTATTTACTAAGACAGATTCTCCAAGAAATTCAAACAACTTCCCCTCAAACGAATTGTATTTACATTAACAAAGAATCACTCGATTTTACGTTTATCAAAACGGCAGAAGATTTA
>Ga0210025_1002632_pt1 | contig 17196 bp, 14 predicted proteins | sample CryGeyme20150102_FD_183989 | JGI IMG/M metagenome (GOLD analysis project Ga0210025, IMG submission 183989) | Groundwater microbial communities from Crystal Geyser aquifers in Utah, USA - Crystal Geyser metaG 2015-0102 (SPAdes) (version 2) | ecosystem: Environmental > Aquatic > Deep subsurface >...
GCCGCCGCAGTCTGCGTGCTCTCCGCCTCGATCGCAGCGCCATGCGCCGGGGCATCCGCGATCACCTCCACGAAGCCCACCACGCCGCCTGGCAGCCCAAGATCGCCCCGCCGCGCGGCGCGCCGCCAGTCGTAGATCTGCTGGCGCGTCACATCAAAACGCCGCGCCACCTGCGCGACCACCGCGTCCGGCTCCAGAGACGCCATCACCACGGCAAGCTTCTCGCCATCGCTCCACCGTCGCCTTCGCTCGACCCGCCCCACAACTTCACCCCGCATCGACGCCCCCGATCTCTCCGGACGTCTCTGACGACGTCGTCAGAGACGTCTCATCGCAGATCAGGGCAGAAGCGAGCAGGCGGCCTCAAGCGGCCGATTACGTTGCACCTCACAGGCGCTCGCCAATTCCGACACGGGTGCGCTCACCCTTCAGCGCCTCCAACGCACCACGCGCTTTGAACGCCGCGTCATGGTTCCTGCGTTTCGACATGTTCTGTTCTCCTCGTCCCTGGAGACCAGCAAACGTCAGATCGTAGCTTCCGTCACTGTCCGATTTTCGGGGAGCAGCTCAAAGGCGTGACCCCAACCTGCGAAACAGCGCAAGATGCTCTTCCGCTGAGCGACGCCAGGTCAGAGACCCGGCGCGTGCGCGTGCACGCTCGACAAGAACCGCACGCAAGGCCTTGTCCACGACCGCCGCCGTCAACCCCTCCGCCATCGCGCTCACGTCCAGCGGATCGACAAGAACTGCGCCATCGCCAGCCACTTCCGCCGCACCTGTCCCGAGCGAGGTGACGACCGGCACTCTCGCGGCCATCGCCTCGAGCACCGGCAAGCAGAATGTCTCCTCGATCGAAGGCATGAACATGACATGCGCCCGCGACAATAACTCAGCGATTTCACTGCGTGTCAGGGCGTCTCGTATAATCGTGCAACCCTCAGGAACCGCCATCTCCGGTGCGTTGATCGACACGATACGCAGCGGCATGTCATGTTGCTTTCTGAAAATTTCGTATGCTGCAATGAGACGAGGAATATTCTTTACATAGGAATATTGAGAAACGTGGATGATGTAATCACCACAATTATTTTTATTTAAATCAAAAAAATCACTTTCAATACCATTGTAAATTCTAGTTATATTATTAATATTGATATTCATTTTTTTTGAAATTTCTGTTTTTGATAAGTCACTCACTGATATTACATGCATTATATTGTTTTCTATATTTGACCAGTCACGTTGAATTTTTTTTCTCCATAAAAAATGGCCGAGGCCTTTGCGCAATCCAAAACCCTTGACTGTCAAGGGATCAAACAGTGAATTGATACCATGGATCGTACAAATCGACTTGTGCGGCATAGCCATCACAATTGGCGGCACTCGCCGATTGCCAAGCCCTGGCGCCCATATTAAATCGAACTCGTCTTCTAAAATTTTTTCTTCGAACTCTATAAGTTTTGTAACAATACCATTTTCCTCTAGGATGGGATGTATGTTTTCAATATATTGGCTGATGCTTTTTGGTCGTGTTTCAGAGCGTTTTTCGTTCGCAATAGCAAGGTGCATGGGCGCTTCCTGCTTGAGGGGCAATCGACAATAACCGCTTTCCCAGCGATGCTATGGTGGGAGATACAGACAAGGCAGCATCTGTCGCTGATTTGACGCATTACTCGTAAAGCGGAGCATCCAAGTGCTTGATTATATGCGGGATTGGCCAAGCATCGTCAAGGATTTGTTTCTCGCGGACCTGCAGCGCGATGATCGGCCCTGAGCGTCACTTCCCAACGTCATGTCCAAAAACCGGACGCCCGGCGACCCCGACGGAACAGGAGACGGCATGAAAAAAACCGCGATCACACGGCGGGCGCATGGCGCGGACAGGCGCCGGGGATGACGCTGCGCGCTTCTCTGGAGGCTCTTGCGGACGAAGGCCCGGTGCTGGTGACCGGGGCGGCGGGGTTCATCGGGTTTCATGTCGCCCGCGCGCTGCTCGCAGCCGGCGTGGCGGTGGTCGGCGTCGACAGCCTGACCGCCTATTACGACGTCGCGCTGAAGCGCGCCCGGCTGGCGGCGCTCGACAAGACGCCGGGGTTTCGCTTCGAGCGGATCGATCTCGCCGATCGCGCGGCGACGGCGGCGCTGTTCGCCGCGCTGCGGCCGCGCCAGGTGATCCATCTCGCGGCGCAGGCGGGGGTGCGCTATTCGCTCGAAGCGCCCTTCGCCTACGCCGACAGCAACCTGACCGGATTTCTCTCGGTGCTGGAGGGCTGTCGCGCGGTTCAGGTCGCCCACCTGCTCTACGCGTCGTCGAGCTCGGTTTACGGCGCCAACGCGAAACTGCCGTTCTCGGCGCGCGACCCGGTCGATCATCCCGTCAGCCTCTACGCCGCCACCAAGCGCGCCAACGAGCTGATGGCGGAGGCGTATTGCCGCCTCTACGGCTTTCCCGCCACCGGCCTGCGGTTCTTCACCGTCTATGGTCCCTGGGGACGACCGGACATGGCCTATTGGCTGTTTGCCGAGGCGATCATGGCCGACCGGCCGATCGCGGTGAACAACGCCGGCGCCATGGCGCGCGACTTCACCCATATCGACGACATCGTGGAGGGCGTGCTGCGGCTGTTGACGCGCCCTGCCCTGCCCGACCCCGCCTTCGACCCCGCCGCGCCGCGGCCCGACCGCAGCAGCGCGCCGCACCGGCTCTACAACCTCGGCAACGACCGGCCAGAGGGGCTATTGGACATGATCGCGATCATCGAGGCTGCGCTGGGGCGCACGGCGCGCAAGGAGATGCGCCCGATGCCTGCGGGGGACGTGGCCCGGACATGGGCCGACATCGCCGATCTCGAAGCCGAAACCGGCTGGCGCCCGCGCATGTCGCTGGCCGAAGGGTTGCCGCAGTTCGTGCGGTGGTGGCGGCAATGGCGGGATCTGTGAGCAGGCGTCTCAGCGGCTGACGCGCGGGTAGCCGCCGATCCACTCCGCGCGCCGCCGCCAGACCTCCGGCCAGGCGCTGGCGCCCTCGCCGCGCCCCAGAAGGCGCAGCGCAATCTGCCGGGTCCAGGGCCAGAGCCGGAACAGCCGCAACCCCAGCGGCCGCCAGGGCCAGCGCCAGTGCTTGTCGATCAGCGACACTTTCGAGCGCATCAGCCGCACCATCTTGTCGCCGCGCACCTTTTCGGAGGCGCCGCCGTGGTGGATGATCTCCGCCTGCGGCGTGACCCGCGGCCGCGCGCCCAGCGCATGGGCGCGCAGGCAGAGGTCGAATTCCTCGCCATACATCACGAAACTGAGGTCGAAACCGCCCAGCCTGCGCCACAGCGCGGTCGGCAGCATCAGGAAACAGCCGGTGACGATGTCCACGGCGCGCTCACTGTCGCGTTTCCAGCCGCCATAAGCGTCGGGATTGAACAGCGGGCTGCGCGGAAACAGATAGTTCAAGCCGGCGGTGACGCAGAACACCGACCACAGGCTGGGCGCGCGCCAGCACGAGGTGGGGTTCAGCGACCCGTCGGCGAACAGCGTGCGCCCGCCCCAGATCTGCGCCTCGGGCCGCGCCGCCGCAAAGGCGGCCAGCGTGTCGATGGCGCCGCGCAGCACCACGGTGTCGGGGTTGAGCAGCAGCAGACAGCGGCCGCGCGCCTGTTCGGCGGCGACGTTGTTCGCCCGGGCGAAACCGAGATTCTCGGCGGAGCGGATCAGCCGCACATCGGGAAACTGCGCCGCAATGGCGTCCGCAGAGCCGTCGGTCGAGGCGTTGTCGAGCACGATCAGCTCAAATGTCGTGACGCGCGTCTCGGCCTGCACCGAAGCCAGGCAGGCCAGCGTCATCGCGCAGGTGTTGTAGCTGACCACGATGATCGTGAGATCGGGCTGCGGCGCGTCGGTCATTCACCCTGTCCCCGGTGACGTCTGATGGGAGCCGCCTTATAGGCGGTCGATGATGAACGTTCCATGGCGCCGCAGCGGCGGTCAGGGCGCCTCTGCGCTCAACGCGGCCCAGTCATGGCCGCGCGCCCGGGCGATGGCCTCGATGCTGGGCAGGCTGTCGGGCGCGACCTCGCTCCAGAACGCGAAGATCGCGGCGGCGTTCACCGCCGAGCGCCAGCCGCGCGCGCGAAAATCCTCGCGATCCACCTCGTTGCGGATCCGGCTGAGGAACTGGCGGCGATCGGCGTCACGCTGGGTGGCGTTGCGCGACAGCGCAAGCGCCTCGACCGCGTCGAAGCAGGCCGCGCGCCAGGTTTTGCGCAGCGCGGCGACCGTTTCGCGCCGCAAGGTTGCGCCGTGCGCCGCAGCGTCGCGCGGCGCCGATACCCCGCCTGCGCGGCGGTCCGGCGGGGCGTCCGACGCGCGGTAATCGTCGCGGATGGCGGCGGAGAGATAGCCCACCGGCGCGCCGCGCACCCGGCCGCGCCGCACCTCCGTCGCGACATAATCAAGCTTCTCCGCGACATAGGCGTCGCCATGCTCAGCCAGCCATCGCCGCGCAAGACGGTCGGACACACCCAGCGCCGTGAGCCGGGCGAGAACCGCGCCGCTCTCGGCGACGGTGAGCGCGCCCGCCTGCGATCCCGGCTGGAGAGGGCGCGCATCGTCCGCCGCCATATCCCCCCTCCCCGCCTCCGGCGCCGACTCCTGCGCGATCCGGAAGCGGATTTCGGTCACCGTCCGGCTCTTGCGGGCGAATTCCGGCGTCAGCGAGATATTGGCCACCCGGTTCACTTCGGCGACCGCAGGTTTGATGATCTTGGCGTTCAGGTGCTTGAACGTCTTGTAATACTCACTGCCATCTACTCCCATAAGTTTTCGAAAAAGATCAATTTCCCACCACCCTGTTGATCCGGTTCTTACAAAACGATAGCAATTCTCATACAAAGCGAGCGCGTGACCACTGGTGAAATTTCGCTGTATGTTCAGATGAATCAATGCAAATATTTTTGGATCATGGAGCTTTTCGGCAAGAGCAGGTGAATAGGCATATTCACAGACGCCATTGCGCAGCCGCGCTGACGCCAACAACGCCGAAACGCCCCACTCCTGCACGCCGTCGTCGCCCAGCATGTCCCATTCCGCCGTGGTCTCCACCAGCGCCCGCAAGGCGTCGCGCAGGGTGTCGGTGTCGTGCGAATTGAAGCCGATCATCGCGCTGAGGGTTTTGGCGTCGATGCGGTGGCTGCGGCGGCTGAGCAGGCCGTCATAGGCGTGCAGGAGCAGCACATTCGACAGTTTGCGCTGCAACAGGCTGAGCTTGCCGCTCACGTGGATGGCGGAGACGCTTTTCTTGACGCTGTCGCGGCGCAGCGCGCCTCTGGCCCCGGCGACCATGCCTGTTCCGTCTTGCCGACTTCGTCCCCATCATCGGTGATAAGGAACCTGCGGTCAAACGTTTCGCGGGCGCCCCTGGCCGCAGACGGCGCGCCGCTCCAAAGGCGCCCGTTTGCAGGACACGCCAAACCGCCGCCGCTTCTCCTGTAACCAGGCGCCTTTCGATCCGGCGACGCCCCTGCGGGGCGCCGCCCACATGGCGGCCCCGTTCTCCGCGCCACTGCGGCGCAATCCCGTAAATGGGCGCCTTGGATCCCGCATCCCGGCGCCCTTGATCCCGCAGCCGGGCGCCAGCCATCCCGCAGATGGGCGCCGACGGTCCCGCACATGGGCGCCGTATTGGCAATAAGTCATTGTTTACAAACAAATCTATCTGCGCAAACAAGATCTAAAGATTCTGAAATAAGATTAAACAGAACAGCGGTGTGCGTGCGTGATTTTCAATGAGCCAGACCGCAGCGGGATCCGGCGGCTTAAACATGAACAGTGGATGTATTCGCGCAACGCATATGTCATGATGAAAAGCGAACACAGCCAAGATCATTGAGGCGTCACATCATGAGCAGCGCTCCACCCTACATCGGCATCGATCCGGCCCGCGCCGGGCGGCGGCTCGGCGAACCGTGCGACGTCCGGCGATTCGCCTATGCGGCGTCGCTCTGCGCCCGCGGCCGCGAGGATCTGGCGCAGCGGGGCTATGCGCCGGACGGCCGCAAGCGGCTGCGGCGGTTCTCGAGCTGGGAGATCACCCGCTATCTGATACCCGTTGCGCCCGCGCATCTTCGGCGGGTGCTGAAGGCCAACCCGGACTTGCCGCAAGGCGCTACGGAGACCACAGCCGGCGCGCGGTGGTTCACGCTCGAGGAAGTGCTGCGGCTGCGCGACCATTTCGACGCGGAAGGATCGCGCGCCAAGCAATACAAGCCATTCCGTCCTGCGGGCCTGCCCGCCAAGATCACGGCGGTCGCCAATTTCAAGGGCGGCGTCGGCAAGACCTCGACGGCGGCGCATCTTGCGATGGCGGCGGCGCTGGACGGCTACAAGGTTCTGGTGGTCGATCTCGACAGTCAGGGGTCGATGACCTCGATCTTCGGCGGCGTGGTCGAGGACGAATGGAAGACCGCTTTCCCGCTGATCGCGCGGGATTTCGCGCGCGAAATTTCCGCCGATCAGGGTGCGGCCGCGCTGGACGAGACGCTGACCGAAGCGCTGCGCATCACCGCCGATGACGTGATACAGCATACCCACTGGCCCAACATCGATCTGATCGGCGCGCAGCTGAACCTCTACTGGGCCGAGTTCCAGATCCCGGTGTGGCGCATGGCGCTGCGGCGCTGGAAGCTCTGGGACGCGCTCGCGCGGTTTTTCGAGAGCGACGGCGTGCTGGACCGCTACGATGTGATCATCCTCGACACCCCTCCCGCACTTGGGTACCTCACCATCAACGCGCTGGCCGCCGCCGACATCCTTCTGGTGCCGCTCGGCGCTTCGTTTCTGGAGTTCGAGAGCACGGGACGGTTCTTTGACATGATCTACAGCACCTTCGGGTCGATCGAGAGCGGTGAGAACGACGCCGCGCGCGCGCTGGGTCTGCCCGAGATCCGCTTTGAATGGGATGTGGTGCGCGCGGTGATCACCCGGTTCGACCCGGCGCAGCAGACCGATCTGGCTAATGTGGTGCAGGCCTATTTCGGCGAGTTCATGGCGACCCATCGCCAGGAATTCACCGCGCTGGTCGGCCAGGCGGGCGAACAGGTCAACGGCATTTACGAGGCCGATTACCGCGCCTTCAACCGCGAAACCTATGCGCGCGGGCGCGAGACCTTCGACCGCACCTACGCCGAGTTCAAGGAATTACTGGTCGGCTGCTGGTGGCGCGATCAGCAGATGGCGGAGGCGTCCCGTGGCGCGGCGTAGGCGGCTCGAGCCGGTCAGCGACGCCGAACTGGCCGCGATCCGCGCCGAGGCGTTGACGGTGGGCGCGGACGCGTCGCCGCGCGCCCCGCTGGGAGCGCCGCCGCTGTCGGCGCCGATCGCCCGCGTCGCGGCCGACAGCGTGGCGGCGCAGGCGCGCGAGATCGCGGCGCTGCGCGCCGACGTCGCCGCCGTCCGCGCCGCCGCCGATCAGCTGGCGCAGGCGGAATCGGCGGGTCTGCTGATCGAGTGCGTCGATATCGCCGACATCGATCTCGACTATCTGGCGCGCGACCGCCTGCCGCGCGGCGAGGACGACGAGGACTGGCGCGCGCTGAAACAATCGATCCGCGCCCATGGCCAGCGCACGCCGGTCGATCTCGCCAGGCTGGAGGGCGACGCCCGGCGCTATGGGCTGATCTCGGGTCGGCGGCGCATCGCGGCGGCGCAGGCGCTTGCGGCGGAAACCGGCGCTGTGGCGCAGGTGCGCGCGCTGATCCGCACGCCGGCGACGCTGGCGCAGGCTTTCGTCGGCATGGTCGAGGAAAACGAGATCCGCGCGGGCCTGAGCTATTATGAACGCGCGCGGGTCTGCGTTCTGGCGGTGGGACAGGGCGCGTTCGATTCGCCCGACGCCGCGCTCGACGCGCTGTTTGCGGCGGCGAGCGCGCCGAAGCGGTCAAAAATTCGCAGCTTCATCCGCCTGGTCGAAGAGATCGGCGATCTGTTGCGCTTTCCAGAAGAGATCGGCGAACGCCTCGGCCTGCGGCTGGCGGCGGCGCTGAAACAGGGCAGGGGCGGCGTTCTGCGCCGCTGTCTGGGCGAGGAGACCGTCGGCGCGCTCGATGCGGCGCAGGAGCAGGCGGCGCTGACGCGGTGTCTGGAACAGGGCGGACGGATGATCCCCCGCCGCCGCCGTGATCCGCAAGCCGGCGCGGAACGCCGCGCCTTGCGGCCGCTCGCCAACGGCGGCGCGCTCGAGCTTTGGCTGCGGGATGACCGGGCAAGTTTTCGCCTCACCGGGTCGCTCCCGTCGGATTTGCGGCTCACCGAGGCGCTGGAGGCGCTGGCCCGGGCGCTGGAGCGCCCGTGATGTTTCGCGTGATGTTTCGCGTGATGTTTCGCGCGCGAAACTGCATCCGTCCGGTTTCGCGCGCGAAACGGCGCCTGCCCGGTTTCGCGCGCGAAACCCTGCGCCGCGTCGCGCCTGTAAACGGGCGCCTTTGCGCCGAAGATCACGCCGGGCGCCTTTGCGCCGAAGATCACGCCGGGCGCGGGCGCGCCGAAAATCACGCCGGGCGCGGGCGCGCCCTGCGCCCTGCAAACGGGCGCCTTTGCGCCGCGCCGCGCGAGCAGGCGGCCTGGCGCTGCGCGGCGTGTCAGAGAGATTTCATGAAATGTCGTGCATCGGGATGTTTCCAGCGCGCCTGCGGTCAGCTAGACAACGCCGCATGACAGATGTCGCTTCCCGCCCGACCGCCGTTGTCGTGCTCGCCGCCGGGGCGGGAACGCGGATGCGGTCCGCCATCCCCAAGCCGCTGCACATGGTCGCGCGCGCGCCCCTGCTGGCGCATGCGCTGCGCGCTGCGGAGGCGCTGGCGCCGGATCGCGTCGTGGTGGTCGTCGGGCATGGCGGTGAAGCGGTGGCGGCGGCGGCGCGGCGGTTGCGTCCCGGCGCCGTCATCGTGGAGCAGGCGCCGCAGCTTGGCACCGGACACGCCGTGCGCTGCGCCCTGCCCGCGCTGGAGGGCTTCGACGGCGATGTGGCGGTGCTTTACGCCGACACGCCCTTTGTGCGGCCTGCGTCGCTTCGGGCGCTGTCTGCGGCGCGGGCGGCGGGCGCCGCCGTGGCCGTGCTCGGCTTCGAGGCCGCTGTCCCCGGCGGCTATGGCCGACTGATCCGTGACGCGGACGGCGGCCTGGCGCGCATCGTCGAGGCGGCGGACGCCGACGACGCGGCGCGCGCGGTGACGCTGTGCAATTCGGGCGTGATGATGTTCGAGGCCGCGCGGGGGCGCCGCTGGCTGGCGGCGCTGTCCAACGCCAACGCCAAGGGCGAATACTACCTCACCGATCTCGTGGCCGCGGCGCGCGCCGAGGGCGCGCGCTGCGCGGTGGCGCAGTGCGCCGAGGCCGAAACGCTGGGGGTGAACGACCGCGCCCAGCTCGCCGCCGCCGAGGCGGCGTTCCAGGCCCGCGCCCGCGCTGCGGCGATGGCGGCGGGCGCCACGATGATCGCGCCGGAGACGGTGCATCTCGCCTTCGACACCGTGCTGGGGCGCGACGTGACATTGGGGCCGAATGTGGTGTTCGGGCCGGGCGTGACGGTGGAGGACGGCGCGACCATCGCGGCGTTCTGCTGGCTGGAGGGGTGCGTGGTGCGCGCAGGCGCATCGGTCGGCCCCTTCGCCCGGCTGCGGCCCGGCGCCGACATCGGGCCGGACGCGCATGTCGGCAATTTTGTCGAGATCAAGAACGCGGTTCTCGGCGCGGGGGCCAAGGCCAGTCACCTCAGCTATCTGGGCGACGCCGACATTGGCGCCGGAGCCAATATCGGCGCCGGAACCATCACCTGCAATTATGACGGCTTTCTCAAGCACCGCGCCACCATCGGCGCGCAGGCGTTCATCGGGTCGAATTCCTCGCTGGTGGCGCCGGTCGAGATCGGCGCGGGCGCCTATGTCGGCTCCGGTTCGGTGATCACCGCAGATGTGCCGCCGGAGGCGCTGGCCATCGGTCGCGCGCGGCAGGTGAACAAGCCGGGAATGGGCGCCCGTTTACGGGCGCGGCTGGCGGCGATGAAAGCGGCGCAGCCGGGTTCCGCCCGACACGCCCTGGCCAAGCAGGATTCGGGCAAGCAGGATTCGGCCAAGCAGGATTCGGGCGTGCAGTCTTCAGGGGAGTAGCGTCATGTGCGGCATCGTCGGGGTTCTGGCCAATCGTCCCGCAGCGCCGATCATCTATGAGGCGCTGAAGCGGCTGGAGTATCGCGGCTACGACAGCGCCGGGATCGCGACGCTGGATGACGGCGTGCTGACCCGCCGCCGCGCGGTGGGCAAGCTGTCGGCGCTCGGCGCGCTGCTGGCCGCTGAGCCTCTGGCGGGGATGATCGGCATCGGCCACACCCGCTGGGCGACCCATGGCGCGCCGACCGTGCGCAACGCCCATCCTCATCAGGCGGGCAAGGTGGCGGTGGTGCACAACGGCATCATCGAGAATTTCCGCGAGCTGCGCGACGAACTGATCGCCGCCGGGCGCAATTTTGAGTCCGAGACCGACACCGAAGTGGTGGCCCAGCTCTGCGCGCAGATGCTGGCGCGCGGCCTGTCGCCGGTGGACGCGGCCGCGGCGACGCTGGCGCGGCTGAAGGGCGCCTTCGCGCTGTGCTTTCTGTTCGAGGGATCGGACGACCTGATGGTCTGCGCCCGGCGCGGCTCGCCGCTGGCGATCGGTCTGGGCGACGGCGAGACGTTCGTCGGTTCCGACGCGCTGGCGCTGGCGCCGATGACCGACCGGATCCTGTATCTCGAGGAGGGCGACTGGGCGGCGCTGACCCGGCGCGAGGTTCATGTCTTCGACGCTCAGGGCGCGCCGGTCACCCGGCCGGTGCGGGTGATCTCACTCGACACGGTGCTGGTGGACAAGGGCGGCTATCGCCACTTCATGGCCAAGGAGATCCACGAGCAGCCCGGCGTCGCCGCCTACGCCGTGGGGGCGGTCCTGTCCGCCGACCGCAGCCGGATCGCCTCGGCGGCGGAGGCGATCGACTGGGCCGGCGTCTCGCAGGTGACGATGGTGGCCTGCGGCACGGCGCATTACGCCTGCCATGTGGCGCGATACTGGTTCGAGACCGTGGCGCGGCTGCCGGTGGAGATCGACATCGCCTCGGAGTTCCGCTATCGCGCGCCGCCGCTGGCGGCGGGCGGGGTGACGGTGGTGGTCAGCCAGTCGGGCGAGACCGCCGACACGCTGGCCGCGCTGCGCTACGCCCGCGAACAGGGGCAGAAGATCCTCGCCGTGATCAACGTCGAGCACAGCACCATCGCGCGCGAGGCCGACGTGGCGCTGCCGATCCACGCCGGTCCGGAGATCGGCGTCGCCTCGACCAAGGCCTTCACCGCGCAGCTGATCGCGCTGGCGGCGACCGCGATCCTCGCCGGTCGGCTGCGCGGCGCGCTCGACGCGGCCGGGGAGACGCGGCTGATCGCGGCGCTGTCCGCCGCGCCGCGCGGGCTGACCGACGCCATCGCGCAGGAGGCGGCGCTGGAGGCGCTGGCGGACGATCTGTCCGGCGCGCGCGACGTGCTCTATCTCGGGCGCGGCATGATGTATCCCATCGCGCTGGAGGCGGCGCTCAAGCTCAAGGAGCTGACCTACATCCACGCCGAAGGCTATGCGGCGGGCGAGCTCAAGCACGGGCCGATCGCGCTGATCGACGAGACCACGCCGGTGATCGCCTTCGCGCCGATGGACGCGCTGTTCGACAAGACGATGTCGAACATCCAGGAGGTGATGGCGCGCAAGGGCCGGGTGGCGCTGATCACCGACGCGGCGGGCGCCGCAGCGGCGGGCGAGGGGATGTGGCGCATGGTGATCCTGCCCGCGGTGGATCCCTTCATCGCGCCCATCGTCCACGCCGCGGCCGCCCAGCTGATCGCCTATCACGCCGCCGTGGCGAAGGGCACCGACGTCGATCAGCCGCGCAATCTGGCGAAATCGGTGACGGTGGAATAGTGACGTAACCCAGTGGCGGGCAGGATGTTCAAAGGGCTGTATCTCACCCGGTTTCGCGCGCCGCGCCAGTGGCTGATCGGGCTGCGGCGGCTGTGGCTGACGCGCGCCTGGGGGATGGACATCGATCCGACCAGCAGTTTCTCGCTGACGGCGCACTTCGATCTGACGTTTCCGGCCGGCATTCATGTCGGCCCCTACAGCTATGTCGCCTTCGAGACCCGGATCCTGAGCCACGACATGACCCGCGGCCTCTATCTGCATACGCGCATCGGCGCGAACTGTTTCATCGGCGGGCGCAGCCTCATTCTGCCGGGGGTCGAGATCGGCGACGGTTGCGTTGTCGGCGCCGGGTCGGTGGTGACGAAGTCGGTCCCTCCCGGATGCGTCGTGGTCGGCAATCCCGCCCGGATTCTGCGCGAGGGGATCGAGGTCGGCCGCTATGGCCGCTTCGCGTCGGCGGATGAGACTCAGCGCCGGATCTTCGACAGCTGGACCGCGCCGGAGTGACCGTGTCGCGCGCCATCGCCCTGACGCTTTGCCTCGCCGCCGCCGCAGCCCTGGGCGCCGGTCTGGTTTTTCTGGCGCAGCGCGGCGCTTTCGGCGCGACGGTCGCCGGGATCGCGCCACCCGCCCCGCTGACGGCGCGCGCCATCCCGGCGGACCGTCCGGCGCGGGTGATGTTTCTGGGCACAAGCCTCACACATGGCGATCCCTGGCCGCAGGCCGCAGCCGAGGCGCTGGCGCGCTGCAGACCTGGTGGGGTCGTCGCACAGGTGGTCGCCCGCCCTGGCGCGTCCTCGGCCTGGGGGGTTGAGGCGCTTGGCGCGGCGCTGGACGCGGCGCCGGGGTCGCCGCCAGACGTTGTCGTGGTTGAATTCTCCGCCAATGACGCGTCGCTGGCGTGGGGCGCCAGTCTGGAGCGCAGCCGCGCCGTCCACCGGCGCATCGTGGCGATGGTCCGCAGCGTCGGCGCCATGCCGGTTCTGGCGACGATGAGCCCCGCTCTCGGCCGCAACGGCTGGGAGCGGCCCGGACTGCGCGCCTATGAGGCGCTCTATCGGACGGTGGCCGCCGAAACCGGCGCCGGGCTGATCGACATCGCGCCGCTGTGGCGCGCCATGACGCCTGCCGCGCTGGCGCGCTGGATGCCCGATGGTCTGCACCCCACGCCGGACGCGACCCTCGCCGTCACCGCGCCCGCCATGGCGGCTGCGCTTGCGCCGGCGGTGTGCGTGGACGATACGGCGTGAGACCGGCGCGGGCGGCCAGCGGCGCGGCGGCCTTGAGCGCATGGATCGGTCGGATGCTGACAGGGGGAGAGCGCGCTGTGGCTTTGCAAGCGGCGGAGGTGGCGTCATGAGCCGACGCAAGGGCGTCATTCTGGCGGGAGGATCCGGCACGCGGCTGCATCCGATCACGCGCGCAGTCTCAAAACAGCTGCTGCCGCTGTATGACAAGCCGATGATCTATTATCCGCTGAGCGTGCTGATGCTGGCGGGCATTCGCGACATCGCCATCATCACCACGCCGCATGATCAGGCGCAGTTCCGCCGCCTGTTCGGCGATGGCGGCGATCTCGGCCTGTCGCTGCGCTGGATCGAACAGCCCTCGCCCGATGGTCTGGCGCAGGCCTATATCCTCGCGGAGTCGTTTCTTGACGGTCACCCGTCGGCGATGGTGCTGGGCGACAACATCTTTTTCGGTCACGGCCTGCCGGAATTGCTGGCCGACGCCGATGCGCGCACGGCGGGGGCCACGGTGTTCGGCTATCAGGTCGATGACCCCGAGCGCTATGGCGTCGTTACATTCGACGCCCAGGGCCGCGCGATCTCGATCGAGGAAAAGCCGTCGGCGCCGACATCGGACTACGCCGTGACCGGCCTGTATTTCCTGGACGCCCAGGCCCCGGACCGGGCGCGTCGCCTCACGCCCTCGGCGCGCGGCGAACTGGAGATCGCCGATCTGATCGCGGGATACCTGCGCGACGGCGCCCTCTCGGTCGAGGTGATGGGCCGCGGCTTCGCCTGGCTCGACACCGGCACCCATGACAGTCTGATCGAGGCGGGCGAATTCGTGCGCACCATCGAAAAGCGTCAGGGCCTGAAGATCGGTTGCCCCGAGGAAGTCGCGTATCGCAAGGGATTCATCGATCGCGATCAGTTGCTGCGGTTGGCGGCGCCGCTGATGAAGACCGGCTACGGGCGGTATCTGGCCAGGCTGGCGGGGTAGGGCGGCGATGCAGATCCTGCACCTCCTGTCCGCCTATCCGGACCCGATCGCCGGCGAAACCCGCGCCAGTCTCAGTTTGCTGGAGCTGGTTCCCGAGTTCGAGCACTGCGTCTATTCGTTCAAGCGGGCCGGATGGCGGCCCGGGATATGGGCGACGGCCTTCGATGACAGCGTCGGGAGGGATCATCGGGCGATCGCCTATGGCGCACCGCCAAAAGGCCTGTTCATGGCGCGCCACCTCGACCGCCTCGCCGACTGGATCCTCGACGACATAGACCGGCGCGGCCTGAAGCCCGGCCTTGTCCACGCCCACAAGCTTTCAAACGACGGCCTGGTCGCGCAGCGTGTCGCGGCGAGGCTTGGCGTTCCGGTGATGGTTTCGTTGCAGGGCAACAGCGATTGCATGATCGTTGGCGTGAAGCGCGACCTTCGCCCGCGCTGGCGCGAACTCTGGCGCGACGCCGCCGTGCTGTTTCCCTTTGCGCCCTGGGCGCTGACGCGGCTTGAGGCGATGCTCGGCCCGCGCACCGGCCCGGTCACGATGTTGCCATGCCCGACATCCTGCGATGCGGTGATCGCGCCGCGGACGACGCCGCCGCTGTTTCGCACCGCCTTCAACATCATCCACCACAAGAACAAGAACATCGAGCGTCTGGCGCGCGCGCTGTCCCGCGCCGCCGTCGCCGCGCCTGATATCCGGCTTGAAATCATTGGCGGCGGCGACGCCGCCGCCTTCGCTCAGGTCGCGCGGATGATCGACCGGACGGCGCCGGGTCTGGCGCGGCTTGTCGGCGCCGTCCCGCACGACCGGGTGCAGGCGCTTTTCAACGCCTCCTGCGGCTTTGCGCTCGTCTCCCAGCGCGAAAGCTATGGCATGGTCTATGCCGAGGCGCTGCTGGCGGGCGCGCCGTGTGTTTTTTCGCGCGGCCGCGCCATCGACGGCTACCTTGACGAAGGCGGCGCTGTGCTTGGCGCCGACCCCGGCGACGAAGCCGGGATCGCCGACGCCCTGGTGCGGCTCGTGCGCGAGCAGGGCGGCTTCAAGGCGCGGCTTGCGCAGTTACAGCAGAACGGCGGCCTGGCGATGCTGAGACGCGAAGCGATCGCGGCGGCTTATCGCGCGAGCGTGCGTGAGGCCGCCATGACATCGCGCCCTCAGTCACCGGAGACGCCCTCGTGATCACGACGTCGTTTGAAGACGCCACCGCGCAGCCCTTCGACATCTGCGTCATCGGCTCTGGTCCCGTCGGTCTGGCGGTGGCGCTGGAGTTGCAGCGGCTTGGCCGGACGGTGCTGGTGCTCGAGGCCGGCGGGGCCGAGCAGACCGCGCCCGCCCAGGCGCTGTCCGACCATGACGTGGTCGATCCCTCGGTCCATTACGATCCGCGCACCGCAGTCGCCCGGCGACTGGGCGGATCGTCAAATCTCTGGGGTGGACGCTGCACACCGTTTCGCGCCATCGATCTTGAGACGCGCGCCTGGATTTCCGGGGCGGACTGGCCGATCACCATCGACGATCTGACGCCCTTTTACGCCGGCGCCTATACCCATCTCGACGCCGGTGACGCTGTGGCGGAGAGCCCGCTCCCCGGTGTGACCCCGGTCGGGGGCGATTTTCGCAGCGACACGGTCGAGCGCTTCAGCAACCGGTTCCAGAGCCAGCGCCGCCACGCCGAGGCCCTGCGCGCGTCGCCGGATGTCCGCGTGCTGCTGAACGTGGTGGTCACGGGGCTGGGCTTCGCCCAGGACGGCGCCATCGCGTCGCTGGACCTGAGGCTCAGCGATGGGCGCGCGCATGTGCTGCCGGTGCGCCGCGTCGTGCTGGCGGCGGGCGGCAATGAGAGTGCGCGGATGCTGCTTGTCGCACAGCGCGCTGCGCCGGAGCGGTTTGGCGGCGCCGACGGGCCGCTCGGGCGGTTCTACATGGCCCATGTCAACGGCTCGATCGCCGATATCGTGTTCGCCACGCCGCAGCAGGACGCGGCCTTTGATTTCTTCATCGACGCGCATGGCGGCTACGCCCGTCGCCGCATCACCCCGACGCCAGAACTGCAGCGCGCGGAGCAGTTGCTCAACGTCGCCTTCTATCCCAAGGTTCATGACGTGGCCGACCCGCGCCACGGCTCGGGTTTGCTGTCGCTGGCCTATCTGGCGCTGTCGATCGGGCCGCTCGGGCGCCTGGTTATCGCCGAGGCGATCCGGCGCAGGCAGGTCGGCGATCAGGTGCGCGACGTGCACCGGCACTTGTGGAACGTGCTGCGCGAACCGCTGCGCGTGGCGGGTTTCGCGCCGTGGTTTTTGTGGAGTCGACGGTATGCGCGCCACCGATTGCCGGGATTTTATATCCGCAACCGCAACCGCCGATACGGGCTTGAGTATCACAGCGAGCAATCGCCCAACCCCGACAGCCGACTGACCCTGTCGGATCGGATCGACGCGACAGGCCAGCCGTTGCTGCGCATCGACTACCGGGTTGCGCGCGAGGACGCCGAGCGCGTGGTGCGCGCGCATGATCTGCTGGCGCGCTGGCTGGATCGGACCGGCGTCGGTCGTCTCGAGCATCGTCATCCCGCAGATCGCCGCATCGACGCGGTGATGGAGGAGGTGTTTCACGGCACCCACCAGATCGGCACGATCCGCATGGCGGCGACGCCAGACAAGGGTGTGGTGGATTCAACCCTCGCAGTGTTCGGCGCGCCAGGATTGTATGTGGCGTCGAGCGCGGTGTTTCCGACGTCCGGGCATGCCTCGCCGACGCTGACCGCCGTTGCGCTCGGCCTGCGTCTTGCGCAGCATCTCGCGCGCCTGAATTAGGCGGCGTCGAGCAGCGTGCGCACCAGCGCCGGGGCCTCTGGCCGCACCGGCGCTGCAGCGCGGGCCACATTGCGGTCGATGTGGCGATCAGAAAGCATGGACATGAGCACAACGCCCTGCGCGTTCAGCGCCAGGGCGCGATCAAGCAGAAGGTCCGACACCGCCTCCGTCGTG
>Ga0210025_1002640_pt1 | contig 17144 bp, 10 predicted proteins | sample CryGeyme20150102_FD_183989 | JGI IMG/M metagenome (GOLD analysis project Ga0210025, IMG submission 183989) | Groundwater microbial communities from Crystal Geyser aquifers in Utah, USA - Crystal Geyser metaG 2015-0102 (SPAdes) (version 2) | ecosystem: Environmental > Aquatic > Deep subsurface >...
CCCCCCCGCACCAAGGGGGTCGGTCGCAGAGATCTTCGTATCTGTTATCGTCGTCGGAGTCGAGACATCCATCGTCATAACATCCACTATCGTCGCTTCTGGATTCGAGGTCTTCTTGTATTCCTCCACCGGCGTTGTCTCGTCCGTAATCGCATCGTCAGTAGAACTCTGCCGGTTCGGGGTCGTTGTTGCAATCTTCTTGTGATCTTCCTCCGTGGCAATATCTTGGACTTCCTTCTGTCGTGCTTGGAGAATAGGTTCATGTGTCATTTGTTGCTGTTGTGTGAACAGTACGTCATCACGGGTGAGAGAGTACAACTTATCTATTCAATTACATTTCTCATAGCTACCGGTGATCAGTTAGCTTCCGCCGCGCAAACCAACTTTGAAACTACATCGAAAAAAGAAGTACGACACTTACCATTCCCTTTTGATGAAATAACGAAATATAAGAATACGGGGATGAGGTGGAGGCGACTATGTTGGAAGTTGGGACTTTGTTGGAAGTTGGCAAAGGCGTCTGTTGTTGATCCTCCCATTGATTATCGTACGCGTCGCCTTTGGAAATATTACCAGACCTCATGGCTGCTCTTCGAATTTATTTGATAGACGTCGTTGATTATCGTTGGATTGTTTGCTTGTACTGAATTGAAAGAATTGTTGTGTGTGAATAAGGTGGAACATGAATGATTTTTAAGACGTCGTGTCGTAAAATCATCGGCAAAAATCAGCAGCCAAATAAATCGCTTAGTTCCACTTTCCCTTGAAATCATGAGGCAACAACCAGTGAAACCGCTTGAAACACAGCGACGACTAGACTATCAGCGGTCGATTTCATTCCTGGTTGCCTCCGTCATTGTGGTCAGTCCCGTATTTTCTTCATTCATGAAACAATCACCATTCGTACTGCAGTATCATCGTACTCCGTAGCAGTTTCTTTTTAGAGCTGCTACCAGGTACTAGCTACTTGGTAGTAGACTACCAGGTACTCGAGTACTACTCTACTACTCGAGTACTACTCAGTAGCTAGGCAGCTAGGTTCTGTTTTACAACGAATAGCGCACCAGATCCTCTGCTTTCTTGATACTTACTAGAGTATGGTACTGCTTAGTTTGCTAACAATTTAAGAGCTCAGAGCTATGTAGTGTTATTTGGTTAGATTTCCAATGGCGCTGATATGAAACTTTTAGAACACGGTCATACTAATACTATTCTACTATGTACCGTAGTCCGCAGTTATGAGAATTATGAGAAACTTTTATTACCAGGTTGTTTACAATTGTACTTCCTTTTCTCAGATAGCTCTTTCACGCTGATCACGCTGATCCGTGCTATGAAGATGATTACCTTGCAAGACTCTTCTGACATTGACTTATCGTAAGTGCAGTGATGTACTATTTTGTGTTCACTAAATCCACATGAGATAGACTAGTAGTTAAAAGCAAGCTAAATTTCCCTTTATGCTGGGCTGGGTTGTCTGCTATGGTTACGTATGCATTTATGGTGGCATAGTATCCTTCAAACTGGTGAAATTCGTATGAGCGTAATAATTCAACCTGCATTTGGAATGTATTTTTTAACCTCGTAGCAGCTATAAACGACTATTAGTAGCACAGATAGATGTCGGATGTATTCTGGTAGCGGCACTCGCAACCATCTGCCTCGGTGCAGCAAAAGACACAGCAAGGACAGTCAATCTCCTCACAGTCGGCATAAAAGTAAGGTAATGTTTGATCGAAGACACTGCAGATCTCCACGTCGACATTTCCTACTAGCTGGTTGTCGTCAACACGGAGCGTATCTGCAGGGGACGGGGGTTCAAATTAGAACTGAATGAAACATGATCCTTCTTTACACACGGACATGGATTCTATACTTACTCAGACGGACCAAGCTGGAAATTTCACGGGGAAGCTCACCAGAAAGTTGGTTGGAATGTAACAGCAAATGCTCTTCACAAGTAATGGGAGACAACTGTTTGAGACAAGTCTGAAGCAATTCATGCAATTAAGGATGGAAATAGACTATGTACTTACTCATTTCCTGTAAATTCCCTATTTCCGAGGGAATATAACCCGTCAAAAATGAGTACGACAAGTCAATTCGATCACGCAGCCTACCCAACAACCCGATCTCAGAAGGAATAGATCCTTGGAGTTGGTTGAAGGTTAGCGAAAGAGTTCCTGCATTTTTTTTTTCGAAAGAATTTTTTTCGGATCCAATCATGATTAGCCGAGCCGGTGCGACAAATGCAGTGACATGTGCGCCAAAAAACGAGACTTACGTAAATTGCTAAGTAATCCTATTTCCGTAGGAAGAGTATTTTGCAGTGTGTTTGCCGCCATTAAGAACGTTTCGAGTTCCTGGAGACGACCTACCTCGCTTGGGAACGAGACAAAAGAATTCTGGTTCAAATTCAAATGACGCAGACTCAGGAGTTTCCCAATTTGTGATGGCAACGCCCCATCCAGGTTATTGTCCTGAAGAAAAAGTGTAGTCAGGCGCGACATTCTTCCAATCTGTGCTGTAAGAGTACCCGTGAAAGAATTTTCCGATAAGTCTAGAGTGGAAAGTCCAGTCCAGAACCCATGGTCGAAAGTCAACCGGCCACTTAGATTGTTGTCGTGCAAATCGAGCGTCTCTAGAAAGATCCATCTACGAAGGTGAAAAGGAATAGTTCCACTCAATGAATTCCCAGAAATTCTTGTGGCCCGCATGAGACTCAACAGGCCCAATTCTGTTGGTATGGTTCCCTTCACAGTGGCTCTGGGTCCTCCTTCGATATCCAGACGTTCCAGCGAGTTGGAGAGCATGCCAAGTGCTTCAGGAATCGTCCCACTAACGTCTAGATATCCCAGCTCAAGATTTAAAATATCACCATTTTGATTACAGACGGCATTTCGAGATCTCGAGTACCACTGGCATTCATCCGTATCTGTGAGCCATAGCGAATTATTCAGCCACGAATCTCCATTCATGCTATAGTAGACCGTTGCAAGGACAAAGCGCTGAATTTTTTGCCGGTCGGAATATGTGTCCAGAAACTGGTTTTGTAGCAACCAAACCAAAGCTTGATACTCGGAGGTGGTTTGGTTTAACAAAGATGTCCCGCCGTCGAGCGATTCGCTCACCAATAGTTCGATGAGAGCAAGTGCAGATTTTGTTACGGGAATGCTGGGTGGAAGCAAAGCTGTTGGAAAGCTCGTTGGCAAGTCCGTAGGTCTAACCGTAGTAACAGTTACAGGAGCAGATGTTGGCGCAGATGACGGAGACATTATAACATCCGACGGCAAAAAAGTCGGTCTACCCAGTTGCGGCGAAGAAGCAGGCATTTGTACAGGAGACAATGACGGAGCACGAGATTCAGCGGATGGTAAGGTTGTTGCTAAAGTCGGGGCCGGTGTTGCTTGCAAGGCGGGCGCAACAGTTGGTTTGCGAATATCAGTGGGAGCATCGTTTGTTGACGCTTCACCAGAAATTCTTGTATCAGGTTCAGGTCCCAGCAAGAGAGCGAGGCCGATAACAACCCCAACGAAAAGAACCCAAGCAATGCAAACAAGCCAGCAAAGAAACCATTGACGTCTGCCATGCTTAGCCTTCACTTCCCTTTTGATCATGCTTTGCAAACATGAGTCTTCCACCTCACCATTGGTTTGTCCTTCGACATCAAAGTCATCAGTACATCCTGCTTCCGATGAGAAGCACTGCATCTGGCTAAGTTCTCGTTCTGCCAGATTCGGCTCAAGTCGTCTCTCGGACGAGTCTTTCCGGATATCTATGAGAGCAGCATTCAAAGTCATGGCGTCAGTCTTACCATCCGCTCTTGATTTGATGTCCCAAGCATCCACTTTTTTCGCCCGAGCAGATACATCACAAGATATTCTTGACGAAGTTTCTTTCTCGACGCGTACTTGATCGAACCCACCCAGCCAATGTATCCTGTTCTTCGTTGCGGCAGCACTCCATGGCTGAATGAATAAATCGCCGTACGGCCGTTGCTTTATATGTAGATCGTTTGATGGCTGTTGATTCGTTGTTGGGACAGCAGCACTTGAGACAGTATTTGAGTTATGGTTTCCACTGACAATCTCGGATTCCAGCTCTCTCACAAAGGCATCTACAGTATCATCATCGTCATATACATTGCCCGTCATTTTTTTGGCTGCGTGACTCTTTTCTGTAATACTACTCAATGCGTTGGAAGTGTCCTCTTCGTCGTGATAGTCCCACTCATCTGGTGCAAAAGGAACCGGTGGCTCCGGCGAATCGTCTAAAGTGTCAATAATGTCGTGGAATGCCGTCACTACTTTACCAGCTTGATTCTTTACGTCAAAGTCGATGTCTGATTGCTCAGACACAGTGAAGTTCATATTCTTATTGTTTCGAACTGGCGTGATCGTCCCTGTATTGAAGCTGCGTAAGCTCTTGTCGCCGGTACGTGACGTCATTGCGTTCGGTATGGAGTCGAAGGAATATGACGATTCTTGACCCACTTGCGTTGTGTTTTCATCGGGGAAAGAAGCGTTCAAAGTTCGTCCTGGTTGACCTGATGATTTAGGACGAACACCAAACGAGTGCTCGACAGTAGTGAAAGTGCCGTCGCCAGATGACCCAACGGCCAACAGCCCACTCTCCGCAGTATCCTCATCACTCAGAGGGCTCATTGTTGTCGGACCAGTAGAGCCCCCAGATTCAGGAGATGACGACATATCAATAATAAGGTCTGGATCATTGTATTGCTGATTGCAATTGCCTGCTGATACATCGGCCCGGGATAAGGCAAAAGACGAGTCTCTTGGTGGCTCTGACACGAACGTAGAGTCGTATCGAACATGATGAAATTGTGCTCTCGTGGCGATTGGTCCCGATTCCGCGAAAACCTGCACTTGCGGTTCTTTGTCATTCGAATCATCCGTCATTGCTGGAGGAAATTCGGGCGTTAAGGCTGGTGTGTTCAAATCCAGCATATTCATCAACTCATTTTGCGAAGATGAAAGCTGCTGCATTTCGAATGCCAAGTCGTCGTCGTCGTCGTCGTTGTCCTCTTCTCTTCCATCATAGAGGCTCTCAGCAAAGTCTGTATCGAAAGGTTCGGGCCGGTTTCCTTTTGGTTTCTTGGAGAGTGATGGATCCGGAATCATGGCTGACGAAGTGAGTTGTTCCTCGATATCGTTGATCAGCCGGCCAATCTCGGGGTCCATTGGAATTGAAAAGTCTGTAGTGTGACAAGGACCTTGGTCGCTAGAACATTCGGCATCGTTTGCTTCTCGTTTGCTACTAATCGACATCGACAAGATCGGCAAAGTCGACTGCAGCATGGATCGTTTGGTTTCTTTGCTTGCATTTTGAGTTCGACGAGAATCTTCGTTCCTTATTTGAGACGATCTTGCACTGCCAATTTGGTCCTGATGAATTGGAGAACTGTTCTTGCGGGTGTCATGATAGATAGTTGAAGAAAAAGGTGGAGGATGCGTAGACGTGCGACTCCTAGCGGGCGATGACGTTGTTTGGAATTGGTCAATAAGAAACGAGACAGACTTTCTGGAACTGCTGTTAACGGAATCCTTCTTATCTTCGTCTTCAGAATCGATGAAAGAATGACCGATCGAACTGATATTCGTGCTGTCGACCTCAAGACAGCCTTTGTTATCGGCTGGATTTTCATCGTAGGGTATCATACTATTATGTCCGTACTTCTCCTCATCTTCATTGGCGGTTGTGCGATCCACACTACTTGAAATGCTTCTGTTGCTACTGGTATTGTTGTCGTCGTTTAAGATATTGGACGCCAATTTGAGTGCATGTGTATCTGTAGCATCGTTGTACTCTTCGTAGTGTTCATCTTGTACGTCTTCCAGAAAGGTGCGATCCAAAGTATCATGCATCATGTATTGACATGGTGGCATTGTTGTTATCGGCGCGGTTGAAGCTGCCGTTAACCGGCGTTGGGGAGACATTGCTGGTTTAGAATTTTTTACTGTGTCATTGTTGTTAGTACTGCTGCTAAAAGTTGCTGTATGATATCTGTGGGTACTGCTTGCAACTGGAGGTGGAGTTGGCGGTGGTGGCGGAGGCGGGAGCGAATGCTTTGTTGAGGAGATGCTTGTGGACGAGACTGCCAATGACGACGAGTCAGGCGATTCGAATTTCTTGACAATCTGCATGATAAAATTAGTTTCACGTTTCTTGTCCGGCAAAGCCGAAGAAGGTGAAACAGAAGATATCGCTCGTGTTGGCGATGGTGATTGGACATCAGGAAAGGCAAAGTTCGTTGACATTGAAAATTGTGAGGAAGCAGTCATTTTTTTCGGTGACTCACTGTCCTTGGTCGAGATTGTGTCATAAGTTGCCGTGACAGTAGCAGTAGCAGTAGCAGTAGCAGTAGCAACATCAGTAGCAACATCAGTAGCAACATCAGTAGAAGATGTGTTCATGGTAGTTGTTGTTGTTGATTTTCCAGTCCTATTTAACAAAACACATTTTTCCAGTTTGAGCGGTGACTCTCGTTTAGGTTCTGATGAATCAAAGACTGGTTGCTTCTGATTGTTTTCATGTTGATTATTTATACTTGTTGTTGGTTTTGATGCCAAAGACGCTGCACTGAGTGCGGACGGTGATCGTCGAAAGGTAGTTACATTGGTCAAGGAAGCTTGTGATGGATCAAAGGATGATGGATACACGACAACGTTTCCATCTTTCAATGCTGAGTGCTGCTGTGGCTCTTCGTTTTTGCTGCTGTTGCTGCTGTTGTTGTCGGAATGTTCAAACTTGGATGGTGTTCCTTCCTTTTTTTCATCTTCTATTTCTTCGTCGTCCTCGTCAAGTGCGTATCGCTGTTCTTTTCGAAATATATTACATCCCTCTTGTTGCTGTTGTTGTTGCTGCTGCTGCTGCTGCTGCTGCTGCTGTTGCTGTTGCTGTTGCTGTTGCTGTTGCTGTTGCTGTTGTTCCTCGTTCTCCTCTGTAAGATGTACTTGTAATTGTGGTCTGTTATCATCAACATTGGTAGCAGTAGAAAACAAAAAATGAGGTAACAGTGGTGATGCCAAAGGATCCAATCGTTGTCGTGCTATAATGGATGGAATCGAATTGTTGGAAGATGTCGACATCACTCTGTCATTATCGTTACTCCGAGTACTACTACTCGCACTCCTGTTCGTCGTGCCAGGAGGAGCTGGAGAAGTATTCTGATTATAATGATGACGGGAAGCCCATTGAAACGACTGTAATTCTTGGCGCAACAAATTCTCAGATTCTGCTAAATGGTCCCATTCTTGGGACATATCATCATCTTCTAATCGTTCTTGTTGCTGCAGTCGTTGTGAAGAGGATGGACTATGTCCCGTCATCATGGGTCCCAACAACCCATTACCACCACCACCACTACCACCAGCTGCAGCTGAATAGCTATTGTTGTTGTCCACAAGATCTCCCAATACTTTGGTTAGAGGACTCGTGAGAAGCAAGTTTAGAGATTGTACTTGTCGTCCCAAGGAATCGGAATGAGTAGTCGATGGCGGAGGTACATCATCATTAAAAGAATCATCATCATTACAAGAATCAGCATCATTGTCATTGTCATTGTCATCATTGTCATTGTCACTCACCAACAGCACGTGATTGTTGGTATTGTCATGCTTTGAATATGGTGTACGAATAGGTCGTTTTATAGGTGATCCCAGACTTTCCAAATCAGCATTGGGAGGAGAAAAGAATGGAGTTTCCTCGCTTAACGTACGTGGACTCCAAAAATTTTCTTCCACCTCATCGCCGTCCAGTGTGGCTATTGTTGTTGTTACTGCTGCTGCTGTTTTTGTTGCTGCTGACTTGCTATCCATGTTGTTATTGTTATTATTGTCATTTTCTGTAGTAGCAGCTGTTGCAGTCGCTTTAACGGTAGCATCTCTTGACGCTCCTTTCTCCAATACAACTGCCCCCTGCTGCTGTTGCTGCTGCTGCTGTTGCAGCTGTTGCTGCTGTTGTTCGATTGTATCATCAATATCATTGTCATTGGTAGAGCCGCCATTGTGCTGCTGCTGCTGCAGCCGCTGCTGCTCTTTGGGCTTCCTTTTGTTGCTGTTGTTGTTTCGTTTTTTAAGTCCTCGTTTGCGACCCATTTTAGTTCTCTAGTGGATAAGATTTGATACTTAATATTGATGTACTGGTAATAATACTATTGATGCTGTACTGGTAATAATACTCTAAAGATGGTAGACCAGAGGTGTTTCTTGTGGCATGATAACTTACTACTCCGAGTACTTGATTATTTGTTTTCGGACCGGTTCAATACTACGCTACCAGGGTAGTACGCTACTAGACTACTAGACTACTAGACTATTCATATTGAGTACCTGGTACTAGTCTACTATCTGATGTTCAGAAGATGATAGGGTCTACTACTGTAAGGCCTAAGTACAGTACGGTACTCACTTTTACTTCCCGACTGATGCCAATGCGATTTTAAAGCGCTGTATCCTTATCCTTTGACTTCGCGCCGAAATAATATTCCAACAAAATACAGCGTGGCGAGGAAGGCGAACTTCATAACTGGTAAATATTAATAATGATATTATAATGATTGTGATTACGAGCTAGAGTAGTTAGTTAGACCTACTACTCGTACCTGGTACCAGGTAGAGTATACTACAATTAGATACTGGTAATCAATGGCGGCATTTACCGTACATTAAATCCCACTCAAAATAATGGCAGTCAAAGTTCCGTTAATATTTTTTTTAATTTATTTTGTCCTCACAAAATTTGTTGAGAATTCAAAATAACAACAACAAAAGATCTCAAAATAGTAAAATCATCAGACTAGTAGACTAGTACCACTCGTACCTCGTACCACTGTACTCTTTTAGCAGTTGATAAATTTTCACAAACAAAAGAGATAACAACAATCAAAACATATATTATAGTCATATAGTCTACTCGAAAATGTTGGTACGGAAACACCTTTATTGGATTCTTGGTCTTGCTGTTGCTTCTAACCAGGTAGCAGTTGGATCAGCGTTTGCACCAACCAGTAGTATGAATCAGAATCCTTCTTCCAGTACCAGCTGCAGCAGCCGTAGCAGTAGCAGTAGCCGTAGTCGTAGCAGCACTACTGGTGCTTGTTGCATAGTACTGCATGCAGTCGCAGTACAACAACACCCACGTCGTCGTCGACAAACTCTAACAGAACTTCGTCGATTGTTGTTTGGTGGAACAGCAACAGCTGTTGTCACTGCGGCTGCTGCAACTGCTACGTCAGCAGTAACACCAACACCAACACCAGCTATCACTCCTATGCCCATTACAAACATTCATGCCGATGCATTTGCCATGGCTCAAGCAGCACCGACCAATGGAAAAATAATCGAATTTGAATTGGCTAATGTAGTTCGAGTAGGAACGACGATGATGACATCCAGTCAGCAACAGCAGGAGCAGCCGCAGCAATTTTTTCATACTGGACGTGTTCGTATCCAATTACGACCAGAATGGGCACCACGTGGTGTGGCACGGGTTGAAGAACTTGTGAAGGATCAATTTTGGAACAATTGTCGTTTCTTTCGTGTCTTACCAGGATGTATGGCACAATTTGGTATTTCTGGGAACCCAACCAAGCAGGCTCAATGGAGATCACAATGTATTATGGACGATTTAGTTCCACCACCAAACTGTGGAGTTAGTAATCAACGAGGGACTGTAAGTTTTGCTACTGCAGGAGGACCACATACGAGAACGACACAGCTGTTCATTAATACCCGTGTTCAAGGCAATGCCTTTTTAGATGAACACCACGTACCTATTGGGTACGTTGTAGAGGGTATGGAATATATCGATCAGTGCTACAGTGAATACGGAGAATCGGATCCCTTGGGTCAAGGACCTAGTCCTGGTTTAATACAGCAATATGGAAATGAGTACCTGAGACGACAGTTTCCCAAACTAAGTTTTATTAAAACAGCTAAATTTGTTGGCAAGAAAAAAGATGATGATAATGATAATGATGCTGTCATTCAGAGAACAACATCACGTCCTAGAAAGCAATTGGTGGAAGAACTCACACTGGCATTATTGTCATTACAGTGAAACGTCTAAAAGAAGAAAATACCCATGAGCAAGCAACCAGTGCAGACTATCTGCAGTTACAGTATTAGAGAACGTACAATAGAAAACAGAATTTATAGAATTATGCCTGTACTCAATCTGAATATGAATATATACCTACTCGAAGGTGGATTCCTACACTAAAAATCATACAAAGGAAACCTACCAATGCTTCGTCGTAACGTTTCATGACTGTCTTCGTCTCTTGTTTCATAATAATAGTGTTGTACTTCTGCCAAATCCATCAAGAGCAGAACCAATCCACCTATACCCTCGAATAACGAATACGGATGATCCGGTACGTCTTCCAATGACGACGACAAATTGTCGAAAGCAAAGGCAACAAAATGATGGACACGTTGCATCCAACACTTCATGGTGTCGTCCTTCTTATCGAGTAATGGTCTTGCCAAAGAAAGCATACTATAGGCATTGCCAGAAATTCCGTGACACAAACCGACTCCCTTACGAAGCAATCCACGAGGCCAAATCACATCCCGACCAATGATACGAGCACGTTCCAAAAATGACTCATCTTGGTAGACTTCGTAGGCTTTGACCAACAATAAGACGTGACCAGGAGCACCGTGACACCAATGCACTAACTTGTCCTTGGACGATGACGACGTTGGAATACTGCTTTTTAAATTTCCAGACGGCCAACAACAAGTGTCATTTAAACCACAAATAGTTTCTCGTATCATGTCAAATGACGACGACAAGGCCGCACGTTGAAAATGACGATCCTGTGTGATAAGATGGTCGTCAACCTGTTGAAACTCCGATGGAGATAAACAGAGGAGCGTGTGTAAAATACCCACTATTCCGTGAGCGGCTCCCAAGTAGGTCTTGTCGTGCCACTGCCACAACAATGGCAACGAAGTCGTGTTTTTGTTGTTTTCGTTGGCTATTCTCAAACCTTGTAGAATGATATCTTTGGCTAATACTACCAGTTCAGCGGATCCCAAAGTCTCTTGATGTAATTCTCGACGTAAAAACAAAATGGCTTGCATGGCACCAGCTCGTCCGTACAATACTTCGCATTCCGTACCTTCCATAACGGCTTGTGACTTGCTCAAAAAGTTTAAAAGTTCCAATGCTTCCTGTTGCGCTTTTTGAAATTCTCCTACGTGTTGATAGAGAGCTGCTAATAAAGCCTTGGAACCTACGTACGAACTCTCGAGTAGTGATACACGAGGAGTCCGTCGTTGTCGACTATACTGTTCCGTTTCGATTTGAACGGCTTTTTGGGTTACCTTGAGGGCTTCTTGTTGGAGTTCTAGTATTACCTCATGTTCCATCTTTTCCAACTGCTGGTGACCAAAGCTTTGTAAGTGTTGTGCCATGCGCAATCGAAGATAAGCACGTGGTCCAAGTGCACCACAGTACAGCGTTCCCATTGACCGAGATGATGATTTACTACTACTAGCGGCAACAGCGGCAAGTCTACTAGATCTAGGAATACCGCTTGTACCTTTGTCATCAACATCATCATTCATATTGAGTCCTTCTTCGTAATGTTCAAGACATTTCGTCATGAGCAGACGCGCTACATTCGTATAATCAGTACGCGAATCCCATTGTTGCAATGAACCAGAACCAGAACACTGTTCCTTTACTTCCTCTTCTGCGGCTTTGTTTCGAAAGCAACGCTTGTAGTCGATATTATGCTCCGTCATTAATTGTTGCACTGCCACAATAGTTGTGAATGTACAGCAGGTAGGTCGATTATTCTACTCGAGGTTATTATTAAAGGACTGCATGCAGATGTGCACATGTGAAATTCAATTATCAACGGGTGCTTTGCTTTCTCATGTTTGAAAAAATTGAGAGTCTCTCCCCTCCCAAAAAATGAACCCAAGAATGTATCACTAGTACTACTGTACTACCTACTACTGTAGCTAGTAGTAGAGTACTAGTAGACTATTAGTACTAGTAGTGGTGCTACTAACTAGCGTACTGTACTCTTAGTAAGCTACTACTAGCTACTACTAGTAGTGGTACCAGGTACCAAGCTAGAGGCAGCCCAGCAGCAGTACTAGCTACTAGCTAGAGTACCATAGTAGACTACTGACTCCTCCCAGCACGAATTAGCAAGTAGTACTCAAGGGTTAGAGTTATATGGATTTATTGGTAGTATTACTACTAGCACTACTTCACTCTAAAAGACGAAGTGCTACCCGCACTACAGTAGTAACTGAAACCTAGTAACCTAGTAATAGACTACTATAATATTATAATAATCTACAGTTCGCAAAGTAGCATACTCGCAGTATTCTAGATGTCACGGTTAGTACATGCTTTCTTGCTGTTGAGCGTTCACCATCAGATACTCATCAACAGATCGAACGTGAGCATAGGCCGTCAATAGGCTCAAACCTGTCAGGACGTGAAGGAAGGCTGTGGGACTGGTAAATGCTGCAACAACTCGTTTCAAATCAGTTATGGTAGTCTTCTTTGTCGCTGTTGGATAATTATTACTGCCATGATTGCACCAATTCATGAAAGGATTGTTATCCAAAACCCAACGCTCTGTCAATCGGTACGACCAACCCAAAACCAATGTTTTGAAGAGTGTTGTACAAGCAATGACGGATCCTACCGATTCGATCCAAAAAATTTGAACCAGCATGGGTATGCCAATGTACAGTACGGGAAGTACGGCGAAAAGACACAAATCAAGTCCAATGTACACGTGTTTGTGTCCTTGTCCAAAAACATTGGAAAGTCCTGATAATCTGGCACGTCCTGAAATAGGACAATAGGACCCATGTAACCACTGACGTTGGTACAGATCGTACTGAAAGTATCCAATTCCAATCACAATCATAATATAAATCAAAAGACAAGACCAAGCCGCCACTGATTTCATCATGGTATCGCTATTTCTAGGATAGCTGCTGTTGTTGTTGTTATCAGTATCAGTATCAGTATCAGTAGTAGTATCAGTAGTATAATGAGATACTACTAACAGCACCGTCAAGCATGCGAAACGCACAAGCAGGTACAAAATCGAAGAATCCATACTCCAAAGATCCATGTAGTGTACAAAGGGTGCATTGGTAGCATGCCAAAGAAAACTAAAAATACTCAAAAGAAGGATCATGATTCCAAAAAGACCATCGGATAACCAAAAAATATTTTCAGTGTACACATTGTTGTTGTTGTTGGTATTGTTATGCATTTGTGATCCTTGAAGGGCTGTGGATACTATTGCCAAACCTGTAAATAAGTAGACAGCATTCGATAATGTATTTCCTGGACGTCGAACAAATCGTTTCCAACGCATCGGTTCCGAAAACATATCATGATATAAAGCAAAATTATCTGCACCCATGTACTCTGGCCAAGGATACGATGCTTCATTCAGATGTTTGTTGTTGCTGTTGCTGTTGCTGTTGCTGTTGCTGTTGCTGTTGTGAATGTCTTGGAACATATAATATCGATCCAATATCCAAATACATAAACACACCCCAATAGTAATCAAAACTAAACTGTGCAAATAATCTTCTGACAAATTGAGTGTGACTTCTAATACTTTGGGAAGAACTGCCAATTGTGGTAGTAGAATGATCCGTCCAGTTGTTATTGCTGTCGATGACGATGATGACGATGTCGGATCATGAGAATAGTACATATCAGCAGTATATCCACCTACTATTCCGTGTCGTTCATCCCACGTCACATCCAAGGAATGCTGGCTTCCGTTGTTGTTGTTGTTGTTGTTGTCGTTGTCATTTTGGTGAAGCAGCAAAGGAGGCATCCATGCTTCCACAAAATACAGAGCCAACAGAGCCATGGTGGTTGTACTCACGTACAACAATTTGAGGATACGAGGAACAGGATCATTCTGCCAAATCATGGGAAAGGTTGATTCACCCCTGTACATGCAAATATGAGTACAGTAGTAGTAGATAAGGTAGATGGCATATATGTCATGACATTGGTACGAAATTCACAAAAACAGTCTCAAACTAAATTTAGAGAAGCCATAGCAACAAACAACAAACAAGAGACTTGCAACTTGCAACTTACCACTTGGGGATATCCGACATTTTATGTGGTGGTTCTACTTGACTGCTCATATTGATTGATCGTGTACTACAATTATTATTATTTGATGTTGTCTCTTATAAGTTTTCTGATCCAGTACCCTGGTAGGGTGTTGACTTATCTGTTTCGTTTGTTGATTCAATTTTGTGCCTCCGATGAGTTGAAGGTGGTACGTAGTACTATGCGTACTAGTAGCGAATACTTTGTGGTCAACCGCTTGGATATGGGTCTGGAGCAATGATCTGAAGAAATCCTGTTGATTCATTCATCTGTTCGTCATGGCTTTATTCACTTTTAAGAAAATACAGTACTACTATCGAGTTCTACGCAGTACTCTACTACTCTACTAGCTAGCTAGACTACTCTAGTAGTGCTCCTACTAGGTACCACTACTAGGTAGAATACCACTACTGTAAAGTGTACAAGTACTGGTAGCGCGCTGATTGACTGACTGTACAAGATTCAATCCTATATAGACGCACCCTTATTCCAAATGTCAGCAGTTCGTAGCATTACCATTAGTAGACTTACGCTACTGGTGTCCCTAGAGCTAGTACTCTAGTACCAGGTAGCTAGAGTACTAATAGACTAGAGAGTAGTAGCTTACCAACGGTGTGGTAGTCTAGTGGATACTCGGAGTAGATACTAGCTAGTAGTAGCTAGTACGAGCGATCTTTATAGCAGTTCTCAAATATCACTCCATGAAAGGGGCAGAGGCCACCAGAGAAGTAGCCTGAGAATTTGTTTTGTTTGTCGGCAACAAAAAATGGTCATCTCTTTTTTCAAACCAGGAGGAATATAGAACATAACGAAACTTAAGATCTGTTTTAACCCATTGGAAAACCTGTCATCGGAGATGGTCCGTGGTCCGTGTGTCACTTTTAGATCAACCCAAAAAGAAGGTGTTAGGCTGGTGTTCTTCTGAACAGCACACATGCGCACTACTACTACCGAAAATACTTGTTTTCTATTCACGTGCATTCTATTATAGTTACTCCAGTAGAACGACAAACCAAAGATATAGATCTGCCACTGCGAAAGAGTACTGTGTTAAGACGGTCTCTTTCCGGCACACCAAGTGACTCAAACATAGCTCTACCGAAAGTAACATACCGAAGTTCACTTCTGATGAATTATGCCCCACGAAACTTTATCATTTTATTTGATCATTCTTCTTCTTCTTGTCCTCTCTATGCTGCCGTCGTCGTTGTTCGACTTGGTACGTTGAACAAACCGTTGATGTGACACTGTTGTCCCGTTTGTGCATTCACCGCAACGGCCGTACTGAGAATGCTAAGGTGTTCCGAACGATCCATTTCCACACGGTACGGAATACTGGTGACTGCTTTAACGACGCGTTGAATGGGTTGTAAATCCAATACTTCATAGGGTGGTACTACCGTTGTTGCCACGGTCAATCGATGAATGTTCCATTGTGTTTCTTCTTGTTCCTCCTCCTCTTCTTCTTCTTTCAATGGTCTATCTTCAGTCGTAGCATCCTTCTTGATAATGTTGTTGGTGATACGAATTTCGAAATGGACATAAATTTGTGGATCTACAGCAGTTCCTACCAGTTGAACAGGAGCTGCCGCCGCAGCCATGGTGGGTCGCTGCAGATTAGGAGTACTCAATCCGTTATCAAAACTTTCACAGGATGCACGAAACAACATGGTTTGCAGCATGTTGTCGAACGATGGTCCTCCTGCTGTTCCTTCATCTGTACTGTAAAACGTAATATTTTGAACATCTGGTAATCCATAATGACCTGTAGGATAATCTTGATAATCTGTCCAAAAGTATTCTCCCACCGTCGTCCACATGGAAGTATTCTGGAGAGGATCATTGGGATCACTAATGACCACATAAACATCAACTCCATCAAGTGCAGGTAAACCTCCGTGAAAATCTTGACAGTCTTCCAGTACCATGTAATCAATATCACTGTCTTGTTCCACAAAGGGTTGACGTGCCCGAGGTGCTGTAGTTTCCGATGTCATCATTATTGTGGAGGATGATCGACAGAGACCTCCGTGCAATCGAAACAATTTAGATTCACACGTAGCATGTTTGGTACTTAGATCATTACAAACAGACTCTTCTTCTTCGCGGCACAAAACTTCCAAAGATAATTCTTCTTGACAATTGATCGTTCGGTCATTATTATTACTATTATTATCATTATTATCATTGTCGGGTGTTGCAACAGCCGCAGAAGCAGAGACTTCTTGCTGTGGTTGTGGTTGCAAACGTCGTTGCAGTTCCATCAGTTTGGTACGATAGGATTCATGTTCATCATTGGTTCGAACGTGTTTGCTAGATGTTCTACTTCTCAAAGAAGCCTCACAGCAGAACGATGATAGCAATGCCAAACTCAAAGCAAGAATGTTGAAGATGGTGATACTATTACCATTACTAGGAACTGATGATACCTTCATTTTTGACTTTTGACGGGTACTTTAATCGATTTGAGAGCTACCAGAGTTTCACTTGTTGGGGTAAGTGTTGAACCTTTTTTAAGCTTAATTTGTTGTTGATGGATGGGTGATGGTTGTTTCAATGAGCTTTTGAGGTTTTTTCTGTCTAAAGTTTCAAGAACAGAGCAAACAGCAAACATCAGAGCTTTACAACTAAAATTACTCACGATCTACCATCTACCATGTATTACCTACCAGGTAACATTTATTATCAATCGTACATCTACGCAACATCAATCATTTCGACACTCCAAGAAGATTTGTGATGAATACGAATCTAAGATTTAACAAAGTCATTTCCGTGCTTGGCATACAGAATCAATGGTTCGGTTCTTCCCATTCCGAGTAGAATGAGAAAAAGAAGCAGTTCTAATGTGCATCTAAACTCTTCTGTTATGCACGATTCCGAATCAAAAATATCTTTTCATATTATTATTTTTCTTATTCCACCTGGAACAAAAACAAGAACAAAACCACTCTCTCCCGTCATTTTTTATATTTTTTTGTATCTACTAGCTA
>Ga0210025_1002652_pt1 | contig 17106 bp, 13 predicted proteins | sample CryGeyme20150102_FD_183989 | JGI IMG/M metagenome (GOLD analysis project Ga0210025, IMG submission 183989) | Groundwater microbial communities from Crystal Geyser aquifers in Utah, USA - Crystal Geyser metaG 2015-0102 (SPAdes) (version 2) | ecosystem: Environmental > Aquatic > Deep subsurface >...
AGCAGGCTAGGCACACGACCTAATAGAGTAACACCTAACTCCTGAGTCCTATCACAGGAGACAAGGTAAACTGCCGTAGTCCACCTGGGCTTAATTTGCGAGAGATTCAAAAAAAAACAAATGCTGTCGTTCATATTTATTTTAGCATTAACCTTACTGTTCGAAAATGGAAAAAAATGATGAATCCAATGCCACCAAAAACGAGCAACGAACCAAACAGCCGAACACGCGCGTTTTATGTGTATGCAAAGTTTGGAGTTTGCACTTTGCACCACAAATAAATAACAGTAATAATAATAATACTCGAGTAATAATCTTGAATACACAAAAACTCAAGCAGCATCCTGAAACTATACAGTACTCTACGTAGTATTCATTCAGCTACAGTAAGATCACAAGCACCAAACGGGGCGTAAAGATTAAAGGTCATCAACAATTTCATGGAAGCGGAACAAGCCATTGCAGCTGTAGTAGCTGTAGAGGAGGAGGAAGATACGGATGTAGAGGAGGAAGCAGAAGAAGAAGCCTTTGTTGCTGTTATTCAGGAAAGTGGAGAAGAACCACAAGAAGACGATGATGATGAAAAAGAAGAAGAGGAACAGGAAGAGGAACATGAACAGGAAGAAGAAGAAGAAGCTCCTGCAACCTCCAAGGATGCCATCAACAGCAGTATCACCAACGGCAACAGCGAGAAACAATCTAGCGACTGGGACATCATGATACAATTGGTCGGTTTGGACGAAGCTGGTTTGGGTGCTTTGACATCGGCAGGAATCAAAACCATGAACGATCTCGAACTGTTTGGGGAAGGGACTACTACTACTACTTCTACCACCACCATGGTGGCCAATAGTACTGAAAACAATTTGGCAACAATTTCTGGACTTTCACCGATGATGCGACAACGATTGTTGGTCCTTGCAACCTATTTGATTTACGACGGAGGACCGCTAACACCGACAATTACGTTAGCTGAAATGGCTCGATATAATGCGCACCACAAGAGGTCACTCGATTCGACATCCTTACTTGCTCCTGCGCCACGTGTCGATGATGAAAAGAAAAAGTCGTCGTCATCGCCGTCGACACCACCACGAAAGAAAATGTTGGCCCAAAAGACAGCGCAATTGCGACCTACTGGTAGTAGCCGTGTGTTTAAAGACAACGAGTCTACACTAAAACGAGCTCGAGCGACAGGTAACAAGTCTTCCCCCAAAAAGTCCCAGAGAAAGACAAACGTAGATTCAATTTCGCCCAAGAAACAAGCAGCAGCTACTCCCAAAAAGAGACAACAATCCGCTCCGAACAAATCATCTGCCCAAAAGCACCAACCCGCCATCGAAGTGTACCGTGGTCCTCCCACTCATGGTAAAGACCAATTGCCTGGAGAAGTGTGGCCGGACGGGTGGATTCAAACGACTACAGAACGTACCATTAAAGATTCGGACCGTTTGCGGTGGGATCGTGAATATTTTTCTCCAAATGGTAAAAAATTTCGTAGTATTCTGGAAGTGAAACGCTTTTTAATTGCCTTGGAACGCGAAGATGGAGATGAAACCAAAGCCTACAAAATTTACAAAACGATTCAATTGGAACAACAACCGAAAGAGAGAAGCAGCAATAATAAAAAGAAAAAAACGACGACGACGACGACGATGATCGCAACAGAAAACAACATACAGGAGGAACCAATGGACCAGGAAGCCAACGAAATGTTCGTGATGGAAGAGGAGTACCAGAAATCGGAGGCGATCGCTGATGACGAAGAAACGTAACGTCAAAAATGTCGACCCCAAACTCAGAAAAGCGGAGGCGATTACAGATGAGAACGCACGGAGTCGAGAAGCTGAAATGGTCTGAAATAAGTATCTCCTCGTAGTTGAATGGATATCTCCAAATTCTAGACTACGTACCTCTATATTGGTGCCAAGAGACAACAGGCGTATACGATGCTAGTAGTGTTGTACACTGGGCATAGCAGTGTTGCAGATTGAATGAGCTTGTAGTAGTACTAGTAGTAGTCTAGCTAGTACTGCCTGCTACTAACTAGTAGTAGACTACTACTAGTAGTCTAGCTAGTAGTAGAGTAGTACTCGAGTAGCTAGAGTAGTGACAAGAGCGCAGTACGGTACTTTGACCTCATCGGGAGGTAGTAATGGTGTACCATACTCTACGCAATTTTTGTAATCATAACCCTATTGAAATTCTTGAAAACGAAAAAAAGATTTTTTCATCAACACCAAAAAATACGAAAACAAAAATAGCAGAGGACAATCATTTCTTTCTTCTCAACAAAGACAAGAGACATACGTTTACGGCTCCAATAGAACTAGTACTATGCCATCTGTGAATACACTGAAAAAAATGAGCGCCGCCAGTGGCCTGGTCTTCGGCATCTTTCTGGCGATGCATCTGTTTGCTCATTACATGCTGAATCTGGGCTACGAACAGGCCCAAGAGACCATGCTTGCCTTTCGCGTCATCTATCAGCATCCCATTTTTGAATTGAGTCTCGCAGCGTCCCTCGGTGTACACATGTATTCCAACACGTGTCTATATCTCAATCGTTCCAAAATCAATGCACAGGTCAAGAAAGAAACGGACGGGAAGAAACCAGCTGGATCGGCCGAGTTGACCGCCCATCGCATAGCAGGATACATTCTCAGCCTGTCCATTTTTGGTCACGTATTTGCTACTCGTTTGGGAGCTTTCATCATGTTGCCGGATTCTTCTGTGTACGACTATGGATTTGTCGCGTCGGTCTTTGAAGTGGTTCCCTTCAACCTTTTCCCGATCTATCTCTGCATCTTTGGAATGGCGGGTGGATGGCATTTGGTGTACGGCACACGAAGTGCCATTGCTATCTTGACCGGATCATCTGTTGTTGGTAAACCCGTGCCTGTTCCGTTGAAAGTAGTGGCAATGATCAATCATGTTGCCATTGTGGCGGGGATGGTCGCTCTTGGGAAATATTTGACAACGATAGACATGAGTGACAAAGAAGACGTTCGGACGAAGTTCTTTGCAGACCTTGGGTTACATTGAACTCGAATGAATAACCGTAGTACGTAGTAGAGAAGCTACGCCACGACTCCCGGGTGCTAGTACAAACTGTCAAATTCAATACGGCCTCTCAGGTGCTGCGCGACGTTTTACGATGATGCCATTACATAAGAAAAACAATCCTTTTAACCTAGAGGCAACAACCCACACGCGCTTTCATTGAAAATACATCTGAATTTCATTTAACAAACAGTCGAGTTGAGCTAGCTACCCTGGTACAGTAAACAGAACTTTTTCGTGAATGCGTTGTACTTACTTCTAAAAGATTTGACTTAGAAATTGCATCTGTCGTTTACTTGCTCTTCTTTCTTTTTGAAAAATTTAGAATGCTTCAACTGCAGCCTCAAGCTTTTTCTTGGTCGCCTTTAATAATTCCATATCGTAGTCATTGAGTATCATGCTGGTTGCTTCTTCGTTTAGACTAAATCCAATCGCCATGAGCAATGCCTTGGCACCAACAAATGGCTTTACCTTCGTTTTGTATGCCTTTCCTTCGATATTAATACTCTTGTATTTATCTTCCGTTGGATTGTCCACAATATTTCCAACCATCAATTTAAGCATCTTCAAGCACTTGCCTCCGTCCCCTCCAGCCTTGTAACTGGAAACTTTGGCAATATATTCATCAATTTTAGCAGGACTGGCGAATGACTTTTTCTTGGTAGGTGCGACATCATCATCTTCCTTGTCAGCAGTGCCATCTACATCGTACTGAATGGCCGAAGGATTGTATCCATCCACGCCCAATCGCGAATTCAGTTTACCCTTGTTGGCTTTCCGCTCCAATTTGTCCTTTTCCAATTCGGCCCGAATTCGTTCTCGTTCACGTCGGGCTGCCTCCTTTTCTTTCTTGCGGGCCCATGCATCTCGCTTGCGCTGTTCTTGATCCATCTGTTCGCGTGTTTTCTGCATTTCTTGTCCCATCAATCGACGCGATTTTTCGCGTGCCACATGATCCACCTTTTCCGCCTCTTCTCGTTCCGCGCGTTTCTGTTTGAGAAGTTCTTTAATTTCTGCAATCTTTTGAGTTTTTTCCTCTGCTGTCAATGGTTTCACGGCTTGCGTCGATTCTTCAAAATCGGAATGTCCCGTTTTATTTGCGTGCAATTCCAGATTGGCCATGTTGGACAAAATTTTACCACAGTCATTGCATTTGTAAGATTGGGCAATTCCTCCTTTAGGTTGGAGCGGAATGGGTTCATCAATATCAGTATCTTCTTGGTGTTCCGTCAACCATTCGACCGCAGCTTCCACTGTTCTTGCATTACCATTCAACAATCCCTTTTGAGCTCGAATTCTGGGAAATCCCATTTGTTCCGTGAGCGTTGCAATGAGCTCTGGATCCAAATCGGTGGTTGGGTCTACCATTTCGGGTTCTGTTTCTTCCTCCAATGAATTAGCTGCATTTTCCATCTTGACATCTTCATCCGCCGCCGCCGCCGCTGACGTTTCTTTTTCTTTGTTGTCGTCTTTGGCATCGTTCATTTCAACGTCCTCCGGTTCCTTTTTCGCAGGAGCCACAGGGGCAGTAGTAGTAGTATTAGTTGTTGTTGTAAACGCAGGAGACCCGGCGTCCAATTTGGCCAATCGTGCGGCTCGTGCTTCGGCGGGTGACAGTGTTGTTGTTGCACCAGCACTGCCACTGTTCAAGGTGTGGCCTCCTGTTAGTTCCATATTTGATGCCGTAACAATCATGTTTTCAATACCAGCCATATTAACACCTTGTACACGATTGGTTTCGCTGCCATTTTGAAACAAAATGTACGTAGGAAAAGCACGAACTCCATAATTGTGAATGGCATCACCAATATCACTTTCGTATACAATTCCAAATGTAACATTCTTGGACACATCGGCAGAATACTTATTTGCCAATGCTTCCAATTGTGGTTTAGATGCCTTGCAGGGACCTATTATACATACATATTTATTTTTGATTGTTGGAGAAAACAAAGAAGGATGGGGCTGTGAGAGTTGACTACTTGCGATGAAAGAAGAAAAAAACGATTTTTCATCCAAAATCAGAATGTGCATTCTACTGTAGGTTTGCGCTCTCTTTCAACTTACCACACCAATGAGCACTGAATGTCATGACTACATTCTTGTTGTTGTTCAAAAATTGTTTCAGCGCATCAGCGTCGTTTACTTCTGTGAGTGTCATGTTGTTTGTTTATTTATTTTTTAATTTGTTTGTTTTGCTCCTTCTTCTTCCTGTGTTGTTTGGTTTGGTTGCTGTTGTTATTTTTTGATGTTCGTCACATTCATCGCCTTTCGATATGGATCCAACGCGACGCACAGTTGATCTTTTCACCCCATTGAAACGACCAGTATCAAATCCAATAATTATTCTGGATTTTGTTTCAGCTTCTTCCGCCGCGACCGACGAGCGACGCCTTCACCTGGCTGTTGAGATGAAAGTATTATTATTCTTGCCGAGACCAGCAACAAGCAGCCATTCTTCACTCTGCTCTGTTGCTAGCTACTGTAGAGTGGTACTCTAAAACACACAAACCAAGCTTCGCCGTGCATACAACTAGTCTATCGTTAGTTCTTGTTCTAAACATCTTCATTATTTTTATAATAAGCAACTCTACTCTACAGCATTTACATCCAAGCTTTGACTAGTCTCATTTCTCATAATCGAATCCTACTTAATTCCATCCTAAAATTGCTTCATCTCACAACGACTGAGCACTGAGCACACTGAGCATATACAGCATACAAACAGTACGTAATATCCAAGCAACCATGAATCAACCCGACGATAACGTTGCTGCTGCTGTTGCTGATGATGGCAGTGGCAATGGCAATCACAGCAATCTACCCAATTTTTTGGAAGATCCGGTGACATTTTTGACATTCATTGCCAATCGTCCGGCCAGTCCAACGTTGTGGAATTTGTTGGGAGGACATGTTGCTAAATCCATTGCGGCGAGTTTACAACAACAGCAGCAGCAGCAACAACAGCAGCAACACCAGGAACTCGCCTTGTCATTTTTGTACGCTGTAGCACAACAATTGGCCGCTTCTGAAGAACCAGCTACTTTTTCACCTGCAGCAACAGCAACAACAGCAGGAGCAGCAGCAGTATCTGCTTCGGTGGCCGCCGTTGCCAGTAGACAAGCGAATCGAAACAATATCAACAACAGCAATAATAATAGTAATAATAACAACCAGGCGAATATGGAAGCTGAAATGATGCGATTTCAGCATTTAGCGGATATTTTGGAGGTAAGAGCATTGGTGTGTGCTGTATGTATCTTCTTTTCACCTGCATGGTTGGATGTCGATTCGTTTTACATGCATCCATATACCCTGACTTTTAATTATTATTGTTGTTATTGTTTCGTTCTATTGCATTGATTTATTACGTTCTTGCTCCTACTCCTGTTCTGTTGATGTTTGCCACCAGACGGTTGGAATTGCAGCAATTGAATGTACCGCTCCCCGTCACGTACTGTCCCAAACGGGTATCCTCCGAGCCCTGTGGTTGCATTCGTATTTCAGATCACCGTATTTGAACCACGTTCAAGTCGAATTTGTTCAAGTGGCTCTGCTGAGCGGACAGTATCGCTTTGCCGCACGAGCTCTCGAGGGACACTGGCCGCGACCGGCATCTGCTACTGCTGTTTCGGTTCGTCACGTCTTGCGTTATTATTTGCTGCGTGGAAAAATTCATGCCGGATGTAACGATTATACCGTGGCTGTTCGATGCTTTTGGACCTGCCTTAATGTCCCGTCCGATATTTGTTCGGCACTAGCCATTAATGCCTGGAAACAACTTGTCCTTATTCAGTGTTTGCAAATGGAAGACGATGATTATACTCCCATGCTACCTTCTTCTTCAAGAGACAGCAACAGCATGGGAGGAAGAGGAGGAGACAAAAGTGGCGGAATGTTGATGACGTCAGGGTTTTCCATGATGCCTATAGGCGGTGTGATCGGTGGAGGAAATAACGCTGCAATTAGGTCACATGGACCTCTTTCATTGCCGAGGGCCGTTCCTACCTGTATTTCCCGATTTTTGAATGCGGCCACCACCAGCAGTTCCAAACAGCAATCATCACAGCAGCGTGATACTGCTCGCATGCAGTTACAACAAGAACCGGAAGATGTCATGCATCAAGTCCAGGAAGAGTTGGGAGAGCCATCGGCGGAACAGCAGCAACAAGTTGTAGATAATCAGCAGCAGCGGCATAACCACTCCTACACAGCCATGGGTGTTCGTGTCTACATGGACCTTGTTCATGCTTTTATCGCGGGCGACCGAAAACAATTCCAAAGCTTGCAACAGGAGCACGCTGCGTTTCTTAGCCAAGATGGCAATATGGGACTTGTCCGGCAGTGTGAAACCGCCATGTTTCAGCGCCAGGTCTACCAATTAAGTCGCAGGTTTGCTGTCATCCCCTTGACCACATTGGCATCCAAGCTTGAAATTGAGTCCGTCGATAAGGCAAATACGTTGCTGCAGCAGTTGGCGCTCCAAAAGACGTGCGATAGTCCCTCTAGCGGCAGCAACAACAACAACAAGAAATACACCCAATGGCCGAGTATTGATATTGAAGATGATGGTATGGTTGTTTTTCACTTTGCGTCGACCATGACGGTGGACGAAAATATTAGTGGTATGGTGGGAGACAAGACCGACGAAGAATTGACCGACAATATTCAAGAATTGATCCAACTCACCAAGCAAGTGGAAAATCTCGATGTCAATATTGCTACCTCTCCCATGTACCACGCACTGGCCCGTTGTGCTCAAGATGCCAGGATGGGTGGACCCCGAGGAGTTGATGAAATGTAAGACGCGAGATTGTGACGGGAACCGACAGGAGCAGACCAGGATACCTGAATGTTGCAGATGATGGCAGCGCTCAATTTTTTCCTTCAAAAAGGAATTCGGTGACAAATGCATTTTTGCACCAGTTTGAAACTGCTTTGCGCGGTATTGCGATTGCCTTGTAACAACGACTACTAGTAGTTCTCAGGGACGAGGACATGGAAGAGAGTTGCGACTAGACTTCGAACATTGTCATTGATTATGGCACCCCAACGCAGCTTTTGGGGTTCCGTACGGTAACAATACTAAGATATAGTAGAGAATCAAATCATTTGTCTATTTTATGATTTCATATAATTTGAAACTTGAGTCTAGTTTCTTTCTATTATCATTGACAACTTACTTATTCGTAAATTGAAATGCACTTGGAGTTGTAAGCTTTACTCCCGTTCACCCCTGAGAGTGCTTGATCATTTATTTCTTTTCGTGCTCGTAGCTGAGCAGCAATATTCCGCTAATGGTTAGAGATGCGGAAAGAAACCATTTTGCGATCGTTTTGGTGCCTGTTACTTCTTTGAAATAGAAGATTCCCCAGAGTCCACTCACTTCTCCGATCGTTTCAGAAAAGCAAATGGATTAGAAAGAGGAAGGAGCCAGGGCATTCAGTTTATAATAAAAACAATCGATCGAATTACCTAACATAGCAGACTGTGTCACGCTATAACCGACGCCTTCTCCTAAATACTTGACGGATATCAAACTAAAGAAATTTCCAATGCTCCACAAAGTACCCGCAGTGCACCCTGGCAGCCACATGACACGAAAGTGAAATGATGGTAATGCTTGGTAAGCACTTGAAACAGACCCAAAACGGGCCCAGTGGTAGCTGAATCGAGCCATCCAAAGTGCGGTTGTGACAATGACGGCACCAATTCCAAAACTGATCAAGTATCCAACGCCTGACGCATCGGCCTTGGCGAGCTTTTCGGGGGCCATAATGGAACCACCCCAGACGCCGCAAAATACGCTGCAGGCGATTCCTACCTGACGTCTAGCCCAAGGGCGACCCCATATTATTATTTTGTCGCGACTATTGTTGTGGAGTGGCGAAACGATGCGGGGCGGTAGAGAATTTTCGGGCGGACCGACTGCTATATTTGAAAGGGGTTGATCTGTCGATGCTTCTCCTGATTCGGAAGATTCATCAAGACAAATGTCATTCACCGTAGTAGCATGTACACCGTGTTCAACGGAACTACTACAACTCCGTACACTGACACCAGTCGCTTCCTCGTTATCCTCGGCATCGTCCATCAATCTGTAGTTCTCACCGTCCAACAGTACTAATTCTGAATCGTCATCGTGTTCCAACGACGAATAGTAGCCCATACCGCACAGGCCCATCATCATAAGACATACCGCCAAACACGCGATTTCTCTTGAATGAATGGTCTCGTCAAAAACAAAAATGCCCCACACGAAACTGACGAGAACAATAAAACTCGACAAGGTTCCCATGGCCACTGCCAATCCTGCTAATTTAATACCAGCAATTGCTGCCACACCACTCGGTACCCAAAAACAGGCCGATACAATACCCCAAGGAGTGAACGTTAGTTTTTCTCCAAATGCCAAAACGAGCCAGGATGTTACAAAACACATCATTGTTTTGTAGGCTATTATATGCGTAGGATCAGGAGTGTGAGAAAATAAAAAATCAGAATAGTCGTAAAAATGTGACACACACACACACAAATTGGGCGAAAGCTTCGACTCTTACTTTGAAAAACAAGTGGATCAATATCAACGCTTTTGGAAGCCTCCTGCAACCATGGCACACACAAAAAATCCCAGTCAGAATACAGAGTATTTCCAATGTGCATATTATTTTAACACAACATACTGTCGCGCAAAGAAAAATCAATACTACCAAAGAATTTCAAAAAAAAAAAAAGTGCTTACACTCTTGATGGGAGCACCAAAACTTCCGAATCCAATCATTGACATAAAAGCACCGAACCATCCACAAATATCACAGGATGATCCCATGCCAGCAGCCGCAGCCGCAGCCGATGCGAGGGGAGACATTAGTACCATCGTTGGCATGTCGCTGGAGAAAGCTCAAGAAAAAGGTAGCGACCAACTGCAACGTCAAAGCCCCAAAGTTACAGGCAGTGTATCAACTTCGCCTCTGCTTTCTAGCTTTGACAAATTCAGTTTCAGTGGTTTTTATGAAGTTGTTTTGGTTGTGATATTCATGAAAAACAAACAGATGAGGATAACAGGTACCATACCTGGTAGGAATCAGAAAAGAATGTCAGAAACAAGACTTCGTGCAAATTCTGATTGAGTCGCGAGTGATGAGAGTTGACAAAAGAAAACCTTGGGTAGATCTAGTAGTAGTCTAGTTCCACGTAATACCTGGTACCTGGTAGTCTACTACTAGTAGCTACTTGCTAGTAGCTAGTAGTACTCGAGTACTCTAGTAAATAAATGATATGACTGCTGTGGAAGGTTGCACTGGCGGTGCGCGCTCGGCATGATATGCCCAGGCCTTTTTAACGGTTCTGCATTACTAGCTACTGGTAGCTACCTGGAAGAACAGGTAGTAAGAAGCCTTAATTGAAAATCTCCTAATTAGGAGACTTTTAAAAGTCTCCTATTTATTTTTAAAAAATCTCCTAAAACTCTCCTAATTATGGTGAAACGCTCCTAGTACTGTTGACTAAACTCTCCTAATTACTAGTTAAAAACTCTCCTGAATGAAAAATAAAATCTCCTAATTCCTCTATTTAATATTTAGCTTAACAAAAAAAACCTCTCCTAATTGAAGAAAAACTCTCCTAATTGAAAAAAAACTCTCCATATGTCTGAGAAAATCTCCTAATTAAACTCTCCTAAAACTCTCCTAAATATTTTTCTAAACTCTCCTAATTGAAAACTGGAGTATGGCCTCAAACACTACCACTGTAGGTAGATAGTACCGTCTCTTCCTGGTACCACTCATCACATGAGCGCTGATATCATTGTCAATGACACAACCTTTGATAATTATTACTCTTTTCGTTTTCCTTCTCTCTAGTCTAGTAGTAGTAGTAGTCTAGTAGTAGTACCAGGTACCACAACTGGTTGGTGGTACCACTTAAGTTCGACTAGTAGGGTCTAGTACCTTTTAGTAGGGTTAAAGTAGGTAGTTGGAATAGGCTCTTTTCTATTTTCACTTGTCGTAGTGTACCATACTCGTACCAGTATGAGCAAAAAGCGAAGACTGACTGATCAATTCCAGAAGCTTTCTGATGATGATTGGTGATTGATGATACCATACCGGCGGCAGTCTACCTGCTTTTCGTGTGCATTTCAATTTTCCATTATTTTAGTTTTTAGTAAGCTGAACAAAAGAAAACAATACAACTGCCGTTATTATCTCTCAGATTTGGAACTCGCTGCTAAGCTAGTCAGCTTTCTTTATCTTCGACTGATGTATTTATTGTATTTCCGAGGTACGACGCATCTCAAATCGTAGTTTTCCGACTCCCAAGTGACACGGCTAGCATGAGCGCCACTGATATTCAAATTGTCGCAGATCAAGTCGTCGACACTTGCATGGCGGACCTTGGTCCTAACAGTACAGAACTACAGCTGCTGCGCTGTGTCACGGGTTTCTACTCTCGCGATTTTTCCCACGGAAGTAGGGATTTCTCGCGCAATGTTTTGCTGGTATACTCGACGTTGTTGGTCTTTTACATGCAAGCCGGCTTCGCCATGATTTGTGCAGGAGCCGTACGGAGGAAGAATGTCGCCAATACCATGCTCAAAAATTTGTTGGATACCTGTGGAGCTGCCATTGCATTTTGGGCTGTGGGTTATGCCTTTACCTTTGGAGGCATGGACTTTGAGGACCCCCGAAAGACTTTCATTGGGACCACTAACTTTTTCTTGATGGATGTGGAGGATTTATCCTTTTGGTTCTTTCAGTATACTTTCTCTGCAGCAGCTGCTACAATTGTGGCTGGCACTCTAGCTGAGAGGTGCCAGATGACAGCATACATGTTGTACTCAATGCTATTGGGGGGATTTGTGTATCCAGTAGTGGCTCACTCTATCTGGAGCCCCCAAGGTTTCTTGTCGCATCTCTCTCCGGATCCTTTGTGGGGAGTAGGGATGATCGACTTTGCTGGTGCCGGGATTGTGCACATGGTTGGTGGAACTACGGCCCTCTTTGCTACTTCCATCCTGGGTGCTCGACGAGGTAGATTTCATGATAGTACTGGACGACGACTGGACAAGCCAAGAGAAATGCCGGGACATTCCGCGGCACTGGAGGTACGTACGAAGCTGAGATGGCATTTTGTTTTGATGTATTCATTAATGTCCAGCTTGCTGAAAAACTTTCCTCTGTAAAAAAAAAACAGATGCTGGGAGCATTTACTCTTTGGTTTGGGTGGTACGGCTTCAATGCAGGATCCGCCTTGGCCATTCCAACATCTAATGCCGAGAGAGTACTTCCTCTCTCTGGGGTGAACACCACTCTAGCAGGAGGTGCAGCTGGCATAGTCTCCCTCTTTGGTCACTACTGGATACTCGAACGGACCACGGGGGAAGCCTATTTCGACTTGAAGTATCTTATGTATGGATCACTCGGTGGACTTGTTTCCAGTACAGCTTCCTGTGGCATCGTCGAGCCATGGGCAGCCGTGCTCATCGGTGGCATTGGGGGTCTGGTGTATAACTTTGGGTCGTGGGCGTTGATCAAAATGCGTCTTGATGACGCTGTGGATGCTATACCTGTGCACATGTTCAATGGAATGTGGGGTCTCATTGCGGTAGGACTCTTTGCTTCTCCTGCTAGACTAATGGACGCATATGGACACAATAAACATGTGGGGTGGTTCTATTCGTTCAATCATGGAGGCTCTGATGCTACTTTATTGGCTTGTCAGTTCATCGGCATTCTTTGCATCTTTGGATGGATCATGTTCACCATGTTCCCGTTTTTCATTTGGCTGGATTTTAAGGGTTGGTTTCGGTCGGATCCTTTGGATGAGATTGTTGGCTTGGATACAAGCTACCATGGAGGGTGTGTCCTGGGGCATGTAAGCTATGACGCACAGGCCATACAGGCCATGCTAGTGGATGACAAAAAAGACGACGACAACGTCGACAACCAGTCCCTAGAATTTGACGAGAGAGAAAGCTAGTTGAAGATATTGTTGGCGTTACCAATCCTCGTTGATTGCATAACATTGCCAGCTCTACCAGTACTCTGCATACCTTCTCGGTACACGCACCAAAACGTAGCGCTAGGACAGTTCTTGGCGTAATATTATCTATGCCAGGACATATTATGACACGCTCGCGTGAGACAGGACCATCGACTATTTTTCCTTTGCCCTAAATCGATCTGATATGAAAGCGATAGCTGGCGACGTAGCCATAGTTGCGACGACTTCACGGCATCGCACCAGGTACTAAGAAGTGCGAAGGAACCAAGTTCTCTAAAGTTCAACACTACACAGGCTCTTGTAGGACCCAGTAGAAGCAGCGCAGCAATCGGAGCGCAGGTTCCGTTGTTGGGGGTTGATTGCGATTCTACAGTAAAATTCACTGGCGCACTGAAATGAAGGAATTGTGAAGCTAAGGACCCAACGAAAGTATTCCATCGCACGTTTATGTTACTAGTGTAACACTCTCTTGTTCGACGGTGCGACTGCATTCAGGCAGCTTTCGATAATAATATTGATAAAGAACTACAGTATGCATCCTGGATAGAGTTGGAAATTGCCTGCTACTAGACTCTGTCTACAAGAACCTTTAACACAATACGGATTAGTATTAATACTCCAGCAAGAATCATGTCGCCGTGACTACTACTACGAGGTACCTGGTACCAGTATAGCTAGAGTACTAATAGTAGAATGAAATGAGTTCGCACTGGTACATGAATACTTATGGAGAATCCATTTTCGTCTGATTTCTTGTTAAACACTACCAGGTACTACTTACTGGTGTAGTACCCTTGTACTTCTCACCACCAGACGTCTACCAGGTAGTAGACTACCCTGGTAGTACTTTTTTATAATACTAGTAGCTACCAGTACTACAGTACCGTAATGTTTGCCCTTATTACAACAGCTTGCGATTTCTAATTAGGTGGATTGATTTCCCAAACCGAAGCGAAACTGACATCGATCGACCAACCAGTATTTTACCCAGTTGTCAATAATAATAATCGAGTTACGGCAAAACCGATCTATGCTTGTCCATCCAGTGGCATTTATCTGCTGTACGGGTAATTTGTCTGTACGGGTAATGGTACCACATCAGTAGTGGTAGTATTCAGTATTCAGCAAACAGCTGCATAAAATAAGGAGACCTTATTACTATTCCATGTTTGCACCCACCATCGCTTTGGTCTCAATTATTAACATTGAAATCTAGAGATCTTTGTGTTACTTAAATTCTTTTGATAGAACTTGAAAGAGCAAACGAGGCCAAGCGGAAGCCTACCAGTACCGAAGACCGAAAGCGGCTGATTCTGTTAGCCCAACAGGCAGTCGAGAACTACACAGAGCAGCAGCTTTCATCAAAACACACTATGGCCGAGTACGACGAAGATAGCGACAACATGTTTGAGTCATGCTTTGTTGACGGCGACAGCACTACCACGCAGCAGATGCTGAAATGTGTTTCCTATCAATTTGCCAGTCAATCTGGCGACACGATCTTTCCTCGTAATGTCCTTCTTGGTACGTTGTTCTAGAAAGGCGGAGTGGTTGTGACTTGAAGAAGTTATGGATTGGTATAAATATAGCTTTTTTGCAATATCTGTGTCATGTACTAACGTTTTGTGCAGTTTACAGTGCCGCCCTTGTCTTTTTCATGCAGGCAGGGTTTGCCATGTTGTGTGCAGGTGCTGTGCGAAAGAAGAATGTTCAAAAGTGCGTTGTTAACCTGACACATTGGAACCAGTGAAATTTGTGGTTCTTTCTGCCTATTGTCTAGCTAGTAGGTTATGGCCCGCTCACACATTCTTTCTTTGCTCGTTTCAGCACAATGTTGAAAAACTTGTTGGATGCCTGTGGGGCTGCTCTGGCTTTCTTTTGCGTGGGTTACGCTCTGGCTTTTGGTGGAGATAATTTTTTATCCAAGGATGAAAAGACATTCGTTGGAACCACCAACTTTTTCCTCATGAATGTGGATGATTTAGCCTATTGGTTGTTTCAGTATGCTTTCTCTGCAGCGTCTGCCACAATTGTTGCTGGCACTCTAGCAGAAAGATGTCAGATGGTTGCCTACCTCTGCTACTCTATTTTGCTTTGTGGCTTTGTGTATCCAGTAGTTGCACACTCTGCCTGGAGTCCACATGGATTTTTGAGCAGCACTGCCGGCAGCCCTCTGTTTGGTGTTGGTATGATTGATTTTGCTGGAAGCGGAGTAGTCCATATGACCGGAGGTACTACTGCACTCTTTGCCACTATGATTCTGGGGCCTAGAAGAGGCAGATTTCATGATGATACTGGCCGGAAATTGGACAAACCCAACGAATTTCCCGGTCATTCGGTTGCCCTTCAGGTAAGATATCACAACTGAGTAGCGAGGATGTCCAGTCTACGACGAATTTGCGGCGATGTCTCACGCCGACGGCGTACCTGATGTATTTTTCCCTTGTAGATGCTTGGTACATTCACCCTTTGGTTTGGCTGGTATGGATTCAACGCTGGCTCCGCTTTGCTGTTGGATTCGTCGGTAAAAGATTATGTATTGGCTCTAGCTGCGGTAAACACTACGTTGGCTGGTGGAACCGCGGGTATTGTGGCTTTGTTCGGAAACCTTTGGGTTCTCGAAAGATACACTGGCGAGCCCTTTTTCGATGTCAAATACCTGATGAACGGAGCTCTTTCTGGTTTGGCCGCGATTAGTGGAAGCTGTGGAGTTGTGGAACCATGGGCGGCGACTGCGATCGGTGCTGTGGCTGGAATTCTTTACATGTTCGGTACTTGGGTCCTCGTCAAAATGCGACTGGACGATGCAGTCAACGCAATTCCAGTCCATATGTTCAATGGTGCTTGGGGTCTCATTGCTGTTGGTCTATTCGCGTCACCAGCCCGTCTGCAGGATGCGTATGGAAATGCGGAACACGTTGGCTTCTTCTATTCATTCGGCAACGGCGGGCCCGATGCCAAGCTTCTGGCTGCCAACATATGTGGGATGCTCTTTATATTCAGCTGGGTTACATTTATTATGCTTCCTTTCTATATCTGGCTTGACTGGATGGGATGGTTCCGGTCGGACCCTCTCGAAGAGATTGTCGGACTGGACACAAGTTACCACGGTGGTCTCGTGCTTGGGGGAGAAGACAAGATTGGTCCCGAGCACATTTCTGCTTTTACCAAGCGGAGGGAAGAAAGACGTCGTCATTCGGGTAGGAATGTTCGGAATACTTCAGTGGACGAGTTTGATGCGGAAAAAGTATCCAACGTTCATCGTCCATTGCAACTAATCCACGACGTTACCGGTCACCGAGACTTTAGTAGTACCGGATCCTTTGAAAATAAGGAACAGCCAGATGATGAGGTCTCGCCCCATAACGTTAGGGAGGACAACGTGACGGTAAATATGTAATTTACCTCCCCGTAACGTTAGGGAGGACAACGTGACGGTAAACATCTAATTGATCTGGCATGGAGGTTTTCTCTTTTGCTTTGGGGGGACTACTTTTTGACGACAAATGCAGCTTCATCGACCCTCTCCCGGACAGCAAAATTGTGAACTATGCATGCCGACAAACAAATTTGCTACTTTCCTGTTTTGGTTCAAGAATATCGTCAACTTCCTTGACCCGTTGTCACGACAGATTTTGTGATGGAGGGAAGTTCCACTGCACCTTTTGTGAAAAGCAACTATCCCCTGCCTTCGGCAATCACTTGCACGATCAAATGCTAAGCGCGCGACTCGTCGGCAGAAATACACTTCTGCCTCTCCGAGATTGACCGGAACGACTTTGCTGGCCGAACTCTTCCAGATAGCTAGAAAGTTCATCTACGAGTGGATCAAATAAATGGGAGGAGCAACAGTGGTCCAATGCTTCGAGTTCTTGGAGTCGCTTTCTTTCATGGCTAGCTGCTACTGTATCTCTTTTCTTTCATTGACTGATGTGCAAGAAAATAGGGTGAGATGATGATAGGTCAATAGTATTTTTTTAAGCTCTTCTACTGTGTTTTGTTGTTTTACTGCTGCGCGTTGCAGCTTCCCTTGTTGTGTGT
>Ga0210025_1002653_pt1 | contig 17102 bp, 13 predicted proteins | sample CryGeyme20150102_FD_183989 | JGI IMG/M metagenome (GOLD analysis project Ga0210025, IMG submission 183989) | Groundwater microbial communities from Crystal Geyser aquifers in Utah, USA - Crystal Geyser metaG 2015-0102 (SPAdes) (version 2) | ecosystem: Environmental > Aquatic > Deep subsurface >...
ACTTGAAGATTCTTGGGGAAAAATGAGTATTCAAGAATTTCTAGATTTACCAGAATGTGAATATTTGTTTAAGAAGGAGAAGTGAACTGAAGAATTCAGTCACTTTGAAAGCCCGCAATTGCGGGCTTTTCTTTTTGGTTTCAAACAGTTCAGCCCTTTATTGATGTCCGACCTCACTTGTTTGTATGAGTGAGAGTGTCTGTGTTAAAATATAGCTTTAGAAAGACTCCTTTTAAATAACAAAATATAAATATAGAGAATGGAGAAAAAGAAGCCAAGAGGTGTCTTACTGGTGATTATCACAAAAATGGAGTAACTAGAGTTGAGAGATATTTTGCTTGCAGTTCTTGTTTGGATGAAAAAAGTATTAGGTGTAGTTTTATGTTACCTCATTCAAAAGGTCATAATGACAGGGATTACCAGTTTATGTGTTGTGTGTGTGGAAAGCTAACCAAACATCATGATATTGGCCATATTCCAATAGAAGAGAGTTGCAATTAGTGCTCTCTTTTTAATTTTCTCACATGATACAATTTCCTTATGTCGAAAAAAACTTGTAAATATCTTTGTGGAATAGATGAGGTGGGTCGTGGACCCATTGCTGGCCCTGTAACAGTTGGTCTAGTTCTGTACCAAAAAAATATTTCTAGGTTATTTTCAAAGATCCCTCTACTCGATTCAAAAAAACTTTCTCCTCAAAAAAGAAGAGACATTGTAAAATTACTACAAGGCTGGAAAAAGGAGGGGAAGATTTTTTTTACAACAACATCTATTTCTGCAAAAGATATAGATAGAATAGGTATTTCTAAAGCTATTCAAAAAGCCTTGAACAAAAACCTTTCTAGGATAGAAGTTAACCCAAAAGACGTGTTAGTTGTTTTAGACGGGGGGCTTCACGCTCCATCAGAATATATATATCAAGAAACAATAATAAAAGGGGACACAAAGAACAGAGCAATAGCATTTGCTTCTATCATGGCTAAAGTGACTCGAGATAACTACATGGAACTTCAGTCAGAAAGATACCCAGAATATAATTTTGCACAGCATAAGGGCTATGGAACCAAAGACCACTATAAAACCATAAAAAAACATGGAATTTGTGCTTTGCACAGAAAGAGCTTCCTTAGGAATCTTTCTTTAAAATAAGCTTGACAAGATGTCAATAATGTGTAAGATGGGGATAAAACAACTAAACTAGCACGTTATGAAAAGAATGTTAATTTTATTGGCTTTTGTAGCAACATTTACTATAAAAGTACAAGCGCAAGTTCCGTATAAGACGCTAACTGCGCACATGATTCCGGAGTACGTTGAGCCCTATCCAGGGGTTTATCAGTATTTTTTGGAATACGAGCAAGGCAAATTTGCCTTTGCCTGGACTCTAAATAGATTTATTTACAAGCGGGTCTACGATCACATTATGTTGAACGAGACAGATCCTGAGAATGTTTACTCTGTCGATTTGAATGGTCCCGTGATCGAAGAGATCACAGTAAAGCAGTTTGTTAAACTGTACGAAGAAGAGCTTCGCGAAGAGTTGAAAGGGGTGGTAGCTACCATCGATTCTCTGAAGGGGGATAAGGACTCTAAAGCGAAACAGATGTTGAAACAGTTTAAGAAGAGAAAGAAAGAGTTAAATCACAAACACAAAAAGTATGTGAAAGAACTCAAGAAAGACCTTCTTCACAGAAGAAACCAGGGTTCAATCTTTGTTCATAACACTGACTTCTATTGGATAGAGGTCGGAGATATTGAAAAAGAAAAAAAATCACCCAAAAAAGCTGGACATCCTGCTAGGCCTATAGGCAAAAGAGTATCTAGGCCAGGAAGTTAAGAAATCCTCATTTTGAGGTATACCGCAAGCACTCGTGCTTGCGGTTTTTTATTGTACTGATATCTATATATTTCATTGCCTTTGGTATATTTTTCAGGCATACTACTGTAACAAGTTCTTAATTATGGCAAAACAAACACCGAAGAAATCAATAGACGATAAAGAGGCAAAGTCTATAGTGGTTAAAGGGGCTAGGACGCATAACTTGAAAAATATTTCAGTTGAGATGCCTAGAAACAAGATGATAGCTATTACTGGGCTTTCTGGGTCCGGAAAATCAAGTCTTGCTTTTGACACTATCTTTGCAGAAGGACAGAGGCGATATGTAGAATCGCTTTCTTCGTATGCTCGACAGTTTTTGGGACAAATGCCAAAACCAGATGTGGATGAAATATACGGACTTTCTCCTGCGATATCGATCGATCAGAAAGCGGCCTCTAGAAATCCTAGATCTACAGTAGCTACAATTACAGAAATTTATGATTATCTTCGCGTTCTATATGCTCGTGTGGGTAGAGCCTTTTCTCCAATTTCTAAAAATGAAGTAAAAAAACTTTCAAATACAGAGATTGCACAATTCGTCTTGAAGAAAGTCGAAGAACTTGGAGTTGGTGGTGCTAACAAAAAAGTAATGGGAGTTGAGTACAACGACCTCCAAGTTCATATATTTGCTCCAGTGGTGCGAGGAAGAAAGGGGGAGTACTATCAAATGCTGTATGACTATCTAGCCAAAGGATATACAGCTGTTCGAGTAGATGGAAAGATGAAGCAGCTTCGAGAAAATATAACCCTAACAAAGACCAAAAAACACGAGATTGATTTACTTGTTGATTCTTTTGCTGTGCATGAGCTAGGTGATGACAGACAGGATTTTGAGATGAGACTTGGGGAAGCTGTGGAGCGGGCAATATCAGAAGCGGAAGGATTTATTCGCGTGGTTGTTGGTGAAGCAGATGTAAAAGAAGCTGAAAAGGCTGGAACGGAAACAGAAGACAGTCTTTTGTCTGCAAAGCTAATTTCTCCAGAGGATGGATACATTTTCCCTGAGGTTGAACCAAGGCTGTTTTCATTCAACTCTCCGTATGGAGCATGCCCTGAATGTAACGGACTAGGTACAAAACACTTGTATGGTGATGAGCCATGTAAGCTTTGTGGAGGAGCCAGACTTCGTGAAGAGGCCTTAAACATCTTTGTTGGTCCAAAGACAAATAAAGATGGAACCCTAAAATCAGGGGTTAATATCCTAGATCTAACTTCTATGTCTATTGAGGATGCTTATGATTTTATAAGTGATCTTGAGTTAACTCCAAAAGAGTCAGAAATTGCAAAAGTTATCTTGAAAGAGATTAAAAACAGGCTTTTGTTTATGAAAAATGTTGGATTGGTTTATCTAACTCTAAACCGTAAGGCGAACACATTGTCTGGTGGTGAGGCCCAGAGAATTAGACTTGCTAGTCAGCTGGGGTCTAGACTTGTGGGGGCCATGTATGTGCTTGATGAGCCCACAATTGGCCTACATCAAAAAGATAACGATAAGTTGATACAGACATTGATTGAGCTTAGAGATCTTGGAAATACGATTATCGTGGTTGAGCACGATGAAGATACGATATATGCAGCTGATTATTTAATAGAGATTGGTCCAGGGGCAGGGGTGCATGGGGGAGAGATTGTGGTTGCTGGCGATATGGATGATCTTTTAACGGCAAAGACAAACCCTACTGGATCAAGAACTCTGGCATATCTTCGAGAAGAAGAGCATATCTATTTACCAGAAACTAGACGAACTAAAGATAAAGGATTTATTTCTATTCGAGGTGGAAAGATACACAATATTGATAAGTTAAGTATAGATATTCCTCTAGGAAAGTTAGTTTGCATTACAGGTGTTTCAGGTTCTGGTAAATCTAGTTTCATGTACGAAATTCTTCACAAGAATCTGCAGGCAAAATTCGAAAGAAAATACAGAACAGACAAGCCTCAGAACTGTACAAAGTTTGATGGAGCACAACATCTATCTAGGGCCATTTTAATAAATCAGTCTCCAATTGGGCGAACACCAAGATCAAACATTGCGACATATACAGGGGCGTTTACATACATACGAGAGCTTCTTGCAGAGACAGAAGAGGCTAGAATTAGAGGCTGGAAAGCTAGCAGGTTCTCATTTAACGTAAAAGGTGGAAGATGTGAAGCTTGCCAAGGAAATGGTCAAATAGCGGTGGAGATGCATTTTCTACCAACAGTATATGTGACTTGTGATGTATGTGATGGAGCTAGATATGACAAAGAGACTTTGAAGGTAGAGTATAAAGGAAAAAACATACAACAGATCCTACACATGACTGTAGAAGAGGGAACGGTTTTCTTTAAAGATATTCCAGCTATTTATGACAGACTTAAGACTCTGGTAGATGTAGGTCTTTCTTACGTTGAGATTGGTCAGTCAGCAACAACTCTTTCTGGTGGAGAAGCTCAGAGAGTAAAAATTTCTAGCGAGCTATATCGTCCAATGACTCAGAAAACTATTTACTTGCTTGATGAGCCAACAGTAGGTCTACACTATGATGATGTGGCAAACCTAATCCAGGTTCTCGATCAACTTGTACTAAAAGGAAACACTGTTGTTGTTATTGAACATAACCTAGACTTAATAAAAATGGCTGACTATATCGTGGATCTTGGTCCAGATGGAGGTCTTCATGGAGGATTGCTTGTTGCCAAAGGGACACCAGAGGAGGTTGCAAATAATTCAAATTCTCATACTGGATTCTATTTGAAGAAGATGTTGAAGAAAAGTAAGAAGAAAAATTAAAAGGGTAGGCTATACTAGCTTACCCTTTTGTGCTTACCTTCAAAGCAGAACACTGTTAATTCCTTTAAAAAAATAAAGGATATTATTAAAAGAAACCCAAATCCTATAATTTTTATATTCTCAATTATTAAGACAATTAATGAAGTCTCGATAATGGTGAAAAAAATTGAAGCAATTGAAGCTGAAAGAACAGGGTTGCCATATATTCTAGACTCCCATTTTGACAGACTTCTGTCTGAAAATTCCTTTGAAACGCCAACTATCATTTTCAATAAAGTGTAAGAGATTATCATATAAATGATCCCACCTAAGACATACATGTATGTTTCCATGGCTCTTCTTTTTTGTTTATTTTATACTATAATGTATACTACTATTTGTCAAATGAAAATAAAAGACTTACAAAAATTAGATATTCCAAAGAATCCAGGAGTTTATTTCTTTATGGACGGTTCAGACATCTTGTATGTTGGTAAAGCCACAGATCTTCGTAGTCGAGTGCGAAGTTATTTTGGTGCTGACCTTATTGAAGCTCGCGGACCCCATATAGTAGATATGGTGGTAAAGGCAAAAACTATTAAATGGCAGGAGACAGATTCCGTTCTAGAAGCGCTAATTCTAGAAGCAAATGAGATTAAGAAAAATCAGCCATATTACAACACAAAAGAAAAAGATAATAAAAGTTACAACTATGTTGTAGTCACAAAAGAGGACTTTCCAAAAGTTCTGTTGATTCGAGGAAGAGAGTTAGAGAAACATAGAGCTGGTGCAAAAGTTGCAGTTTTAAATGGGGTAAAAATTGATTCCATGTTTGGACCTTTCCCAAGTGGGGGGTCCCTGAGAGTCGCTCTACAGATTATTAGAAAGATTTTTCCATTTCGAGACAAAAGGTCGGTCCAAAAAGATAAAGCTGAATTTTATAAACAGATAGGCTTAACTCCAGATCTTTCAGATTCTGTAATAAAGAAAGGGTACAAGGAGAACATCGAGCATATAAAAAAGTTTTTTAAAGGAAATAAAAAAACCCTTGTAAAAGATTTGGAGAAAAGGATGATGGAGCATGCAAAAAGAGAAGAGTTTGAAAGAGCGAATGATATAAAAAAGAAGATTTTTGCACTAAAGCATATCAATGATGCCTCTTTGATAAAAGAAGATTTTTTGGCAAAGAAACCCAAAACATCAAAAATAAACAGAATTGAAGCCTATGACGTGGCCCACCTTTCTGGTAAAAATATGGTTGGGGTGATGGTCGTTGTAGAGGACAGCTCCCCAGAAAAAAATGAGTATAAAAAATTTAATATAAATGGTTTTGATAAGGCAAATGACACCGGTGCTTTAAAACAAATATTGGAGAGGCGATTTGCTCATCCTGAGTGGACTTATCCAGACTTGATTGTAATTGATGGTGGTAAAGCCCAGAAGAATGTAGTCCATAAATTTTTCAAAAAATATGGCTTATCTATAGCCGTTGTATCTGTTGTAAAAGATGAGAAGCATAAACCCAAAGCCATAATGGGTTCAAAAGATATAATTAAATCTCATGAAAAAGATATCTTGCTTGCAAACCATGAATCACATAGATTTGCTATCAGTTTCTACCGAAAAAAACAAAGAAAGCTAACATAGGATAAACCTCTTGCAAAAACCTAAAAACTGGGTAAAATAGTGTGGGTCAGTTCTTTGGAATTTTTAAACGATGTATTCTTAATTTTTTCGCACTTTGTGAATCAATATAAGTTACATCATGCTTGCTCGCTAGAATCTTCGGAATCCTGCGAGCATACGGGCCCGTAGCTCATCTGGCTAGAGCGCTCCCCTTGCACGGGAGAGGTGGCAGGTTCGAGTCCTGTCGGGTCCACTTTCAACATTAACCCTTTGTTCGCAAAGGGTTTTTGTTGTGGGGGCAAATAAAAAACCGAACCCTAAATTAGGATTCGGTTCGTTAGACTTAAGAATGACTTGAGAAGTGTGAAAGAAGAGTGGTGAATTCTACAAGTCCAGAATCTTTCTGAATTTTTTCATTTCTTCCATAGTAGATGTCGAGAGCTTTTTTAGTGAAAAGCCTCCGAGCTTCATCATCTTCAATACTTAGAATAGCCGTCATAAACATTGAGGCTTCATCCCATAACTCAGGCAAGCCAGAGAATGAGATAATTTTGAATTTCTTGTCACCTCCAACCTTTATTGCGCCACCGTATTTTTTGTTTGCAGGATCTCGGCTTTCAAAGGAGGTAAGATCTGTTTTCTCGGATAGTCTTCTTGCTTTTTCTTGTGAAAAAACAAGACACGCATCAGCTCGCTCCATGTTTGCAAAATCGCCCGTGGGTTCAATGGATTCAATAGATATAACTCTGCCTGATGCATAAGCAATAGTTAGATATCCTGCAGTAGCAAGCTTCCTTTTATCCTTAGGGATACTATAATCATTTTTTATAATTTCGCATGCTACATTAATAACCTTTTTTGCATTTCTGCTAAGGCTACCGTTCTTTGTTTCTATGAGTATTTCCTCTGACATCCTTAATTGTTTTAGTTCATTTGTGTGTGATATTACTATAAAAAGTTTGTTTGTAAAGCTTTGGTCTTGTTGGATAATATCCCAATCAATTTCACCACATCTCTCCTAAATTGATTCCAGTATAGGATATTCGGGTCCACAAAGACAAAAACCCTTTAGAAGTAAAGGGTTTTTGTTATGTTTACATATTTAATTATTGTGTTAATGTCAGATAAATAAATGAAATTGAAATGGATTTTGAAAAATTTTACAGAAGTCATTTTTGGTTTGTTGATTTTCAAGCTAGGATACTCACAAACAATACAATGGATGAAGAAGCTCTCGTGAATTCTGTTACAGACAAAGTATTAAGCAGTTTTGCAAAAGGTACTTACTCTGATAAAAATAGCCCTCTAGGTTGGCTTAAGACTGTCATTGTTAATGCCTGGAAGGACATCCTTAGAAAGAAGGTAAAAGGCAGGGAAGGTAAAAATAGTGTTCGCACTTTATACTATGATGAGTTTGAAGATTTTGATAATGATCACAATCTATATTTAAGTTCAGAAGATAAAGAGTTTGATTTTAGCGATGATTACCTATCTGTTGTTGAGGCTATTAATTCTCTTGGAGAAAAACAGAAAGAAGTTCTTCTTGAAAGAATAAATCATGGATTGAACTTCAGAGAGATAGCAGACATCCAAGGGGTTAGCCTAAATACAACTATTGGAAGAATGAGATACGCAAGAAAAAAACTCTTGATATGTCTTTCAGATAAGCTTCCGGAAGGTAAGCTCTATAGTATTGTGAATAGCAATCCAAAAATGAGGGCCTTTGTAGAAAAAAACCCAGAAATAATCGATCATATAAAGAGAACCAAAACGTAGTTTCGTTTTGGTTTTTTAATTACCTTTTAAAAATGACAGTAATTAATTTGAGGCAAATAAAAATCCCCCCATTCACCTGGGGGGCACATTGCCTAAGGTAGCATCCATCGGCACAAGCCCGTAGGCTATATCAGTGATTTATAAATCGTATCTGGTAAAAAAACAGTTTGCTTTTATAAATGCGCTACACAAAATCCTTATTTAATTGTCGGCTATCTTGTCTAATTTCAGTATATCAGATATTGGTTTAATGTAAAATTTATGGTTAATTTGCTTGAGTTTATACTTTGGAAGTACTATAGTGTCTGTATATGGAAGCCCCAAAAAAACTATCTATTGTCGTTCCTGTCTTTAATGAAGAGGGTAATGTGGCAAATTTGCATAAGGAAATTGTAAGTATCTGCAGTATTACTGGTAGAGAATATGAGATTATTTTTATAAATGACGGATCTACTGACAAAACATTAGATGAGTTAAAGAAACTAAAACCTATTAAAGTTATAAACTTTCGGAAGAACTTTGGTCAAACATCAGCCTTAGATGCAGGGTTTAAAGCCTCAAAAGGAGAATATATTGTAGCTCTAGATGGTGATGGACAAGATGACCCATCTGAGATGTTGAAACTTATAGAAAAGTTAGAGGAAGATGATTTAGATGTGGTGTCTGCATGGAGGAAAAATAGAGAGGATAGTTTTAGTAAAAAAGTATCTTCTAAGATGGCTGCTAGACTTAGGAAACATCTTATAAACGATGGAATTCATGATTCAGGGACTTCATTTAAGGTTTATAAAAAAGAGTGTTTTGAACACATAGATCTTTATGGGGAGATGCATAGATTTATACCCGCAATACTTAAAATAAAAGGATTTAAAATTGGAGAAGTCGTTGTTAATCACAGAAGAAGAACTTCAGGGCAGACAAAGTATGACTGGTATAGAGGTGTAAAAGGTATATTAGATATGATCTCTGTTTGGTTCTGGATGAAATTTGCCAATAGGCCACTACACTTGTTTGGAGCAGCCGGGGTATTTATTATGTTCCTAGGAGGGGTTTCGTTTCTATTCGTGCTAGGTCAAAGTATATTTTTTGGTAAAGATTTGTCTGATACAGCTCTAACAACAATATCCATGTTTTCTATTCTAGGAGGAGCTCAACTGTTTGTTTTCGGATTATTAGCAGATATTCTTTCTAAGAGCTATTTTTCATCCACCAAAGACACTCCATATGTTGTGAAAGAGGTTATAGATAATTAGAAAACATGTTTTTTGTATTATTCAATATCTGTCAGAATTACAACAAAAGAGTTACACTAGTATTATGAAAGAAAGAATTATTGTTACTGGCGCTGCCGGGTTTATTGGCTCTCATGTGGTAAAGAAACTCCTGGGTGAAGGGTATTTTGTAATTGGGCTGGATAATATGAATGATTATTATAATCCATTGCAAAAAGAGCAAAACATTAAGCAATTTGATTTATTTGATAATTTTTCTTTTTATAAAACAGATATAGAAAATTTTGATGAACTAGAATCAATCTTTGAAAAAGAGGAGCCATCTCTTGTGTGTCATCTGGCGGCTAGAGCAGGGGTGAGATCTTCAATATTGAGTCCGCAAATTTATGAGTCTACAAATGTTCAAGGGACTATAAATCTTCTAGAATTATCTCGGATTAATGATATTAAGAATTTTGTCTATGCTTCTTCTTCTTCTGTATACGGAGATTCAAAAGAATATCCTTTTATCGAAAGTTTGAGTCCGTTACAGCCAAAGTCACCCTATGCTGTTACAAAGCTTGCTTGTGAGTCTTATGCGCAAACGTATAGCAGGCTGCACGGACTTAATACAACCGGGTTAAGATTCTTTACTGTGTATGGCCCAGCAGCCAGACCAGATATGGCAACGTTTCTTTTTGTAGATTCGGTCCATAAAGGAAAAGATATAATTCAATATGGCCAGGGGGATACTTTTCGTGACTATACTTTCGTTGGAGATATTGCTGACGGTGTTTTGGAGGCGGTTAAAAAACCACTTGGTTGTGAAATTATAAATCTTGGTAGGGGTTGCCCAGTGAGCCTTTCTGTTTTAATAAAAACAATAGAAGATATTATGGGTAAAAAGGCATCAATTAAAATTGAGTCAAAGCAAGATTTTGATTCATCGGGTACTCATGCTGACATAACAAAGGCAAAAAAACTACTGGGCTATAATCCTAAAACTGACCTGAAGGATGGTTTAGTTGAGTTTGTTAATTGGTATAATGAAAATTATGATATTTTATCTTAGCTTATTATGAAAGTCACTCTTATAGTTCCAACAATGTTTGTGTCAGATAGAGGTACATCCATGAGAATTCAGGGTCAAGTTGAGGCTCTGGTAAAAAAAGGCTTTGGAGTTACAATTCTCACTTATGGTGTAGGTAGGACACCAGATAATTTAAGCAGTCAGCTATTTAAGATAAAAAGAATTCCAAATGTATTCCCGTGGTTAGAGAGCATACCGTCTGGATTCAGTTTATATAAAGTTGTTGCAGATATGGCTTTATTTTTCAAAGTATTAGTTTTCCTTTTGGGTGATTCGAGTCGTACTATACATGCTTATTTGTACGAAGGGGTCCTAATTTCCTGGCTCGCCACTAATTTCCTTTTTTGGAGAGAGTATAAAATAATAGGCGATTTTCATGGTAGTTTGACTTCAGAAATTAAATTGAAATCAAGATTAGGTGGATATTTGTTGAAAAAAATTGAATCTTTTGTCCATGCTATTCCATACAAGGTATCGGTAAGCTCTTTTGAATTAGGTGAATATATTTCAAAGGATAGAATCGATAAGTCAGTGTTTGTTTTTGATGTTCCTTTGGTGGAAAATGGTGGTAGATCTGAACCTAAATTATCTATTCCAGATGATAAGACTATTGTCACTTATACGGGTGGCTTCGGTTCGGAGAAGGGGATAGACGTTTTGTGTAGACTCATGGTTAATCTTTCTGATTTAGATAATTTACATTGGATTATTGCAGGGTCTCCAATAGAAAATCTAAAGATACCAAAAGAAGTAGATTCTAAAAAGTATACAATTATAAACCCCCTTTCAAAAGAAATGCTTTTCAGAGTCTTAAAGGTCTCTGATATTGGTATAGATCCAAAAACGAAGGCTCTGCAGGGAAGCGGTAAATTAGTGAACTATTTATCTTTTGGCCTACCAACGGTTACTTTTTCTTCTAAAACTATTAATTCTTATTTAAGAGAATTGAGTGGGGAATTATCAGCTAGCTCTGTGGAAGATATGGAAGACATACTTAGAAGTCTCATTTTGAATACAGAGAGAAGAAAGAGTATTAGTGTTATTGCTCTCAACAGGGTAGAGAATATTTCTATCAAAAAATTAGGAGATATTATTGCCGCTCTTTATGTCTAGAATTTCAAACAAAATAAATAATGTAGTTTTGATTGTTTCATATAATGGTAGAGACCATCTTGAAAAACTATTACCATCACTATTCGATCAAACTATTTCAAAGGATCTATATAGAGTGGTTGTAGTTGATAATGGGTCTAGTGATACAACCGAGGTATTTCTGGGGAAGAAATATCCTGAAATTATTTTCATACCATTATCTAAAAATAAAGGTTTTGCTGAGGCAAATAATATAGGCATTAAGTATTCCGCGACCAATTTTGAAGGTCTGGAAAATATTATATTTCTAAACAATGACACCATGGTCTCTTCTAATTTTTTAGAAATACTTACTGATGGAATTAATAGGCACACTGATGCAGCTTCTGTTCAAACAAAAATAGTAAGCATGGATTCAAAGACGATAGATAGTGTTGGTATATCTCTACATAGAAGTTTTAATGCGGTTAACACTGGCCAGGGAGAGTTGGATACTGGACAGCATGATAATTCTGAGAGAGAAATTTTTGGAACAACAGGTAGTGCTATGATCGCTAAGATTGAAGCTTTGAGGAGTTGTGATCTTGGAGATAATAATTATTTCGATAGGTTATATTTTGCTTATAATGAAGATGTAGATCTAGCTTTAAGATTCAGATCGTCTGGATACTCTTCTTGGTATGTTCCAGGGGCTACAGTTCGGCATGTTCATAGTGCCACAGGGGGTAATCAATCAAAATTTAAAGCCTTTCATAGTCACAGAAACACAATATTTAATATTATTAAAAATGCCCCAGGTTTTTCTGTGTTTACTACACTTGCAGCATTTGTTGGCTCATATTTTTCTCAAATTAAAAATAATAAAGAAATCAAAACCTCCTTATCAAAATTAAAGGGGAATATAGGTTCACTTGGTATTATAATGCTTGTTTTAAGGGTTTGGATTTCTGTGATAATCTATATACCGGTAATTCTTCTTAAAAGGTATTTTCTACAGAGAGGTACAAAGATTGGATTCAAGGATATAAAAAGATGGTTGTATATTTAATTTGATATGAACAAAAAACATGAAAATTACAAAGAGCTAGTTATGCGTCTAGCTAAAACTGATTTCAAGTTGAGATATCATGATTCTTTTCTTGGTTATATTTGGGCAATATTGAAACCCCTACTTATATTTACGGTTCTAAACTTTGTTTTTTCTTCGATTTTTAATTTTAAAAATTCTGGAACACCTCTTTATTCTCTTGAGCTTTTAACCGCCCTTATGTTGTTCAACTTCTTTGCAGAAGGTACTACTGCGGGGATGAGGTCTTTAATATCTAAAGCTCAACTGGTTACAAAGACATATGTTCCAAGATGGACTATTGTGGTCTCTTCTACAATAAACTCGCTGTTTGTTTTTTTGATGAATCTTATTGTTATCATTTTATTTTTTGCAGCGTATGGTGTTCTACCTAGTATAGGAGCCATAATAATATTCTTACTGTTTGTTGTTCTTTTGTATATTATTGTGCTGGCTTTCTCTTTTTTAACAGCCACAGTCTTTGTAAGATTTAGAGATCTTTCTATGATATGGGAGGTCGTTGTAATGATTTTGATGTATATTTCACCAGTTGTTTACCCTCTTTCTTTGATGCCTGAAAATTTGCAAAAGATTATGTTGTTTAATCCACTTGGTTTCATTATCCACTTTACAAAACAAGCATTAATATCTGGTCATTTTGCAACAGTATCTCAAATATTTGTTTTAATAGCAGTGATATTTCTATTTATGGGCGGGTCTATTCTATGGTTTAATAGAAGTGAAAAAACCATTGCTGAATATATGTAGAATATGAAATTTTTTAAAAAAATATGAACAATAAAGAAAAAATTTTTTTTTCGAAAGAAAAAGATCAGAGCGCTAACATCTCAAATGAAAGAGATTTATTAATTCAACGCATCAAGGGTGTTTTGAAATTAAGAGACATGGATATTAAAAATATAGTCATTTCAGTTCATATACCAAAAACAGCTGGTTCAACCTTTGCTGGAGTGCTTTCTGAAGAATTGGGAAATAAGATTTTGTTCGTTTATACAGCAGATAATGGAAATGGATATTATGTATCAAAAACATTTGCTGATATAGATAGACTTAGAAAGACAGAGGAAGTTGTTGATATGGAAAAAATATTAAGTATTGTAAAAGAAAATAAAATAAGGTGTATTCATGGTCACGTAAATTTGTCACAAATGGAGAATCTCTTTAAAGGAGAGGGGTTTAATGTCTATGTAATGGCTTTTGTTAGAGATCCTATACAGAGAGCTTATTCTGAACTTTGTCATAAAAAAATATATGATTTAGACAAAAGGTCAGATATTGATATTTTGGAATCAACAGGGAATAATATATCCTCATTTATTGGTGGATATTCTCTATTAAATAATATTTGTTTTTTTCATACTGAGAATTTTGAAGATGCGATGGGCTCATTATCGCTTTCCTGGGGTGGTTTTATGAGAAATGTAAACAAAAAAAATAGTAATATTGAATTTAATAAGAGTCTCTTAGAAAAATATAATTCAAAAGACATTGAAATTTATGAAAGAATACTAAATTTTTTTCCTCGACATGCCAAGAAGAAGAACTCTGGATCTATCGCTATTTCGGCTTTTGGTGTATATAAGAGTTTCAAAATCCCCCTAGATAAAATAGACTCTTTAAGGGGCTTGTTTATTTCAATATTTAAGAAAAAAACTTTTGAGAAATTTTTTGCCCTAAGTGATGTTTCATTTGAGATAAACAGGGGCGAGTTTTTTGGTATTGTTGGAAGTAACGGAAGTGGTAAATCTACTTTACTTAAAATTCTTTCTGGAGTTTATACTCCTAATTTAGGTGGTATCTCTATAAAAGGAGCAGTCTCCCCATTTCTAGAGTTAGGAATAGGTTTTAATCCAGAACTTTCTGGTAGAGATAATATATATTTGAATGCTACAGTTTTGGGGTTAACAAAAGACCAAGTGGATAAAAAATTTGATCAAATTGTTGATTTTTCTGAACTCGGTCGTTTTATAGATCAAAAAATAAAAAATTATTCTTCTGGTATGCAGGTTAGATTGGCTTTTTCAGTTTCAATTCATGCAAATAGAGAGATATTATTGATGGACGAAGTTTTGGCTGTTGGAGATGCATCATTTCAGGCAAAATGCATGAAGGAGTTTTATAGATATAAAAAAGAGGGTAAAACTGTTGTTTTGGTTTCCCACAATCTTTCTGTAATTGAACAGTATTGTGACAGGGCGCTTTTCTTAGATTCTGGTGAGGTTATTGCTATAGGTGACGCACGTGAAGTTGTCCAAAAATACAGAAATAAAACAGCAGAGAAATTTGCCATTACTCAGGCTAAAGAATCAGTAAAGCCAAGATCTGATCAATCCCTAGCGGAGGAGATAATATCTAAAAAAGTTGAAATAAAAAGAGTAACTTTTTACGATGGAGAAAATAACAAAAGACATCTTTTTACAACAGGGTCTGATTTGGTTGTGAGGGTTAAATTTGATGACCGGTTAAGTAGGGATGAAGATTTAAACTTTGGTGTCGCTATCTTTAGTGAGAAGAATACGTATATTTTAGGAGTAAATACAATTCTAGATAAAGTGGACTGTCGTAAATCTAGAGATAATGGATATTTTGAGATTTCGTACAAAAATATACCTCTTAAAAATGGATCTTACTATGTTTCAGTTGGCTTGTTTGGTGAAGATGATTCCATTGTTTATGATTTTATGAATCAGTCTTCTTTTTTTGAGGTTATTTCTCCTGATCAAAATCATGGAATGGTTGACATAGGATATAGTTGGATTGTATAAAATGTTTTTTTGTCAAGGAGGACAATACTCTTAATTTTTGGTAGGATGATTTTTATGAAATGGAGATATTTTAAGCCTGTATTTTCTTATCAGGAATCGTTTGATGATGGGGCTTCTGCCTGGTCTGGGCATCGTTATTTTGCATATGACTTAATTAGAAATATTAAGCCTGAAGTAATTGTTGAGTTAGGGTCTTACAAGGGTACGTCTTTTTTTTCAATGTGTCAGGCTGTTAAGGATGATCTTTATTTATCTAAAGGACTTTTTCCAGTTGACGCATGGGTGGGTGATGAGCACACAGGTTTTTATGACTCATCAATTTACTTAGATTTCATAAAGATTAAAGATAAGCATTATGATCAGCTGCCTATAAAACCAATTAAAAAGACTTTTGACGAATCTGTTGGTCTTTTTGAAGATAACTCCATAGATCTTCTTCATATAGACGGTTTGCATACCTATGAAGCTGTGAAGCATGATTTTGAGCTTTGGCTACCAAAAATGAAGCAAGATGGGGTGGTTCTTTTTCATGATATTAAGGTTAAAGAGGGTGACTTTGGGGTGTATCAGTTTTGGGGTGAGATAAAGAATGATTATTTTTCTTTAGAATTTGACCACTCTTTTGGCTTGGGGGTTTTATTTTTAAAAGATTTCGATAATTCTATATTGAGAGATGGGGAGGAGCTAAAGATGCACTACTCTTTTTCTCATGAGATGAACAATATTCTATCTATTGAGCAAAAAGAAAGGGAAATGATAGAACATAGGTCTAAATTTCTGGGCAAGATAGATTTTTTGGAAAAATCAATATCAGATTATTATGAAGAGAAAGAAAAATTAGAAGGTCAATTTATAAGAATTAAAGAAGAAAAGAATCAGCTTGAAATTGAATTATTATCTTTGAGAGAAAAGGTGGGTGTTTTTGGTTCACGTATTAATAGGATGAGTGAAGATATTGCATTAAAAGAAAAAGAGATGGCTGGCAAGGATATAGACCTTGCTATAAAGATCTCTGAAAAAGAAATGCTTATTTCTCAATTAGAAAAACAGAGAGAGGTTTTTTTTAATGAGTACCAAGATATCCAAAAAGAGTTAATATCTAGTGTTGGTTTAATAAACAAAAAAGATTTAATCTTGAAAAATAAAGAAGATGAAATATTGGCAATCTTAAAAAAGCATGAAAAAGATTTAGAGATGGTAAACCTCTCTAAGGTTTCTGAGATTAAAAATAGAGATGAAATTATTGAAAACCTCAACAAAGACCTTAATAATAAAAGAGAATCAATTTCTTTGGTTGAACAACAGCTTGATTTATCGAATAGGGAAATAGATAGCCTTAATAATAGTATTATTTCGTATCAAGAAATTGTGGCTAGGATGCAAGCCTCAAGCTTTTGGAAAATTAGAAGGGTTTACTTGAATGCTAAATGGGCGATAACTAACCCTTATGGATTTTTGAAAAAATATTTGCTAAATAGATTGCCTGGATACCCTCAGATCTATTGGGCGATAACTAACCCTATAAAATATTATAAGAAATATCACAAAAGATTTTTGATTACCAAATCCCTGGAGCTTGGTAATAGAGAGGAAAAAGTTGAATTATCCTCTGTTTTTTTTGAATCTGCTAATGATTATATAGAAGAAATGCTTAAGCAGTATAAGCATAACAAAAGTGATTATAAAAATATATTCAAGAAAGTTGAGCCGTTTGCTATATACTTCCCACAGTTTCATTTTATTGAAGAAAATAGAAAATCTTTTTATGAAGGGTATCATGACATGATTAATTTGGCTCATGCAAAAGATGTAAATCCAAACATA
>Ga0210025_1002656_pt1 | contig 17059 bp, 8 predicted proteins | sample CryGeyme20150102_FD_183989 | JGI IMG/M metagenome (GOLD analysis project Ga0210025, IMG submission 183989) | Groundwater microbial communities from Crystal Geyser aquifers in Utah, USA - Crystal Geyser metaG 2015-0102 (SPAdes) (version 2) | ecosystem: Environmental > Aquatic > Deep subsurface >...
GTAAGCAAAGGATATCAAGTTCTTGATGTTCGCAAGAAAACAGAATTTGATGTTGATTCTATTCCTGGAGCATTAAATTTTGCTCATGTTCGTCTTGCAAAAAATTTGGATAAACTTCCAAAAGACACCAATTATGTAGTTCATTGTCAAGCTGGAGCAAGAGCCGGAGCTGCTGCAAGTTATCTTGAAGCAAAAGGCTATTCTGTGGTAGCTGTTGATGATGCTTTCGAAACATATCAAATGTTAAGGGAAGAAGTAGCGGGTTAAACTATTCCCGTGAAACTTCATAGGTAAAGAGAAGCCTGATCGCGAAAACGGTCAGGCTTTTTTATTGTTTATCTAATCTTCTGAGTTCGTGTTAGAAAAGAAACTCTCCCTTTAGCCTAGAACTAACATGCTAAAAAAACTAAGAAAAACGTCATTTGGCATCGCAGAGCCTTCGGTATCACTTAAACTCTCAAAGAGCTGTGTGAGAAATGAGGAAAAAAACAAGGCCATCCTGAACTTGATTGAGGATTTTGACCCTGCATATTGTTTTGCCTTAAGTAGGGCGTCTAGTTCTAGCTTCACTAGGCGAAGATTCTGGGTCTAGCCCAGAATGGCGGAAGTTTTTATAACAGGTTTATTATTTATTTCTTAACCCGAACTCAGGTTTGTACTAAATCAAAAGTAGAAACTATTATCTATTTCGACCATACTTCTCGTGGCTGGAAACCCAATCTAAAGAAGAAATAGCTGCTCCAAGTGAAACTTCACCCGCAAGTGCTACTGCTGCAACAATTTCAGCAAGCTTTTTTGCGCGATCTCTACCATAGCAGTCCATAACTTGCAGGCACTCTTTTTGAGTTCCAAGACCAGTTCCACCTCCATAAGTAGCAACAATTAGGGAGGGAATCGTAATTGAAATATATAAATCTTCATTAGGTAATAATTCCGTATAAATTATTGCGGCTGAAGACTCAGAAACATTCGCAACGTCTTGGCCTGTAGCAATAAACATAGCGGTTATAGCATTGGGAGAATGGGCTCCATTATTATTTGCACCAGAGAAAAATGCTCCAATAGTTGAAACACTCCAGTGATAATGCAATGATTTTGGATCAACACGCATTACTTTTTCCAATACTTCTTTTTTAAGAACACATTCTGCGGTTACTCGTTTACCGCGTGTTCTCATTATATTTACTTGTGAAGCTTTTTTATCAGTAGCAAAATTAGATTCCAAATAGAATCTTCTGATAGTTTTGTGTGGATAATTATCTAAAATCCAAGAACATGCAGCAAATGTTGCTCTTCCTACCATATTTTGCCCTGCAGCATCACCTGTACTGTAATTAAAACGCAGATAAACAAATTTATTCGAGAAAAAAGGATCGATATAGAGCAATTTAGCAATAGAAGATGTTCCTTCAGCTTCTTCTCTAACTTTTACCATAACTTCTGAGCTATTCAGCCAGTGTTGAAAATCTCGTCCTTCTCTGGCATTATCAAAAATAAATACCGGTGCTCTTTGCATACAATCTTCTACAACAGTTGTTAATGCACCACCACACAAATTAATAGCTTTAATTCCACGATTGTAAGATGCCACTAAGGTGCCTTCGGTAGTCGCCATTGGAACTAAAAACTCACCAGAAGCATATTCACCTTTTACATGTATTGGTCCCGCAAAACCGAGAGGAATTTGAGAAACACCGCTAAAATTTTCAATATTACCCGGTAAAGTTAGTGGGTCAATGGAATATTTATCGGTGTGTTTAAATTTAACTCCAGAATATTTTGAAACAAATTCTTGTCTTTTCTTAATTATTTCAGGACTGTAATCATTTTCTTTATCATAAGGAATTCTTACACGTTCTTCACTGTCCTCTGAAATAGAATCATCAACCTTGAGTGTGAATTTTCCAAAACCATCTGTTACAAAAGAAATTTCAATTTCATGTTTGCCTTCATCTAAATGAGGAATTGCCATGAATACATCAACGACTTGTTTTAATGGAAAATCAACGGGACTTACAGCTGCAATTTCTTGCATTTTGTATTCTTTTCCGTTAATAATTAGATGAACGGCATCGTTTGGAATAGATTTTTTATCAATTTTTAAATCACTTACGCCGACTAATTTTGCATCACTTAGTCTGTTTTTTAAACTGTAACGCACACCGCCGTTTGTATTCTTTAAACTGCTGTAAGTATAAAGCTGACGCAAAATCAGACTTGGAATTTTCATGAACATGAGTACCTCTTTTTTTGTTTTGAAAGCGCTTTTCGGGGATAATCTAATTATTACCTATTTTGGACGCAAATAAAGATTAAAAAAACCGTTTTTTTTCATTTTTATTGAATTTAGATTTTGAAAAACGAAATTGGTTATGCATATTTAGAAAAAATGTAAGCGGTTTCATTTTTATAAAATCCCCGTAGGAGGCGTTCGTATGAACATTTACAAAAAGACAGGTTGGTTCTTAGTTCTTTCATGTCTGGCTTTGAGCTTTTTTTCATTTTCAACTTTATCTGCACAAGATAAAACATTGGTTGTTCGATACCTTCCACCTGATGAAGATGTTGGTTCAAGAAGTCAATATTATTATCAGTTGCTTAAATTAGCTTTAGATAAAACGGTCGATTCTCATGGTCCTTATGAGTTGAAGCCATCTTCTAAAGCTATGAATCAACGTGATGCCTTAAAAGCTATGATGGCTGGTCAAGGTGTTGATGTAGTTCATACTATGACTGATAAAACTCGTGAGCGTGTATTGCTCCCAATTCGAATTCCTTTAGATAAAGGATTAATTGGCGTTCGCTTAGTTATGGTAAATAAATCTGAGCAAGATAAATTTCTAAATGTTAAGCAAATTGGTGATCTCAAAAGATATACTTTTGGGCAAGGTCACGATTGGCCTGATACAGAAATTTTGCGGTTTAATGATATTAAAGTGAATACAGCACCAGAATATGGTCAATTGTTCAATATGCTTGAATCAAAAAACTTTGATGGATTCCCAAGAGCAGTATTTGAAATTTGGGACGAAGTCGAAAATCATAAAGATAAAAATCTAACAGTCGCTGATGGATTTTATATCTACTACCCTGCAGCAATGTATTTCTTTGTAAGAAAAGATATGACAGGCGCAGCAGTTGGCAGAAGATTAGAAGCAGGTTTAAAAGCTGCAATAAAAGACGGCTCGTTCGATAAATTGTTTAATACTGCTATGATGCCGTACATAAACAAAGCGAAATTAAAAGACCGTATAGGTATAAAATTAAAAAACCCTTTGTTACCTGAAGAAACTCCGCTTAGCGATTCTTCATTATGGTATTTAAATTTATAAAAAACCATTAATAGGTTGGTTTGGTCTCAAGCCGGTGCCCGGAAGGTACCGGCTTTTGTATTTTTAATAACCTTGAAATTGATATAATAAATGTTGGTTTATTTATTTATATTGAAATGTTAACGTTAACATTTCAATATAAGGCGATTTATTATGGATTCTCTAAATAAGGCACAACGGCATCTTTATATATTAACATTTATCTTTGTAACTAATTTTATATCAATTAGTTATGCTCAAAAAACTTCGCCATTAGTTGTCCGGTATTTACCATCAATTAATGATGATGTCTATTCTAGTGATCAGTACTATCATAACTTGCTAAAATTAGCTCTAGACAAAACAGTTGGAACCTATGGATCCTATAAACTTGAGCCAGCACCACCGGCAAAAACTGTACTTGATGCCATTAAATTAATGATGCAGAATAATGGAATTGATATTGTTCATACAAATACAGATAAAACTCGAGAACGAGTATTACTTCCAATTCGAATTCCTCTAGATAAAGGTTTAATTGGTGCGAGATTAGTAATGATTAATGAAAAAGACAAATCTCTATTTAAAGATGTTAAAGGGCTAAATGATCTAAAAAAATTTAAATTTGGGCAAGGAGACTTTTGGCCGGACACTGAAATACTAAAATTTAACAATTTGACAGTGGTTACAACTAAAGAGTACAGCGACTTATTCGATCAATTAAATAATGGAACTTTTCAAGGTTTTCCAAGAGCTGTTTTTGAAATATGGGATGAAGTTAAAGATAGACCTGATCAAAATTTAGCTATTGCAGATGGTTTTTATATCTACTATCCAGCCGCCATATATTTCTTTGTTAGGAAAGATTCATATGGAGCTTTACTTGCAAAAAGAATTGAAGAAGGTTTATTAATTGCGATTAAAGACGGTTCGTTTGATAAACTATTTTCAATTGCTATGAAAAGCTATTTAGATAAAACTAATCTCAATAATAGAATTGGAATTAAATTAAGAAATCCTCTTCTATCTGATGAAACTCCATTAGACAATCCGAGTTTATGGTATTTGAAAAATTAGATTAATAATTACACTTCTCGAAGCTGGTTAAAATGTTTAATCAGCTTTTTTACTTTCCGATACAAAATCTTGAAAATATTGAATCTAGAATATCTTCGTTTGTAATCTCACCAGTAATTGTTCCTAAAAAGTGCAAGGCAGATCGGAGATTTAAAGCCAAAAAGTCTCCACTTTCTCCTTGTTGAATCATAGTTAAAGCTCCTAATACACTTTCTTGAGTTTTTTCTAGAGCATCTTTGTGTCTACTTGATGTTATTAATAAGGAAGACGCATCATAATGTTTGTTTTCTAAGGCCTTCTCTTTCATTAGTGATTTTAAGGCCTGAATATGCGTGCCGTTTTTCGCAGATATTTTTAAATCAAAGGATAAATTGGATTCATTCGATTCCGGCAAATCTGATTTTGTTCCGATAACCAAGAGAGGTGATTCTACAAGTTTTTTCATTTCTTCAAACGCAAGTTTTTCCTCTTGCTCAAGAACTGTCGATAAATCCTTTAGGTAAATGATTAGATCAGCTGTATTAATGGCATATTTAGATCTTCGAACGCCTTCTGCTTCAATCACATCGCGTGTTTCTCTGATTCCTGCAGTATCGATTAGTTTGAATAGTAAGCCATCATGAGACCAGTCGGCATCAATAGTATCTCGTGTTGTACCAGCTATTTCGGTAACAATAGCACGCTCTTGACCTAAAATTGTATTTAAAAGAGTAGATTTTCCTGCATTTGGTGAACCCACAAAAACTGTTTTAACTCCATCTTTAATAATTCTACCTGCTTCATAGGTTGCAAGCAACTCATCAATTGAGTTCGAAACTTCACTTAATAGACGAATTAGTTGATCTCTATTGGCAAATTCAACATCTTCTTCAACGAAATCGAGTTCTAATTCAATCATTGCTGTGGCATCTATAATTTGCTGCCTAAAATTAGAAACCATTTTTCCTAATTCTCCACTAAGCTGCTGATTTGCGGCTTCGACAGCTTTTTTGGACTTTGCATGAATTAAGTCTGCAACCGCTTCGGCTTGAGAAAGTTCTAGTTTTCCATTTAAAAAAGCTCTATAGGTAAACTCGCCTGGCTCTGCTGAACGAGCTCCTGTTTTCAAAATAGTCTCTAAAACAGCTTGAGTTACTAAAACTCCACCATGACAAGAGATTTCGACAGTATCTTCACCTGTGTAAGATCGTGGTGATTTAAATAAAGTAAGAACAACCTCATCGATAATTACACCATTGGAATTGCGGATTTTACCAAAATGAGCAGTGTGACTTTGCTGTTCAGAAATTTTTTTTCCAAAGAAACATTTTTCTGTTAAAGTTATTGCATTACTACCCGATAACCTGATTACGGATATTCCGCCTTCACCAATAGGCGTGGCAATGGCAGCAATTGTTTCAAGTTGATTAATCATTAGATATTATATTAAAATATTTTAAAATCAATTTAAGTTAAGCAATTAAGAAGTATATTATATCGGATAACAGAGTTCAGTACAGTTCAGACGTCAAGTCAAGTAGTAGAGTAGAGTTCAAGGCGTCGGCTTTCAAAAGAGTTCAAATAGGATAAAACAATGGAAAACTTTAACATAAAATTCCAACAATTGTCTTTTTATAAAGACTTTAGTAAACAAAGTAAATCACTACTTTGGATGAAAAGTGTCTTAACGCTACTATTTTTTTTGGTCTTGGTGCCAAGTAATTCAATTGTTCAAGCGCAGACGTTTAATTCTTTGTCTCAAACGCAATTACAAACGAATTTTTATTCGGGTTATACGCTGACATTTACAATTAAGAACGGCACCAAATATGATATTGGAATAGATGCTTTCACAATTACTTTCCCCGCAGGCTATACTGTTCCTGCTACAATAGCAACATCATCTATTTTAGTAAATAATGGAACTGATGGTGGTGCTCCGACTAGTGTTGTTGTTACAGGTCAAGATGTTACAATTTATACACCTGTTACATTTAACGCACCAGCCGGGATAAAAAACGGTACTATTACCATTTATGCATCTGCGAAAATTAAAAACCCTGAAACCGCTGGTACATATAATATTTCATTTGATGGAAGCGTAGAACCTGCATATTCGCCATTGTCTCGGTCAAGTGCAATTGTTGCATCTACTACACAAATTTCAACACCTTCAGTATCTCCAAATACTTCAGTAGAAAATAGGTCAGCTCAGTATAATATTTCATTTACTACTGGTCAGGGTGGGTTTTTAAGTACAAGTGCAACTGTAACAGTTGTATTTCCGTCGGGAACAACTGTCCCAGAGGGTGCAATTTCTGGAGTTACTATGAATAATGCATCAACTGATGCTGTAGGGTCTAGTGCATCGAGAACGGTAACAATTGCTGTACCAGTAAATATTGATAATTCGGCTAGTGTTCAGATTGTAATTGGTCGATCTGCAGGATTAAAAAATCCAACATCGGGATCTTATACATTGGATGTTAATACCTCGAGTGAAACAACTCCAGTAACTTCGTCAAGCTATAGCATTAGCTCTGCAGATAATCTTTCTTTTAGTGATATCTCAGTTAGTAATGATACTGTAAATGCAACAGCTACATATACTGTTGATTTTGTTGTAAGTAATTCTGGAGCTCTAAGTCCTTCGTTTTCAGATGAAATTTCATTGAAGTTTCCATCAGAAATAATTTTGCCAGCAAGTGCATTAGGAACTGATGTTGTGTTTACAAATTTAACATCAGGTTTTAGTGGTTCACCTAGTTTTGTAACAATAGATGCTGATTCAATGTATTTTCCAGTACCAATTGTTGTTGACAGTTTAGATGAGGTCAGAGTTGAATTTTCATCAGGTTTAAATATTTTAAATGCTGCTTTTCCAGCATCATACATTTTGTCGGCAGCTACGTATGAAACTGATGGTACTCCAATTGATGAAGAAACAAATTCAAATCCATTTGCGATTGTAGTTTCTACATCATTGATTAGTAATATAATACCTACACTTTCTAGTTTTACAAATAGCGCAACAGGTGTTACTTATACTATATCTGCAAATACGGGCAAATATGGTAGATTAGTAGAGGATACTGAGATTGATATAGAGTTTCCAGCAACTACGACATTTAATTCTACCGGAGCAACAACTGCAACGGTTCAAGGAATTGCAGCTACCGTTGGAATACTTGGGCAAGTTGTAACCGTCACTGTTCCTGCTGGTGTAACTGTTAATAACTCAAGTTCTTTTACTGTAATTGTTACTAATATTGGAAACGCGACTTCTAATGGAGGGTACAGTTTAGTAATGAGCTCAACTCCTGAGCAAACAGGTGTTGCATCTGCAACCTATAATTTGGGTGCAAGTGCAGTTACCACTGTTACTGTAAGTTCTGTTACACCGAGTACTGTAAATACTGCAGCTGCGTATACAATCGCGATTACTGGTGCATCAAAGTTGAATGCAGGCTCCAAAAATAATCAAGCAATTACTGTAGTTTTTCCAGATGGAACAGATTTGCCGGCAACCATAGCAACAGGAAATGTTACTTTAAATGGTGGAGCAACAGTTTCTGGTGTTACTGTAGATCAATCAACTAGAACAGTGGTTATTACAGTTTCAACAAATAATTATACGCCATCAAGTGTTGTCTTTGCTGCAGCTGCTGCTATAAAAAATCCTCCAATTGTTAAAACAGGGTATTATACATTATCACTTAGCACTTCTGAAAACGCTGTTTCAAAAACGTCTGGAACCTATAACATTACTGCAAATACTACTTCACCAGTTACAAACAGTGTATCAGTTGTGTCATCTGCTGTCGATGTAAATGCTCAATATACAATTGCATTTACACCTGGAACTGCCGGAAAGTTAGTTGGTGGAATTCCTGCAGGTTCAAGTACAGTTGATGTGAAATTCCCAACTGAAGTTATTGTGCCTGCTACAATGAATAAATCTAATGTAAAGTTGAATAACACTACCGTTGAGAGTGTTTCTATTCTTTCTCCAGGTGCTAGTGGACGTGTTCAAATAACTGTAGCAAATGGGCAAACATTACCAGCTTCTACTCAAGCTAATATTAGTTTTTCTTCAGCAGCTGGGTTAGTAAACGGTTCAACGCCAGGTACATATACTGTTCAAGTTGCTACATCGTCTGAAACAACCTTATCTACTGGGATTGATAACTTAACCTTGACTGATGCGCCAAATTTATCAGTAAATAGTATTTCTGTATCTCCAAATGTTGTAAACTCTAGTGCTTCTTATAGCTTAAATGTATTAATTGGAGACACTGTTAAAGTAGGCGATACTATAACACTAACATTTCCAACTAATGTATACCTACCGACTCCATTTTCAAAAAACTATATTATTGTTGATGGAACGAGTCCTAGTTCAAACCCAACTGTTTCTAGTAATCAGTTAATTATTACTTCTCCAAAACAACTAGTTGCGGGTAATTCTTATAGTATTCAAATAAGTTCACTTGCTGGTGTTTTAAATCCACAAGCGACAGGTTCGAGTTATGTGGTTGGAATATCAACAACACATGAAACTAATGTTGATTCGCCAACCTATAGTATTATTGCAACTACTACAACTGTAAGCACACCTACAGTAACACTTAGTAATCCTGCAACTTCTGGATCAGGCGGGACAAATGTATCTTATACAATTAACTTTAATTCAGGAACAAACGGTAGATTAATTTCAGGTACTAGTACAATTACAATTAGATTTAATGCTTCTACAACCTTTGGAACAGTAACGACAACCGTAGATGGAAACGCAGCTAGTTTTGTAAGATCAGGACAAGATGTTACCATAACCGTACCAATTGCAGCTACTATCAACAATTCTGATGGTGTTGTAGTCGTGGTTAATGGAGTTACAAACCCTGCAACTCAGGCAAATTACACTTTACAAGTGAATACCTCAGTTGAAACTACCTATAACACTTCTAGTAGCTATACTATTAATAATCAACCACCGGTTACCATTAGTTCTTTTGCAATGGTAGATAATGTTGTAAATGCGGTTACTGATTACACGATTAACTTAACTGGCATTACCGTTGCATTAACCGCAACTACAGGAACGATTACAGTTACATTCCCAACAGGCTCTGTTATTCCTGTTAGTGTTGCTACATCGAATGTAACTGTAAATGTAAATGGCGGTGGAGCTGTTAACGCAACAGCAGTAGTTCTTAACTTATTAAATCGTACCGTTAGAATAACTACACCGACTCTTATCAGTATAGGTAACCCTGTAGAAATAGTAATTGCCTCTGGTTCTGGAATTTCAAATCCTAAAGAACCTGGATTATATAAATGGTCTGTGAATACAAGTGGACAGCAAGTAAATGCTGAAACAGCAGATCAGACTTTAGTTGCATCTACCGCAACAAGTATTTCAGGTTTAAATGTTGTTGCTAGTCCTCAATTACAAAATACTCCAGTAACATGGACTTGGACGTTCACAACTGGCGCTAGAGGTGCTTTACAAGCGGGTTCTGGTAAAATCTATTTAGACTTTGATCAATCAGTTTTCACACTCGATCCGATGCCTCTTACTACAATGAGAATAATGAATTCAATTGTACCGGCTTATACCTTAAATGGTTCAGTACTTGAACTCACCGTTCCTTCCGATGTTACAATTACGAATAATTTTCCAGTAGAAGTTGTAATTACTTCTTCTGCTGGTATTCAAGCGGCTCCTGATTTAACTCCTGCTCCTGCCTTAAGAAAAGGCGCTTCTTCAGGTAAAGCTCCATCGATTGCAGCAACAAATGACTATTCTGCAAATACAAGCTCAGAAACGAATCAGGATATTTTTGTTGGAAATCCATTACCTGTTGAATTAAGTTCGTTTTCAGTAGAACTTCAAAAAGAAACCATGAAACCTTTGTTAAGATGGACAACCGTAACAGAAAAAGAGAATTACGGATTCATTTTAGAAAGAACAAAATTAGAAGAGTCTGTTGGAGCGGAAACCACAGAATGGAAACAAATTGGTTTTGTTAAAGGTCAAGGATTCTCAACTGAAATAGCAGAATATCAGTTTACTGACAAACAGATTTCTGAAGCGGGTAATTATAAATATCGACTAGTTCAACAAGATTTTGATGGTACGATTACAATTGCATCCACCACTGAATTTTTATATGAGCAACCATCCATTGTTCAGTTACATCAGAATTATCCAAATCCGTTTAATCCAACAACCACGATTAGTTATGATATACCATTAAAACAAAAAGTGCAGTTGCGTATTTATGATATTATGGGACGTGTTGTTCAAACTTTAGTGAATGAAGAACAAGTTCCAGGTCGGTACTCGATTAACTATAATGCAATTGGCCTGTCTAGTGGAGTGTATTTTTTAAGACTTCAATCTCAAGGTGTAGATAAAGCCATGAAAATGACTCTACTAAAATAAATTCATTATCCTTTTGACAATCTATCCCGATTGTCGAACTCTGAAAAGGCAGTTCGCCGGAAGCGAACTGCCTTTTTTTTAAATTAGTTTTAGGAAAAAAAGGATAATTTTATGATTTACAAATTGTCTTTAGTTTATAGAATATGTAAGATTATTCGAGATTATTTAAAACTAACTTATTGAATTTAAATAGATTACATAATTTTGAATAATCAGATTTATCAATTTATGTAGTCTCATTTTATTAATCTAGACCGATAAAAAATGAGCTATTTATCGATAAAACAGACCCATTTGTCTATAATTTGATTTCATTTCAATACGAATACTTACTTTAGTTACGATATTATTTTTTACAGTGGAGTTAAGCGTGGAATCAAAAAAAATTCTGATAATCGATGACGATGAGCTTTCCTATTTCAGTATAAATTTAGCAGCGAGGTCCGAGTTTTTTGAGGTATTACCTCAAGCTGAAAACAGTTTAAAAGCCATTAAAGCTATTGAGGATAACCGTCCTGATGTCATTCTTATGGACGTGCGTCTTGATTCAGATTTAACAATAGTTGATAGCTCGTTATTTACAGATGGAATTGAATTTGCGCATTATTTAAATTCACGATACGAAATCCCGATAATTTTTATCACTGCTTTTAGTGATCTAGAAATGGTTTCCCGATCAATATCAAAAGATTTTTATGGAATTCTATCGAAGCCTGTAGATAAGGTAACTCTACAAACTGCATTATTATCAGCCCTTTTGCGTTTTCAACAAGATTCTGAAAAGCGTAAACAGGAATCAATGGTTAATATGTTTTTTGACCATAATATGTTTGGATATTTTTTAGCGACTTATCCTAGAGTTACAAATGTAGAACCATTTGACATTTATAAATTAATAGAAGAGACAACGATCATTCGTGTAAATGAGACTTTATTAAAACTTTTTGATTACACAAGAGAAGAACTAGTTTCACAGCCTATTAGCACACTATTCGATTTCTCGCAGATTAACTTGCAGCCAGTCTTAGCCACATTATCGGAAAGAGGAATTTATGAAGGCAAGATAAAACTCATGGCGCGAAATGGAAAAGAATTTATGGCTGATGTCCATTGCAAACGTGTAAATTATCTGGAAGGTAATAAGCAAGTTCTGTTGGGTATGATTAGGGATATAACCGAACAAGTAAAGGCTAAAGAAGAATTAGAAATGCTTGTTCCTGCCGTTGCAGATATTAAAGAATCAGTAATTGTAACCACTGCGGGTTTAGAAAAACTTGACCAAAAAATAATTTATGTAAATAAAGCAGCTTGTGATATCACAGGCTACACAAAAGAAGAGTTACTTGGGAAGTCACCTAGAATATTTCAGGGACCGCTGACGGATAGAAAAGTATTAGACGATTTAAAACATAATTTAAAACAAGGATTACCTTTTCAGGGAAGAAATATAAATTACAGAAAAGACAGATCCACTTATACGGTTGAATGGAATATTACCCCTGTTAAAAACGAAGATGGTGAAGTTGAGTTTTTTGTTTCTGTTCAGCGAGATATTTCTAAAGAGGTAAGTCTTGTTGAACGAATTGAACGTGATAAAGAATTGTTACAAGCGATGTTAAACAATTCAAGAATTGCAAAAATTCTAATAAATGAAAATGGCGATGTGCTCATAACAAATGAGTTTGCAAGAATTATCATCAAAAAGTTACATAGTCGAATTAATTCCAACTCTTATCTGAAAACGTTTAATCAGTTGTTCCCTGAAAAGTATCAGGAAAGTTTTAATACGGCTATTGAAAAAACTCGCCAATATACATTTACAAAACTTGAAATAGAGTTTCAATTCAACTCGCAAATACGTGTTTTTGAATTTACTTGTCGAAAAATTGGTGGCTCGGCAACCGTTAGCGATGTTCAATATCTATTAACAGGATTTGACATAACTGAAATAAAACGTGCAAATATGGAGCTTAAAGAAATGAATAAGCACCTAGAAGACATGGTTGAGGAAAGAACTAAAGAATATAAATTAGCCAAAGAAGAAGCTATTGAATTATCAAGGGTTAAAGATCAGTTCCTTGCGAATATGTCTCATGAAATACGCACACCAATAAATGGAATTCGTGGTATGGTTCACTTGCTTCAAGATACCTTGTTAAACGATATTCAAAGAGAATATTTAGATACGATAAAAGTTTCATCTGATAATTTGCTAATTATTATAAACGATATCCTTGATATTGAAAAAATAAAATCTGGAAAAATTAACCTAGAGCACAATCCATTCGAGTTAAATGATATATCACAGAACGTACAACGTCTTCTAGCAGTAAAAGCAAAAGAAAAAAAGATTTCCATTTATTTTGATACTTCTGGAGTCGATCAGGGATTACTTGTTGGCGATTCAGCAAGGATTCAGCAGGTTGTGCTTAATTTGGTTGAAAATGCGATTAAGTTTACTTCTCAAGGGAATGTTTTTATTCGAATAAAATCTAAAAAGTCTACCAATACCAGTAATTCAGACGTTCAAATTTCAGTATCTGACTCTGGTATTGGGATGAATAATGAGCAATTAAATAAAATATTTAATCCATTTGTGCAGGCAGATCCAAGTATTTCAAGACGCTTTGGTGGTACTGGGCTTGGTTTAAGTATCTCAAAAAGACTAATCGAATTAATGAATGGCTCTATACAGGTTCTTTCTGAAATTGGAAAAGGTTCTGAGTTTATAATTGATTTAAGTTTGCCAATTTGGAGTGGAGAAATACAAAAAGCATCTCATTCGAAAATTGAAGCCCTAGATTATTCAGACTATAACTTACTTCTAGTAGATGATAACAAAGTAAACTTACTTTTCTTAAAAAGGCTTTTAGATAAATGGAATTGTACTTCAGACTCCGTTGAGTCGGGTATGTTAGCTATTGATTTATTACGAAATAAAAAATATGATCTTGTATTTCTAGATATTCAAATGCCAGAAATGGATGGATATGAAGTAAGTTCTTTTGTTAGGAATGAACTCAAAATTAGCTCAACCGATATGCCAATTATCGCAATTACAGCCGATGTGTTATCAGATCAGTATTTAAAAATGGAAAGTTCAGGTATGAATGGAATGATAACAAAACCATTTGATCCTAAAGATATTAAGCACTCAATTGAAGAATGGATTGTTAAGAAGAGTGGCAAAATGGCAATGAGCACTAATAGTACTGAGCTAGCAAAAGGTCGGTTGTGTTTTGATGAATTAAATGATATGGCAGATGGCGATGAAGAATTTAAATTCAGCGTTTTAGATCAGTTTCATAAAGTTTTAGTAAACACGATTGAAACCTTGCCAATAGCAGTTGAATCTTTTGATGTTAAGCAAATACGCATGTTAGTACATCGTATTAAACCAAATGCTGGATATTTTGGTTTAAAAGAAATGGTTGATTTCTGCAAAGAAATAATGACTGAAACAGCGAAACTCAATTTTGATAAAGTAGCGGTTCTTGAGAGTTTAAAAAAACTATCAGAATATATGATTTTGGTTGAAATTGAAGTGCGTCAGGAATTACAAGAGGTAACAAAAACAGTATGATACACATTCCAGTAATCGCACATATAGAATCTGAAGACTTTGAATTACTTGCAAGTCAATTAATTAGCGAATTAACACTTATTCAAGTTGAAACAACCGATGAATTTATAATGAAAGTAATTTCATTGCCAGTTTGCATCGGTATCATCGATTGGAAACGTATTCAGCCAAATTACACAGCAGTATTGCCTGATTTACTGAATTCTCTTTCAGATGTTCGAATTTTAATAAAAGATCAAGATCACAATATAAATCCTGATTTATTTAATAAAACAACAACAAGTGTCTTAGCAGGAATTCCAAGTCATCAATTAGCAGAACCAATTAATAAATTGTATTTAGAAGTTGCGGCAGAACCTGTTAAAGAGTCTATAATCGATAACATTGACTCTTTGTTTGGTGAATTATCACAATGTCTTTTACAAATTAATAAAGATTCAAGATTCCCTAAGCTTCAATCCTTGTTAAGCGAACTAGATAGACTTTATTTAGAAGCAAAGCCACTATTAGATGGACTGCATCATATTCAAAATGAGCATGATAGAGCTGTAAAATTACCTTTTCCAATTAATGAAATTGTGCGATTTTATATTAACAGATATCAGCGCTTAAGTAATGGGCGGCTTGTATTTACTATGGATTCAAATTTAAAGTTTACGGAGAATATTATAGGGCCGTATTTGGGCTTATCAAATATTTTGGAGCTGTTATTTTGTTATTCATTAGCTCATACTGAGTATGGTTTCATTGGAATTAATATTGAATATAAAGAAATGAATGTCTTAGAAATTACCTTTTCCGATACAGGTGATGAACACCCGCATTCAATTATGTACAGAAATGGCCTCGAAAAAAGTTATGAGTTATTAGCAGCTTATTTGATTAGGCAATTAGGAGGGAATTTAATTATATCAACATCGGAGTTATCAGGTTTCGATATTAAGTTAACAATGAGTTGTAAGCTAATTGAAAGTCAACCAGTTTCGGGAAAAGTAAATAAGAATCATGATTCATTCTCTTACAGTTTATCACCTGTAATCGATATGAGTGAGCAGGAGTTACAAACTAATTACCGATTACTTTTAAAAGAAGTTTACGATTTACTTAAAGAAGACTATGTGCCAGAAAAAGCGATAGAATGGCGCAAGGTGTTACATAAAGCGTGGCCATCAGTTGCCATGATGGGAGAGAAACCTCTTACTGATAAATTAAAAACCCTGCATGGTTTAATAAAAAAAGAACCTACATCTGAGGTTATTTATTCTTATAGGGAACAAATTGTTGCCGAGCTAAATCATTTATTTTACTAAATAAAGGACTTGTATTATGTCGATTTTTCAAACAAAAAAAACAAATATCTTGCTAGTTGACGATTTTCAAAGTCAACGTAACATTACCAAATTATCGCTCCAATCATTAAACCTAAATGTAAATTATTTGGAAGCGGGGCAAGGAAAAGAAGCATTAGATATACTGGCAACAGAACTTATATCTGGGGTGATTACAGATTACGAAATGCCAATAATGAATGGGATTGAGCTCGTTCAGGAAATGCGAAGAAATCCGCGCCTCCGTTCAATTCCAACTGTGATGATTACGTCAATTAAGTCTACTGAAGAGTCAGCTCGTCAAGCCGGCGTTACAGTTTGGCTACACAAGCCTTATAGCCAAAATGACTTAAGAGTTGCAATACAAAATAATTTCCCAAAAGATATTCAGGCTCGCTCGTACAAAATATTATTAGTTGACGATGTTGAAATGCAAACGTCCATTTGGGAAAAATTACTTTCCATGCCCAATTTTACTTTCATTAAAGCCAATAGTGCACGCGAAGCATGGAATTGTTTAAAACAATATACTTTTGATGCTATGATAACAGATTATTTAATGCCTGATGTTGACGGAATGAGACTTATTAAAAAAGTTAAAGCAACACCACCATTTAATAAACTTCCAATTTTTGTTATTAGCCAAGATGAATCAGCGCCACAAATTGCTTCTGAATTGGGTGTAATTGCAGTTTTTGGAAAACCATTTAATCCAGCAGAGGTAAAAAATAAACTTCGTGAGGAATTGCTAAATGCATAAAACGAAATTGATGAGGTAGTACCGATCTTACTATTGAGATAGTTTTCAGTAGTAAGCTTATGTATTAACCTCCACATCAAAAAAATAGAACGGGTTGGTAGGGAACTGTCGCCCGTTTTTTTAATTATTTTTTTTCTAATTAATTGCCCTAGAATAGTTAAGCGACTATTCAGCTATGAAGATGACGTTTTTTTGTTTAACTTAAAATAAAACGAAGACTCAAAAAATATTCCTAATGAAGGATTACAATTGCGTAGTACTTGATGATGATTCCATTAGTTTGACTATAGTTTCTAAACTTTTGTCTGAACATGGTTCATTTAATTTACTTGGAACATTTCAAAATCCGGATGAAGCATTTGCCTTTTTATTGCAAAACAAAGTTGATTTATTGATTATTGATGTCGATTTGAATGGTGTTAATGGAATTGAATTACTTGGGCAGCTACCAAATAAAATTTCTGCAATTGTTATAAGTTCTTATGATGAGTATGCAATTCAGGCGTTTAATGCCTCTGTTCTAGACTATGTTCTAAAACCACTTCAAAAAATTCGTTTCTTTAAAGCACTCTC
>Ga0210025_1002664_pt1 | contig 17018 bp, 20 predicted proteins | sample CryGeyme20150102_FD_183989 | JGI IMG/M metagenome (GOLD analysis project Ga0210025, IMG submission 183989) | Groundwater microbial communities from Crystal Geyser aquifers in Utah, USA - Crystal Geyser metaG 2015-0102 (SPAdes) (version 2) | ecosystem: Environmental > Aquatic > Deep subsurface >...
CTTCTTTTAATTACTAAATTTGTGATCGCGACAGGATTCGAACCTGTGACCGTCTGCTTAGAAGGCAGATGCTCTATCCAACTGAGCTACGCGACCAGTAATTTCAAATTGTCGGGGTGGCAGGATTACAACCACTTACCGTTTATATTTAATAATCAATAAGTTATATATTTCTCAAATTACATGGTAACCGATTAGGTAACTTTATTGATAAGAACTTTCGCTTTGTATTAGTTTATACTAGAGCGGTGCAAATATAGCGACCTCAACTAAACAATACAACATAAATTTACACAAATTTTATGAGGAATAAAAGTAGTTTCTAACTAATTTATATACTGATTTATAACTTCTAATTCGATACCAGAATACTCTGAAAATTCATATATAGTAACAAATTGATGAGGTTCTTTATCAAGTGCTTCTCGAATAGTTTGAAGTAGTTTACGACCATAACGCTCACTCCTACCTGTAATGAGTTGGATATCTTTTGCATATATACATATTCGTTTGCGGTTCATGATACTTTATCTAGGGCTTATCCATGCTTTATCTTACAAATATAAAGCCATCAATGGATTATTTGGCAAAATCGGTTTGTATGGTTTTTAACGGAACTTGATTTTTTAATTCCTTTCTACAAGTTAGTTGTTTTGTTCTATTAATCAAAAAACGAATTATTATGGCAAAACAAACCGGAATTATTAAACTGAAAGGAACTATCGGTGGTATTTCCTTTTACAAAACTACAGATGGGCATTTAGCACGCGAAAAAGGAGGCGTTGATGCCAATCGTATTGCTAATGACCCAGCCTTTGTGAGAACTCGTGAAAATGGGTCTGAATTTGGGCGAGCTGGCAAAGGTGGAAAAGTGTTACGAAATGCTATTCGTATTCTTTTGCAAAATGCAAAAGATAAACGTGTGGTTTCACGTTTGACAAAAGATCTCTTGGCTATCATTAAAACTGATACTACCAATGAGAGAGGATTAAGAACCTTACCTGATGGTGATATGAATCTTTTGTTAGGTTTTGAGTTCAACCTTAACGGAAAGTTAGGAACAACCCTTTTTGCACCTTATGTAAACGCATTTGACCGTGTAACTGGTGATGCTACATTAAACCTTGATCCATTTTCTCCAACTTTAAGAATTGCAGCTCCAACAGGAACTACACACTTTAAAGTTGTTATGGGGGCTGCTGAATTGGATTTCGCCAATGAAGCTTCAGTTTTTGAGAGTGATGAAACAGCCATTCTTCCTTACACTGCTGCTGATACGGCTGCCATCGCTTTGACGGCTTCAGTAACTGGAAACTCAACTGTTGATGTTGTACAAGTGTTAGGTATTGAGTTTTACCAGGAGGTAAACGGGCAAATGTATGAGCTTAAGAACGGTGCTTACAACGCTTTATCAGTTGTTACTGTAGATACTCCTTAATCATGGAGTTAGTGTTACACAGAGCCTATTTTAAAGAGGGTACTAATGGTACTCTCTTTTGTTCTGGCTCGTTTTTGTGTCATACCATTGAACTGCCTTGGAATGATAACAAACGTAATTTATCGTGTATTCCTGAAGGGACTTATGAAATTGTAACAAGGTATTCTAAACGCTTTCAAAATCATTTGTTGGTCAAAGGTGTTACAAATAGACGTTTGATTCTGTTTCATCCAGCTAATGATGCTTTAAAAGAATTGGAGGGCTGTATTGCTCCAGTCACTTATTTAAGTGGTATTGGTAAAGGCTCTCAATCAAGACCAATGATGCAAAAACTATTGTCTTTGGTACATCAAGCTCAAGACCGAAAAGAACCCATTTTATTAACTATTAAAAGCCCCCTAACCCCCAAAGGGGGAATTTAAAAGGGCTTTAAAAAACTTTTAATTATGAACATTGTAGAACGTTATAAACAACCTACTCCGAATTTTTTCAAAACCTTGCGAAATATTGGTATTGCTTTGGCTGCCGTTGGTGGTGCCATTATCGCTGCCCCTATCTCTTTACCTGCCATTGTGGTTACTGTGGCTACCTATTTGACCGTTGCCGGAACAGTGGCCACCGCAGTCAGTCAAGCTGTGGTAAAGAACGATGATGCTGCTGAAGATATGCCAGACGATGAAGACCTTTAACGATGTCGTTCAATGTCAATGACAAAATCAGTATCATCGGAGGTACTGTTTTTGCTGTATTGCCCAATATCCGACCCGATGACCTCATCGTTACCGTGATTTTGGCCTTCGTCGGAGCCATTGCCAGTTTTATTGTCTCGATGCTTTTGAAGTGTCTGGCAAAGAAACTTTTCAAACGATGATTAATAGCACTTAAGAGCCCAGAACTGACCTGGGCTTTTTCGTTTCATCATCTTAAATCAATCTACCTCAACTTTACGGTTTCCTTTTATTTCATTCTTTCCAATCGATATCAAAACAATTGTTATTTTTTTTAGAAACGATTAAAAAAAAGCCCCCTAAAAAGGGAGCTCTGAAAGACAGCACTCTAACCAAAAGATGCGTAACGTGTACTCCTTAAAGCCAACGTGATGAACACCTATATGGAACGGACTGCCCGATGAACGTATGCCCGCCAGTAACCACCGACTACCTAAACGGACGCTGAATAATAACTTAAACATAGTGCCTCATTTACAGGACGGTGCGATTGGTGCAAGGGCTGTGGAAAAAATACTACCCGTCTTTTCAGTAAACAGTGTTCCTTCGCAGCACACAGTTTCTATAATTGTAAAAGTTGAAATACAAGAAAAAAGTAAGGGTGGAGATTTTTTTTGACAGCCGAAGCGAACCCTTGCGGCTCTCGCATCCGCATGCCTGTACCTTTGCTTTATGTTTGAGTGTTATTTCTCGTTATAAACAATTATTCAATATTTAAACAGGATTTGTTATTATAAAGCGGATTCGATTTTTGCCAACGAACCATCCTTCTATTAATTTTAAAAGAAATAAAAAAAGAAAACTATAATACTTGTGGTGTGGCGATGCTGTCAAGTTTTTTGGAAAAAATCGTGCGCCATAACAGTTTTGGAGGAATGAAAGATCTTAATAGCGTGCTATTTTTTTCAAAACCTTTGTCTTGAACTTTACAGCATCGTAGCGGCTGGTGAAGGTAGCCAACTAACTTTGTTATCTTTTTATTATTTATTCATCACTTAAAAACCTATTCAAGACTTTTCTCTTTAATTTCTTCTTTAGGAATAAACTCTTCATCATAAGTCAATAGTTTCATTTTTGATGAAATCTCAAATAATTCCAAGGTTTCTTCTCCAAAGCGTATGACAAATTCAATCTTTTCCTTTTTAGTATTTAGATAATTACATATTTCGTCTATTGAATCAACAATTTGTAAATCTATTTTGTATAACCACCGAATGATGTTACCTTGTAAAGTAATTACTGATACGCCATGACCGGATGACATTCTACCTGCTCCTGGACTAAAATATACTTTATCTCTTACTTTTGTCATACCCAAACTATAACCTTTGTTCCATAATATATGTCTTTCTTCTGCATTTACTTTGGGATAAACATCTTTCCAATTTTTCATTTCTAAAGGTTCTAAAACTTTAGGGAAATAATCTTTTAGAATTTCAATCCATTTCGTATCGGCAAAAACACCTGGGGTGTGTTTAGCCAATCCTAAAAATAATATTTGAACATCATCTATTTAAGCAAACAGTAATTCATTTCCACGGCTTTCAAGTTTTGATTTGCCTCCTTTTTTTGCAATGTTGAATATGATTTCAATTTCTTTCCTTTTGTGATGTGTAAAAAGCTCATTTAGTAAAGGTGGGCTCATCAAAGCAATACGTGGTTTTGCATCAATGAATTTCATCCGAACTGTCAAAAAATCGAGAAGGGTTTCTTTAAAGGATTTTGAAGATTTTATTTTGAAACCCATTTTGATAGCTTCTTTATGAATTTCTTCTTTGAATTGACTTTCAAATATGTAATTGTTCACGACTTATTTTTGGTTTTAATTTTTAGTTCTGGTTTTCAACATCTAAATATGGGTGTTTTAATTTTTCAAACATCAATTGACGAAACTTTAATGTTGATTCAGTTGGATAGTTATTGATGTAGTTATAAATACCAATTGCATTTAGTTTTATAAAGCGGTTGTATTTTTTCTTTGGAATGTAATACAAACTTTTATTGCTATTTGATTGGAAGATTATTCCTTGGTAAGATAAATGCTCTCCTTTCCATTTGTATGCTTGAAAAAACGAACCTTTAATGTCATGTATTTGTGAAACAGGATGAAAACCATCAGCAAATAGTTCTGAATCTATATTCTTTCTGAATTTCCATCTTTTGCCATTACTTTTTATGTCAAGCAATTTGTTCCCTACAGACTCATCGTCTAAAGAAAAAATCATAAAATCATGTTTCTTTAATTTTCCAAGATTGGTTTTTGAACTTTTAAGCAGAATACGATTATTGAAATTATAAAATGCCACAAATCTATTTATAAACAGTAAAAAACGAAAAGCTGACATCACTAAAATATAGTCTTTCCTTATAGCACCTACTTCCTTTATATTGTCATCTGTAAAATGTACATTGAACTCCTTTCTAATATTGTCAAATCCAATAGATAAATGAACGTTTTCTTTAAAAGTTGGAACTGTACAAATGAATCCCTTTTCTTCATTGTAGTTAAAATAGGCATATAGTTTCCTTAATGTTTCATTCATATTCAAATATACATTTCTTTAGCAGGTAATCAAAAAGGCGCGAGCCGGCTGCGAGTTGAGCGAGGGTGGTGTGGTAAATAGCCCGTTGCATTTTTCTGCAAAAGGGCGTACCACACCTACGGTTTACCGCAAGGGTGGCGCATTTTTTGATTTTCATTTTCTAGTCAAAGGGATTTTTATGGGGAGTCACGAAATATGAATGTTTAGGCAAGTGCAAGGAATGAAGGAAGCAATGGAAGGCTGGGGAATAGTTTTCATTTAAGGTTTGGCCTTCACGAAGCTTCAAGACTAATCGGGATATAAAAGTTGGTGGAAATTACTGTAGAACGTAACGAATGGCCAAACCGTAATGTATAAACTATTGTGAGGTGGATGGCATTGCGTACTGAATGAGTTGCTCTTGTGTACACGTTGCAAAATAGGATAGCCTTTTAAATTCAAAAATTTTCAAAAGCAGCTAAAATGGTATTAAGAAAAAAGAGGTTCCCACATTCACGAAGTCGAGGCTATCTTATTTGCAAACTTGAGAGGTTCAAAAAATGTGACACCCGTAAACCCACATCTTTAAACAATACTGATTTAAATCAAGTGCTAAAGTTGATTTAAAGTGCAAAACATTCATACAAGCTAAAATAGATGTGGGTTTTGCCCGAAGCGACCCGCAGGCTCGCATAAAGTGAAGCAGCGGTTGTACCCAATAAAAAAGCTCGCGAAGCGAAACCTTAATGGGTTTGGGTACAAGAGTAGCTGCGGGTGAGGAAGGAGAGAATGTGTGGAATAAAACAAATAAATAGTACCAACGAGGACGTGTCGCCGCAGTGGTACTATTTATGGTATATGCAAGCCTTTTTAAGAACAAAGTATTCTTAAATGTGAGATTGCTTCACTACGTTCGCAATGAAACTTGAAACTGGTAAGTGGCTTGCAGATATGTTTTATGGAACTAAATGGAACGACTGACGAACACCTTATTACCTGCCCCTCCTAGATGTTCAAGTTATTTTTTAAAGTTTGTGACGAAGACGAATTGAATAATTAAAATTTGGTTGTTTTCCAATTTGCGACTAACCATTTAGAAATATTCTCTTGAGACCTTGTATCTCCTGGAAGTTCTTCTTTTATCATCCTTTCAATTTTAGTCGCTGTTTCCTTATTTTTTAAACTATGAATTTCACAAAATTTATTTATGAAATAAAGTATTTCGTAGCCTCGTTCCTGTTCAATAATGTGCTATCTGGTTTGCCTGTTATTTTAGGATTATCACCAGCTAAAGCTGTCCAAGAATAATCTTGGTAGTATAAATCGGATTTATTAATTACTCCCATTTGAATTGTTTAAATTTTTAATAAAGATACTCATTTATTGCGATTTGAAGGCAATGGCAAAGAGTACTGGCAGTAATTACAACGCTATATGCATTCTATTATGGTAGAAAAATCATTGTAATTACTGCCTGTACTGCGCGGAAAGGTAGGCTCTTGCGAATGAATGAGTGTAGGCACGGAACGAATGAATGAGTAAGTGCCGAATGTGGGGAATTAAAACTATAATATATTTTGTATAAATAATGATATTACAATGGACTGACATTAAGTCATAAAGATGATAGTTTTAATAAAATTTAATCTTATTTGGCAGTTTTTTAACTTTTGGTAAGAATTATGCTAAATAAAACGAAATGGGTCGGGATTAGACCGGTTGGTACGTTTTATGCAAAGTGCACGTAAGTGTCCCACGCGCAGATTTTGGCTGACGTGTGAAGTATCATTCCTATTTCACAAACAAGGCTGCATATTCTCAAGAGATGCATTCCCTGTACAATGAATTGGGGTGGACTTGGTTCAATTTCTATTAATGGTGTCATATTTAATACTGTTAGTAAAGTTACGAATCTTATTCCTATTTCACAAACAAGGCTGCATATTCTCAAGAGATGCATTCCCTGTACAATGAATTGGGGTGGACTTGGTTCAATTTCTATTAATGGTGTCATATTTAATACTGTTAGTAAAGTTACGAATCTTATTCTATCAATGAGTGGCGCTGTGTAACATCGTAAGATAAAAGCAGCTTCAGGTATGTACCACCATAAGGCAAGCCACGACCGACCCTTTTTTTATCATTATGGAAGATGAATGGCTAAAATTTAAAAAGTATCCACATATATGTAGACCACTAACAAAAAGAAAAGATAGTGGCTGGGTAAAAGAATATGTCACCAATCCAGTGAAAATTGCAAATCATCCTTTCAAACCTTTACTCCACAGAACTTTATACCACCGTAAATATCGACCCAACGCTGATGCTGCAAAGACAAAAACAGGTAAACGTGAGCGATGCGAACAAAACAAAAAGACACGGGATATTTATTTTGCATCTCATTTAGATTCTATCGTTTACGGTTATTATAGCCATCTATTAACGACTTCTTATGAAGATTATTTAGCCGAAAAGCCTTATGGAAATTCAGCGGTCGCATATAGAAAAATCCCAATAGAGCAAGGCAAAAAAGGTAACAAAAGCAATATTGAATTTGCTTATGAGGCTTTCGATTTTATAGAAAAAAATAAGAGTAGAAAACTCTCAATGATAGTGGCTGATGTAACTGCTTTCTTCGACAATCTTGACCATCGTATTTTACATAGTCAATGGAAACGAATACTGAAAGTTGAAAATTTGCCCGAAGACCATTATAGAGTCTATAAAAGTTTAATTTCGAAAAGATTTGTAAATGAAAACGAACTTTTTAAACGTTTTCAGAATTCATTAATAGTGGAAAGATTTTTACCAAATGATCCTACTAAAACAGAATTAAAGAGAAAAAGAGTCAATAAAATTTGGAATTTAAAAAGAGAAGGTGTTGTTGCTTTTTGCGATGAAGATGAGTTTTTAAATAAAGGAATTGATTTAATTCGATATGATAAACCTCATAATAAAACTCACAGATTAAACCAAGGCAAAGCAATTTTAAAAGGCATTCCGCAAGGTACTCCAATAAGTGCAACCCTAGCCAATATTTATATGTTGGATTTTGATGAAATAGTTTACGAAGCTGCTCGTTTTAACAATCGAAATGCCTTTTACCAAAGATATAGTGATGATTTAATTATTGTCTGTGACCAAAGGGATGAACAGTACTTTTACGACCTTATTCGAACTGAAATTGAAGATAGCGCAAAACTGGATATCCAACCAAATAAGACTAACATCTATCAATATTCCCTAAATCAAAATGGAATATTAGCAGGTGGAATAGTTCAATCGGAAAAAATCAATCATAACAAGCAACTTGAATATTTAGGATTTGAATACGATGGGACAAGGGTTAGAGTCAAAACCGCTGGTTTCTCAAAATTTTACAGGACAATGAAACGTTCCATAAAGCGTGGTGTACATTTCGCTAAAAAAGACCATATCAAGTCCAGTAAATTACACGAGGGCAAACTCTATAAAAGATTTACGCATATTGGGTCTAAAAGAAGGTTGAAATATTTGCCAGACCCATCCAGTCCTACTGGATATAAAAAATCAAAACAGTATGATTGGGGAAATTTTATTAGCTATCTGAATAAAGCAAATGAAGTTATGAAATCTATTAATGGCGATGATTCCATAAAACAGCAATATCGTAAGATATGGCCAAACTTCCATAAGGAAAAATCAAAAGCTTATTCTAAAATCGGTAAGAAACCGTAAAAGAACATCTGCCATACGATAGCCCCTTATGGTTATAATTACAAATAAACTCCTGGAAAATATAATTTTGGAATTAAATATTGAAGAGGTAAAATAATATTAGACGACTGGTTAAAATCAAATTCTGAAAAATTGCTTATCTCACAATAAGGTCGATTTATTGGTGGGGAATCAATGGCTATATGAAAACCAAAAGGATTGAAACTAATCTCTCCAAATGTTCTCATATAACCATCCATATTTGAAAAAGATAGTGCATTTCTTAAACTTATCTCACTCGTCATGTATGCAAAAACTCGTATATTTTTAGGCATTTCTTTGTTTTCTCGCTCCATTAAAAAACTTTGCAATTTGGGCTGCTTTATTAAATGACCACTACTTTCCAAAGCTACAAACATCATTAAAATTTGTTTTAACACGTTTAATGGCTTAATTGGGTATTCTGCACAGATAAATTTGTTGGCATATACCCTATTTGTCATTGCATACATCCCCATTTTTGTAAATTCAGCAAGGAGGCCGCATACCAACTTCCTGATTTATTATTACAGGACTCACATAAATAATAACCGCCAGCACCACGATTACTTCTTATTTTCTTACCATATAAATAACTGTTTTTGTCATGTAAATGAGTAGATTTTTGGAAATATATTGGTGTCGAGTTAAATGCTGATTCTGGTGGTACATGCTCAAATGTTAATTTTTTGATTTCACTGCACAACCTACATTTACCTATATTTTTATTTTTTCCCAATGATTATTTAATATTCGTTATCTATCCAACTTTCTAACCACTAATCTACCCATTATAGTACTGTCATTAAAATCTGATTTAGAAAGAATTAATAGGTTTTATTGAATTATCTTAAGTACCACACCATCTTCATCACTAAAAGCATTACAGGCCTCCAAATGTTTTTCAACCTCACTCATATCATCTGCTTTTATTGTTGCACTAAATTCCTGTGCTCTTCTTAACATTTTCACATAAACGGTTGGATCCTGCTTTCTAGTCAATTTTCGCAAAGCGCCAATGTAATCTTCCCGATAAACTGTAGGAATAATTATTTTACTTTGGTTTTCTTTTACTAATTCTGCATTCATCATAACTCTAGCTATTCTCCCATTTCCATCTAAAAACGGATGAATTTCACTTACCATAAACATCATATATGCTGCTTTTGAAAAAGGATTAGATAAAACTTTATAGTAATCAAATCCTTTTATAAGAGTTCCTTTCACTAGATTGAAGTCTACAAAATGTGTTCCGCCAGCTTTATTATTTTTATCTTTAAACTCACCAGGATTCATAGACTTTCTAGATTCAAGTAATATGCCGTGTCGGTATTGCAAAATATGTAATAACTCTTCTGGGTTTGATGGTGTTATACTCATCTCTTTCCTATTACTTACAATGTTATACGTACCCAAGACATCATGAGAATCTTCATCTCTTGATGGTAATGGTACACCTGTGGTAATAATCGTTTTGGCTTCTTCCAATTCGAACACCGTACCTTCTATATAATTAGAAAAATATGCTTCAAAAAAGGCGAAATTTCGGAATGCTTGTTTTGTTGTGTTGGATTCTGGAATATTTTTAAATTCCAATTGGGTCAAATGTTGAAATAATTTTTCAAACAGCGTTATCCTTACAGGGTCGTATGGATTACCAAATGCTCTTGCCAACGCAACTGGAGAGGTTAATATTTTTGAAGGTTTTGTAGTTAATAATGCACTGATCAATCTATTTAATTTAGCGAATTCACTCTGCAAGTTTAGCTGTTCGGCTATTTCTTTCGCTCGATCTCTTACTTCGTTCAAGCCTAGCTCACCTTTAACGCGTACAATTTGGTCTAGTTTTTCTTCTAACTCCGGAAGCGTCATTGTTTTGGATTCGGAACCAAGCTGTCTTGACACCTGTAAATTTTCAAGGAATGCTCTTTCCTCCTGTGAAACATATAATTCGCCCGAAAATTTACTGTCTCCATCTATTGGACCATGCCCTTTCATAAATCGAATTGTAATGCCAGGCAACTGAATTTTCTTTGTATACGTGTAGGTTACAAAAATGTTTCCGGAAGACGTTGGTTTGAATTCCAGTGCTGACCTATGGCTTAAAACCGAATTTGGATATTGCGCCCCCAAAATTGTGAAAATATTTTTTCGGATAATTTCTTCTGGTTCATCAGTTAAGTTTGATGTATATATCCTTGGGGCAATTTTTTTAATCTTGCCAGATTTTTCAAGTTTGGAGATTTGCTTGCTTATGGCTTTGTCACTTGAAGAAAACATTATTTCTTGAAGACGTAAGGTGGGATTTTTTTCCATTATAATGGCTTTAGGATGTAAAATTAGAGAATATTTTCCATTATAAATAGTTTTTAAGAGAATATTTTCCATTATAAAACAGAATCAAAAGGAGAATATTTTCCAGCAAAAGGTAATAGACGTAATAAACAAGAGAATATTTTCCACAATAAAGCCTATTAAGGCGATTATTTTCCATCATAAACTTTAACTAGTTTTCTCATTCCACACTGGTTAGACTTTTAAAAATAACTGGGCTTGATTCAAATAATATGAAGAAAATTATTTTATGTATCAAGTCAATGTACACTTGAGATTTTCAACTTTTCACTTATCTCAATTTCAGAATTTTACAACAACATAGTTGACGAATTGATTTTTTTATGTAAATTTGTCAACCATTATAATTTTATGAATACTATGAGATTAGACATATTTGGTTCACGTTTACGATCCGCACGAATGATTGCCGGACTTTCTTTGCGTGAACTTTCTGAAAAAATAGATAATGAGGTTACTAAACAATCTTTAAGTAAATATGAAAACGGTCTAATGCAACCCAGCAGCGAAGTTCTTTTTTCTTTATCTGAAGCATTAAATTTAAAAGTTGATTTTTTTCTAAAAAATAACTTCGTTGAATTTAAATCTGTTGACTTTAGAAAAAAAAGAAGTTTATCTAAAAAGGATGAAGAGGCTATATTAGAGAAGGCTAGATTGTATTATGAAAATTATTCAGAGATTGAGAATATTTTAGGAATTGGAAACTCATTTCATAATCCAATTGAAGACTTGTTAATTCAAAACTTTGATGACATTGAACGAGCAGCCGAAGTATTAAGAGAAAGTTGGGAATTAGGTTCACAACCCATAAGTAACCTCATTGAAATGTTGGAGTCAGTCGGTATTAAAGTTTACACTATAGAACATGGAGAAGATATTGATGGTGTTGCTATTGAGGTCGAAGGAGGAAGCCCTCTTGTTATCATAAATACTGCCAATAAACCATTAGAGCGTCTTCGTTTTACAATTATCCATGAACTTGGACATAGTTTATTAAAATTTACCCAAGCAATTTTAGATGATGAACGTTTAATGGAAAAAATGTGCCATTATTTTGCTAGTTGTTTTCTAATCCCAAAGAGCAAACTAATAGAGATGATAGGAGGCGTTAAAAGAACCTATATAAAAATTAATGAACTCATCGCAATTAAAGAATATTTTGGAATTTCAATCCGCGCTTTGGTCTATAGGTTGCAACAGATTGAAATCATTAATACTAATTATCATAAGAGATGGTCCATCTGGTTAAATAACACATATGGGTCAAAAAATGAACCAGGCAACTATGTAGGAATTGAAAAATCCTATCGATTCATGCAATTAATTGATAGAGCATTATCAGAAGAATTAATCTCTGTGAGCAAAGCAGCTGGTTTAAGTAATTTGTCGGTATCGGACATAAAAAGAATGCAACCTATTGGCTAATATAAAAAACATATTGGTTAAGGATGCTTGTATTATTATTGATTTAATAGAGCTGGATTTATTGGATGTATTCCTTTCTTTGGATTATATAGTTATAACTTCTCAATCTGTTGTCAAAGAAATTACTGATGAAGCACAAGCTGAATTGTTAGCCAATCACATTAAAGCTAATAACATGCAGAAAGAAAATGACGGTGAATTATCCGATATTCTTAATCTCATGCAAAAATATACAGGCATAAGTTATGCTGATGCTACGGTGTTGGAATTATCATTACGAATAAACGCAACATTATTAAGTGCTGACAAGCTTTTAAGAAAAGCTGGGAAAAATGAAGGAACAACTATTTGCGGAACGCTCTGGGTAATTAAAGAACTCTATATGTCAAAAATAATAAATAGTACTATAGCTATTACCAAAATAAATGAATTAACACAAATAAATACACGTATACCTGTTACTTTATGTAAAAACTTGATTAAAGAAATTGAACAACATCAAACCTCATATCATATTAATTAATAGTCCATTATTCAAAGCGTTTAATGCCCTATATGATGAAGACTCTTTGCCGCCTTTGGGTCTAGGATATATAGGTACCCAATTAAGAGAAAACGGTCATAAAGTTTCATTAATTGATGCTGTTGCTCAACGCTTACCTTTAAATGAATTGATAAGCATTTTAAATTCTGAAAAACCTGAATTTATTGGGTTGAATATTTTTACTACTAACTATGAATTGGTTAAAGAGTTGGTACATGCCATTTCATTTGATACAAAACTTATTATTGGTGGATTATCGACCAAAGATCTATATAAGGATATTATTCTTTGGAACATTAGAAATCCAATTGATGTTATTACTGGGGATGGCGAACTAATTTCTCTTGACTTAATTAATGGTGAGTTAATTGAAGAACCAATAGAAATTTATGATAATAAACGTGTCTTTAAAGTTGATAGTCAATCTAAATATTATGTGAAAGACATTAATAACCTAAATTTAGACAGAACTTTTTTTGTTAACGAACCAGTTAATCACCCACTGGGTTTTAAAGAGGCCAATATAGTCACCAGTAGAGGTTGTATATTTAATTGTTCTTTTTGTGCTGCTGCATATTCATTAAATAAAGCTTTTGGTATTAGGGAGCGCTCCATTGAATCTGTACAAAAAGAATTGCTACAAATCATTAATAAATTTCCTGAAGTAACCTCAATTCGTGTTCTGGATGATTTGTTTTTGAAAAGCGATAAACATGTTCTATATGCTACAGAAGTATTTAAGGCATTCGAATTAAAATGGCGCTCCATGGCCCATGTCCAAACTTTTAGAAATGTAAGTGTTGAAAATCTTATAAAAATGAAAAACAGTGGATGTGAGGAACTCTTTATAGGTGTTGAATCTGGTTCTCCAACAATACTTAAATCTATTAATAAGACTAACAATCCTGATTTAATTATTGAGAACTTGAGTAAAGTGCTCAAAGCGGGCATAAGTATTAAAGCCTATTTTATTTATGGATTCCCTAATGAGACACAAGAAGATATGGAACTCACTTATAATTTAGCCTTAAAGCTCTCGCAAATTGCTTCTGACAATGGTGTGCATTTTAGAACTTCAGTATTTCAATATCGTCCATATCATGGAACTGCTTTGTACCATGAAATTTTAAGTGAGGGATTTGATGCTTCAGAAGTTAAATCGATTACTCCTAACGAAGACCTTTCACAAATGGTTAAACGGATTCAGTTCAATTTCCATAGTTGTAATTTTTCAAAAGTTGGTTTAGATGTTTTACATTCCTATATTTGCAAGACAACCGAACTTAACTCCACCAAGCTGTTTGAAAGTCTACGACACACAAATAAATCCAGAAAAGTCAAGACAATGTAAGTCTTGCAAACTCTATTTAAATCAATTTCCTTTAAGTGATCACCAGCAAAATGCCGACGTTTTTTGGGTTGGGTTATCTGCTGTTCAAATAGATGATAATGAAACGAGAAGCATACCCCTTTCACCATCAACAAGGTCAGGTAAATTAATAAGTGATATTGAAAATGTTTGTGATACTGATATCACTTTTTTCAAAACCAACATTGTTAAGTGTCTGCCTTTGAATGGGAATAAAATAAGATACCCAGAGCTTAAAGAGATGGATAAGTGTTTTCCGAATTTAGAGGATGAAATTGCGCGTCATAAACCTAAATTGATTTTTTTACTTGGTAGGCAGGTTGCAGATTTCACTTTGAAAAAGTATGGACACAGTTTAGGTAATTTAGGAGCAGATTTTAATTATAACACCTATAAAGTTAATGATATTACTTTTGTTCCTGTACACCATCCATCTTATATTTTGGTTTACAAAAGAAAGTTTATTGCTGATTATGTTTATGAAATAAAAAATTTAGTAGAAAATTACATTTGCATATCTTCTTGTGAAGCTTTGTGATTATTAAATTGAGTTTTTTTATCAGATTTTGAATGCTTTTACCATAGTATACTATTCCTTTTTTGAAATACCTATTTTGTTAGCCACATCTTTCCATGAAGCAACTACTGATAATACTTCTTGAATGATTTTATCCATTTCACCTTACCATAGGGATAGAAATTTGGTTTTGAGTTTTGTTTATAGTATTCAATTCAAAGATTTAGCGAACTATCCTCTTTACTGCCGAATCTTTGCTAAATTCTTTTGTCTTTACTCTTTTCATCAAAAGCAATTAAATTAAAGAGCTGTCTCATTCTGGAACGCACCCGATTACCATAGCGTTCTTCTAATTCTTGCGCGTTTAGGTTGGTGGTGGCGTGGGTTTTAATTTTTTTGTGTAAAAACAAATCGTACCTAGAGAGGATTATTTCGCCCATGACGTTGCAGTCTTTTCCAAAGTGTCTTCCGGTTGTTTCTACACCCAAATCATCAAAACAATAGAAATTACTGTTGCCATACTCTTCTATGGTTTTATAACCAATATTATTGAATGAAAATGTGATATTCCGAGCTGGAATAACTTCATACAATTTATGATGAGGCACAATGTGGCGCAATAATTTCATTAGACTTGTTTTTCCGCATCCTACTGGACCAGATAAAAGAATTCCTTTGTTGAGGTCTATATCTAATTTTTTGCAAGCTTCAAAATCCCTAATAAAGTATATACAAAGCTTGTATAATATAACCTCATCTTCTTCATAAATCTTAAAGTTTCTTCCAAATAATAGCTTGCCTTTTGCATCTAGATAAATCAATATCTTCTTGAAATCGTATGATATTTCATTACCCATTAGGTCGCCTAATTGGTATTGAACTCCTTTTTCGATTATTATGTGAGGTTGATTAGTATTCATACTTGAATTGATGAGATTGCTTCACTATGTTCGCAATGACATTTAGAGAGGTTCGTTGTAATTTTTATTTTTACTTGTCTTGAGGTTGTCAGCCCCCTTTGATTTCCCCAAATGGGGAAGACTTAAGTTGTCTTTAATATGAGACTGTTGGTTCTTGTTTTTTATTTCTTCAGCTTTTAACATCCAATTACGAGCTGTAGAATGCCAATCGACAATTTTTGTTTTACCACCAACTTTCCAACCTATGCCTTGGTAATGGTTGTAGAATTTTTGAGCTTCCACTTCTGGCCAGGATTCTTTTTTAAAAAAATCAATAACTTCTTTTTCATTTTTTGGCTTGTCTAGTTTATTATTGTTTTTATTTGTTTGTATATGTTTATATATAGGTACCGATGCTTGTCCATTTTTGGGACTGTTGTGGTACAGAGCTTGTCCACTACTTGTCTCGAATTTGAACATCTTTATTTTACTGCCTTTAAATGGGTTGTGGGAAGGATAATACACAATATAACTCCAATGACTTAATTCTTTAATGCAACGATGGTATGTAGATTTAGAGCCAATTTTTGAAAACCCCATCACTTCTTCACGATTGATATAAAATTCATCCGGAAACCTATTGTTATTCCATAGTTGGAACAATGCTACATATAGGCTTATATGAGTTGGATTCAATCGACTGTCTTTTGAGAATTGGACAAAAACACCGTTGAGGTGCTTGATGTAATTGATATCTTGCATATTGAGATTGCTTCACGATGCTTGCAATGACATTTAGAATTTATTGTGGATTCGATTTTCTTCCATTACTTTTTGTATTTCTTCATGGTCATAATAAATGACGCCTCCAATTTTAGTGAATGGTAGAGTGCCATTAATGCGAAGGTTTTGTAATGTTCCTGGTGAGATGCTTAAGAGGTCGCGAACCTCTGGAGATTTGAGCCACTTTTTAGGTGAAATTCCTGATTGATGGCTAATTATAGCTTTAATGTCTTCTAATAATTCGTGTTTAAATTCTTGTAAATCTTCTGTTGTAATAATGTTTGCTGCCATAAGTAAGTTTAGGTTTTAAAAACCGCCAACATCTATGAGCAAAATGATTGACGGTTTATTGATTTGACTTTCTGGTTACAAAACAAAGGCAGTATTTTAATATAATTTCAATAGTCATTCCATAGTAGGGAAGGATTTATGAAACATAATTTGTAGTTTATTATGATTTATTTTGTAGTAATGATAAAAAATTGAAGTCAATAAACTGATGCAAAAATTATGAGGAAAGATTTAATGGTTTTTTTTCCATAGTTATACCCAAGTTGGGTGTTTTTTAATTGAAAGATTGCCACAGCAAATCAAGATTTATTTCACAATAACAAAGGCGAGTTTATCCAAAATTTTGTGTTTTTGAAAAATAATTTCAAAATTCATAGGTTAAAATAATATTGATTATAACCTGTCTGGAAAA
>Ga0210025_1002674_pt1 | contig 16989 bp, 12 predicted proteins | sample CryGeyme20150102_FD_183989 | JGI IMG/M metagenome (GOLD analysis project Ga0210025, IMG submission 183989) | Groundwater microbial communities from Crystal Geyser aquifers in Utah, USA - Crystal Geyser metaG 2015-0102 (SPAdes) (version 2) | ecosystem: Environmental > Aquatic > Deep subsurface >...
TACTGTAGCATCAGCTTACGACTGATTTACCGTACTGGGTAGAAAGGAGATTATTCAGGCTTCCCCCGACGTGACAGTTCGAATTGCGTTCCCACCGTGGTACCTGGTACCTGGTACCGCAGAGTAGAAAAGCAGTGTTCGTGTGTGTCAAGCAATGCCAGGTACTGAGTACCAGGCACACTGGTTCGTGTCGATCGATGAAATCTCCTTATTGAAATGCTGTGCAGTCATTCTTAAGGTCCTATTTTTTGTTTTCCCCTACCTAGTACCAGGTATTATGGACAGTATTAGTAGTACTACCTGGTACTACTGTACTGTTACCACGCTCAGTTTCGACTTTTTTTTAATTACGACAGTAGAGTAGTAGTACCTGGTACGTAGTACTTACTTGTTCAAAACAGTCGGTAATGATATGACTGGTTACTGGCTTAAAATAAATGTAAAATACATTAGACCCTAGCCGTTTCGAAACTAAAGTAGCAACAAGTATGAGAAATTCTACTCTTCTACTCGGCAAGCGACTTTCTACTCTCATAATATTAATACGCACAGACGAGTACGTACCAATTCTTGCGATGATCGGCCCAACATACAGTATTTTTTTAGTGGCTTTTCTTATCTTTTCTGTCTTCATACCAGTGGTACTGTAGTACGGAGTGTCTTTATCCTAGCTACCGTAGTAGCCTTCCTTCTATCCTTAATAAAGTGAAAGAAAAAAGCAACTGGCATCTTTTTGCGCACGCCTGCATCGTGCACATATTATTAGTAAGGAGAAACGATTCTGACTGGCCAGCTACTAGTCTAGTGGTAGATACAAATTAGACGTTGAATTTTATTTTATTTTACTGATGGTAGATACAGCTCCTGCTGATAGCTACTCTCGCTGTGCTGGCCTCGTTCTTTTTATTAAAGGAGTAGAGTAATCGTTTCCTACCAGGTCGAATAATACGGGTTACTCTTTTCCGTAACTCAGACAATGCTCCTGCGCCTCTGGACACACCTCGAACGCTAGTCTCCCAACGATAATGATGCAGCACTACTACTTGGTGGCGCCATTAAGAGTCCATCTGCATCTGCAATCAAATTGATGCGATATCTTTGGACGTTGGATTATTTTGTCGCTTTGCGCGCTCTCTGTGGAGTGTTTTGAGTTTTGAATACGTCCAATTCCACAATAACTGCAGTCACACCATTGTTCGTGATGTAGTAGAGCTTTCCTTTCTCGATGGCGACACTTGTCTTCGTATTGGGTGCTATTGTTGCTGATGTTGTAGCTGTTGTTTTATCATTCTTGTGGTGATCCAGCGTGAGCAAGGAACTCTCGACGATATCTTCACTCGGCATTGCGGGTTGCAGTGTACCCTACAAATGAAGAGTTCTAGTAGTAGTAGTTGTGGTAGTGGACTCAGTTGACAGGTTGGTGCTGTTGAAAGAATCTTGGTAGTCTAGTGAGTAATAATTGATGGTAGTACAGTATTCGAGTAGACTACTCTTCTCGACCAGGTGCATAACAAATAATTAGTTTCCAGCTCAACTCAAACAACACGGCAGGCTACGAACCCCCTGTTATTGTCCCGTCATCAATGCTTTTAGATAACCAATGTGACTGCACGACCATCCATTTTTGTTCGTACAAAGTAAAGTAGTTTAAGTAAAACGTATAGTTGATCTTAACTTTATTAATGATATGATCTGATTAGATCCAGATCTGTCGTCTCTCGCAGAACAGTTTGGATTACTGACAACGGGACGTCAGGGCGACACAATAGAATAAGGACAATTCATGCTGACACAAAAAATAAGAAAGATTATGGCTTCTTTCCCACAGTGTAGGTAATGAGGTTGGGGTTGTTTTTGAAAGCACCGATGCTGGCACCAATGATACCGTCGTTATCGTGCATAAAGACAGTTTCGAGTTTCTCGAGTGTGTCAAAGATGCCTTTTTCGAACGTCGTAATGACGTTGTTGTGAAGCTTCAAAACTCGTAGTTCGAATCCCCAACCAGCGCTGAACCATCCAGCGTCACCCTTGGTCAGCTGGTTCGATGACAAATCCAAGTACTGCAGCTTGCCCATGTTGTTGAACATGCCGGCAGGCAAGTTCGTTGGAGCGTCACCATTGTTGGTCAAACCGTTGTTACTCAGATCGATAATCTCCATTTCGGAAAGATCGCTGTTCACGTTCTTGAAAAAACTGATAGAGAGGGCCGACAATGCTTTGTGCCCAGTAATGGTGAGCTTGCGCATTCGGGGGTTGCGGAACAACAAGTTCGATGGGATAGTTGTGGAGTTCAGCCTTCCGGGAAAGGATTCATCGTTTGCAATCGAAAGCTCTCTCAAAAGAGGAAGGGGGTCTAACATTCCAGCTGGAATCGCTTTAATGGGGTTCGTGTTCAATGAAAGCATTTCAAGATTGATCAAGGGAGCGAAAGCTCCGGCTGCGATGGTTGCCAAGTTTCCTTGGTCGCAGATAAGGGCACGAATACATGTCGGACAAAGCAAGTTATTGAACGTTCCGTCATCGAACCTCGTAATGCCGCTGGTTGGGTCATCGCCGTTGAATCCGACGTTGTTGTTTAGGATGATGACCTCCACAGTTCCTGGCAATAGAGCCAACGCAACGGGAAGAGTGACGTCATCAATACCACCCTTGGTACAGTCGGCAACAATATCGTGGAAATAGAGCTGACAATATCCGAGATGTCTTGCAGTCTCATAACCAGTACGGATGAGTTCGTAGACAGTGGCATTGATCTCATTGAGAGGAGATGTTTCACCATCATCGGCATCGAAAAGAGGAACTCCGATTTCAGAGTTAATGCAGATACCTCCACCACTGGGCTGAGCGGCATTGCAGTGGACTTGGACTTTGTATGGATCAGTGCGGAAATCGGATGCAAGGTCCAAGTGGTATTTGCGGCACCAGAAGGTGTCACCAAAGAGTTCAATACCACCACTAAACATATCTTGGTTGGATGTAAAGTCGTAATCCAAAGGATCGTAAGGTGTAGGGTATCCATTACAAGCACTGATGCAATCGTCAATAGAACCAAAAGCACTCTCGCCCAAACGATTGATGTCGGGTTCGTCACCCCTAACGAGACGTCTTCGAGCAGGAGCGCCTCGTGGTGTATCAGGGTTCACGAAAGCATTGGCAGCTTCGCAAATTTGAAAGTATCTCTCGCAGAAACCACCGCAATCGGGATTTTTTGACCCTGTGCCAGATCCTCCATATTTTTTGCTATCCTGTACATCCAGAAGACAAGATGGGGAGGACGACAAATATTGTAAGTATCAGCAATTTTTATGTTCGATAGATACAGAAAGGAAGGAGCTCCCCGCTAGGAAATATGATATGATTTACGTATGTACCTTTTTGTTTTTGTCCTTATCTTTATGTTTTTCGGCGTCTGCTCCTTCGGCAATTTCCAAAGCGGGATCTTCCCATGTGCCAGCTTCTTGCATGGCTGCAATGTAGGAAGGAGAAAAAGTGGGAGCGGCTGTTGGAAGGACAGCCACGAGAGGAGGGTCTTGGCCTACGCTGAGCCATCCTGCTTGGTTGTAACCCCCTCCCAAGGAAACAGATTCGGTGAAATCGGTTCCGTTGCTATTTCCTCCGGTGAAGTCGGCTACGGGCGTTTCAGCTCTAAAAGCTTCGAATTCTGCCTGTCGCTGTTTGCGTTTCTCGTCGCGATCTGAGTTGGCGACAGCGGGACTCGCAAGAGCCAACACTAGGAATAATTGTGTGATCTTCATTGTTGCCTATTATAACTTATAATGTGAGCGTAATAGGAAGTGTTTATATCTTATGTGTTTTGTTCTTTGTTTGTTGGATACAAATTAAATTCTTCAGGGAAAATGAAGAACCCAAAGCAAAAAAAAGTGTATTTGCGTCTGCTCGAGTATCAAATATGAGGAGAGATCTGAGGAGGTGGGGTTGATCGAGGCCCAGCATGAAGATTTTAGTGGAGATTCAACGGTAGACTTTGAGAGGAGTGGGAAACGTTGGATAGTCTAATTACCATGGTTTTGTGCGCACCTTCACATAGTGGAATAGTGTATCATTTAGGATTGTTGGCGATAATGAAATTCTAAGCTCCGAAACACATTTCAACTATAGATAAAGGAAGTACTGGAGTTTTACTATATTTTTGAGGAAAGCAGGACGAGACTAGTGTTGAAATTCAGGTACACAAATTTAGAAATTTTGACCTCAGCAGGTTGCAATGAAAGGGAGGTGCGCCATCTTTGAGCGTTGCATAGTCTACTACATACTTAAATGCTTGCTACAGTTTTGGAGACACACAAAAAAATTATTCTTGGCGAATACTACGATAACATCCAAGTAAGATCGATCATTTAATGCATTTAACAATGTTCCAAGGTGAGGTGCACGTAGTGGTTTACTGGTACGGTGTCAGAGTTAGGAATGAGGTTATTATTGTATTTTGCACTTCTGGACCCTTCTATTTTTGTGGTCCTTCCATCGCTACGTAGTTCGTTTATTTCGTCTCCTCAGCATTCCAAAGAATTTTGTAGACACGACAGCACCACCATGGAGTTGAAGTAACAGCAGCAGCAGGCAGTTAAGAGCAGTCGGAGCAGCATTAGCAGCAAAGATCTTTCCTACAAGAAGACTAGACTAGTACTACAACTAGTCTACTAGACACTAGACTATTCCATCGACAGTGTATTATTTTTAATTTTACTACACAACCAAGACCAGCTTGCAGTAGCAGTAGTAGTTGATAAGCTTTGTGTTATACTGGTATACCCCATCCGTTCTTAATTTTGTTAAATCATGTGGAATAATTGGGCCGAATCTGCTCGTAAGAATTTTCAAGAAGTGAGTGAAAAGGCTGCCGAAGCATTGGAAAAAACGGGTGATGCCTTGACGAAAGCTGCATCGAATCCACACAGCAGTGGTAGTAGTAGTCGCAAGGTACAAAAGCCCAAACCTGTGGACATCACGTCACCGCGTAATTTAGAAAGTATTCCCGCTGCAGAAAGTCCAGCAGCAGAAGCAGGAGCAGCAGCTACTACCAGTACGACGGGAAGCAGTGCGGATGATATTCGTGCAGCAGCCATGGCAGCATTGGCGAGAGCTGATTCGGCTGAAGAAGGATACAAACGACGCAGCAACAGCAAAAACAGCAATAATTACAGTAGCAACAGCAACACTAGCAGCAGCAATAATAACACGCCAAAATCAAAATTGTCACTTCCACATCTTCAATTAAAAAGTCCCGATTTTCAACATTTGAGTCAAAATGTGAGCAAAGGTTGGCATACTTTTACGGAATCCGCCAAAAAGGGTGTAGCAGCGGCACAAGAAGCAGTGGAACTAGAACAGAAACGATTGGAATTATTGGTATCACAACGTAATGCACCAAAGTATTATTCTCGTGAATTACGCTTACCACTGGATGTTCCTGCGTTAAAGGCTGCAGAGGTCGTGTACGTGACGGATAGAATTATTAGTATGAGTCATCCAGCTCTGCCAACAACAAACAATAATAACAGCAACAATAGCAATGACAACATTTCGGGTGAACGGAAGTTGGCCGCTGTGGCACATTTGCTCGAAAAAAGACACGGTTCCGGAAATGTCATGATATGGAACCTTTCGGAGGTATCGGATTATCACAAACATGCCAGTGCTGTTTTGGAACGTGTCGGACCCGTAATGGCATTTAGTTTTCCAGGATCACCAGCACCACCCTTGGGATTGTGGTTACAGCTACTGCTGAGTCTGGAACGATGGCTACAGGCATCGTCGGATAATGTGGCGGTCGTACACTGTTTAACCGGTAAGGGACGAACATCAACAGTGCTGGCCGCATTTTTGTGCTGGATGGCCGAGGCTGGATTCGAACAAACCAAAATGACGACAGCATTACAGTATGTGGCACAGTGTAAAAAAATGTCTGTTCAAGAATTGACCATTCCATCGCAACGACGGTATGCACAATACTTTACCAATATGTTGGAAGGTATTAAACCACAGCAACCACCACTCGTACTCAAACGCATTATTATGAGTGAAGCGCCACACGTACGTGTATCCGTAACCTATTTTGTTTTTGTTTTGTTTAATTTTTGTTTTCTGCATGCATGGACACTTTTCTGATTGTGTCTGTTTTGGGATGGTAACTCACACGCGATAGCATTTTTTTCATGTTTGCTGTAACATTTTTCTACCACAATTATTTAACATTTTCTGACACAATTATTTAGTTTGCCCTTGGACCTCCCATTTCCAACAAGAACAAGAAAGACAGCAAGGAATCATCCTCTACTGACAGCAGCAACAATGACAAAGACAGTGCTGCCGTATCATCACCCACCAAACAAGATCATCATGGTCGTAATGATAATGAAAATGATGATGATGGTTCGCAGCAAGTTGGTGAAAATAGGGACCGCATGGGATGTGCGCCCTACGTTCAAGTCTTTCAAGCAGGACAGCTCCTACATACCGTCGCAGCAACGTTGCACTTTCAACAACAGCCGGACACCTTACCATTTTGTCAGGTTGCCGATGGTAGTATTGCCTTTCACGTCGATCAGGTCATTCAGGGTGATGTATTGATCCGGTGTCGCCATTTGGCGCATTCGACGCGTCAAAAAATTAGCATGTTCAGAGCCGCCTTTCACACAGGATACGCTCCTCCTAATGTCTTGCGCTTTACCAAGGAACAATTGGACGGTGCCTGTAACGATCCGAGATTTCCCGACGATTTTTTTGTTGATTTGATCTTGGAACCCTGTACCAATGAACAGGCTGCACAATTTTATCAGGAACAAGAATTTGAACTGCAAGAGAAGCAGCGGGAAAGAGAAGCGGCCGCGGAATCTCATCAGCACGTTGAAAAGGATGCCGTCGTGTCGGCGTCTACCTACGATTCCATGCTACACCGCGACTCGAGATTCTGGGACGTTATTGCGGATCACCTGAAACAGAACGAATCTAAAAAGGGAGAAGGAAGTAATGAAAATGATGATGCCAACAAGGATGATGGTGATGGCGGCGATGATGATGAGAGTACGAAGAAGAAGCGATTGTGGGGACCCACGGTCGGAAAGAGACGTGTCTTTACATCGTCGTCTTCGAAGGCGGATGATAATACTGCAGATGGTAAACAGGTTGGTGGCTCTCAGGGGTCGACTCCAGCTCAGGCTGCCTTGCAGACTTTTTCCATTGGAGGTGAACTCGATTTCTTGCCAGAACCCGAAAAAAAGTCAGCTGCCAAACCGAAGGGACCGCCAAAGAAGGATACGTTGATGGAGGCTCTCATGGGAGCACTGGAACTAGATGACCACGAGCCAGTTAAGACAGAAGAAATAACGTTTGACGATGATCAGCCCGCCTTTGCCGCAGAGCCGTCTCCTGTTGCAGTCCAACCACAACCTACTATGGTCGACCTGCCGCCTGTGGCCACTCCTCTTGCATTAACAACCGCCGAAAATGCCAAGTCGCCAGCACCTGCGACAACGAAAAGCAGCGTAACAACGACTCCACCTGCAGAGGATGCCGCCACAAAGCCGGGTGTACCAACGACTGCTGCCGAAGCCAAGGCCCCGGAGAAGGAACCGGCTGCCGCCACTATCAACAAACACGCTGCTGACGAAACGACGACAAAAGCTCCTGCGCAACAAAATTCAAATGTGACAACAGAATCTATTAAGGAAGCGGAGAATGTACCGGGGGCAGCTATTGACGACGATTTAGATATGGATGCTCTTTTAGCAGATGATGATGACGACGATTTCAACCTCGATGATTATGACGTCGATGCCGAAGACGCCGAATTGGAAGACTTGGAGGCATTTTTGAATTCCAAGTAATGACTGGTTTACATTTCTATGATTACAAAAAATTTAAATTTAATAGTTCAAATCAAGATACGTGTTCATTGCTCATGAGAGGCCTCTTCGTGCTCATTTGGCATCCATCTATTAAATATAATGGGTGTTATTGGATGGTCATCGTCACTTTTTTTATTCGGTCAACAAAGATCTCTTGCTACCGAATGTGTTGAAAGTAAAAAAAGTGAGTGCCGCAGAGAGTCCTATTGGCGACAGAAGCACGTGGATAGCACCAAAGAACGCCAGAAGGAGTACAAACGTGATCGCTTGTAACAGCACTGGCTGGCCAAGCCAGAGTTTGAGGAGCAGATAACCAAAGTGACCGTACCAATCTAGCTTCTCTTCTTCCGCGTTTTTGCTTGTTGAGCAGCCGTCGTCTGGCGTGGCATTGCAAATATCGAATGGAAGGTACAGGCACATGGCACGATACGGTGACATCAAAATGTGGATAAAATCTTGATGCGACATGACCTTCCATCCATCCTCAGTATTGATGTCGGCTATAGAATGGGTGACGAAGCTAGTGGTACTGTTCTCTCGAAAGAGATGAATGTGTTCTGTGCCCAAAAAGGAGGCGTAGGTTGAAGCCACGATTCCGTCCACAATGATGGTACCGTCTTTGGTCAGTGGATTGTAGAGACCATTTCGGATAACATTTTGAATGTCCACGACTCGTGACTTGTGCAAATACTGTTGTGCTCCGGTTGCGAGGGAGAAACTTCGAAAGTTTCTTGAGTAGTTGAAGGTATCTGAATCCACTATGTAGACATAGTCGCCTACTTGGACCTGCCACGCTGGAATGGGATTTTCGTAGTCGACCACATGCAGCATGTGGTTGGCAGTGATTTCCAAGGGCTGGACGTCATCCTTGCTTCGACTATGCTGGGTATGAATTTGAAGGTAGGGTGTTTGTTTGGTCTTGCTCGAGTGGAACATGCTGTAGATTGGTTGATATTCTCCGCTACCGGTCAAGACTCTGTCGCCCACTTGCAAGTCTTTCATGGCAACCCAGCCAACGTTTTCTACCTGTGCCCTAACATCTGGTGCAAAGCATTCAAAGATATTTGTAAAAAAGTCATTCAAATTGTTGAAAAAATCCAAAATATTCTCAAAAAAGTCCGTGAAGCTTTCAATATATTCTTCCAAGGCAGGTACGCAGCGTCGTTCGGAATTGGATATAATGGTTTTGTCGGTACACTGCTTGTCAAAAGTACCATTAGTTTCGCAAAAGACTTGATAATTGGGCACCTCTGGCTCATAGTATTCGTCACCGATATGCCAGCAGAGCGTTTGGTTAAATGACGTAGCATTAAAGAACATACGTTCCCAATAGACTAGATTTTCAGGTTCCCATAACTCAATGTCTTCGTTGAAGACTTGATTGTTCTCGAACCTTCGGGAGGTAAAAATTTGGTTGGGACGGAGTGGAAAGAAGTATGAGATGGTGTGTAATTTATACAAAGGCTACATTGTTTGTAAGTTTGTTTGTATGTGCTTACATGGAAATGGAATTTGTGAGGCTGCCAACATTCCAACCAGTCAATCCAGAACCAGCATAGTTGGAATTTTCAAAGGTGCTTTGCATAATGTCGACATTAGAAGTATCAAAGAATTGTAAATCTCCCTTAAAGCCTGTAGCACCAAAAAACATGTAACTCATATCCAACAGATCAGGCATGTAGGACCAAGGTAATGAGGGTGGATTGAAGGATATGGCATCCCGAAACATGGAGTGCATATTCGTAGCCGACACGGGAGTCCATGTTGCTAGATTCTGGTTAAAGGAACTAGCGCCCCAGAACATGCCATGAAAGTTCTAATGAAAATAGGAAGAAAGAGTCGACTTTAGCTACAAAGTATGCATATCCACACCATCCGTTCTCTTAAAAAGACGTACCTCAACACAGCTCACATCCCATCTCGTGATGTCATCGTTAAAGGACGTTCGGTCCTTGAACAGATTGCGCATACTGGTAACGGCTCGAACATCCCAAAATTGAATGTTGCCAAATCTAGTCAAAGCTTCATTAATATCTTCGAACCAAAGTTTCACGGCAATTTCAATAGTCGAATCATCGATGGGCTCGCTTATAGTCGAATAACCACCAGGAGCATAATCTCGATCTTCCAAGCCACCGTTATCGACAGCATCGGACCATCCAACAGTCGAAATACGCCGTTGTTGACGGCGATAGGATGCACAGTAGTCTTTGTCCGACTTGGACAAGGCCGTCGTCAGCAAGGCCAAAGCACAGGATAATAAAAGTAAATGAAACTGCCGCATATTATGTTTTCTATTGGCAAAATAACAACAATGGAGGAGAATCAACAGGCGAGAATGAGTATCCTGTGATGGAACCTCTTCAGCTCTGCATTCGTGTACTTGCAGTCTATCTGGCAAATACTACTAGTATTTGCCGATTGGGTGGTTGATGGCGTCAGCTTGCCTTGAGATATTAAAAGAAAGGACAAAGAAAAGTGAGGTGGGAACCATCAAGAAGGTTAGATATGGTATTTAGCAACTTTCACATCTCTAATCCGTCGCCAACGGGAGCTCGACTGGCTTGATGCATACAAATGTGCGTCTTCGTTGCATTTCATACAAAGATATTTCCTTTATAATGGTAGCACTGAAATCTTACTAAAAGTACTAGTTTCTGTATGAATATTAATTTTCTAAATATATATTTTTTATCAAGAAAAATATATTTTGAAACACCCTCGTCCGGCTATGAGCTGAGCTCATGCACAGCTTACTCGTTTTCAACTAGTTCCAGCGCCATGGCATGATAGTTCTTGACATATTCTTGGACTAAACCATGCCCTTTACTTTCCCATTCATTTCTGTTCTGTTGGGCGTAGTTCAAATACTCATGACTAGAGACACCAAAGACTCCACAAGTCTCCAGCTTCTTGGCCAAGGGAATGATGTAAAAGTCAAAGAAACCAAGCTCACCCTGATACCAGCTTTCAGATGGATCCTTGTCTGATCTACCCTCTTCATAGGCCTTGTACATTTCTTGGAACAACTTTTCATTCCACTTGCGAAACACAACCCAGTGCTGCATTGTATGACTCACATCACTGGCTTGCATCAAGTGCTCCAACACAATAGTGGCTTTGCGGTTGATAGAGTCAAGTGGGTGGATTTCAACCTCTGAGTCCTCTTCATTGAAAGCTTTTTCCCATCTAGCTTTCCGTTGAGCACCCAGGTCTTTATCCATAATGTCAGTGGCCATGACAACATTCACAACAATAGAGCGGAAACGCTCAAACTCATCCTTGGTGGTAAAGATGCAGTCTTGAAGATCCGTGTAGTCATCACTCATGAAAACGTCCCATGCCAAATCAACAGAATTCTGTTCAGCCACACTCTTATTGTTATACTTTGCTGCCAGAGGATCATTCTCATTCACCAAGGTAGAATTGGGCACACCAGGATGGTCAGCATCGTGGATGAGAGCAGAGATTATACAGGCAAACTGAGTCAATGGATCTGAAGTAATGCCAAATGTATGGTCATGGAGATTGGCAGCAATCTGATCATCAGTGACACCCTCTCTTGCAGTAATGTCATTGGGGTTAACAATTCTACTGAGCAGCTTTGTCACACTCATTGTCACATGAGAGGCATGCTCAAAGGAATGAAATGGGTTGTCATGATACAAGCCAGCAATATGGAAGACCAAGTTATGTAGCTGTTCCAGCACTTTGTTGGGCAACTCAATGGTATTCGGATCTACGTGGTTATGGACACACCTAGCATCAAACTGTGGCAGAGCTAGAACATCCTTCACCTCATCCAAGACATAGCCAGTTTTCTCCTTATTCATCTTGGATTTGCGTCGTCGTGGTGCAACATCTCCAAGGGATTGGCGACGAGCAACAACCTGCTTCAACACAGAAGCAAGGACTGTAGTATTCCAGGACACAAGTCGCTTGTCTTTAGGTTCTAGTTTTCGATTTGCGCCGCTATCTGTAGTGGTACCAGAAATCACACTTCCGCTTGATTTTTTTCCAGTGCTTGCAGAACCAGAGATAATCTTGAGCCAAAATGTCTTTAGTTCCCCTTTTCCTTTCGCAAAAATTGCATCTTCTCTCTCAGTGACCCATTTGCTCCTACCACTGGCAATGAGAGCATCAGCGGTTTCCAGTGAAACATGTATTTTTCCTGGAATACCAGTACTTTCCATTCGACTTGCAGTGTTCATAGTATCACCAAAGAGCTGGAATCTACCTTTGTCACCGCGGAGGACCCCTGCTGTAACTGGTCCAGAATGCAAACCAACCCGCAAGCTCAGGTCTGCTGTATCAGGTCCAAGACTTGATTCCAAGTTCCGTACATTTTCTTTCATCTTGTGGAGGCATTCTGTGGCAAACTTTGCCATGATGGGTGCATGGTCTCTTCTAGGGACAGGTAAACCTGCAACTGCTACGTAGCAGTCTCCAATAGTTTCAACCTTGAAAACGCGGCGTCTTTTTGCAATCTGGTCAAACGAATGATATACAGTTTCAAGAAGAGTGAATACTTGAATTGGTTCTCTTGTTGAAGACCAGGCCGTAAATCCACTCATATCAGCTATGATGAAGAGTGGGTGGGCTTATGAGACAAACAGAATATACATGATGTATGTTCAACAGATCAAGCAGAGACGCAAGGCTTACCGAACATAATAGTGGTTTCTGGGAACAAATCAGCAATAGGTTTGCTGCCAAAGATTGCCTCGCTGGTATTTTCGCTGCTGAATGGAGATGCGCGCGCCTTGTTCGAGTTATTGAGAAAAGCGCCGCTGTTGTCCTTGGTTGGCGCTTTCGACTGTTCCAAGAGTCGGTCCCGAACGTTTTCGGGGAAAAGAGACGCCACAATCTTGTTGGTTCGCTCTGCAGAGTGCATCACCTTGGTTTGGCGCCTCTGCACGAGTACGTCGTAGAGCAAAAATCCCGTAGCCGTCAGTAGGAAACAGCACACCACAACGACCGCATAAACGTACGGATCACTGGTGGTGAATTGCTCTCTCCACTCTTGGGACGGGTATACGTGTCCGTAATAATGACAAAGTTCAATGTCGCCTTCTGCCGCAGCACTTTCTGGAGAAAATTCAAACATTTCATCGATAGGGTCATCATCCACACGTGTATCGTGGAGATTTCCTTCTCCAATGTACACAGCTCTGTGACCAAATATCTCGTAGGTAAATTTTTGGCCGCAGCTGCTTTCCAGTATTACGAAGATACCCAATGGAGAAGATGGCAATACATCCGTGAAGTAGGCTCCCCATTTGATGAATGCCGAAAGAAAGGCTACCATCGTACGGTTCTCGTCCAGAGTATCGTACACGGGGGAGAGGACGTAGCTGTGAGGTTCTGTATATCCCTCCGGGTCAAAACGGTACTCATAGTTGGTCTCCAGGAACGTAGCCTCGACACTAGGAGTGATGACGGGATGGTCGACGACCAACATGCTGTCGATAGAGTCCTTCAACGCTGGGTCGCTCCTCAAATCTTGATTAATCTGGGTAGCGTAATCGCAGGTAGGAGCCCGTTGCCAGATCGGGGCGTAGAAAGGCTCTTGTTGAACTCTATTTCTCGCGTAGCGATCGTCGGGATTGTGAAGCCACATGTAGGGAGTGATACCCGTTGCATTCCAACGGACCGTCTCATCGTGCTCGTAGTTTGTCTTGTAGGACTGGACTTTGTACAGTTCGGGGTGGACGATATTATCGTACGCGTGCGCCTCAGCTATCCAGGCTTGGTTCTGTTGAGTGAACTCGGTCCATGCATCCACATCCTTAGCGTATACCAATGGATTGATGGAGATAGTGTGGGCCTTTGTTTCTTTATTCGAAAGGAGTCCCCGAACTTGAAAGTGAGGAAAGACCACAAAGGGCCAAGTGGTTCGTTGATCCAACGCGTACGACGTTAGCGTCGCCCCAAATGATTCGAGACTTCCGTGCACACTGATCGCCTTGAGTCTTGAAAACTCTTGAATTGTATTCGAAACGCCTTTGAACTGTAAGTCATTGCGATAATCCGAAGAAAGTGGTGATGATGAGTTCGTTGTAGTTGTAGCGTAAACAAGTTTAAGCGAAGAGAAGCGCCCATGATAGAACACAAATAAGCATAAGTAATCGTACCTTGACGTGATATTCGCTCTTTTCTTGTGATTTGACGAGAGCATACGTGAAGTACCCTGCTAACACAGCAACTGCTGCAATAACGAAAAGCAGGAGAATCTTGGAATACCTTAACATGGTTGTCTCTTCCCTGGCCAAGTTGAAACTAGAGCTTGAGTTGCTCCCTCCTTCTCCCGACGTTTTGTTCATGGTATCCGTGTGTCCCGAAGAACCGCTAACCCCGGATCTTTGCGATTCATCGTTCCTTTCGGATTTTTCGCTGCCATCGTCATCCGCTGTAGTAGTGGCTTGACGGACAGCATCTGAGGAGGAGGACGCCGTCGTGGCTCTACTGATATTGCTGAGGATATTCATGGTTGATCGAAAGCAGAATTCTTTTTTATTTTAATTTTCAACAACTTTTACTGGACAAGAAGTGAAAAAAAATGCAAAATGCTGAGATTGTGAACTTCAGAAAAATCATGCGGTGGTATTTGCTTTGCGGATCCTCTAGCTAGACTATCTAAACCTGAGCGAGAGGGAAATTGTGATCGTACCTGGTAGGAGTAATAAGAAAGGAGTACATTAATTCTTTGGTCATTACATAGTCTTAAACGCACTTATACTACTCTTACGTGGCAGGTGCGTTCGAAGACCAGTGTATCTGGTGCTGGTACCTGGTACTGTACGTACCTGGTATACTATTCTTCCCAATTTGAAGTCAGAACCACAAGTTATTTCATTCCTACCAGTAGTAGCTACTCTAGTACCTGGTACTGGTAGTTTTTGTTGGAACTTGTTCAACCATCGTCGATTCGAATACCAGGTACCACGTACAGGTACTGGTACTTCTTCACTAGCAGGTACTACTAGTAGTTAGCAGTAGTAGTAACAGTGGCTACTACTATTAGATATTTAGTTCCTCGACTTGAACTTCGCGATCATTGGTCATGCTGTTGATATTGGTTGATTGTTCCTTCTTGAGCGGTCACTGACTCAGCGATGACATCACCTACCTGGTAGTACCTGGTAGTACCTGTTACGGTACACTAGGTACCTGGTACCTGGTACCAGTCGGTAATGGTACCTGGTATGGTAATGAGACGAATAGGATGAAGAAAGAATAATGCTGCTGCGAGTTATTTTAGACTCCTACTCCTACCGGGTACCATAATATAAGATTACCTGGTACCGTAGAGTAGGTTCGAACAGCTGCCTATTTACAATAATTTTTGGGAATGACCATCTCTGTGAGTTTTGTTTCCGCAGTACTTATGCCTTATCTCTTCGATCTTGCTTATCTTGAAAAATAAAATAAAATGACCAGCTTTGCATGTAAAATTACTACGGGGTAGTAGTAGACTAGTCTACTACGAGCGGGTTACGGTACTAGTGCCATTTATGTACCTTTTCTTCCTTCTTCTTGGGCCAGGAAGAATTCGATGATGTTCGCCAGCCAAAAGAATCAACTTACTGTACGTGAACATATTGGCCGTCGTCGACGCGCTCATTTTCTCTTCAACTGTGCCACGTCGTAGATTTTCGTCCAGTAAATAAACGTTGCGTGTTGCTCAGGACCAGAGGCTACCGAATAATACCTGGTACCACCAACCATACCTTGGTACTATTCCAGTAGAGGCTTCGCGGAGCCCTAAAGAGTGTTTGTCATCACAGTCACGTCTAAAAAAGGGCATACAAAAAAGCTACAATGCCGCGAACATTCCTACTACTAGACTATTACCGTAGGTTCTCTTAAAGTAGTACCTGGTAGTAGAGTACCTGGTACTTCTGAAAGCAAAAAAATAAGTAGAGTAGCCTAGTAGTAGTCTAGCTTTTTTACAACATACGGTAGGTCTACTCCTTTAGATACTAAATATGCATCGTGTAGACTCGTTAATTATAGTAGCGCGACAGCAGCTCGACAGTCTTAAAAGACAGCAACATCAGTCAGGACAGCAAGAGCTGTACTAGTAGTTGAACTAAAGTTACCAGTTACCAGTAATTAAACTGCGAGGTGTTTTCGTAGTACATGCACACATGTTGCTATTCGATGTTTCCATTGAACTCAAAGTACAAATTGGGATGCTGTATCATCTATCATCCGATTGTTGATGGTCTCGTTCCAAGGAAAAAAGATCCGGACAGATGTCGGTCACCAATCACCAGCACCCGTCGGTAAAACCATACGTCGATGCTGATACCTATCTGATGTCTGATGTCTGATGTATGCTGGTGACCCGAACGAAGATTTAGGGAGGTGCTTTCGCAATATCCGAGTACCGAGTATCCGCGAGCTCGAGATGACATTTCTGTCGTCTGTTGTCTTCCCCTAGAATTTTTCACCGGGTATTATGGGCATTGTTTGGACAACGACGACTGCGAAGATGTTGACGAGGATATCTTGGAACCAGGCGTTTATCAGTACGGGCACGATGGTTCCTGACTTCGAGGACAAGAGATGCTATCGTCTATCGTATATGCAAGGTGGAAGTCGTAGTTTTCATGTTTGATATGGGGAATCATTGGGACGATAACGACTGTGAAGAATTCTTTTTAGCTCGCGGATAGAACATTGAGAATCTATAATCTGGCTGTCGGGAGAAGCGAAGCTCTGACGACATTGACATCTGTGAAGAAATAATAATCAGTTTTATGTCTTCAAAAAACCCTTCTTTCCTCATTGAGAATATTAGGACCACAAAGTCGTTTTCGGGAGTCTCAGCCATTACAAGATTGCGACGGTCGGTTAACACATCTTTTGCAAAGACTATACCTACTCTGTTGGTCAATATATCTGTAGCTCTACCAGGGTGTTGTCCAAGAAGGGTCTCTTTATCGCTGCTGCCGGTGTGAATCTTTCGGATGGAATCGTTACACATGCTAGTGAAGAGAACCCAACAGCAACTAACTCTGACTTTTCAAGATCTCAAGGGCAACTGCAGCGGAAAAGTGGCGGGATAATGAAAAAATGCAATAAATAATTTGTTACGTGTACTATATATCATTGC
>Ga0210025_1002679_pt1 | contig 16961 bp, 9 predicted proteins | sample CryGeyme20150102_FD_183989 | JGI IMG/M metagenome (GOLD analysis project Ga0210025, IMG submission 183989) | Groundwater microbial communities from Crystal Geyser aquifers in Utah, USA - Crystal Geyser metaG 2015-0102 (SPAdes) (version 2) | ecosystem: Environmental > Aquatic > Deep subsurface >...
TGTTTAAACACACTTTAACTATCAGAGTAAATTCAATTTGCAAAGTTAAAAACTAGCTTGATTTGCTTTAAACGAGTACATTTTTTTTTCGTGCGTTTACCCTACTATTTAGAAACTAAAACTATATTAAAAAAAACAGTAGGAAAAGAACATCCTGATTATGCAAGTTCTTGTGCTAACTTAGCTCTTCTATATTACAGAGTAGGCTCGTATCAAAAAGCAAATTTATTACATAAAGAAGCATTACAAAACAAAAAAAATCAAATAAATATATTGTTTCCAATACTATCAGAAAATGAAAAGCAAGATTATTTTTCCAGTATTTATCCTTTTTTTAGGGATTTTACAGATTTTGCTATTCAGTATTATTCTCACAACTATCCTCAAAATAAAAAAATAAGCGAAGACCTTTTTAATCAACACTTATTTACAAAAGGAATTATTTTTTCTTCTACTCAAAAAATGAAGGAACAGATTCTGAATAGTAAGGATTCGGTTTTGATAAATCAATACGAAGATTGGAAAAAACAAAAAGAGGAGTATGTTACTTTATTTCAAGCTCCAATGAGTGAGCGAGATAGTTCCGTTAATATAGAAGAAATCGCTTCTCAAATCAATGAATTAGAACGAGAAATTTCTAAAAAATCAGAGTTGTTCAAGTCAAATACAGAACAAAAAGAATACACTTGGCAAGATGTAAAAAACTCTATTGATAAAAATGAAGCTGCTATTGAAATAATTCGATTAGTAAGATTAAATAATCAAGAAAAACCAAAAGATACGGTTTATGTAGCATTAATTCTTACAGACAAAACTAAAGAAAGTCCAGAACTTTTAGTCTTAGAAAACGGACAAGAATTAGAAAATGGTGCATTATCTTTCTATCAAAATAATATTGATTTTCAGTTAGGAGACGATGAGTCTTATAATCAATATTGGAAACCAATTCAAGATAAATTAGATAGTCTTTCAAATAAAAAAAGTTATTCAAAAATCTATTTTTCGCCTGACGGAATCTATCACAAACTCAATCTCAACACACTCAAAAATCCAAAAACAAAAGAATTTTTGGTAGAAGAGCAAAATATTCAACTTATCACAAGTAGTAGAGATTTGATTGAGAGAAAAGAAAAAGGAGAACAAAAGATAGATTTAAGTAAAAATTTTGAAAATTATAAAACCTATTTGCTGGGTTATCCTGCTTACAATCTAAATGGAAAAGACACATTGAAAGTAAATGGAAAAGACAGAAGTCTGAATGGTTTGCAGCGTGTAGTAGGTCAGCAAACCGTAGTTCCAGTGTTAGAAGGAACAAAAATAGAAACTAATGAAATTAATGATTTATTTGCTCAAAAAAACGTAAATACGACACTTCTACAAAACAAAGAAGCAACCGAAGAAAATATCAAAGAATTAGAAAATCCGACTATTTTACATATCGCAACACACGGTTTTTTCATTAATCAAATTCCAGAAAGCGAAGTAACAACCATGCAAGAAGCAGAAGATAGAAATTTATTACAAAATCCTTTTCTTAGAAGTGGTCTTTTACTGGCAGGTTGCCAAAATCCACAAACAGGACAAGAAGATGGAATCTTATCAGCCGAAGAAGCAATGAATCTTAATCTTAATGGAACTGAATTAGTAGTTTTATCAGCGTGTGAAACAGGTTTGGGAGATATTCAGAATGGCGAGGGAGTTTATGGACTTCAACGAGCTTTCCGTCAAGCAGGTGCAAAAACACTTATTATGTCGCTTTGGAAAGTAAGTGATGAGGCTACACAGCTTTTGATGGTTACTTTTTATGAAGAGTTTTTGAGTGGAAAAACAAAACGAGAAGCCTTCAAAATTGCTCAACTGAAACTCAAAGAGAAATATGCTGAACCGTATTATTGGGGAGCTTTTGTGATGGTGGGGGAGTGATTAGGAAATGGGAAATGGGAAATAGAGATTGGAGATTAGGGGCGAGGTAATGAAGAATAAATGACAAATAAAAAACGTTTGTTCAGATTATTGATACTTAGCTAACGTTTTATCTTAACTCATAAATCTACGATAAATATTTGCATAAAATAATCCATTCTATTTTGTAAATTTGTAGTTCGAAAAAGTTGATAATTTATTGATTTTTGAGAACCTCTCCTCACTATGTTACAATTTCGTTGGCTTATTTTTTGGATAATCGATTTCTGTCTTTTTTGCACAATACAAAAAATACAGGCGCAAGACTATGACCTTGCTTACCAACATATCACAACAGAAGATGGTCTTTCGAATAATTTTGTAACAACAGTTATTCAAGACAAAAAGGGCTTTATTTGGCTCGGTACACAGGAAGGACTAAATAAATACGATGGTTATTCTTTCAAAATCTATAAATCAAATTCAGAAAAAAAATATCATCTCAATAGCAATCATATTACTTTTTTGGCAGGAGAAGTAGAAAAAAATATAATTTGGATAGGAACAACTACAGGACTTAGCAAACTACATACGCAAAAAGATACGATAGAAAATATCTCTTTTTTTGATAAACATTTAGTGAATTATATTTATTTGGATAGCAAAAAAAATATTTGGGTAGCTAGTGATAAAGGTATTTTCAGAAAAGATAATACTACTCAAAAATGGCAAAATTTTTTATTCAATTTAGAGAGTAATCAAAACTTCATTTTCATTGAAGAGAAAAAAATTAAAGGACAAAATAAATTAATTTTAGTTTTTTTAACAAAAAAAATAAATTACACCAATCATTTATTTTCTTGGAATGAAGACAAGAAAGTTTGGGATAAACTCCTAAAAACACCAAATTATCTCCAATATGTAGAAGAGAATGGCACTATCTGGACTTCTTATAAAGACGAATCCTTTCTTGATGGATATAGTGAAATCTATAACACAACTTACAAACTAGATTCAGTTTATGTTGATAAACCCAAATCTACAAAGTATATTCATCCTTTTACCGGAATAGTAAATGAATCTTCTACAAAAACAGATTCTAAAAAAGTATGGTTTGGCGATGCAGGTGGGCTGCTGCTCATAAATTTGGAAAGTAAAAAAATTGAAGAATGGTATTATTGGAAGCACTTTTCACAAGGACGAGATAGATATGCCGTCGAAATGATTTTTAGAGATAAATCTAAAAACTATTGGGTCTGTACACAAGGAACAGGCATATTTCTGTTTGCTGATTATACACTTAATAATTTTCGTACTTACAAATACCGTGAAACGCCTGAAAAAGCACTTAGCCAGCCAAGTACAAGAGCTATTTATCAAAACCCTATTACGAAGGATATGTGGATAGGAACATATAGCAACAAAAATACAGTAGATATTTTTTTAGGAGATTCCATCAAAAAGACAATTTTCATTGATAGTTATGTTCATTTGATAAAAGAAGACCCTACTCATAGAAATATTCTTTGGTTTGCTACTTCTTCTGGACTTAGAAAAATAGACAAATACAAACTTGAAGTTTTGGAAAGTTATAAAATGAATAACAGTCTCTTGACTGACCTACTACCTCTCCATGATTCTACTTTATGGATAACAGAACAAGATAATTTGTATCATTTCAATCCAACTACTAAAAAGTTTATTTCTTATCCTCATTTAAATAAAATTTCTCATATTTATAAAGATACTAAAGATAATATTTGGGTGGGTTCGACTGAAAAAGGAATTGGTTTTTTAGCTAATGCAAAAGGACTAAATAAAGAAAATGCTAAAAAAGCAACGATTACCTATTACAATCCTAATAAAAACAAAGAGAACACAGTTTGTCATGTCAAGCACATAGAAGAAAGCAGCACAGAAAAAGACATTCTTTGGATAGCCACAACCAATGGTTTTTGTAAATTTGACAGCAAAAAAAGGCAATTTTTAGCTCATTTTACAGAAAAAGACGGACTGCCAAACAATGTAGTTTATGCTCTTTTAGAAGATAATCAAGGAAATTTGTGGGGAAGTACCAATCATGGAATTTTTAAATTCAATCCCAAAACAAAAGCCTTTACTAATTTTGACAAACAAGACGGTTTGCAAGACAATGAATTCAATACTTTTTCTTATTTCAAGAGTGCAGCAGGAGAATTGTTTTTTGGTGGAATTGATGGAATAAATGCTTTTTTTCCTCAAAACATGAAAAAAAATGAATTTGTTCCTTCCATTCATTTAACTGGCTTTGAAAAACTAGGAAAAGAAGTAAATTTTGATAAAAACAGTTCAGAAATCAAAGAAATTTCCTTGCCTTTGGAGGAATCCAAAATGCTTACTTTTCATTTTGCTGCCCTTAGTTTTTATCAAAGTAATAAAAATCAATATGCTTATAAACTAGAACCTCTTCAAAAAGAATGGATTAATTTGGGAACAAAAAATGAACTTACACTTACCAATCTTTCAGCAGGAAATTATACACTTTACATAAAAGGCTCAAATAATCATGGCGTTTGGAGTAAAGAAACGATTAAATTAGAACTCAAAATTATTCCTCCTTTTTATCAGACCTTATGGTTTCAGTCTTCAGTAGTTATTCTATTTTTGATGGGAATTTATTTTTATTATAGACACAAAGTCAAAGAAAACAAGGAGCGAGCTATTTTCTTAGAAAATCAAATAAAAGAACGCACTCATGAAATTCAATTACAAACAGAAGAGTTAAAAATTACGAATGAAAGATTAAAAGAGTTAGATGATTTCAAAGAAAAAACAACTAATATGCTCGTTCATGACTTAAAAAATCCTTTAGGAACAATTATTTATGAAGCAAAAAATAATATTCCAATACGAAAAGCTAGTCAGAAAATGATGAATTTATTACTAGCACTTTTAGATTCTCAAAAAATACAATCGCCACAATTTCAACTCAACTTGAAAAAAGTAAATTTTAATGCTATTTTAGAAAATGTTTTGGAGGAAGTAGAAGTATTTTTGGCAGAAAGAGAAATACAAATCATTTATGAAGAAAATACTGTTTTTTGGTTGAAAATTGATAAAGATTTGATTGGGCGAGTGCTTGTAAATTTGCTTACCAATGCCATTAAATACAGTTCGAAACGTTCTTTTATCAAAATTTCTATAAAAGAAATTTCAACTAATTTTGCTCAAATTACAGTTACAGATAATGGTTTAGGAATAGACAAACATCAATTAGATGCTATTTTTGATTCGTACAGACAAGTAAATGCTCAAAAAGTGGGAAGTGTTGCCTCCACAGGTTTAGGGCTTTCATTTTGCAAACTTGCCGTAGAAGCACATACAAAAGAATTTCAAAATGATAATATAATTTGGGTAGATTCTATTCCCAATCAAGAAACACACTTCCATTTTATTGTTCCTCTTTTGGAGGTAGAAAAAATAGAAAATAATTTAGCTCCCAATTTGGTGACAAATCAAGAAAACAAAACATTTTCTACTAGTAATTCGTATCAATTCTCTACAGCCGAACTCAATTATTTAGAACCTTTCATCAAAGAATTAAAAAATTTAGAAGTCTATCAAGCTACTCAAATTCGAAGTATTTTAAGTTCTATAAATGATGAAAATAAAATGATTGCAGAATGGAAAGAAGAAATTCAAGAAATTCTCTACCGAGTAGATGAAGATGAATATCAAAAATTATTAAACATAAATATAGACCCTAAGGGTTTTTAAAAACCCTTAGGGTCTGAAAAAGCACCCTCCCTTGACTACTTACACTATCCTTGTCGCTGACGACACCGAAGAAAATCTAAAACTTATTACTGAATATTTAGAAAACGATGCAAAAGAGAGCCAAAATAAAAATGGAATTTCTTTTGACTATCAAATTCTACTTGCCCCAAATGGTGAAATAGCTTTCAAAATTGCTCAAAAAACAAAAATTGATTTACTAATTACAGACTGGGAAATGCCCAAAATGGACGGTTTGGAGCTTATTTCTGCTTTTCAATCGAATAGAAAATTACGTAAAGTTCCTATTATCATGATAACAGGAATGTATATTGAAGCCGAAAATCTCAAACTTGCATTAGAAAAAGGTGCTATTGATTTTATTAGTAAACCTATTGCTCAAATGGAACTTGTGGCACGAGTGCGTTCTGCTATTAAATTACAAGAATCCTTCAAAATCATCGAAGAGCAGAAGAATAAAGAACTTAGTGGAAAGATTTTGCACGTTCAGCGTCAGAATGAAATTTTGGTAGAAATTGATAATCAGTTGGGAGAACTTTTGAAGAAAATCAGAAAAGATCAAAGAGAAAAAGAAAATCAGCAAGAGGAAAATGAACAAGAGGAAAATCAGCAAGAGGAAAATCTGAATAGTAATGTTTCCAATTATCTAACCCAACTTCACAACATAAAAAAAACACTCAAAAAAAATATAGATACGCAGCACGACTGGGAAAATTTTCAGCTTCGAATGCAGCAAAACCACCCCGAATTTGTCCAAAAATTAGCCGTTTATGATGATTTAAAACCTCATGAATTGCGTTTTTTGACGTATCTTTATATTCGAATGAATGACAAGGAAATTGCAAAAATTTTGAATATCAATTATCAAAGTGTAAGAGCCTACAAATCAAGAGTAAAGAAAAAATTAGGTATTGAAGATGGAATTTCTTTGAATGATTGGATTGTGAGCCTTTGATGATGGGAATTGGGGAATAGAGATTAGGAAATGGGCAAATTACTTCATATTTCCAAAACCTGCTAATCGAATTGGCATTTTTCTCTAAAAATATGTATTTTTGATAAAAATAAAGTAGCTGACAGTTTCCAACTGTCAGAAGTAAATTAGTTTAAGAATAAAACAAAATATAAATCCCATACAAAAATGAATTATTGGTTTCTCTGCAAAGTTAGTTATACAAAAGAATTAGAAGACGGAACAGTAAAGCGCATGAAAGATAATTATCTGACCGACGCAACCACACTCACAGAAGCAGAAGCACGTATGCACGAAGAAGTAGGTCGTTCGATGCGAGGAGAATTTTCGGTGGCAGCAGCCAACAGAATGAACTTTGTAGATGTTTTTACGTATCCAAATGTTGATAATTACTACAAATGTAAAATCCGTTATGTAACGATTGATGAAACAAAAGGAAAAGAACGTGAAGTAAAAAATCAAGTTTTGATTGCCGCAAATGACCTTTTAGATGCTCATACACGCCTTACAAAAGAGTTTGCATCAATGCTTGTTCCTTACGAAATCATTGAGATTATCAAAACTCCTTTGGTGGAAGTTTTCCGTTACAAGTCGCCTGATGAAAGAGTTACGCCAAATCTTCGCCCTATTTCAGAAATTGAAGAGATAGAAGACTAGTAGCTTACGCTTTAGCGTGAGTAAAATGTACCGAATGCTTTAGCTTTCGGATGAGTAATCGTGATTAGTTTCTTTAAAATAAACGACATCAAAAAATGCTTTTGTCAAAATAAGGATAAAAGCATTTTTGTTTTTTTATTCCATCTCAAAAAGAAATTTTTGTTTTACTTCCTCCAATAAAGATTTAATTTTTTGTTTGTCTTTTCCTTTTATGACAATATGCCCTACACTTTGCCCTGTTCCTTCTCGCTGATTGATGGTTGCGCCTTCTTTGACAGAAAGTGTAAATTCTTCTAGTTCTTGAATAGACTTTACAAATTCTTTTCCTTTGATTGATTTTAGAGTTCCTGCTTGAGGGTGGAAAAGTCGCAGTCCACTATAAAAATGAACTTGAGTATTTTTCATATTTATTGTATTTCCTAAAAAAGTATCTAACCAAATTTGCCAAAAATCTTTTTGATAAGATAACTTTAGAAGTTCCATAATATATCCTCCCGGTGGTCGAAGAGCCATTTCTCCAAAAACTAAATTGATTTTTTCTGCATCATTTTGTTCTAAATTCTGAATAAAAACTTCGGTGTGTGTAATTCCATTTTTTGCTCCCAAAGCTGCAATTATTTTTTTATTAAATTCAAAAATTTTATACTGAATTTCTGATGAAAAAGTAGCAGGAACAAGGTTTGCAAACTTAGGTTCTGTATATTCAGTAATATTCTGAAAAAGCACTTCTCCATTTTGTACAATCGCTTCGATACTGCATTCAGTTCCTTCGACAAAACGCTCTGCCATATAGCCTTTTTTCAAAAATTTAGGCCCTTCTTCTTCTGTTTTGGCAATATAAGCTCCTCTACTTCCTGAACCTGTACACGTTTTGAAAGCCATTGGCAAACCTAATTTTTCAATAAGCTCTTGTTTTGAAATTTTATTATCTCCTTCTTCGTTTTCTAAAAAATTAGCACAAGGAATACTCGCCTTTTTAACAATTTTTTTCATCGTTGGTTTATGTGTACAAGCAATAGCTGTCGGAATAGAAATGGAAAATTTTGTTTTTAAAATACCATTTATCCACGCAGCAGGAAGAACAGATTTTTCAGTAGGAGCAAGAACAGCTATTGGTTTTGGCTCTTTTTGCAATAAATCCTCAACAAAACTCTCCCATTCTTGCTTATTCCACATAAAAGAAATTTGTTCTAGTACGTCAGCTTGATGATTTTTGAGCTTTTTGTTGTATAAAAGTACAACTCGTAAATTTTTGTTTTTGGCAATTTCAATGGCATCAGAACGATTACCTACTATCCAAACGGTATTTTTATCAGTTTTCAAAACAGAATTATTTTCTTGAAAAATTGAAGCATTAAAAAATAAATTTAATCAAAATTAATAAACTAAAACAAATCTAGACTCATTTTATGCTTCAAACTCATCTAAAAAAAATTTAATCAAATGTTAAATAATGAAGCTAACATTCTAACTTAGAATTACTTAACTTTATAAATTAATTTGTTATTGTCTTTACTTTATTAGACATAAACTCTTACCAATCAATATTTTACTAAAACTGCTTTTACATCATGAAACATTCTTTACTTACTTTTTTACTTTTATTTTATAGTACTTTTGCTTTTGGGCAGCTTGTGGAATATGATTTTACAGGACAAGGTGGTAATACAGATACAAACCCAACAAGTATTGCTACTAACACGAATGCTAGTACTATTACTAGAGGAAGTGGATTGAGCCTTCCTGGAAGCCCTTGTAGTAATTGTATAAATGCAATAGGTTGGAATTCAGCTTCTTACGATGCGAATGATTATTTTGAATTTACTCTCACTCCTACTACTTCTTTTGCATTAAACTTGGCTACTGCTGCTATTTCTTTTAATCAACTAAGGTCTAGTACGGGTGCTACTAATTATGAAATAAGAACGAGTTTAGATGGATATGCAACTAGTATTGGGTCTGGTACTACCTCTTCATCTGCAAGTAATCGTAGTGCTACTTTTCCCAATACAGCTCTTTATTCTTCAATTACGTCTGCAGTAACCATTCGAATTTATGGATATGGTGCAAGTGGTGCAGGAGGAACATGGAGATTACAAAATACTTTAACAGTAACAGGCACAGTTACTTCCACAGCCCCAGCCGAAATCAACCTCACTTTTGACGATAATGGAAATCTAAATCTAGCACAAGGAAGCAACACTAACGTCATTTTCAGAACACAAGCACAAGTAACGTCTGCCTCTGCAATACTTAATCAAGTAGTTTTGCGTACAAACGGAACTTATACCAATACAGATATTGCAGCAAATGGTTTCAAACTTTGGTATTCTGCTGATAATATTTTTGATGTTAGTGATACACAACTTTCTGCTGTTGGTTCAGTAACTGGAAATGGCGAAACGATTACTTTTCCTACTTTATCTCAATCTATTGCTATCAACACAACAGGTTATTTTTTCGTAACGGCTGATATTTCCACAACAGCAACATTAAATAATACTATCGGAATTGCCAATACCACCACGGCAGATTTTACTTTTGCATCGCCAAGCGACAAAACAGGAACAGATGCAGCAGGAAATTTACATACCATCATCGGACTCAACACAGGAACAGTAACCACTTCGCTCTGCGTAACTCCCACACAAGGCGAATCTATAAACATTCCGTTTACCTATTCTCCAACAGGACTTTATACAGGAACTTTCACAGCACAGCTTTCAGATGCAAGTGGAAGTTTTGCCGTTCCAACTTCTATTGGTTCGGTTGCTTCGAACAATATAGGAAATCAAACTATTTCGGCTACCATTCCTGCCAATACGCCACAGGGTTCGAATTATCGTATTCGTGTCGTAAGTTCTGTTCCAAACATACAAGGTGCTGATAATGGAAGCGATATTACTATTGACTTATTGACCGTTTCTATTGCACCAACAGCCATTCAAAATATTTCCCAATTTCAGAATGGAACAACGCTTACAGTTACTGAATCTAGTGCCATTACCTCCAGAAGATGGAAATACCGTACTTCGCCTAGTGTGAGTTATACTACTTTTTTAGGAAATTCTACAACTGAAACACCTTATTTTGAAACTGCAGGAACATATTTTATGGTCGTAGAAACGGTTTTTGCTTGTGGAAAAACAGTTATTTCGAATGAAGTACAAATCAATGTAGCTACTTTTGTAGGAACTCGTCTTTTTCCAGGAGATATGGCGATTGTGGGGTGGGACGCAACTATTGGAACAGCAAGAGATGGGTATGCAATCACAAATCTAGTTCCACTAAAACAAGGAACAAAATTTTTGGTAGCTAATGCAACTTATGAAAATGGGGCTGCAGCGAACACAAGAACGAATGTATGGCAAAACGGAAGAGAGTACATAGAATTTACATATAATAGAGCAACTGACCTACCAGCAGGTTCGATTATTAGTTTTGAGTTTACAAACCTCATAGGAGATGATGCAAAAAATATTCGCATAAATGGAGTGGCAGCAGGAGCAAACATTACTTCAACAGTTGGATTTTCTAATGCAAAACCAAATATTAGTACGACCAAACCCGACCAAATTTTTATTATGCAAGGCAAGTTCAATACAGCAGGAACTAATTTTGATGGCTATGTTCTTTTTGGAATGACAAACGATGCAGCTTGGGTAAACCTTACTTCAAGTGTTTCTACGGCTCGTACTTCAAGACTTCACCCTCATATTTTATGTATCAATACCTCACACCCAACAGGCGTAGCTGGTTCGTATTTTAACATTTCAAATGCAGCTTTTCGTAATGCAGACCAACGCACTATTTTAGGGCATATTACCAATATGAGTAATTGGACAACTTCGGCTTCCCTTCCTGCTGCCGTTCATACAACAACTTTCAATGTTACAAGTCAGACTCTAAAATCGGAATGGATAGGCAATAAAAATACAAATTGGTTTGATTGTCAGAATTGGAGTTCGTTGTATGTGCCTGATAGATATACTGATGTTGCTTTTACTACAAGTGCTATTGGAAATTCTCGTATTGATGAAACGGCAGCTTTTTCAAATGAATATTTAGATATTGCAGAAACAAAAAATATCGTTTTAGGGAACAGAACACTACAAATCTATGAAAGCCGTAACGCTCGTTTGGATGTCTATGAAAACCTAACTATTCAAAATACAGGAGTTTTGGATATGGATAATGATGCTGGTCTGACTAACGACGGAACAATAAACCTACAAGGAAATTGGATAAATAATGTAGGAACGGCTGCTTTTGAAGAAGGAGAATCAATAATTATTTTTAAAGGTGGAAACGCTCAAAGTATCACAACGGCAGCAGGAAACGAAAGTTTTTATGATGTAACTCTAAACTGTGGACAAGATTTGACTATCAATAACGAAACTATCATCAAAAGAGAGTTTTTATTTCAATCTGGAAATGTCTTTGCAGCTACTTCCAATCCTCTTACTTTTGATATAACCGCTTTTCATACAGGCGCAACTGTCAATAAGCATATCAGAGGAGCTTCTCGTAAAATTTCTAATTCAGTAGAAAATTTTGTTTTTCCGATTGGTAAAAGTGGAATTTATCGCCCTCTTACACTTCACACACAAAGTGGAGGCACTTCTACTCAATTTTTTGCAGAATATTTTTATGCTCCTTATACCAATATTCAACCTGTCTTGACTCCTTTAGACCATGTTAGTCAGATAGAACATTGGATTTTGAATAGAGAATCAGGGGCGGCAAATGCTAGGCTTACTCTTTCGTGGGGTATTGAAAGTGTGGTAGGAAATTTAGCCAGTTTGGTAGTGGCGCATTGGACTTCTACCAATCAATGGGAAAGTAAAGGAAATTCTCTCACAACAGGAAATACCACAGCAGGAACTGTAAAATCAGCAGATATTATTACGCAGTTTAGTCCTTTTACGCTAGGAACGATTGATGATACAAATCTTTTGCCTGTTACATGGCTTTCTTTTGATGCCAAATACAATCAAGAGCAAGAAAATATTCTTTTAGAGTGGACAACAGCAACAGAATATCAAAACCAATCTTTTATCGTTGAGCGTTCTGAAAACGGAATTGATTTTAAAGAAATTGGAATCAAAAAAGGTAATTCAAATTCTCGTTCTATCAAAAAATATCAGTTTTGGGACCTCGAAATTCTGAATCGTAAGACCTATTATCGTATCAAACAAGTAGATTTGAATGGTGATTTTTCATATTCTACCGTCAAGATGATAGAAACAAAGGGCACTAAAAAATTAGGAATTACCCATTATCATAACAAAACTATTTTATATTCTAATCTAAATGAATCAACAAAAGCAAAAGTTATGATTTATGATATGAATGGAAATACAGTAGGTATTTTTGAAGCGTTTTTAAGAAAAGGACAAAACGAACTTCTATTGCCTTTTTATACTACCTCAAAAGCTGTTTATATTTACAAAATAGAAGTAGAAAACCAATCTGATTTTGTGAGTGGTAAGTTTTTGGTAAAATAAATTGATTTTGAAGCAGGCGACACTTTCCCAAGTGTCGCTAAAATAAAAAATACCGTTTTGAAATAGTTTTGTAAGCTACTTCAAAACGGTATTTTTTTTATTAATTAAATTCCTTGTGTTACTTAATTTCTCTTAGTGCCTTAGTGTTAAAATGTACTCTAGTTTGTACCTAAGAAACGCTAAAAAATAAATTTACATTTTTAGCTATCTATAAAACAGGGTTAAAATCCTATTCAATGAAAAAACTACTTTTTGTATTTTTTTACAGAGATAAGTAAATGGACACCTGCCAAAGCAGCGAAGCTAATTTAAAATGGATAATTGATAATTACATAAAACATTGATTATCAAGTTATTACATTAAAAAATAAGATACATTAATTTTGTACGATTACTTATATTTTCAAAATAGGCTATAAATTATAAATGGGTGCATAACAAATTGTCGTTTTTTGTAGGGAAAAGGCTTGTCTTTTCCTAAACATATTGTGTATTTAGGTAAAAGATATAAATGCAAATACAGGAAAAGACATGTCTTTTTCCTACAAATACGCCATTTTTATTCAAAATTTACTGTTTTTTGTCTTACAAAAAACATGTGGGTAAATGATAGGGTTTTAACCCTGTTTTAGGGTAAACGCACGAAAAAAAAATGTACTCGTTTAAAGCAAATCAAGCTAGTTTTTAACTTTGCAAATTGAATTTACTCTGATAGTTAAAGTGTGTTTAAACATACTGAAAGCAGTATAAAAAGTTTCGTGCGTTTACCCTAACCCTGTTTAGTAATGCATGAATTTTTCAAAGTGTAAATTTATTCTACTATACCCTACTATTTTTATTTTTTAATCTCAACGACGGTCAAGCCTCGTTCTTAGTTCGAAGGTCTCCAATTTCTTTCAAATCAATAACTTCAAAATGAGATAATAATCCTTGAGGTAAAAACAACGATAAAAGAGAAGAATTCATATGCTTTTTTTAAACAAAGTTAGTCAAAATCCCCAACTTTTTAATGTGTCCCATTTATTTTTTAGTCTTCTCTTGAAGGAAATTGAGCTTTCTTTAACAAATCTCCCACTTCTGACAAAACGGTCAATCTTCCTCCATAGGTTTCTTCTAAAAGAGCTGTTGTAAGTGTAGTTTTTGTTTTTCCACTTGCCACTAATCGCATATTCAAAAGAACTACCCAGTCAAAATATTCGACTGCTGATTGTAAATCGTGATGAACAACAATAACTGTTTTTCCTGCTTCTCTCATTTCTCTCAAAAGCGTAATAATTGCTGATTCTGTCGCTGCATCAACTCCCACAAAAGGCTCATCCATCAAATATAAATCGGCTTCTTGTGCTAATGCTCTAGCCAAAAAAACACGCTGTTGTTGTCCTCCAGAAAGTTGTGAAATCTGACGAGAAGCAAAGGCACTCATTCCCACTTGTTCTAAAGACTGTAAAGCAATTTCTTTGTCTTTTTTAGAAGGGCGACGCATCAAACCTATTTTTCCATAGCGTCCCATCAAAACGACTTCAAAAACAGAAATCGGAAAATCCCAATCAACGGATTCTCGTTGAGGAACATAACTAATTTTATCTCGTACTTCATCAAGATTTTTATCCATTAATTTCACATAACCACTACTCAACGGCAAAAGTCCCATGACGGCTTTTATGAGTGTTGATTTTCCTGCACCATTAGGGCCAATTATTCCTACCAAAGAACCTTTTGGAATAGATAAATCAATGTCCCAAAGTACAGGTTTGCGCTCGTAACTAACCGTAAGGTCGTGTATTTCTAAAACTGGATTTTCTACTTGTGTTATCAATTGTTGGCTAGTGATTAGTATTTAATTATCAAGTTTCACAAGGTTGTTTATGAAAACTGATTCTATTTTTGTTGTAAATTTAGTAATTTTGATTCAAATTGTTGAGATGTTTGTTTGAAAGGGTGCATTTCAAGATGTCGCTTTATTAATTTTATAGTTGTAGGGAAATGGCTTGCCTTTTCCCTACAAAAAACGACAATTTGTTATACACCCGTAGTTGGTTTATTTAATTCTTATTCCCTAGCAATGGTTAAGTTGCAGAGGTTCTACAAAGGTTATGTTGCTCTAGAACTGAAAATCAAATATTTAAAAATGATACTTGTATTGTAAGTCAGCCAAATTGTTTTTTAGATTCTTTGACAATTTTTACCTTTTTGTGAAAAGAACAAATCTAACTTGTATTTTGTTTAAGTCCGTACTAAAGGTCTGACTTAGACAAAATAAGCCTTTTTAGATTTTTAAATACAAGATAATTTTTAAATAAAGGCTAGGACAAAAATTGTCAAAGAACCGTTTTTCATATTTTTGTAGGCTATTATTTGGCTCAAAATCCTACAAAATTAAATAACACAAAGTTCCCACTTAATCAAATGACAAATACAGATTGTTTTATTCCTTTTAAAAAATCTATTGTAGGAATTGAACTACCAACTCTTTTCAATTTTCCTTTTTATTATCAAGCACATAAAATTGTAAAAATTGCTGCCGAGCAAGTACAAGAATATTTAATTACGCAAAAAGATTGGAAACATAATTTTGGTTTAAATAAAAACGATACAGGTTTAGTAATTGGAAAAATGTTTGGTGTTTTGATAGTAGAAAATAGCAAAAATGAAATTGGTTTTTTGGCTGCCTATTCAGGTAAACTGGCTGATAGCAACGAACATGCGTATTTTGTTCCTCCTGTTTTTGATATTTTGAAAAAAGATGGTTTTTTTAGAAGGGAAGAAGAAGTATTAAATCAACTCAACAGAAATATAGAAAACTTAAAAAATAATGAAGATTTTAAAAGACTAAAAACTCATTTTGAAACAGAAAATAATCTAGCAAAAAAAGAAGTAGAAGAAGCTAAAGCAGAACTGAGAAACAAGAAAAAAGAGAGAAAAATAAAAAGAAATCTAGCTTTAGCTAAATTAGCTAATAATGAATTATCTAAAACCGATTTTGAGAATTTAAAGGAAAAACTAAAAAATGAAAGCCTAAAACAACAGTATTTTTTCAAAAAGTTAAAACACGAGTGGGAAGAGCGTTTAGAAACAACCGAAAAAGAACTCAAACGATTTACTGATAAAATTTTAGCTTTCAAAACAGAGCGCAAAGAACGTAGCAATCAGTTACAACAACGTTTATTTGATAACTATAAATTTCTGAATGCCAAAGGAGATTATAAAAGTCTTCAAACCATTTTTAGTAAAGAATTAGAAATAGCTCCTCCTGCTGGTGCTGGCGAGTGTGCAGCCCCCAAATTATTACATTATGCCTATAAAAACAACCTCAAACCGATAGCATTAGGCGAATTTTGGTGGGGACAATCTCCCAAATCTGAAATCCGAAAACACAAAGAATTTTATCCTTCTTGTCGCAATAAATGTGAGCCTATTTTGGGTTTTATGTTGGAAGGATTAGAAGTAGAAAAAAATCCAATGCTGACCAACCCAGCAGAAGGAAAAAGTTTAACGATTGTTTATGAAGATGAGTATCTTTTACTCATAAACAAACCAGCCGAATTTCTGTCTGTTCCAGGGCGAAATATAAAAGATTCGGTTCAGACACGAATGCAAAAGTTATATCCAAATTCAATGTTGGTGCATCGGTTAGACCAAAGTACATCGGGTTTGTTGCTCGTGGCAAAAGACAAAGAGACCTATCAGCATTTGCAAAGTCAGTTTATCAAACGAACGGTAAACAAACGTTATTTTGCCGTATTAGACGGTATTTTGAAGCAAAAAACAGCTTTTATAGATTTACCTCTGCGTGTAGATTTGAATAACCGACCTCATCAATTAGTTTGTTACGAACATGGAAAAGCTGCTCAAACAAAGTGCGAAGTTTTGCAAATCAATAGTTCTAAAAATCAAACTCGTGTTCATTTTTATCCACTTACAGGACGGACGCACCAGTTGAGAGTTCATGCAGCACACCCAGACGGTCTGAATGCAGCCATAATAGGCGATGATTTGTACGGAAAAAGAGCAAATCGATTGCATTTGCATGCTGAATATTTAGAGTTTTTGCACCCTTTTACAAAGGAAAGAGTTAGTTTTAAAGTGGAGGCTGATTTTTAGCATACTTCATACAAAAAAGTACTCTACCCTACTAAAAAGGTAAATTT
>Ga0210025_1002682_pt1 | contig 16945 bp, 14 predicted proteins | sample CryGeyme20150102_FD_183989 | JGI IMG/M metagenome (GOLD analysis project Ga0210025, IMG submission 183989) | Groundwater microbial communities from Crystal Geyser aquifers in Utah, USA - Crystal Geyser metaG 2015-0102 (SPAdes) (version 2) | ecosystem: Environmental > Aquatic > Deep subsurface >...
GGGGTTTAATGAAACCAGTTGGAATGAAGGATTGCTAGTGGAGACATCAGATCTTCTTTGGCAGGAGCTTACTCCAGAACAGCAACAGGCTGCAGCAATCTTTGGATACAATCAAGAGTTATGGGATGCTGAAACATTGGCTCCAACTGGCACTTTATCTCCCACTGAAAATGCCACTGAAGAAGTAGTAGCAGCAACAGCTTCACCAACAGAGGCAGGAGTAACTTTGGCACCAACAGCTGGCACTGTAACACCAACAATAGCCAACACAATGGCACCAACAGTGCCAGACATGGTTTCAACAGTAGCTACAACCATGGCACCAACTTTGTCAGAAGTTGAAACAGTGGTCCCAACAACACCTCCCGTGGATGAAACAACAACAGCTCCAACCATTGGAGCGTTACTAACGTCGTCCCCGACGGTGGTCCCAACACCCACTCCCGTGGATGAAACAACAGCAGCTCCTACCGTTGGAGGGTTACTAACGTCGGCCCCAACAGAAGCTGACGTCATAGAAACTGGGCCACCTGTTATTACTGTGGCCCCAACGGAAAACTGCGTCAATATTCCTGGCGTTCAAGTATGCTGTCCTCCGGGGCAAACAGATGGTGTTTTTTTCTTTTGCAGATTCCTTTAATGATAAACGTAAGCGCGTTTTGTTGCTTCCAAGACAGCCATGTACAATATTCAATAATTAAACAATGCGTAACGTCAGTATTATCAGATCATCATTATTCTTGCTGTAGCAACGTGCATTGGCTGGAAACTGTATCGTTCAAGTCTCAGTTACGGCGTCTTCGCTCACTCTTCCTGCGAGAGTTGGCAGCTTCAGATCCTTCAAATCGGTGGCTCTTTACGTTCAGTGCGGTAGCGTGGAAAGATTTTTGGTCCAGACGTTGAATTTCAAACATCAGCCCATCTTCTTGAAACGCAAAATACATTCTCTTTCCGTCGGGAGAGAAACTTAATCCAGTCGTCTCCGGTTTATACAGGCCTTCAAGGATTGTATGAACAGCACCTGTAGATTCACGAGCATGAATACCAGCTTTGTCGCCTCCATCTTCTGTAAAATATAACATTGAACTGCCATCGGCAGTGAGAACTTGCTTGAGTTGGTCTGGGCCTCCATCAAAGAGATCAGTGTTCGTGCCTTTTCGTGTGTAAGTAAAATTCTAGGTAGCACAAGGAGTCGCGATTAGTAAAAGTGAGACGACACAGTTTTGCGCTGAGAATACAAACAGTATCTTGAAACGACAAGATTATACAACCGATTTCCAATACTGTTACGTACATCCAAGTCCAATTCATAGATATGACTGAAGCGCTTACAAACAAAGAACAATGTATTCTCACTGATTGCTATGCCTTCAGAATTAGGATAATACAATCCAGCATTGTTCTGGGCTTCTGCTTTGTCGGTGGTCCAGCTATAGTTCCCCTGTGAATGGTCCTCTACAGTTGGTATTAGGACAAGGTAATCGGTAACACCTTCTCCCAGCAACAATTGCCACGGTTCGTTCCAGTTGGGATTATTTGGTGTCCAACGCTGCATGGCACCATATCTGTCATCTTCGGTGATAAAGAAATGCGAATTATCCATGTCCCGAACATCTTCAGCATAAGCCTCAAAAATACCTCCATCAGAACCAAGCGATATTGGTTTGGCCTCTCGACTTCCGGTGGGGTCTGTGAGCCAGCACTGTCCCTCGGCGGACCAAAAATCTTCTTCGCAAGATACCCATCCGCCGAAAAACGTTTTGCCGCCATTGCAATTCATGAGAGTCCCAGTGAGAATCATTTGGTAGTTGGTAACATTTCCTTGAGAATCAAAAGTTATGGCACCGACGCCTCCTTTTCCCACTTGGTCTTCTTCGCTGTTACTGACCAAAATCCAACCACCCTCATTATCCGGCCGTTGATCTGGGAAGACTTCTCCGCCATCTGGCCACTCGTGAAAAGTCAGGTTGCTGGTCTCGCCATTGGCATAGCTAACTTTTTGTCCGGAAATAGCAATCACACGACTCGTCAAGCCTTCGGATAGATGCAAACCATTCTCGATGGTGTTGATCAAGCCGGGTTTGTAAGCCAGAATTGTTGTTGTCGGGCCGACAGTGGGCTTTGCGGTAGGTGTCAGTGCTGTCATTGCGGTCGGACCGATCGTGCTGGGAAACTGAGTAGGAGTTTGACTGGTACCATTTGGTACTGTGCTCGTGTCTGGCACAGGAAAGTTTGTGTTTGGCCTTTTGCTTGGACTTTGCGTTGTTGTTGTCGTGTCGCTGTCCACTGGCGCAGGTCTCGGTCTCGGATAATCGAATGGCCTCTTGTAGTTTTCCTTGGATTCAGATTCTTGACTAACGCTGAATTCTTCTGGAAAGTCTCCCATTTGTGCTCGGTCTCGATTCTCGCCAAGTGTTCGTTGCAGAAATGCTGAAGTTGTCTTAGGGCGATCCGAGGTGACCGAAAACAGTGCGACGAGGGCGACCGAGAGTAAGCCCAAGACTGCCGCAAATGGGAGACCCCATTTTCGATTCGACTCTAGTGTTGGGATCATCATCTTATCCAATTGTTTGTGACTGTCTCAACTTGCTGTGTTGAGTTGTCTGGATGTTTTCTTGCAATAGGATCGGAACGAAAAATTGACAGTTTGACGTTGAATGAGTATTGAAACGACTGAATGTCTCCGAGCAAGAGTGAGTCTGAATTTTATTATTAAATAATTTTCTTTCGGCATTTTAGTTTTAGCAATTGAGTAGGTCTACTCTACCTGGTACTCGGAGTAGACTACCTAGCCAGTATTACTACTACTGAGTACTACGATATGGCATGATAAGTAGTGCGCAGTACTAACGCAGATAGGGCGGCAGCTGATTACTACAGAATAGTAACTTCCAAGGTCTTCTTAATCTTGCGATCATAAAATGCACATGCAAAAAGAAAGAATAGCGTTTCCTGTGGAGATCCTGTGGAGAGAAATGAGGGGCAATGCGAATGGTGCACACGTGTGGGAGTTTAAAGCACAGATTTGAGTACAGCGACCAAAATGGAGAGGCAGGCGCGTTTTGGTTGGATACCCTCTGCAAGTGACATTGTTACTATTGAAATGCAGCCATGCAAAACGGAAGGGCTTCACCAGCACGCTCATTTCTTGCCTCGGAACTTTCCTCGTGTCTGAAGTTGCTCTTGTCAAACTTATTGGGTTATGAGCTTCTCAATTACTAGTATGCGTTAATATTTTTTTACTTATTGTTAGAAAAAATAATGATTGCTAAAACTTTCCACAGTTTAAATATTTCAAGCGAGAGAATCCGTTCACACGGGTTTTACATATGTCATTATTTTCTGCCAACGACTGCATACTGCATGTATGTATGTGTCATGCTGTTGCAACAAAAAGACTTTATCAGCATTCTCTTTCTTTCCATTCTGCATAAGGCTATAGTTGAGCGAAAATTAATGACTGGGCGTTCGGAACAATGACATCGAAAATATCAGCTCTCCTCGTATGCTCTCTCTGCTCTCTCTTCCACTGCATTAATAGGGGTTATGTGCAGGCTGCACCCTGGTCGAATTCGAACCAACATAACGATGCAGTAGATCAAGAACGACGGGCCCGTGGATCGTTATCGGCTAGCACCAAGAGCCAAGGTCCACGAGGTACCAAGCGTCAGTTGCAGGACTATATGGGAGGTACTCTTGCCGAAGGCTACGGTGGCAATGGAGGAGTGACCAAGGACCAGGAGTCTCTACCCATGAAAGTCCCATTTGTTCCTGCAGTGCCAACCCAACAACCTTTCAATACCCCAGCTCCCACCCCAACTCCTATCACAACCCCCACATCGGCTTCTGCTACATCTGCACCTACAGATGATAACCGAGAAATTACCTACGTCCCAGGAATGTTAACAGTGATGGAAAGAGATTTAATCTTGTCTCAAGGATTAACGTCCAGAATCCTTGCCCTCTCGGGTCAACCTGTGGTCTACGGTAATGGCACTCAGAGCGTGGCTGATTTTCACGTTTGGCCCGATGGTGCCGCGACGTTTGTTGACAATCGACCACAAAACAAGGGCGGATGGTTGTATGTCTCTAATATGGAAGATAGTACTGGTGGAGTCGGTGCTCTTACGTTCAACAAAGACGGCGAGGTCATCAACTATGAAATGATTTTGACCGGTACTAAATGGAACTGTAACGGCGGCAGGACGCCTTGGGGGTACGTTGTTGTACTTTGTGTTGTCATGCGATTCATTCTGCATATTGTTTAAAGAATTGCTTTGAATGATATTCAACATAGACTCATCACATGCAACGTTGCAGAACATGGATTTCAGCTGAGGAAGATTTTGAACATGCAGAAGGGAGGCCATGGCAAGTGGATCCCTACGGCGTTAGACCCGCTCAAATAATCAACATGGGAAATGCAGGAGGTTCCTATGAGGCATTTGCCTACGACGTTCGCTCTTTTGAGACTCCTAGGTTCTTTTTGACGGAAGACTATGTCTTTGGTGCACTGGAGCGATTCACGCCAACAAATCCATCATGGTCGGATCCATGGAATATGCTCGTAGGACCTGGAGTGCATGAATGGCTTTTATTGAGTCCCAGTCTTTTCGATCCTACTTCTGGAACCTACTCGTGGACAACCAATCTAGATACTGCTCGCCGCAATGCTGGAGAGCATTACCCCGAGACGGAAGGTATTGATGTGGCTGGATCAAACCTCTTCTTTGTTTGCAAGGGCATTCGGCGACTGTTTACGCTGGACTTGAACGGCAATACCTATACATCGTCTACTACTGCTGCCACGGAGCTATTCGAGGGGGAACCCGATATGATTCGCACTGTTTTGTCTGAAGAGGCGGCGGCTGAAACATTGCTCTATTTCACCGAAGACAATGGTCGAAGAGCTGGTGTCCACGCAAGAAACGAAGCTGGAGAATTGTTTACCATTCTGGAAGGTTTTTACTCGCCCGAAACAACTGGACTGGCCATGTCACCGAATGGAATGTTTCTCTACGTGTGCTTCCAAGAGGACGGATATTGCTTTGAAATTAAGCGCACGGATGGGTTTTCTTTCCGGGCCAAGACACTCAATCTCAAGCGACATCCGACCGAAGTTGGCAGTAGCAAGTCCGCTCGAGCCTAGCTATTTTATTTCAGTAGCAAGCAAAAGCATAAGACCTACTCCCAAATGAGTCACAAGACTTTTCCTTTATAGTGCTGTGTGAGAATTGTAAGTGTATTGAATTGCTTAACGTGTGAGTATAGCTGAATCTGGTTATCAAGACCTCCTTGTGCATGTACATCAACAAAAAATAGTTTATTGTGGGAGTTGCAAAAAATGAAAATAGTAGACGGTGTACTTTGAAAACGAACCCCTTACGGACGCACAGCTTCTAGAGTCATTCAAGTCATGAGTTTTACACGACTTCAATTCGATAACTAAGCAAGTCCAAATAAATACTACTCGCTACAGTAGTAGGTAATCGCAGCGCAACACAATATTTCAACGCTTCTCTGCTGCAAACGAAAGTTAAACTGCATAGTTAAATAACGAAGGCAACTCTGCAGGTTGTCTCTCACTGCTAAAAGTTATTGTAGCAGCACATGTGCATCATTTTTTAAAGAAAGTAGTAGAGCACACGGGATTTTACAAGCATCTAGCACAAACGGGATCTAATTATTTGACAACATAAAACAGCTACCATTTTCCATTTTCCCCATCATGTCTGACGACGAAAAGAGCCAAAATAATGGCGACAATGTCGAAACGAACGCCGACGACGAAGTCCAAGTGGAAAATCCTTTTGATATGGATGCAGGAATGGACTTTGGTGCCGCAGAAAAGCGTCGTCAACGTGCCATTCGCAAGCAGAAGCAAAAAGAAGCGGAACAAGGCTTCGTCATGGACGGAGACGTCCAGGTTCGCAAGATTGGATCCTTGTTCGACGATGATCCCTTACCTCCTCCGAGACCCAACCGCAAGAGCATCAGTGCCGGAGATGCGGATATAGACCAAGAAGACAAAGGAGCGACTGCCGAGGAAATGCTGCAAACAATGAATGAAATGAATGATCGGGATCGAGAACGCAATACAGTTCGTGTGGGAGACAAAGTTATTACCAAGTGGCCCTACGATGACTATCATACAGTTCAAAAAGAATACTGGGAGCACGCCTTGGAACGAGAAGAACAAGCCAAGTTGAAGCGACAGCAGAGGCAAGATGGGTCCGAATCGGATAGCAGCGTTAGCGTAAGTTCCAGTGAAGGCGAGGATGACGAAGACTTTAGCTTGAGCGGCAGTGACAGCAGCGAATCTTCCAGCAGCAGTGATAGCAGTCGCAGCGAAACCAGTGCAGAACGACTGGAACGCAAAGAGGCGGCACGGCGGGAGCGGAAACGGCTGGAACGAAAGGCGCGCCGCAAGGCGGAAAAGAAGCGTTCGAAGCGATTGAATAGGGACACTGAAAAAGAACAAGAGCGTCGAAGGAAGCTTCGTCAGAAGGCCCTGGAAGAAGAACGAGCGGCTGGGTTGCACGATTTGAAATCTGATATTATGGTGTTTGTAAGACCTCAGGATCCTCCCGAGATCAAGCAAGCAGTAGCAGGGCTACCATTGACGGAATTCGAATCGGTGGCCAAAGAGCGAGCTATTGCGGTGGCGTCAACCTGGCTTTTCGATGCGGGCCTGGTACAGGAGCTTATGCAAACAAAAAAGGTGAACGACAAGGAAGAAGACATGCTAGAAAATGGAAAGAAGAAGAAAGTAGAGATCAAGATTTTGCCACTGGGAGGAGACAAGAAAAACAAAGATCAGCCCGAGAAACAAAGCGGCCCCAAACGAACCAAGATGGATATTGAAATTGAAAAACTCGAAAAATCTACCCGCGCTCAATTGGATGCTATCAATGTTCGACTCAACAATGGGGTTGCCTCCTCGGGCCATGAAGTGCAGGAACTAGTGAACTCCGTCGTGAGTACCAAGGGTGAGCTTGTCAAGCTACGAGAGACCTCCAGCATGTTGAGCAACGCCGGTGATACCCTGGATGGAGTGTCAGGGGCGGCCGCTACACAGACCACCTTTGCCATCAACAAATACCCACATTTAAAGTATGCTATCAATGCTCGGCGTAATTTGCAGAAGTGTTTTCGAGAACTGGCGTTTTTCAGTGAAATTCCTGTCAAGTGTGCCGATTTGAAAGACGAGTTGCAACAAGCCGAATGGTCTGAGGATGAAATGATGGTGATCCGAGACGTTTGTAAAGAACATGTCCAGTTGGATATCTTTTTGAAAGAAGCAGAAGCTGGAATGAAGCGACAACAGGAAGCTGATGAAGATGACGACGATGACGACGAAAAGCGACGGAGGAGAGCATCTGTTGGTGGCGGCTTCAAGAGAACAGGTTTTGACGTTGGTTTACCGCACAACAACGACGAAGTTGATCGTTTCTTGAAGGATCACGTCCAGATTGTACTCGAACTCGGAGAGGAGATCCGCCAAAAGATTCGCTACGGAATTGGTACCTCGTTCGATTTGGCATTCAACAACCCTGCCAATATGGTTGCGTTGGTCGAGGGTGTGGAAATTTACGAGACGGCCAATCGAGAGTATCAAGCAGTGCACGGTGGTGCTGTAGGGTTCACCGGCATGAGGGCTCTAGCACTGGCAGAGCTGTATGAGGACATGGAAGCTCGCTGCATGGAGGTTTTTGACAATCTAGCTGATACAGTACGTGTGATTCTTTCATTATGTTCGTGTGTTTTCGTCAGGAAAGTTGTCCTCACCTTTCTTGTGCCGATTTGCAACGCAGATCGACGAGACTGACACAGATGATGAACATCTAAACAAGCTCTTTACTGCGATTCTCCGCGGCGCTAATGAGTTATCTGCCGAGATCACCTTTGTGTCGGAATCGATGGCTTCTTGCTTCCCTTCTTTTTGGGCGGTGGATATCATTTGGTCCAGTTGCGTTGCTCACTTGTGCTCTGAGCAAATCCTTACTAATATGGGTGGCATTGAAGGTGAAAATCTTCCAAATCTTGGCATGCCGCAGCTGCTGGATCTGGTGGCCTGGGTCGAGAACTTTTTTGAAGTAATTGAGGAGAACTTCCCTGACCTTGACATCCCAACAGCTACTGAGCCACGAAAATTTAAATCAAAGCCGACATTGTTGTCAGAAGATCACACGAACATCGAAATACAGCAGGCAATCGATAGCCTTGCTTGGGCCTCCAACATTCTCTGGGATGCCCATGGTTTAGGTATGGAAGAGTTTTTATTCAGGACGGAAAAGCAAGCAGTTGAGTTGCTGGAAAGATTTTACAAGTAAGTTATATGATCTTGCAGTGGCTTGTCCTAGCTTGAGTCTGATTGCAGCAATGCTTAACTTATATGACATTAATATATTGCTTGATATAGGGCTGACCATGAGAAGCTCAAGAGGTCAGATGGGTTGCTTTGGACATCGCTTTGCGGTGATGTGTATGGTTTTATCGGCCTTCAAGTCAAAACTATTCGCGAGCGCTTAACCAGGAAGTCGGAGGCAATGATCAAACTGGTGGCTATCATCTTCAAAGGACTGTATGATGCACAGAAAGCATCGCGAGACCACTTTTTGAACGACTTTGATTCTTGCTGTGCTGGATCCAATGATTTCATGGACATGAGTGAGAAGTGTGAAGATATTATCACTGACATTCGCAATGAGTGTATATTGTCCCCGAAAGCTGAACAAACACTTGAATTGCGGGCTGGATTTTTGCTTGGTCTTTATTGTTCTGATGCTGTGTATGCTGCACAGAAGATCAGCTACTTCGTTTTCCAGGACATTTACGAGTCGGAGGATATCACTTCTATTTTGTTCACCGTGGAGTGGCTGGACGAAATGCCCGACAATGATGTTGCAGTGCAAGTCAAGATTACTATGGGGGATTACATGGCAGACGTTCTCGAGTATTTGGATGATATCATGATCCAGAAGGCTCTTGAAGCCTTGGTTACAAAATGCGTCCTCTATTATATTGAAGAGCTTCTATTGAGGGCCTCTACTCACAAATCCGGAAGGGATTCGTTCTTCGTGGACAACAGACGAGCGCTAGAACGAATGGAAGGTGACGTTCGAGTTTTCAAGGAGTACTTTGAAGAATTTGACGAGGACTTTCCAACTTTGAGAAAGACGGTAGAGACCGAATTTGATTTCTTTGAGACAATCCAGGAAATAATATCCATTGCCGGAGGCTGTTCCGATGAAGACATTCGTGATTACATATATGCATTCCAAAATCGGGTAAAGAACTACGATATCACATACGCGATCGTTGGCGACCTGTACCACCTGGTCAATCCCAGCGAAGAAAAGCAAGTCTACGAAGTGATCAAAAGCATGGAAGACGATTTGAAAGAGTCGAACAATAACTCAACGGAAGATGCAGCGACTATCCACGCCAGAGTCCCAGGGCTTCATCTCGAGACTATGTTGAAGAATACTATCACAAACAGTGCACGCAAGCGACCTGGAGAGGGCAAAGGCCTTTTTAGTTGGGGATAAAATTTATTCTGTCATCTGACAGATGGCTTATGCAAATTCTAAGTATTGGTGCCCAAAAGTACTATGTCACCGTCGTACTTCCTTCGGATGTATTGTCCAGAAGCAAGTTTGATGTAACCCGACGAACGAATTTACGTTCTCCGCTGTTGCTGGGGGCATCTTCGATGCAGCGAATCGTTCCGTAAATAGATTGATATCCTTCATCTTCCTTGTCGTCTAGCATAGCAAATCGAACTCTATGCGCTTTCGGGTTACGACAAAGTCTCCTAACGCGCTTTCTTCGTGTCGAATGATACATAAAAAATACAACGGCAATTGAAGACGAAAGAAAGACAAAAAACGAGACCATATTCCAAGTGTTCCCTGTCGTGTCCGCTCGCTCTTCGCCCCACAACTTTTTCAGGTTCCCGACTCCTTCAAAGTAATCATCGTCTCTGTGACTAGTTTTCCTATCATGGCGTTGACTGCTGTGGTGTCGGTCTCGAAAAACATCATCGGCATCGTCGTGCGAATCACCGTCGTTCGAATCACCGTCGTTCGAATCATCGTCGTAAAACAAATCAAAATCACGAGCACTGTTCCTTCCGTAGTCTTTGTCGTAGATTTTCTCGTATGTACTATCACGGTAATTGTCGCATAACTTATTATCTGTGGCGCGAACAAATCGTCGGCTGCTTGTGACTTGATCATGCCAGCGATCCATAATCGTCGTATCAAGTGACAATCTTGTATCTCCAAACCCAGTTCCTCGCCATAATTGCTGAGCATTCCAATTGCAATTTATGTACGACCACATGGAAATGTCGTAATCCTGAATCAGGCGCAGCGCGGGCGCAAACCATTCATTCCAGACATCTTTGCCAGCATTGCTACGGTTGCTACTTGTACTTGCAGTGAGATTGGAGAGATACGAGTTGCGAAAATTCCAACCAAAGGGTGTCGATTCTGCAATCATGGTGGGTTTACGATGTTTTGCAGCAAAGTTGAGTACATTCTCCAGATCTTGGACGGTACCACCCACGCCGTGATTTTGGTAAAATTGTTGAAACAAGGAAATGCCAACCCAATCCACAACATCATCACCGGGATAAAAATCGTCGAGCGTGGACACAGTATTGTTTTCTGCTGTTGGTAGACCTGCTGCCCAAGAGTGCCACACCATAACGACTCGACGTCGACAGTACTTGTGTTTGCGACAGTTATCAGCAATATACCGAAATGCATCTTTGTAGGATTGAGGATCAGAGGCATAATTGAATTGTGGATTGTCAAATTCTGAGAAATTTCATGATGGAAGAGTTACAAATAATGAAAGTTAGCCGAGGCAAACTACAAAGCCCTTTTAAGACAACGTCAAATACAATGCAATGCAATACTTACCATATCCAATGCGAAGAAAAATTTTGGAGGCGGGACACGTCGATCCCATGTAATGGACAAGATGGTGTACTTTGTCATCCAACCGTCCCTCCAAGATATCCCGACACCCCTGTGTCCCATTGAGCCACAATCCAATCTGAAGTCCAACATCGAGTGGACGATCATATCTGCTACTCCCAACGGCACGAGCCATGGCACGGCGCAATGCACCATCCGCATATTCGATACCCGTACCGTAATCTACCGGTCGATCGAGACCACCGAGAGTTTGAATATCGGTATAGACCATCAGGGCTGCCGGCACGGCGTCATCGGGATTGGGTACTGGCATGCCGTATTTGCTTCTGTGATTGCTGCTGTCACTACCATCGCTTTGCCTGCTGTAGGCGGGTTCGTCGAGAGCCGTACGGCGCATGTACCAGTGCAAGCTTGCATTCTATTTTGGGAACAAGTACGGGTGTGAGAGTGTGAAAGTGATGCATGTGCAGTATTGTAGTACATATGCAATGACACTTTTGGGATCGTTTGCAACCTACCTGTTGTTCCGTTAGATATTCTTGTATGGAATACAAATCTTGACCAATGGCTAAATACGTCTTGCCGTGAGCCGGAAGGCAGATATCGTAGTCATACTGTGTCTTCTTCCTCTTCTTCCTGTCGTTGTGCTTTCCGGATTTCGTATCAGGACTTCCGGAAGAAGAATAAGGAGCAGGCGAAGTAGACTTGTCCTCATCTCTCTTAATCTTTTGCTTTCTGGTGACTCCCATCTTGTTCAACTACGGCTAAACCTAGTCTTGGCTTTGCAATGCAATCGCTAGTGCTTGGCTTATTACTAGACCTACTCTAGTTGAATAAGAAGAACTGCTCCTATCGTTAAACACGCACTCTTTTTTATGTGATCGTTATTCGTTATTGATCTATTCCGAGCGTATTTCGGAGTATTCCATTTTTTTGATTCTCATTCAGGCCAGGCCTCCTCTCAAGTACTCGACTACAGTAGGCAGTAGCAGTCGCTCGTCTAGTAGACTAGTAGCAGTAGTCTACTCTACTAGTAGTAGTACTGCTGGTAGTAGTACTACGTAGTCGTACCCTGGTGGTAGCTACTAGAGTACCCTGGAAGTACTGTACCACTCCCTGGTGGTACATGTCATCGGCTGATGAAACTGCAATGTTAACGTGGCAGGATAGGACGATAAATCTTCCAGTGTTCGAATCGTTACGTCATAAGCGCCATTAAGAAAATTCAATTATAGGTCTGTTCGTTAGTGTAAGATACATATTCGAGTTAGAGTTCTCATCTAAAGTACTGTAACTACTACTACCAGGTACCAGATAGGAGTAGTACTACCTGGTACTAGTAGTCTAGTCTACTAGTACAGAAAACAAACGTCCAACTTCATAGTTGCCATAGCTACTACCCTGCTAGAGTAGTGTACTACTCGAGCACTCAATACCTTCAGTAGGTACCTAAACTCAAAACTCGTAGGGAACGTGCATGGAAACAGATCCAGAACTCAGACTATTTTGACCGCGCTCTGGAAAGATGGAACCAAGACTGCGGTTGTACATTTCGACATAGTTACCAGCGACGCTGATGACAGTTCGAAACATGAGTTTGTAGTCCGGTCCAAAGCCACTAATGATGGGCATGTTACCAGGGCTATTGCGCGTAATCTCCATTGCTTCGGCATAGAGTGGTGCTTGTACAACCCATCGAACAAAGTCAGTCCATTGCGGATCACTGTGGCGAGTCACAAGCGTGCGTCTTGTGCCCTCCGCGTCAAAAAAGTAGGGATCACTGAACGACAGGTTGACGTTCAGTACAGGACTGCCTCCAGCAAGAACATCAATGGATCCGTTTGCAAGAGCAGCCAAAGCCTCATTCGTTTCGGAGAAATCTTCAACAGTAACGCGTATAATCTTTGCAAAGACACCTGCTGACAAAGCTGTACAAAAATCAATGTCAAGTCCCTCCCACGGGCCAGAGTTATTATTGAACATGGCAAATCCAGGACTGTCACCAAACACGCCGCAACGAAGATAGCCCCTTGTTTGTAACTGCTCCAGCGTGCCATTAGGAACTGCAAATGCAACATCTTCCCCGTTGCGAGTATCTCCGAGTGGAAAGGAGTACAAGCGGCCTACTTGGCTACCCCGATTAACTGAGTTGAAGCCCTGACGAAATGTCTGATTGCTAAATTTTCGTGCAAGCATCTCTCCATAATTTCCAACAGCTTTGATGGCCCGAATAAAGAATTCGTTGTCAATTTCAGAGACACTTGTTTCGGGAAAGGAATCAGCGGTAGCTGCGGTGATATTCAGGTACTCGGCTGTGATAAGTGATCGAAGTATCCAGTTGCAGAGTTCGGCCCACACTGGATCACTTTGACGCGTCGTCATTGCCAACGGTTCTGAGTTCCAAGATCCCTTTTCTGATACTTTAAAGTCGCCCGTGTAATTTGCGTTTCTGGTTCGCTGCTCCATGTCGACAAACAAACTTTCCGCAATGACATTGCAGTCACCACTGGAAAAGGCACCATACATTTCCGTACCGGTTTCTAACTCAAACAGGTTGGCAGTAGGCAACTTTTCCTCAATGACTTCTCTATGGCTACTGACGAATGTTACACAAATGATAACATCCTGACAGTCTGCTGAAAAGGTATCACCTTGATCGACACAGTCCACAAATTCGGGAATGCCCCCAAACGTTGTTCCCGAGTAGAAATAGGGATCAGAAAAGGTGTAACCATTGCCATTATAAAAGACATCGCGTTCCATTGTTGCAGTCGTAATCGTTGTAGAGACGTCAATGTCTCCCGATGAAAGAGCGAGGAACATTTCTTCAAACGCCATGAAGGAAAATTCAATCTTATTTGGATCACCCAGTACGGAGGCAGCTATTGCGCGACACTAGAATATTATAGAGTAACGAATACAAGAAGAAAGTGGATGACTACTTTAGAACAAAGGAAATGGAGAAAGGATCACCAAGAGAAAAGACAGGAATTGATAATAAGCACTTACCAGATCCACCGTCAATCCCGTGTTCTCTCTTGCTTCTCCGAGTTCAGCTCGACAACGTAAAACATCATTCCGGCGTACAATATCCAGTACTGGATTAAGCTGTACAGGACTCGCTGTGGGCGAACTGGTAGAAACGCTAGCAGTACTTTCTTCGTTTTCCATCACCACAACGACGATACTAACAATGATCGCGACGGCCAAAAGAATCAAGAGAAAAATGATTCCCCAGCATCTCTTTTCGGAAGCCTTTCTCGCTTCCTCGACATTTTCTTTGGCGGCGATACTCACAACACTGACTTGATCTGCCTCAACGGCTGTTGAAGCTATCCTCGTTAATTCTGTTCGAAGAGCAAGATTTTCCAAGTCCCTTTCTCGGAATAACTCACTTTCCCTTGGAGCTAGCTCGGCTACTACCAGTACTTCTTCTTCTTCCTGTTGTTGTTGTAATGGTAGATTTTCATCGTGTTCCTCTCCTTCTTGATGTTGTTGATATTGTTCTCTATCATCTGCTATTCCAGGACCAGCAACACAAATGGCACCTGGTGCGCTCCCTCCCGCATCCAATGGTACGACGTGTTTCCCTTCTCGTCGACCGTGCACTTGTTGTTGTTGATGTTCCTGCTGCTGTTGTTGTGATTCCAAGTCACCTGGAGAGGTGGCGGCGACGGCGGCAGCATCAGCAGATGATGACGATGATTCAAAAGCTTCGACAGCAGCAGCAGCAGCAGCAGCAGCAGCAGCAGCAGTAGTAGTGGTGGTGTGTCGAATAGTCCTAAAACTAACACAAAGACTAGGTAAAACTAGAAAGTCTTTTCAACTTTATTTCTTATGTATTGTGGGCTTATTAGCTATCCTAAACATGTATCTTTGCAGGGTATGCTATGGCCGTCAAAATCCATATCTTTTGACAACCATGTCGGTCCTGACACCTATAGTCCATTTGTTTGGTTCCTAGTAGCCTATCTAGACTATAGACTCCTTCTTGTAGGGGGTACAGACCTAATGCCATGGTCTGTACATCGTCCGTAGTTCATGGATCCGGAACAACTCGACAGTGGTGGCGGCGGCGGAGGAATCTCGAGCTGCCAGAATTTTTGTCAATTTATCTATGGTCAAATGCGTCGAGCTGTCCGTCTGCCATGTTGTAGTCTATTGTTGTTGCGCTTCGAATACTGGTTACCTTTTTTCCCGTCTTGTTTTGACATGTTTTCAACTCAGCTGTAGCTGGACAGTAGGATGCTGCTATATTATTAGTAGTTGTAGTAGTATTATTATTAGTATTCTCAACAAAGAATGCAGGATGTATGAAAGACATTGGAGGTTAGCAGAGACAGATGATACAGAGCAAAGTTCAGTTGTTGCTGTTGGACACAAGTCGCAGATACGCATGCTGGTTAATAATTACTGGAGTCGTAATAAGTTTGATGCCAGTTTTTCAATTATTAATTCATCACTCATTTTCTCAGATTTTAATTTTACGGGTTTTGACTCTATTCGTCACATTTTTTTCCGTACGATCTCTCCGAACGGGTGATGATGTAAAATCCAAAAAAAGTGGAACGACCGCCAATCTACAGCAGCAGCTGCGACTTAAAAAGCGTACAATACTAGCTATTAGAGAATAAAATAAATTCATCAAGGAAAAGAGGAGGAGGCTTGAAGATTACTCTTGCAGCAACAATCCATCTCTCGAAAATTTGGTTTGCTGATTACAAGTGCTTGGTTCGTTGGTACTTTGACACATCGTATTTGCTGCACGACACACGACGCGACTACAATTTATTTGGTATTGAAGTTTGCTTTACTACCAGTCGAGACGTGAAAGACGGACAGTCAGGCAAACGAACAAATTCCCACGACAAAAACAAACATCAAAACGCAATCATGATGAACGACAGCCATTATTACGATGCCAGTGGTACTACTACTTTAAGCAGCAGAGAGAGAGATGCATCTGATTATTATGCTACGGCTGATGGGACTGCTATAAGACGAAACAAAAATCCGCATAGCATTTTAATCCGTGGTGGTGATCGACATGGGTCATCACCACCACCTTCGGATCATGGCAAACATTATCTTGGTAGGATGTGGAACAACTTTTTGAAGACAGCTTTACCATCCAACAGTTTGGAAGGCTTTATGAAATCATGTCTGGCAGTAACGGTAGTTTTGTACGTTTTGAATCAAAAACATTTATTACCCAAACCACTCTCGGCTGTCGTTTCCAAGGCTCTGTTTTATCCTTCCTTGCCAATTACAGCAGTACGACGTTTAGGAACTTGGAGTACCGTCGTGGACGATACAGTCATTGTGGGAGGAGCTCCTTTTCAGTTTGTTCAGTTTCCGGAGAAACTGTACCATGAATACGGTGTAAGCGTATCGTGTATATATATATATATATATCTGGTTATGTTTGTTGTCTTTTTCGCGGCCGGTAGTATCAAGTTGAACCTCACAATGAAATAATGAAAACTGTTGTATGCTCCTGTCTTACCTTTCCCCTTTTAGGTCCGAGGAGTAGTCAATTTGTGTGCCGAATGGCCAGGACCAGAGAAAAAGTATCGAAAGCTGGGAATGACTCATCTACGATTGCCAACAGTCGATCACTTTGAACCCACAGTGTCCGACCTAGAAAAAGCAGTAGCGTTTATCCAGAAATACCACGATCAAGGAGAAAAGGTCTACGTGCACTGTCGAGCAGGACATGGTCGATCGGCAGCCGTTGTTTTTGCCTGGCTCGTGTCCAAGGACCCAAATGTCGATTTGCGGTTGCTAAATCAAGAATTTTGTCGATTACGGAATGTTCGAAAAACCTTGTGGAGGCAAAAGAATATCAAGGCGTTTCATGCCAAGCTTCAGGGAGAAAGAGGAGGAGTTTCCAACAACAATAATGGTATTGAAATGACGAAAAAGACGTCTACTTCAGACGAGGAAGATGAAGACGATCACAAGGAGCTATAGTAGTAGCCTCTCCCCCTTGGTGC
>Ga0210025_1002685_pt1 | contig 16937 bp, 10 predicted proteins | sample CryGeyme20150102_FD_183989 | JGI IMG/M metagenome (GOLD analysis project Ga0210025, IMG submission 183989) | Groundwater microbial communities from Crystal Geyser aquifers in Utah, USA - Crystal Geyser metaG 2015-0102 (SPAdes) (version 2) | ecosystem: Environmental > Aquatic > Deep subsurface >...
GTGTTGCGCCGCCCATGAGTGCTTCTGGGCCTCCACACGCCACACCTATGGTCACATCTGATGTTGCGACTAATAATGCCGTTCCTTCGGCAACATGGCACATGACACCCTCAGAGTCGCGGCCTAACACGTCTTCAAAACTAGGAGCAGGAGCTTTCACGAATCCGACCGCATCTGCTCCACCAGGTGTACCAGCTTCACCTACGGTGCCTTCAGCAAGACCTCCCATGACACCCGCAACTCCAACGGTAGTCTCTGCTTCGCCAGTGGCTGCAAGAGGAGAACCGCCTGTGGCGTTCTCGAGTCCAGCATTAAAAACCAACGTGGAAACGACATCCGTACCTCCCGTGGCGGTGACCGCCACTGCTCCTCCTCCTTTGACAACTTCTGTATCGCAATCATCAACCGATCAACAGCCTGCGAAAAAGTCTGGCGCATTGGAAAACTCTACCCCGCCATCGACGCCGAGGTCGGCAACCGGCAGACCCGTTGCAGCACTGTCACCACGTTCCTCGGCCACGAAGAAGTTGCCACTCCCGCCACCATCGGCTACTTTGGAACGTCGGAAGAAGCCCAACAAATCTGCGACCAAAAAGTTCAAGTTGCCTCCTTCGTATTCCTCGGCAAAGCCACCTCCTAAATCCGCGATGACGCCTTCTCCGCAAGTGTCGAATGGAAAAAAGGCTGCAGGAGCCCCTCCCTTGATGCCCGTTGTTTCGACTAACGGGCCGCCATCGACAATTATTAAAGGCTCAACGCCAATGGTTGAAAATGTGTCGATTGCCGATAGTGGCTCACCAGATCAACAAAACCCTTTGACCACCAAGGCAGCTCCTCCTGTTGAATCGACTACAATAGTCTCAGTTCCAGAACCAGTTGCTGCGGAAAGTGTCGTACCAGCCAAAGAAAATCATGTAGAGTCGAAGGTTGTTCCAGATACGACCAGTACTTTTCATGCAGCTTCGAATGAGACCGCAAAGGTTTTACCTACTGGATGGCAGGAAATTTCAGACCCAAATACAGGACAGACCTACTACTGGAATGAAAGCAGCAACGAAACTTGTTGGGAGCGACCCTTTGCCAATGAAGATGAAAATATTTCGGCAGATAAACCGATGTCAACTGTTGACAAGCAAACTTCTGCGGAGTTGGCAGTAGAAACTTCCATGCTGCCAGCTCCCGAGGTAAGAGATGTAGCAGCTGAGCAACCTGAAACAACCAGATTTGACTCCAACAGTCAACTTCCAGAAGGATGGATAGAGGCGACTAATCCAACCTCTGGTGAGACGTATTATGTAAATACTGCTGACAACACAACTAGCTGGGAACGTCCTCAGATGGAGCTGTCTCAAGAGTTCTTTGCCACGCAACCTCGAGAAACTACATTACCAAAGCAAGCCCCTGAGGAGTCACAATTAAAAGAAACAACAATTCCTACGGAAGCCGCAAACATCTCCAAGACGGGAGATGAAGCGCGTAGTTTTCTCCCACCGGGTTGGGTTGAAGTTGTCGATGAAGCATCTGGTCGTCCTTACTTCTTTCATGAAGCAGACAACGTCACATCCTGGGACCCCCCTGCTGCTCCACGTGTCGAATCTATCACTGAAAACTATCAGCCCGGTGAAACTGAAACTGAAATAATGAAGGAGGCAGCATCTCCTGAAAATCAAGCCACCCCGCAAGAAGTTGCTCCTGAATTCACTCAAAAAATCGCGAATGGCGCTGAAAAATTGAAAAGTGAAGTAGCAGAGATAACTTTGACAGCTGATACCGTAGCTGAAGCACTAGACCATCTCCCACAGGGCTGGGTAGAATGCGAAGATCCAACAACTGGAAAACCATACTATGTTAATGCGGCCGAGCACATTACCACATGGGAACGCCCGGTAAGCGAGAAAAATCCTCCACCAGCAGAAGATGAAAAAGTGGCCGCACTAGATAAGCGAACCGAAGAAGAACCTTCTACGGAAACTGCTCCAGAGGTCTCTGGCGAGAGACAGTCCGCGGCGATGGCGCCCGAAGTGACGGAAAACCAGGAGCAAGAGGCCGACAACTCTGGAGCTGAGAACTTAAATACCGGTAGAGTCCACAAGAGCGACAACCAGAATCTTGCTTCAGAATGGTCAGAGGTAAAAGATCTGTCGGGTAGTGTTTACTATTATAATGAAAAAACCCAAGAAACGAGCTGGGAGAAGCCAGTTGCACTACTCGCCGAAGAAAGCAATACGACCACGGAAGGCGAAAATCAGGTCTTAGACAAAGAAATTTCACCTGAAATGACAAGAGGTGCTAAATTGTACAACGAGGCCAATACTGACGAGCCACCTGAAGACGAATTTCTAGCTGTCGACGGCAATGATAAGACTAGCGGAAAGGACGAGCTCCCTGCCGGTTGGATGGAGTGTTTTGATGCCAATGCAAACATGCCTTATTACTATAACGCTTCAGAAGACAAAACTAGCTGGGAGCGACCTGTGGCTTTGCCCAGTAACAGCCAACCCGATCATTCAACAACAATGGATGAACCCGAAATATTGCAAGACAAGCCCTCTGCTGATCTTCTGGACCCAGTCGACGAGAAAGCCCCAGAAGAGGTGCGGGAGCTCGAAGAGGAAGTAGCTTCTCCAAAACTCCCCCCAGCCGAGAATGACGCAGGGGAAGAGTGTCTTCCGCCTGGTTGGACTGCAGTTGACGATCCGTCCACAGGATCTGTATTCTATTTCAATGAAGTCGAGCAGACAACAACGTGGGACAGACCCACAGCGCCGAAACTTAATGATGGTCTTGACGAAATGGACTCCGAAGATCCCAGTGACTCCGAAATTGCGCCAACTCCGAGTCCCGCACCAATGCCTCTTCCTACTACTACCAAAGGCCGTGCTCCAAGTGATACTCCTGCGTCCTCGCAGATACCTGTGCCTTCACCATCCCCTGCGCCTATTCCTTTCTCTACAGCTGAAGATCAGGATAACACTATTGCTATCGACGAGGCGTACAAATCAGGAGAAGCTAATATTCCTCCTGGTTGGTCTATGGTCGTTGATCCAGACTCAGGGAAGCCATACTACGTACATGAAACTGATGGCATGACCACCTGGGAAAGACCAGAGCTTGATGCTACACGCGAAGTTGCCCACGAAGATTACAATAAAGCTGAAACTCATACTAGTGGAAATACAGCTGCAGGCGAAACGGAGACTGGAGAAGAAAGGTTGCCAGAAGAACGGACTACGCACGTAGAAGAAGCGTCAGGTAAACCCTTTGTTACCAACGCAGACGATAGCACTGCATCTCGGGAACCGCCAAAGACAGCACTAGCAACCGTTGAAACAATTGATACCGACACCGATCAGCTGCCTGTCGAAGGGCGAATTGCGGCGAGGACAGCAGCAGCAGCTTCAAGCAAGAATATGACCGAACTGGAAGCAGAGTTGTTGGAGAGTATTCAGTATGACCTGCCTCCGGGATGGATCGAGTCTGTTGACCCAACCACAGGAAATAGCTACTTTTACAATGAAAACACTGGAGTTACTACTTGGGAACGCCCAGCTTCGTCCGCAGATGCGATAATCAAGCCAAGTGCTTGCGAACAGGATTCACCCGAGCTGACTGACTACCACAACGAACCCGAGAGCACGCCACCAGCAGTAGTCTCATCTGCGCCTCAACCTGAAGGACTAATGGACAACACAGTTGTAGAACAAACACCCGAGAGAATGGACGAGGATGTATCCGAACCGGCAGACCTCCCTGAAGGGTGGCAGCAACTAGTTGATCCATCGTCAGGTCTCATTTATTACATTGATGACAAGGGTACAACTACTTGGGATCCTCCTATCGTTTTAGTTAACCAAGAAAGCGCTATTCCTACAAGTACTAACCCGAACGATCCGCAAGCTTTTGTGGAAGACAAACAGGACACAACAGAGTCAGCTGCCCTGCCCAATAAAGGCACAGAAGACGATTCACTCAAAGCGCCGCCGGGATCTGACCTACCACCAGGATGGATTGAATCCATCGACGAGTCGTCGGGAAAGCCATACTATTATAACCAAATCAACGGAGAGTCTGCCTGGGAGAAGCCAACCATTACAGGAAACGCGGACGAAGCTGCACCAACTCCCGAGAATATCGAACAGGAAGTGCTTGCAGATGAAGACGAGTTAGTCACCGAAATGCTGGATTCGGCGGAACCAGAGAACGAGCCACAAGATATCTATGACGAGGCAAATCCAGATGAGCAAAGAGAAGGTGCAACCCCTAAGGATGAATCTTCAAATCTGCCTCTAGGATGGACAAGCGCTGTTGACCCAGTCTCTGGAAATACTTACTACACCAATGAAGTAGATGGCGCAACATCATGGGATCCACCAGGACCCGTCGTTGCCAGCATAGTCGATACAATGCCTCCGCCAGTTGCACCAAATAACACCCTTGCGGACGAAAACGGAAAAAACGAGTCTGATACACTTAATGAGGAGACGCAAATCGATCCTGTTGAAGAAGAATTCGCCGTGCAAGAACCGCGCACTATTGCAGGATCTGAACAGGACCTCCCCCCTGGATGGGTAGCATCGACTGACCCTTCATCCGGCGAGACGTATTTTTTTCACGAAGGCGACGGTATTTCATCATGGGAAAGACCCTCTTGGCCAAGGCAAGAACCCGAGGTAGTCGCTCCAGAGGAAGAAGGAACGACCGATTCAGCACTCGTGGACACATCCGAGCCACCTGGTGAACCTGCGGACGACGTCAATGAGAAAAGTACCGAAAACAATAATATAGTTGGCGATGCCATGCCACCAACGGATCTTTCTGATGGATGGGTCGAACTTGTTGATGAGAGCTCCGGGAACACCTACTATCTAAACGAGGCCGATGGAACTACTTGTTGGGAACGGCCGACGAAGGAGTTAGACGCCATCGACGCTGCCCCTCCTGGTGATGCTGGTGGGATTGCAGAAAAATCCGTCGGTCCATCCGCCAAAACCACTGAAACACCAACAACTGAAAAGCAGGCCGAGCTGCCGCCAGGGTGGGTAGAGCTGGTGGATCCAACATCTGGACACCTATATTACTTGAATGAAGCAACGAATGAAACACTTTGGAAGAAGCCCTCTCTCGAAACAGCCACACAAGCTGACAATGCACAAGTAGCGGAGATAGCCGGCCAGCTACAGGATGGATGGGAGGAGCTGATCGACCAAGATGGTCAGGTTTACTACTACAACCACACTACTGGAGCTACTCAGTGGGAACGCCCAGTTTGCGCAGCCACGAGAGAGAATGCTCTTCAGCAAGCTGCTCCAGCAACATTAAGGAAACCAGAAAAGAGGCAAAGACTAGCACACGCTTTTGCTAGCTTTGGCTTTGGAGGGCGTCTTTGTATCTTCCGAGCCGGCCAAGCTCTGCGACCTGTGGAAATTCATCGCGTTGACCAGGTCGCGCACAAGCATGAGATTATACAGGAGGAGCTTTCGAAGCAACAAGCAGGCATCAATGGGCCTTTGAATACCGCTGCGACAGAAGCAGTGAGATCGTATATCAAGAGTTTTACTCTTAAGCATGAGAAGGATGTGCTTTGGCGTTTAATTGATGTTGTGTCCAACTCGAAAGGAAGAATTCGTAGTCAGCATGGAGTGGACAATCCTCGAAGCCCCGAATCAGCTATTGTCGAGGTCTTGTTAATGGATGAAATGCAGTCAGGAGAACCGAAAAGTGGTACTACTGGATCCTTTGTGCGTGCCGGGCCTTCTGTAGAACAGTCAGCCCCAGTTAATGGTAAGTCGATGAACTGCGCTGTGTTTCTCTCCTCATCGTCATATCTCTGAAGTCTTTTTTGAATTTCGTTTTGTGTCACAGGTGGGTCAAAGTCAAATGCTATTGATTTTATTCAAGAGTATGTTGTTCGGGGGAAGCGCGAAGAAGCCATTCAACTCGCCTTTGAGTCCAACAACTTTGCACTGGCCTTATTGATTGCCTCGCATTGCGGGGCTGAAACCTACCAGCAAGTTGTGCAGCAGTATGCGGACAAGGCCTTTCGGAATGGGTCACCCCTTCACACTATTGGTTTGCTATTTTCCGGTCAGCAGCTGGATGTGTCACTCCCGACAGATTCAAAGGAGCTACTTGAGTCTTGGCGTCAGCATCTTGCCGCCATTATTAGCAATAGAATTACTGGATGGGACAGGGCAGTTTTTTCTTTGGGCATCAGGTTGAGAGAACTTGGTGATATTCACGCAGCTCATGTCTGCTTTTTGGTTGCTGGCGTTCAAATGATGAGTCCCATTGCTCCGGAAACATGTATGAGCTTGCTCGGCTGTGACCATTTCCTGCCAGAAAATGTGTCTCTCTTATCCAAGGAAGGTGTTGATGCATATGCGCGTACCGAAGCATATGAGTGGGCCAAGAGAAGAGGAAACCCAAATGCTCTGATCAAACCATTGCGTCCACTCAAATTGCAATATGCTATGCTTCTTGCGGACTTGGGCTTTGTGGATCTCGCAAAAAAATATTTCGAAAACATCGTGAACGATTTCCCGGGCCGAGACGTTATCATGCGTGCTCCTTCGGCTCGGCTAACGGTACCTGAAATGTGCGAAAGTATTGGTGCTTTCATGATGGCCTTGACAAGTTTTGAGCAACGTCTGTATCAAACGGTGCCCGATTCTACCGCCGAAAGGCGGCTCGACTTTGGCGAGCCCAAGCAAAAAGAGTTCTACGAACCCTTGTTGCAAGAGAATGCACCTGAAGAGATCCATTCGTCTATCACACCAGCGTCACCAATGGCAGCGGGTGAGATGCCCGATCTCATGTCGGCTCCCTCTAATGAGTCATTTGAGACAGCGGCAACATCTCAAGTTCCGGGCGCTACCGTTTCGCAGCCTAAAAATAAAATTGTGAAGAAACTTGCTCGAATTAATCGCAAGGAATTGAATGCGATCTCAGAGACTCCTGTAGCTGCATTGCAGGCCCCACCAAAGTCGGAACCTCCGCCAGCTATAAAGATGCAGACACAAGCTCACGCCTCAGCACCAATGGAGAGTGATTCTCCTCCTGCTGCTGCCGCATCAGCCGTTACTGCTACCTATGACAAGCCGACGACGACTGCACCTCAATCTGCTAGTAAACCAAGTGACAAACAAGAGAAAAAGCGACCCGCGGAAGCTCCCAAATCTGCTCCTGCGGCTATTCAGAGTAAGTTCGATTTATTTTCTTCGCTTGCATTTGTTCAAATCTTTCACGGTTGTTTCTCATACCAAGTAAATATATTGCGCCATCTCAAGAAAAAGACTGGACCTTTGGAATGAAGGATAAAATGGCCAAATGGTTGAATCCTGATGCCACAACTGCTGATCTCGGAGAAGGAATGCAGGCATACTACGACGAAGACAAGAAAGTCTGGATCTTTCCTGGCGAAGATCCAGCCGAAGTTGCCAAACCTCCTCCGCCTCCTCCTACTACAATGGCCTCAGCTCCTATGGAAGAAGAAAGACGCAAAGTCCCTGACATGGCCACAGATCCTCTGGGAGCCTTGATGGCTCCCGTGCAACGCACACCCGCCATGTTTGGTCGAGGCCGACCTGGGAGTACTCCAGGAGGCGCCGGTGGCGCAGTGCCGCCTACACCCCGTTCTTTGTACACACCAGGAATGCCTCCACAAGCTGGTGGCGGAGGTGGAGCTAGAGCTCCTGTTGGAGCTCCGACTCCCCTTAGCATGCCTCCAGCTGCTCCAGGTGGTGGCGGAGCACCGCCTCCTTTTGTAGTTTTTCAGCCATCCTCTGCAGCTGCCAAGATACCGGAAGATGAAAAGGCTGAAGACACAACAGAGTAAATAATAATGATGTAATACATGAGTAAAAAAAGAATACTGACTTGTTTTTACTAAGTAGTCTACTAGTCTAGCTACTCTTTTTATTTGTATGAATAATAACCCCTCCGCCACATGACCAGTCCAGAATGACGCCACACTCGTGTTTAAAAATTGAACTGTCTGTCTGTCCATCCGAAAGTACAGCCGCAGCGTCCAAGAAACATTGACGCTCGTCTACTACTGACTGGTTACTACTAGTAGTACTCTCCTACTACTAGTACTCCTAGCTAGCTAGTAGTCTCTAGTACTACAAATACGCTACTTCTACTGTACTAGCTAGCTAGTAGCTACAGTAGCTAGCTAGTAGCTACTGCTACTCGAGTAGCTAGTAGTAGACAGCACAGCCAATACAGGCACACATTTTTTGGTGCAAACAAGCAAACTGGATTCAAAAAATAATAATTATAACAAGAAGGTAACAACAACAACATCAAGCACTATGTCTACTCCACCGTCACAAGATAACATTATTAGTGATGCACCAGAAACCCCTTCCATGTGGGCTCGTGCTTTAGGGGTTCTTTCCACCGCCAAGAAGCCGCGGCGAAAGTCTCCTGTAGACCCTGGTACAGCCGCTACACAAGCCAACCTTCAAACTAATTTGTCGGCCGTGGCGGAGACTAGCTTTCAACAAGACGCAACTTCTTTCTCTAACAGCAATGTGGACACTTCGATGACTTCAGATCAGTTTATGTCTCCCTTGTCGCCGCACCTTTCTGCTGGCAAACCTAGTTTTTACGATGCCGTTGGCAACGGCACGAGCAACACCATGGCGGGCAACAGCAGCGGCGACAGCAACAATTACGACAGTATAATGAAGATGAGTCCAGCCGGAAGTCGTCGCAAAGCTTCGCGTCTCGATTTTTCGGACCTGGATGCGCGTACGACTCAACCTGGTCATACACCAGGCCCTCAACGATCCTCCACACAGATGGACGGCAATCTCATTGGAGATGGTGGAGGTGGTGGAATCCTGCGAAATACGAACGCTTCTAGCAAGTCTCCTTGGCAAAGCAATAACGACCAGGCCGTCTCGTTTTCTCACGGTACTTCGGGTCCTTCGCCGTGGCTAGGATCTCGTAGCCGCAATAGCCACAGAGCTTTGGCGGCAGCTTCCAAACCTGTTGTCTTCCCCAGACCCCGCCGAGACCTTCGCACCCGCCGCTACCGTCCCAATGCTGCAGCATTGGTAGGCGCAAACGCTTTGGGTGGCACCTACCAGCGTCCAGGACGCTGTGATCCAGCACTGGTCAGCGAGGCCCTCTTGTCTCTCAAGGACAAGTTCATGCCAAGCACTACGGATATGGTACCCTCGTCGGAGATATTCGCGCACGGTAGCGGCAAGGTCCAGTGGGGATCCATCGATCGTCCCAGCCGGACACCTCGATTGGCGCACAAGCGACAACGACCGGTTCAGAGTTTGAAATCTTCGCATGATGAACAGAATGGCGAAGGCGATGGATATGAGGGAGAGAGTCGCAACAAACGACGCAAGAAGGTCATGTTTAACGAAAACGACGAAGTACAAGAGAGCGCACATGTGACAAAAATTGCTGCCACGCCATTCAAACCAACTCGAAATCACCAGGATACTCCCATGCCACGCAACATGTCAGGACACTCAGTGATCGAGTCGTCGACACCTGCATCCAATGCGAATACGTTTGACACCACCATTGGCAGCAACAACTACAGTCAACATGGCGATGTTCCTGATCTATCTTTGATATCGAGCACACCGAACTCGACATTATCCAGTGAACAGCAAGCCCTAGCTCGATTGGAATTTGTGGAGGGCGCCAAGCTTACCTTTGATGTCGCCCAACCTGTCAAAATGAAAGCCAAGTTGGACTTATCCAACCAATTCTTGCTCATGGGAAGCAACACCTCCAATTCATTGCTGACAAAAGGTGCTTCTGTTTCGTTTAAAAATACAGACGAATACACTGAATCTTCCTACGTACGTCCACCCTCTCCTGTTCGTGCTCACAAGGCCCGTCGTGAAGAAGAAAAAGACGACGACGATTACGCTGGCGACGATCAGCAGGCTGTCAAGCGAACCAAACGAAGCAACAATGCGACGTACGCCAAGGTACCTGACTGGATTTGTTCGAAGTGCAACAATTCAAACGACAACGATGAGTCTCGTTGTGTGAAATGCGACAATCCTCGTAGCTTGAAAGTCGATGCTAAAGGATGGGGAGACACGTTTGCAAATGCGTATAATGATACTGATTGGAAATGTACGTATTGTAATGTTCGAAACGCAAAAGCAGCGGTAATATGCCCGGCCTGTTCGATACCAAAGGAAGGTAAAGGTGTCTCTATTCCGGATGAAGCGGCTTCTCCTGATACTCCAGCTCCGGTGTCTTCCGGTGAATGCATGAAAACAAGTTTTCCAGACTCGTTTTCCTCCGGCTCAGCATCCAAGTTTAAATTCGGAGGCGAACTTTCTAAAATGGAAGCGCCTACTTGTAAGCTGGATGATTCCACTCCTTTTGCGTTTGGCGCGGCACCAACCTCGACACCGGCGCCATCGACGGGTGGACCGGCAACCACGGGCGGATTTTTGTTCGGTGGTACGCTTGCAACCTCGACCACGCCTGCAGCTTCTCCTGCTACAGGTGCCGGTACCAAGGCAAATGCAACTGATGACGCCAAAAAATCAACGGCGACCTCTGGTGGCTTTACGTTTAAGACGACACAAGCTCCAATCGCATCTGCTCCTACTCCTGCCTCAACGTCAACTCCAGGTTTCTCATTTATCCCGTCAGCAGGTGAAAATGGGGGCAAGACGAAGTCCCCGGAACCATCAAATGGCAAGGATCTTGAAAAGACTGTCGAGCCTGCATCTGCCCCAACCCTTACCTTTGGAGGAAATCGTAGCGGTACCCCACCTCCCCCACACACACCCGCTGCTTCAGCCACCGGAGCGTTTGTCTTTGGCCAGGCAAAGAAGGACGACAGGGCAGCTGCAACGCCCGCAACATCTTTGGGGAGTGCATCGTACAGTGGATCTTCAACGACACCAGCCCCAGCGCCGACCAAGAATACCTCGGTATTTACTTTTGGTGCGAATAATACTCCCGCTGCCGGTGATTCAGACGATGACGAGACTAGTAAGCCCAAGCGTCAACGTGGATATGATCTCAGTGCCAACGCTGATTTCAAGGCAAAGCCGGCTCCAGCTCCACCAGGTGGTGCAACTTTATTCGCTTCCCCTCCTCCGGCCTCTGATTATTCTGCAGGTGCATCAATGGGGACTTCTTCTTTTGGAAACCCGACACCAGCCCCAGCAAACAACACAGCGTCCGCGTTTGGGGAAAGCAAGCCTTTCGTCTTCGGTTCTACTTCCGCCGATGCACCTACTCCAGCGCCTGGCCCGGCTGCTGGAGAATTTTCATTTGGCAGCGCTAGCGCGTCAACAACACCAGGACCTGCTTCTGGCTCCTTTGGGGCTCCAGCTCCAGACCCATCGACGGGACCCGCTTTTCCTTTTGGCGCTGCAAATTCCTCAGCTGCTTCCTCATCAACACCTGCCCCGGCTTTTGGTTCTGGTTCGGTTCCCTCGTTTGGTGGGACTCAAGCTGCTCCTGCTCCGTTCGGCGGTAGTACAACTTTTGGTTCTTCTACTCCAGCTGCTCCATCCGTCAATGCCACTCCTGGTGCTCTATTTGGACAAACTCCTGGTGGCGGGGCTTTTGGTTCTGCACCAACGCAAGCTCCAGCAGCTGGATTTGGTGCAACGCCTGCTTTTGGTCAAGGATCTTCAGGATTTGGTTCGCAAACGCCAGCTCCCACCCCTGCATTATTCGGACAAACTCCGGCGCCTACTCCTGTAGTATTTGGACAAAATCCAGGTGGCCCAGCTTTTGGTTCTACCCCAGCAGCGGGTACCGGCTTTGGTGGGGTACCTGGTAGTTTTGGAAGCACCACACCTGGTGCTCCTGGCGTGAGTTTTGGCAATGGTGCCTTCGGTGGTGGGGCACCTCCGGTGGGGCCTACAGCTGCAGAAGGAGGCTTCAATATTGGCTCTGCAGCTCCAAAAACTAAGGGTAGAGGTCAGCGCCGCATTATCCGGGCAAAACGTCCAAAATAAACCGCGTAGTCTGACGATGGGAGATGAAAGCAGTATTAACTAGAAACAAAGAAATCAAAGTTTGAGCAACGGATCGGACGCAGTAGTCGCATGAATCGGCCGGGCACGGGTCACCACGATGAAATACTAGTGTCAAGCAATGGAGGGGCGACTGTCCAAGAAATAATACAATAAATGCAACATGGAATTTGTCAGCTATCTACTACTATAATTAGCTTAACCGAGCCGATTATCTTCCACATTATGCACGCAGGAGTATTTGTTTGTTGGTGTAGTGCTCATGAATAAAAACTCGAAGTACTCATTCGTTGATCATTGGTGCCAAATAATCAAAACTGATTTCTCATCATCAAGAATCAAGATAACGAATAGTCTTCCCTACTAGTAGAGGGCAAAAAAAATCAGACAACCCAGAGTATTTTTTTTGAAGTCAATAAATCTGTATACTGAAAATTGAAAAAACGATACTTGTTGCGCGTCGCATCGTTCAACCAACCTGACCTGAAAAACCTGCGTTGATCAGGAAGACCATCAGGATATCTAAATCTGTTAAATTAGTCTGAGTTCTCTCATAGTTCAGAATTGAATTTATATACTACATCAATGACGTCTCCAACGTTGAAGAAGTCCACTACCAAAAAGTTTGGCTGAAGGCCATTATTTATATCTTGACAAGCTTTCAAATGTTCTCTCAAAAAGTCCGCTTGGTTCAATTTTAGACAGGGTGCCGAACCGCGAGCAGGCGTCACAAAAACATTTACACCAAAAAACTCCCTTGGTAATCTCGCAAGCCCCCTCTTTGTCGTTGAAATCCCAGACGAATGGAAAACTAAATCTAGTGTCCGCTGTATACTGAAAATAGGGATTGAAGCCAGTCGGACAGTCTACTCCAGGCGTACAGGATTCCCCATTGTAAAACATGTAAATGATGCGTTTGTCGGTGTCAATCAGTTCCTGTAATGTTGGCCAAGGATTGCCTGGACCCGGATGATCGTAGAGCTTGTCTATCCAACCATCAACCTCTCGAAACTCAGCATTTACTTCCTCTATGGTAGGTTCACCAGCTGCAGTTACAATCTCTGTCGGCAGTATGAGTACTTCCTCTGGATTTTCGTCCAGAAACTCCAGAATTTGTTCTAGAACTTTTCGTATGGGTACTTTGGTCTTGAACAAACAAGACGAATGAACGAGCGTCACTTCGTCCATGCATTTTCCAAAGTCTAAATTGATTCCCCGAAAACCTTTATCAAGCGCTGCCTCCAAGTCAAGAACGTGATTCGGTAGAAAGGCAGCTCCGTCAAGAATGGCATTGTTGGCGTTGTGCATCGTTGCATAAATAATTTCGTTTGCTGGTTTATTGCAAAGGTTAGCATGTCCATTGCACAGTCTTTCTTTCTTCTTTGGGGGTGTGATGTTAATACTGGCGTTTGCATTATTCTGACTGTTAAATTGAAACCACCCAAATCTCAGCTGCCGTTCACTCCCGAGATTGTCTCTAAATGGGATGTTGTATGTTTTGGCATCGGAGTCGCGGGAGCGACTGTGACGAGCGATTTTGACTATCAAAATTAACAACAGCGGTAAAGTCAACCAGAGAAAAGAGGCTTGTTTTTTCTGATCCATTTCGAGGGTGTTTCATGTAGTTGAATTCGATAGATTATTTGTGCAGCGTACCAGTAAGCTGATAGCTGGAATAGATTTCAATAATATTCATGGGAGGAAAGGAGAAAGAGTGGATTGTTTTGTTTGTTCCTGTTTTGTCATCGCTGAAATAATAATACCACGTCCTGTACTTTGCTCGATGATTACTACTGCCTCTACTACTAGTAGCTAGCTACTAGCTAGAGTACTACCACTACTACTACTACTACTACTACTAGTAGTAGTAGACTACTCTAGAGTACGGTAGTCTTTAGCTCATCTCTCTACTTAGTAGCAGTAGTCTAGTGAAGCAAAAAAATAGCTAATAGTCCTACTCTCTACAAGTTGGTCAGTACTACTAGCTACGAGTACAGTAGCTAGCTACTACTAGACTACTGGAGTACTATTCCAATAGTAGTAGATTTGTTAAATCTCGAGTTTTTTAATGCCAAAACTCGAGATTTTGAAGTAACCCAAGATTTTGGTGCTTAAACTCGAGATTCCCCTTGTCTTGAATTTGGTGATAACAGATTCTTTGTTAGCCTACCAGGTACTAGTACTACTACCTGGTACTACGACTACTACTGCTACTACTCTAGCTAGTAGTAGTAGCTACTACTACTAGTAGAGCTACTAGTAGATAGTAGAAGTAGTATTGGAGGAGTACTACTACTACTACTACTACTAGTAGTAGTAGTTGTTGTTGTAGTACTCTACTACTAGTAGTAGACTACCACCACTCCTCCTCTGCGACTCGTACTCGTACTCCGGAGTACAACAGAAAATTTTGATAGGGAAAGGGTTAACCACCATACTGCTACTAGCGAGAGAACCCGTAGTTTTAGGTATATAAAATTGCTTTTGTATTCGATGAAATGGCAAATTTATAACAAGATTCTCTGCTCCTTTTTTTGTCTTTTTGATCCTTTCAATTGCTGGATCCAGGTCTAGGCCCTTCCTTGGTTGGTAGGGATTCGGCGCTGGGCTAGGAGTCAGGCCTTGGCTTCGGCAGCCTGGCGCATGGATCTTCTTCCCCGAAGTGGGAATCACTGTATCCGATTTCTCCCGATGTGTTCCTGTTTCTGAGTGGGAGATGGGATGGGACATTTCGGGTCATTGCGGTGACGTCCCGTTTGGGTCTCCTTGTCTCATGTTGCCTTCGGCTGGATCAGATACGAAATACTGAGTAAATAATGATAATAATAATAAATAATAGGATTACGTTTTCAGTGGTCATGCCGCGTCTTCCTAGATGGAGCTCGATATGACGAGTTTGGAAGGTAAGAGCCCCATCCAGGAGAAAATGAATCTTCTGCAGGCCGCCAGTGGCAATGCAGACCCCTCCCCCACCCCGCTAGTGCTGCCTGGTTGGTTTTTAGGAAAATACAACCCAGTACTAATTGGCGACGGTGAAGACATTATTTGTCCTGAACCATGTTTTGAGAGCTGAGGATTGATCGACCAACGGTTCGTCCTTTTGTTGGGCGCTATATTAGGATGGGAAAGGAATGCAGCCACGTTCAGGCAGATGCTAACTAACCCCAGAATTGGGCTGTAACTAGTGATTCTCGAGGTGATTAACAAATTCATTTTTCTTAATAGTTGCTCAATGGCTGGGGATTCCGGACGTATCGACTCCATTCCGTCTTCATCTCAGGACCCGACAACACTAGGGTTGCATTGTCTTGCAGCGTCAGGTTAGTAATCTTTTTGGATCCTAGAAAGGTTTCCAAAGGAAGAAGTTCAGGAGGCGGCATCATCCGAGTGGACATAAAGGGACCGCACTCAATCGTCATAAAAGATTCATTTTCCTTCACAAATTTTGCTCTTCCGTTTAAAGAGTTTCCGACTTTGAAGCTCATTTGAAGATAATTCGGGGATGTTTCGTCCTCCGCAAGTACGAGTTGAATCAACTTCCTTGGAATATCAATCTCCGTTTCTCCATTCCACGCCTTTTCAAGTTTCCAATCACCGAAGAAACCAGATGGTTCTACAGCAGGAATTTCAATGGATGGCAATTCTGGAGGGAACGCTAGTTCCAGCGAGGCTGAGCCACTAACGTGCAGGCACGGATAAAAGACGGCCATATTGTTTGCCAATCGAAAACCTGTTCCAATGGATGCGCCATTTCTAAAGTATGTTACATCAAGGGACTTATTACCTGGAGTGACACGTACACCCAAGCTGTCACCAACCTTGAATCTTGGCCCCCAGTTCGTCATGAGAGCGGCACTTCCATTGGTAAGATTACCATTAAAGAACATCCCCTTGGCCTTCCAGCCGGGAAAAAATTCGCCCTTGCTGATAACACCAATACTAAGATTCCCCTGGAGTGCAGTAATAGTGGCCTGGAAATAGTAATCCTCGTTCGGTCTGGTAGAGTCGATGCGCACATTGAAAGGGGTTCCTCTTGAAGCGCTGGATATTGAAAGAGTATTTCCATTCTGAATTAGTGTCCCATTCGAATCATCGTCGGGTATCCAAGTCGGGGTTTCGTTGTGCAGAGAATTCATTTTAACTTGATGAATTAAAGGTCGCAGGTAGGATTCTTTTGTTGTTTGCTGAAAAAGATTTTTTATTAGTATATATTTTATGAGAAGATGACAGGTGGGAGGCTTCCAAAGCTCCACTTCAAAATCCTACTAGCTAGACTAGTAGGAGTAGTACACTATGCAAAAATCCACCTAATGATAAACGGCGATTTTGAATCGTACGATTGACAATCATGTGTTGTCACCAATCGAGGGATATCCCTACCCCGGGATTTCCAAAACTGCCCCGGGATGGGGAAAAACACAATCCCGTGGTTGTTTTTGGAAGTAGCATTTGTTGGGCTTAAGTAATATAAACCGTTATTTTTAACAGCATGTGATCTAATTACTATCTCAGTGCGATTTTATTAAATAATGGCCCATTGGCTGCCAATAAAAATAAAATGGCCCAGCCCTTTTAAGCTAGCATTTAACAGGTAGCTGCTGAAGAACCACTTTAATTTAATTCATTGGAATAAATGTATTAGTCTATTCGTGTATTAAAATAAAATGGTCAAGCCCTTTTAAGCTAGCATTTAACAGGTAGCTACTGAACCACTTTAATTTAATTCATTACTATTCAAATAAACATATTCGTGTATTCGTGTATTCGTGTATTCGTGTATTCGTATAAAATGGTCAAGCCCTTTTAAGCTAGCATTTAACAGGTACCTGCTGAACCACTTTAATTTAATTCATTCGAATAAACGTATTCGTGTATTCGTGTATTCGTGTATTCGTGTATTAAAATAAAATGGTCAAGCCCTTTTAAGCTAGCATTTAACAGGTAGCT
>Ga0210025_1002686_pt1 | contig 16937 bp, 13 predicted proteins | sample CryGeyme20150102_FD_183989 | JGI IMG/M metagenome (GOLD analysis project Ga0210025, IMG submission 183989) | Groundwater microbial communities from Crystal Geyser aquifers in Utah, USA - Crystal Geyser metaG 2015-0102 (SPAdes) (version 2) | ecosystem: Environmental > Aquatic > Deep subsurface >...
AGAACATCCTTTAAATAAAACTCTCAGTTTAAACAGGCTCAACGGCGCCTAATTTGATTTCAGGAGCAGGCAAGGCCAGTTGGTCGCGCCAAATGAGGAGGGATCTGGCTTCAACATTTTGGTGCGCCTCTATTTCAGGAATGGCCCACTAGTTCTACTTCACTCTTAGCTAGCTACTAGTAGCTAGAGCCTAGTAGTAGTAGTAGTAAAATAGTAGGAGTAGACTAGTAGGAGTACTAGCTAGTAGTAGTAGTAGCAGGTAGTAGCAGTAGTGTTCTCGAGTACTACTACTACTAGTAGCTACTACTACTACTAGTACTAGTACTAGGACAGGAGTACTACTACTAGCTACTACTAGCTAGAATAGTAGTAGTACCAGTAGTAAACTACTAGGACTAATTAGTAGTACCAGGTAGTACCTACTAAGTAGCAGTAGTACACCAGTGCAGGCAACCTCAAAAAAGGAAAAAGAACAACGGCTGAGTTGGTGAATTTTTGGGAGGTCCTTGTTATTGGAGCTTTTATTAGAGCTCAATGTCTATTAGTGGACTTATTTATTACTACTACGTATTGTTAGGTTTACTATTAGAGTGTTGCTACTGTTTCTATTACAGAATGATGTTGTTGTCATTTCAAAAAAAGCGCGAAATGCGCGGTTATTGAAAATCCGGGTGGTCGAATTTTTATTCACCATTAAAAAAATCGATTCCATACTATCGATATCTCCATGAAAAAATATTGAGATATTTCTTTATGGGTTGTATGTACATGTATTAGTCTAAGTCTACTAGTAGTATCAATCTTTGATGAAGTACTAGTTTCACACCAGCTATCGTATCTACAAACTCTCTCCGATACAATTCTATATAATTCCGTGAAGAAACAATGAAGACATCACCGGAAGAAGACAATGGCGGGAGTGGTGATGGTAGTGGCATGTCCCGAGCTGCCAAAAAGCGAGCTAAGAAGAAGAACAAGAACAAATCCCCTTCGAGCAACAAGGTGGAAACTAGTCAAGAGGAAGGACCCAAGAAACGTACTTTGGGAGAAATAATGAAACCAACTGTAGAAGAGAGTAAAATGGCTGGTGTTGGAATTTTAAAGAAATCCAAGTACAACAATAACAATAACAATAGAAATAGCTCGCTGCAGGCAGCAAAAACAAGCCGCAAAAACAAGCACGACCCTATGCTCAAAGTGGACGACGATGACAATTGCAACGACAACGACGGCGATGAAGGTTGTGACGAGGTGATGGAAGTCAATGATATTGTGATTAGCGATGATATTCAAGATTTGATAAAGTCAGGAGAAATGAACCTCAAGGATATTCTATTGTTAGAGGACCACGCAAAAAGTAATGGCAACAAAAAGACTGCCGCGAAGAAGAATGACGAAGAAGAAAGTATGACAAACGAAAGTCTATTTCAGCAATTAACATCCAAGGAACGTGCTCGCTGTGCTCTGAACTTTATCTTGGCTCCTGCCGATTTGACCGCAGATGATTTTTACGAAGAATATTGGGAAAAGAAAGCCTTGTGTATTCAGGTACCTCAGCAGCACCGACGTCGATTTCAAGGATTCTTGTCACTCAATAGTATCAAACAACTTACAGACAAACATGTGTTGCAGTACGGTCGTGATTTGAATGTGACGAAATACCATACAGTTCAACCGGGTCAACCCAAACGACGTGCCAATTTGGATCCTCCGCCCTATCAGGACAGCAGAACAGGCGAGACTCGATTCGTCGAGGCTGATTCCAGTTTTATCTGGGATCATTATGAAAATAGCAAGGCGACTATTCGACTGTTGTGTCCTCACAAACAAAATGATAGTGTGCATGCTCTGTTGAGTTTGTTGGAATTAGAATGGGGTTGCATGGTAGGAGCCAATGCGTACTTGACACCACCTGGTGGTGCTCAAGGATTTGGTACGTACGAGATAGTGCCGATGTGGCTCATTTTATAGTAAGAGGAACTGCTTTGACATTATTCCTTCTACTTCACAAAACAACTCACTTAACTGCGTCACTTTTAAACACATTCTATTTGCCCATCATCACTCCAGCGCCCCACTATGACGACATTGAAGCATTTTGCTTGCAACTGGAAGGTCGAAAACGGTGGAAGGTATACGCTCCGGACAAAAAAGCTCGGCTCCCTCGAGCAAGTTCAGAAGACTTTACGGACGAAGACATGCAGGATAGGGAACCGGTTTTGGATGTTGTCTTGGAACCAGGTGACATGCTGTACATGCCACGCGGATGGATTCACCATGGTGTCACATTGCCAACAAGTCAGGGAAATGAACATTCTTTGCATTTGACCGTGAGTGCTATGCAACAGTGGGCCTGGGTAGACTATTTGGAACTACTCATACCGGAGGCTTTAGAGGCCGCGGCGAATAGTGAAACGTCAGTTAGTCTGAGGACCGGGCTGCCTCGAAATTTTTTGGATTACATGGGAGCAATGCACGATCAACGCGAAGACGATAATTTGCCTGACCGCCTCAAGGTAGATGCCAAGTTGGAAGCCAAAAGTGCCGAAGAGGAAAATAGTGAAGCAGATAGCGATGAACAGGAAGTGGTACAACGAAAACGTATGAAACTTCTCCAGGAAAGGTTTCGTGCAGATGCCAAAAAGAAAATTATGCGAGTTGCCAAGGAAGCAATGGACATGGTGGATGCTGCGTGTGACCAAATCGGTAAACGCTTCCTTTCGGATCGATTGCCTCCTGGTTTAACCCCAGAGGAAATAGCTTGTACAAGCGAAGGTAATAACGATACCAAGATATGGCCAACCACATTGTGCCGGATAGCCCGCCCTGGAATTGCTCGTCTGGTTCTGGAAGATGGCAAAGCTGTCCTTTATCATTGCAATGACAACTCTCGAGTCTATCATGAAGTACCACTGAGTCCCATGGAATTTGAAGTCGACGATGCACCAGCTTTGGAGCAACTTGTTACTACGGTGGAACCGCATTGGATTCCAGTCTCGGACCTCATCCACGAGTCCATGGAGGAAAAGATTGCCATCACTCAATCGTTATACGACGAAGGCATTCTGGCAATTGTCAATCATTAAGGCACTGGCAGTTGGTAAACCGGCCTGAGCCGTATCCCTGTGTGGCCACTTGCTTTCCATAAATTAAAAAGTTCGACAATCTCACGATTTGACCAATCGCAACCAACTCAAAGGTCTGAAATATCCACCATGGATGTCACGATTGAAATCCTCATTTTATCATGTGCTCTACACGGAAACAGTAAATATGGTCATTTGTGCGGTGTGCTGAAGGCCTGCATCAATCAACAAGTTGACAAGTCAATAGTGAAGAACAAAAAAGTGTATACATCATCGTAGCAATCAACAAACTATTGCGGATATAGGGACTTGTCAGAGCATTGCTTCAATTTTTTGTTTTAATCTGGTTGGCTTTTCCTGTAGCACGCAGCCCGGAATTGTTTATTTCTATTATTTCGTGCAATCACACCCATATGCACAGTATGTGATCAGGCACTTGACATTTCAGTTTTGCAGGCTGAGAATACATTACGTCCTCTTTGCGGCCACATTGACAATGTAAACCTACTCAAGTTCTGCACCAACACTCGTAAGACTAGACAGAAATCTGTAGAAATATATCATTATAACCTGATGAAAAAGTACTATGTACGTAGCAGGACAGAGTCCGTGTACAGCTCATTGCCGAGCAACATTTATTGTATCCAAAATGTATCCATTCTCAGCCATACATCTAAAATCCGAAGGTGGCTTGGACATCTGCAGTCGCATCCCATTGATTGACTACAGCGTCCATGCCAACCGAAACGAATTTGTATTCACCGGCTGTTTGAGTAAAGGAGAGGGCTGTCAATCCACCACGGTGTGCGTATTGGTAATGCTTGCGCTTCATCTTCTTTTCGAGAGACCACAGATAAATTGAATCGTCCGCGCCACCACTGGCAAGAACTTTGTCGTCTGGAGACCAACTCAAGGTTGTGATACGTTGTAAATGGAAGCACCACCGACCTTTACCAATCAACGCGTTGTATCCATCCTTCAAGTCGTAAACACAGACGTCTTTCGTATCACCAGCGGCTAGTTTTGATCCATCGCTGGATAGGGCCAAAGCATGCACTGCACTTCGATGACCGTCAGCAATTACATGCTTTTCAGTGAGACTGGATCCATCGCAAGAATACACGTAGACCTTATTATCGTCTCCTCCCACATAAACGGTCTTGTCATCGTTACTGACACAGGCACAAAGTCCACTGTAGCTTGTTTGAAACAAGCTGCCCACTAATGCATCTCCCTTGACCATCAGCAACCCCTTTACCGTCACGATGATAGCCAAACTATTACCAGACACCACACAGGCAGGTTGCGCTGGCAAAGCAATGGGAGAGGCGCCCACTTTACCGGCTTTGTCAGTGACGAACATTTTGTCGTCCCATCCAACACTTAATAGGCTTCCATCACCCAAGGCAGTGACACCACTAACGGCACCTCCGTGAATAACATACATCAAGTCCGAATGATTGGCAGGCTCCAATCGTTTCTTGGGTTGAGCTGTCTGCCAATCCCATTGACACAAGAGTCCGTCGGAGTCACAGGTGTAAAAGACACCATTCTTGTGATCTACGGCCATATCATTAATGGCCCCCGAGTGTCCTGTTACGATTTTGATTGCCTCTCCATTATTCAAGGGCAAGACCGAAAGCTGACCATTAAGTGACACCGAAACAGGAGTCTTACCATTGACAAATGTGCACCCTAATTGTTGTCCGCCCACGGGAAGTCGGTCGTAAGCTTTTCCTCCATTTTGAGCCAAGGGTGGATCCCACTCCTTCTTAATACTTAACTTGGCACCATCTTCCGATACATCCAATAGCTTAACCTTGCCATCGCTGCTGCACGTCAAAATAGTTTTATCGTCATCGCTCCACTCCAATGAAAAAATGGTCAATTTGTGAACATTTTCCAAAGTGCCCTTTAATTCGAGTGTCGTGCCATCGTAGATGCATACTTTTTTGTCGCCACCTGTGCTGGCTACTAAGGTTCCAGCATGATTGTATCGCACAGTATTGACTGACCCCTTTTGCTCATGAGCTGTTTCGCAGGGAACTCCTTCCACATTGGGAACTACTTTTTGAAATGGTGGCCCAGAATTAAAGGACAATTTGTAGTCTTCCTTGCCGGAGGTAACAATTCGCAAAGGACGTTCCGGTTTAAAAGCGATACCACTCACACGGCCTTTGACGTGTTGTCCCAGCTGTCCAAGACTGACACCGGTATCCCATTGAATGACACGGGCAGCATCAGATTGTGCGTCGGTACGTTCTCCTGCCACGGCAATTCTCTTGGATTCACCGTCCCAACAAATATCTAGAATGGGGCCACTCAAAACTGGTCCATCAAATTTGGCCAAGTGCTCTTCGTGATCCAACGCCCATACCTTGAGCTTACCGCGTTCGTCGCCGGAAGCACAATAGGCGCCACTGGGAGAGATTTGAACGCCCGTTACCGAGACAGAGTGTCCACGGTAGGCAAGTACTGGCAATTTGGATCCAAACGATTCCGGGAAAACAGACTCGTCAGTGTTGATATTGCGAATAATGACTAGTTTACCGGCCGTATAGGACAGCACGGGTTTTCCTGATTGGAGACGGCCACACCGGCCGGCCAATCCGCAACGCTGAGCTCTTCCGGTAGAAGGAACAGGAGGCGTCGAGGCGATAACGGGGTAATCGAAAGGTAGGGCGACATTAGATGCGTCCGGCATGGTTAATCAACCTTAAATTGTTTGTCACACTGGCTGCTTAATACTCGTGCAGTATATGCTAAAAAATAGAGTGAGCGGTTCGAAGGAGAGAGATACTACTAGTAGACCTGTTAGTCTACTAGCTTCTGGCAGGGTGAAGTCTACAAGATCCAAAAGATCGCGTCTTTACTACTATGCTCAACGGTCATAACAACAAGAAGTGACATCATCAATCAACAATTACTTTACTTTTACGGGTTCCCACTTCAGGAATCTTCAAAAAATAATTCTGCTTCAAACACGAATCAATCCCTAATATTTATTTTGACGGGTCATCGCTTACAACTACTCGTAGTGTGGATATCAGTTTACGCTACTAGTAGAGTACTGTACTTCAGAGTAGTACTAGTCTACTACTAGCTAGTAGTACTAGTAGTGGGTAGCTAGCTAGTAGTAGTACTAGAGTCTAGATTTTGGATCTCAGAATTTTTCTGTCAAGTGTCAACAATTCATCACATCATTATTAATTATTACCTACAACATTAGTACAGACTAGAGACTACAGACTGTATTACTGCTCCTTTCCTCCACGATTGCCATCACATCAAAATCATAGCCAGAACACAACTTCAGAACAGCCAGAGCAGAATGCTGAAATCAAGAGAAGACTGTATTGGCGTCAGTGTTCCAAAGAGAGAGTTCTCGGTTCTCGTGCATTATTTGTTTTTGCTTTCGTAGTACTCTGGCATTCTCAGCTCCCATCTCATTTATAATTAATTCCAAACTCGGATCCAGATATATTTTATTTTGCTAGCATGGCCCCTTCATCTTGGCTCAAAATTCCGGATGAGTCGGACTTTTCACTGGCCAATATCCCTTATGGTGTTGCTACGATAAGGAATGATCCCACCAGGCCAACTCCATTTTGTGTCACGGCACTGGGAGATCATGCCATTCATTTAGGAATTTTGCAAGATGCTGGCGCTTTTGACGCCATTTCCGATCTGCTGCCGGATACGTTTATGAAACCAACGTTAAATCAGTTTCTTGAGCATTCTCCAAAAGTCTGGCCGAGAATCCGAGACCGCCTCATTCAACTGTTTGCCACCAACGAGGATAGCTGGTTGCGGGAAAACGAGGCCCTTCGAAAAGCTTGCATCGTGCATCGTTCTCATGTCCAGATGCATCTACCCATTACAGTGAAGGAATATACTGATTTTTATTCTTCTCGAGAGCATGCTACTAACGTCGGTGTAAGTTGGTCTGTGTGTTGTCATGTGCTTATTTCGTGCGAGTGTTTCTATTTTTTGTTGAAAAGTATACTATTTAACTACTATCACGCTAAGGACGATCCCACTACTTACACACTTTCCTCCAGACAATGTTTCGTGGAAAGGACAATGCCTTACAACCAAATTGGATGCACCTTCCCGTCGGATACCACGGACGTGCCTCCACTGTGGTGGTATCTGGGACTAACATTCGCCGTCCTTGCGGTCAGCTTCAAAAAGATAAGGACGATCCAAAGCAAGGTTCCGTTTTTGGTCCTTGTCGCCTGCTGGATTTCGAGTTGGAAGTCGCTTCGATTGTTGGCGGTCCACCGAATCCCATGGGTCAGGGATTGACTCTTGATCAAGCTAGGGAACGTATTTTTGGCTTTTTGCTTATGAACGATTGGTCTGCACGAGATATTCAGAAATGGGAATACGTTCCGTTGGGACCTTTCACAGCCAAGAACTTTGGCACTACCTTGTCTCCGTGGATTGTGACCGCACAAGCATTGGAATGTTTTGCTGGGACAACATCTGCAGGTCCAGAACAAGTTGAACCAAAACCATTGGATTATCTGCAGGATCCGAAGTATTCCTCATATGATATTAAGTTGCAAGTTCTTATCCAGGGAGAAAAAATGGTAGAACCCCATCTAGTGTGTACCTCAAACTTTTTGAATCTGTATTGGAATGCGGCGCAGCAGCTTGTCCACCACTCCGTAACAGGATGCGTTATGAATCCAGGCGATGTTCTGGGAAGTGGCACGATTAGTGGCCAAACTGATGACTCATTCGGTAGCATGTTGGAATTGAGCTGGAAAGGCACTCGGGAAGTTAAAGTCGGACCTGAAGTAAGAAAGTTCCTACAAGACGGAGATACGGTGGTGATGAAAGCTTGGTCCGTGAAAGATGGCCGTGGCCGTGTGGGATTTGGAGAATGCGTGGGTAAGGTCTTACCCGCAATGCTGCCAAACGAAGTTACCAAGGAGATTCTTTCAGCTAGTGCTCCTTCGCTTTTGCCACGACACCAGAATTTAAAATTGTATTCCTATTGGCGATCGTCGTCTTCCTGGAGGGTCCGCATAGTATTAAACGCCAAGGGAATCCCACACGACATTATCACCGTCGATCTGAAAGCTGGTGAACAAAATGATGAGAGTTTTCTTGAGAAAAATCCACTTGGAAAGGTCCCACTTTTGGAATACACAGATGCTCATACTGGAAAGGTACACTCTCTCACTCAGTCTGTGGCCATTCACGACTTCTTGGAGGCTATGGCACCTTACAAGAAATCCTTATTGCCAGGGGATCGCATGGAACGAGTTGCCGCGATGGAAATGGTGGAGGTTATCAACTCGGATATCCAACCTTTACAGAACGCCCCAATGGTGAAGATGCTTGAGCGCTTGTCGGGGGGTAAAATTGTTGCGGAAGATTTTGCAAAGCAACACATTTTTAAAGGATTGAAGGCACTGGAACAGCTCGTAATGAAGAGAAGACAATCCGGCGCCCACGGTCCATATTGTATGGGAAATTTTTCTGTCAGCCTTGTGGATGTCTTTCTGGTTCCACAGCTCTACAACGCTCGCCGATTCGGCTTAAACGTGGAAGAAGACCTTCCAGTGCTATCAGAAATAGAAAAACTGTGCATGCAGCAACCTTGCTTTGCTTCCACCCAACCTGTCGAAGAATAGGTTTGCTATCACCGCCAGAAAGATAAGTGTTTGATACAGTACAAATTACTAGAGAACTAAATAGCTCATAATATTATTCATTCGAAGCACTATTATTAAGACGACGGCTTTTGATGACTTGAGCTCTGCCAAGTAAATAGAATTTTAATAATGACGATAATCACTTTAGTTCCTCTTGTTACTGGACTAGTCTAAAGCCAGTAGCTACTAGTAGGGAGTAGTAGTATGACAGTAGGCCGCTACTAGCTACTACTACTACTAGCTACTAGCTAGTAGACCCTAATACTCCGTCCAGTCTTGTTAGCTTTTCAGTCGTGTGTCCATTCAGTGTTGTCGTCCCTTCCACGGTGGAACAATCACCATGCATGCGTACCGGGACACTCAAAACTGTGTTTCCCATTTTTATTTATCTTTGGCGTTTACGCCGTATTACGCAAGCATACATGTGTACACCTCCGTAACTTTTCGGAATATCAAGCCTTATTTAACAAGCTCATTCTTCTACCTTCCCGGAACTAAACAGCAGATACTAGTAATAAAAGCTACCAGAATGCAAGGAAACTCTGCAATAAAGTATCCAACGAAGGAAGGTTTGTCATATGTGCATGAGCTTGCCGTCATAACCGATCCTTCCTTTTTCTTGGAGCAAGGACCAGTGTCACTCTTTCTGGAGCAGCAACAAAATGGAGAGCTTTTCATCTCGCTCTCATCTCGCACAAAAACATTCGCACAGGTTCACTTGGAAGAATCTCTCTTGAAACGTGAAGTTGCCCAAGTGACCACATCACGCAAGAAGAAGACAAAGAAAAGAATTTCAAAAAGGAAACAAAAGGACGACTTTTTCGATTGGACGAAGGCTAGGCCACTGCCATTGTCGACCTATTCTGCAAGCTCTCGTTCCAGCAAGAGCAAGAGAAAAGGAAAGAGAAGGAAAACCCCTCAGGAGAAAGAAAAAGCTCCTCTTGCTAAGGTTTACGGCATTAAGGAAAAGAAGAAAGAAACGAAAAAGAAGAAGCAAAAGAAGAAGACGGCAAAGTCGCCTCGGAATAGTACGTTAAAAAGTACGTTGGCATCGCAGTCAACTTCAAGCACCATCTGCAGCAGTTTAGAAAGCCCCAAATCTTCAGCTCAAAAAGATGGCCCAACAGAGAATCCAGACACACATCGGTCGGGTTTTACGGGAGTTGAGATTATCAAATTAAAAGCTATACGTAAACAACTCCACGAGTGGGAAGCTACAGATAATGACCTCTTTCGTGAAGTTGTTGCAAACATCAACGCCCCGACAAATGGTTGCAAGGATAATGCTAGTATTTCTTCTTCGTCGACCTCGACTTGCAAAGGTCCACCAGAAAGGATAGTCGACAGGAGAAAGATTATCTGCACAGGGGCTTCGATTAAAGGCCGCCTCCGCAACTTTTTTGGGAACGGTGCGAGGCGACAAGAGCGGCGAATGCAGTTTGATGAGCGAGTGACATAAATAGTCAATACATAATAAAAAGAGTAGTCCTTAGTTGCTACAAGATGAAAACAAGTTTACCTGAGTTATCAGCTGGCCTGTTCTCTGGGGCTACTAGTAGAGATGCACCCATCGTCGATTATTGGTCCTGTAGTTGTCAAAGTAGTGTCGTTGAGGCGATCAACACATTCCGAGCCCCAATTGATGTCAAATTTACAGGTATGTTCCATCTTCGTTTTCGAGTCATCATTCGCAGAGGAAACTCTTCACAGCACGCAAAAAGTTATAACCAAAGTGGATCATATGACTCCAGTGCACCGTCACAAGCAAAGTATGGTTCCCCTCCTGGCAAACCCGCAGTCAGCATCCAATTTTCTTGGGCATCTTCAACAGCTTCTACCACGCACCAAGCAACGCAATGCATATATCACCCCCTTCGAAGGAAACACACTGATTCGTAGTAAGCATCGGTGTAGACACAGTCATGAATGTGCAGTTCGTGTTCTACTCTGTTCATGAAACCATTCCAACCGCAACTCATAGTAATTTCTGTAATTACATCAGCAGTGCGGTTTACAGAGAATTACATCTCCGCCACGCCACCACGTTGTGATTGCCACAGTACAGCATCCTCCGCATTGAGTATATTCCAAATTCTGAGAAAAGCGTAAACGTTTGTTAACCGGTAGGACTTGGAGTCTGTGATGTTCTGATAAACAAATAAAGCGCTCACTGCCATACACAGAAACACTCTCTAGGTAATTAGGACATCAAGTGTCAAAGAAGGAAGCAGCAAGTGGACATGTCGGATGAATACAGACGGCGGCCTTTGGACATGGCATCTTCGCGCAGATTTGCAGCTCGCAGGAATACCCAGTACTACCAGTTCATTCTTCTGGTGTGATATGCGTGCAAGAGTGTCCAAGAGGGCATAGGCTCGGTTGACAGAATGTCGCTGTGGGCTCCGACTCGTTTCGTAAATGCATTTTTGATCAAGGAAGCGGTTTTTCGAATTGAAATCAAGACGCCCTCACGGTCGCAGCCTTGACATGTTTCCTAGAGCCGCTGTCCGCGGCGACCAAACATTGTTATTATTTATTTTCCCTAGTCTAACCGGATCCTTATCAGATTTCAATCGAATCGTTTATGGGACTCACGTACTTGCATGGTCGAATTCAACTTCACAACAAATGCCTTCAAGTGCGTACACAAAACATACATGCATGTCCATTTATTTATTTCATCACCAGAATCCGAGTGCATCAAAATTTGCCTACATTTCAGATATCATCGTACTAGTAGACTAGTACGGTAGTAGTATTCACCTCATCTTCCTTATTTTGTTGGCTTCACAATCTTTTTATATTTCTCTTCGATTCTCAAGATTAAAAAGTCTTAAGAACACATTGGCTGATACAGACAACATTTAACATATATACCAAAGCATCATTAGCCCTGCAAGGTACCGAATTACGAACAGCTTCAGTCGATCAAGATGATTCCGAGTTTATCATGGTATCATATTATATTATCATGTCTAGCTCTAGCTACCGGAGGAGTGGAAGCAGAATTCATCGACATGGATACACCCCTAGATAAGAGAACTACGAGGTCACTGGTCGACGACACGGTTTATCATCTCGTATGTTTCTTTCGAGCCCACGGTACAGCCACCTGATGTTTCATGATTTATCTCGTACGTATCTCATTTCTCATTCCCCTGCCTTTAACTTATCGCTGGAATTTTCTACTGTGAACACACCGAAAACGTCAATCCACTACTCTTTGGACAGGTCATGTCCGACGAATTCAACATTCCGAATCGAACATTTAAAGATGGACATGATCCAGTATGGACGGCGCTGGATAAATCCGATGATGACTCTTCATCAGCTGGTGGAGGATCCATGCAGTTTTACAATTCGTCCAATGTCGAAACGGTTAATGGTTCCTTGGTGATACACACAACACTAGGCAAAACTTCCTGGATGCGGTACGATCACATTAAGAAGACATGGAAGGAGGAAACCAAATATTTCAAATCCGGCATGGTCCAGTCTTGGAACAAATTTTGTTTTACGGGAGGTATTATTGAGGTAGACATGATTGTCCCAGGACATCCCTATATCGGTGGTCTGTGGCCCGCCGTTTGGATGCTGGGAAATCTTGGACGAGCGACCTATGAGGCGTCCACCAACAACATCTGGCCGTGGAGTTTCAACAAGTGCGACCGAAGATTGCAACCCAAGCAAGACATTTCGGCTTGCAATGAACAGAATCATTTTGGTTTACATCCATTTGAAGGACGAGGGGCCACAGAAATTGATATCATTGAAGTCATGACTGGTGACTCGAAGGGATTCTTCAAATCCACGAATCCAGGCGTTGCTCTCCCCTATGCCGATATGACGCTTCAGGTATGTTCGAAGGAGTCCTTTTCTTTGTTTATACATGAGCTTCTTATATCTTATCCATTAGTTCAGAAGCGTGTGTTTCGCGCCTTTAGTGAAATAAGGACTGACTTTGCCAATCTTCAATTTTGTATTTCAGGTTGCTCCAGGAATTGAAAAAAATCGACCAGAATCGGGGAAGCTGCCCAAGGCAAGTGCTACCCTTGAGCACGGCTTCACCAAGTTCCAAGCAGAAACCTGGTACGAGGGTTTAGAATATGCTGGTAACACGTCAATCAATCCCTTTTTCTACGGAACATATTTGGCGGCGACAAAACCTGGCGAACCAGTGACTCGTACCAAGAAGCAAGCTTTTCAGGCTGATGCAGTCGGTGTCGTTCATCAATTGGTTCCATCCCATTTCAAGAAGATGCACACAATTCGTCTAGAATGGCAACCGGGTCCGGGAGGGCGCTTGGATTGGTATACCAAAGGTTACAAAAAACACAACGAAAATGGAACGTACTACGAAACCGGCGATGGCGAAGGAAAAGATTGGGTTCCCGTATTTAGTCTCAAGGATGAAGTCTTGAATAAGACCATGGGGTCTCAAATTCCAATTGAGCCTACCTATCTGATCATGAATACTGCTGTCTCGTCCACCTGGGGATTTCCTTACGACGTGCCCGACTGGTGCACCAAATGTTATGATTGTGATGACCCAACCTGTTCGTGTGCATTTCATGCTGGCTTTTGCCAGGTCATGCGACAAGGAGACGTGTCCATGAAGATTGACTCCATCCGAGTGTACCAAAGCCGTGATCCTAGTGCTCACGTCGGAGCTAATCACACAGTCGGATGCGACCCCCCAGAATATCCTACCCGAGAATGGATCATGGGTCACGAGTACCGGTACATGCGCAATCCACCATTTTCCTATGACGATACTCATCCACTGCGGAATGTCCAGCGAGGTGGCGGCGCATGCAAAGTAGACAACGACTGTGGTGCCCATATCCGCCATGAGAATTTGACCGAAACATACAAAGCAAGCCTTGAAGGAGCACCAGATGGGCCCATCAGCGTAGATGCTTCGACGACGCAGAGTGACAATAAACATCGTCGCACTAAAGATGCAGACAAGGAATCTGAAGCACCTGCTGGCATGGGTCGTTGTATGGATTCGTCGGCTGTTCCTGCCATGTTCAGCATGGGCTCCGGGAGATCTGCCCGAGTCTGTGTCTGCAATCCTGGATACACAGGCCCTCATTGTCATGCACAGGCGTACTTCGACAACAACCCCAGTGCCGAAAAGGAAAAAAGTAATCGTTCGCCTTTCCGTCACGTTGCAATTTTTGATTTCCCTCCCATCTTGCTTATTTTAATTTGCGTGATAATTTCTGCATTTCTCGTTGCCATGGTGCAAAATGTTCACCGAAACAAGGAGGAAATCAGCTGGCTGGAGTCAACGCTTCGGACAAAAGTGTTAATCAACAACGGGGCCGGAGAGAATCAAAGGCTGATAATTACCGAAAACAGCCTATAGATCTACAAGTATTTTATGCCGCGGCACTTTGTTATAATTGCTAACGCTGTATGTAAGCTAATAAAACCAAACAATTGCATGTTTCTCATTTTTGTGAGCTCTAAACATGTAGTTTCTACTATCATAAACAGTTATTATTGTCATGCTTTAGCTAGCTTGCCAACTAGGACCGAAAATTCTCTTTGATTCCTTTGTTAGAATTTCTCGGATCACCAAAGAGGATTCCGTGCTGTTAACGCGTCCCAGTTGGATGCTCTGCAGCTATCGCGGACTTGTTCCAGTGGATCTGTTCCGTTTGATTCAAAAAGAGAAAAAAACCCATTATTATTCGTACTCCTTCCAATATTGAGGCCTGTCCAGTCTGCTAAAACACAGCGATCATCCTGTCGACCGCTTTCCTTGGCCCATTGACGACAAGTTCAGATAAAACGCTCATTATCTGTGTTTCGAACGCACTTTCCCGGCTTTTGTCTACTACTATTTCGTGGTGGCGGCCCCCATATTCTATCAACTCCAAGTGAGAGTTCCACTCGAAGTCAAAGTCACAATCACCCTTATGATGTTTCGTTTCTTCCATAGACTTCGAAAACAAGAAACGCGTTCGCAGCATACAAACAAATACATTAAAATTATGCTTACTAATAATATTTTAAATAATTCTTCTGGTTTGAAAGAACATGACAATATGCCGTGCTTGTGTAAATCCCGTCATGATCAACACGCATGTTTGAACAATAGGCCAAAACGTACTGGCTGCGTGCATGGATTCCGTATTCTGATGAAAAACTGCCTCCCGTTCCTTGGAAAAGTCGGCTTCCGAAAGGATGGTTTGCATACCATTTCGAATGCGTTTCATTTCCATTTCCATGTGCGACAAGTGTCCGTCCAAACCACCTTCAAACGTTTCTCCTTCGTTTTCGTCCTTGTACTTGGCAGAATCCTCGATATCGATTTTCAATCCGAATCGCATATTATTTTCGTTTGTAGCACCACTGGCTCTAACGCAAATCTTGGCTTCCCCGTCCACTTCCACCTTGTGGATCAAATCTCCTTCTTTTTGCTTCAGCAGTTCCGATGTTGGTTTTAATCGTTGTTGAATCGAAGAGGGGTGATTGCCTGTATCTAGCACCCTCTTGGAAGGTGTAACACTTACGGAAATATACACGGGACCGTATTTTGAATCGGTAGTATCCGCAATCAAGTCTGGAAAACAGAAAGAGATAAAAAAAGGTAGACATACAATTCGCGTATTGTGGTTTATGGTTGAAAATAGCAGGGTAGGTACGGTATCACGATTCACGATTATTATTGTCGGGTTAAAAGTTAAAACAAGTGAAGTTGAATGCAAATTCGCAAATCCAAATCCAAGGCAACATTAAATAATAATAATAATAACAGAGCAGCAAGGAGATATTATTGGTAAGAGAAGGAAAGGTGGATGGAATTCCAGTTAACAAACACAGACACAAACACAGACAACAACGATGATGACTGATGACTGATGACCTACCTGGAGCATCGTAGGTCACTTTCAAGACTGTATCTTGAGGTGCAGTAACACTCAAACAGCGCGTTTTAATAGCCCCCAAAAGAAACATGGGATAGGCTGAGCATGGCACTGCAAAGATGAAGAGGATCAGCGACCGTACAATCATGGTTGTGTTAATACAAAAATTAATAAGGTGTGCGGATGGTGCTATCCAGTGTTATCCAAGGCAAAGTTTTGTTGGGTGGTGTTGGGTTTATTATTCCAGAGTTTTATTTATAACTTTTCAAGTGCTTTTGTAGTGGTCTCAGAAAGTAATATCTTCGAGCTCGAAACGTCCTGATCAAGAAGACGCACACTCATTCGAAATCTTATCACATCAGACAACAGATGATAGATAGACAACAAGAACAATTCATCACAAAATAAATAATAATTGATACTGTAAATAATAATGAAACTCCAAATAGCAGACCTACTAGCTGCAGCTACAGAAGCAGCTCTTCCATCCCCGAAAACCATTGGTGGCTCAGTGGACAGTGTCTTTCAAAAGTCAAAAGCATCGACTACATTCGTTTTCTATTACCAGGTACTTGGAAATTTAGACTGTCAAAGTGATCAACCTGAGGCAATCACGGATCACGGGATAATGATATGCCTCGATTCTCAGTCTTGCTTCACTATTGCTGGATCAAACTTAGTAGTGCAATGCAATATCAGCACTTAAGACAAAGATCTGGTGCCGCACATACACAAGCCAAAACACGCCGCAATCTGCCTGACGTCAATTTTATTGGTACTTCCATCGGCCTTCGGTCCAGTCTTCGGTGGTAGTCTTCTGCAAAAGTTCTTGCACAGGCGAAAATACTTCCTTCGGTCTTGGTACTATTCTGCAAAGTTCTTGCGCAGGAGGCGAAAATACTTCCCTCAATCTTGGTCTTCTGCAAAATTCTTGCGCAGGCGAAAGGTGGAAGAGTTATCATTGATGACGAGCTATTAGACTACCTACAGTATTTACTAGGAACTAGCTACTAGTAGTAGTAGTCTAGTAGGGGGGTCTAGGCAGAAGCAGAGGTTTTACCATGGATGAGAAAGTCATGGCTTCTTTAGGATGGAAAGAAGACGCACATTTGATTTGACAAGATTGAGAGAATCACTGGTGTTCGCTTCATCAGGCCATTCATCACCTAACAAAAAAAAAAAATCGAACGTCTAATTTACGGGGATCACAACTATGGCGCCCGTAGGGCGCCAAGGTCACCCGAAGGTAACCATTGGCACCCCGAAGGGTGACATAGTTGATCACAACCGGACCACACCCT